>Ga0307505_10001322_pt1 | contig 20497 bp, 17 predicted proteins | sample 23_S_MG_FD_202183 | JGI IMG/M metagenome (GOLD analysis project Ga0307505, IMG submission 202183) | Soil microbial communities from Populus trichocarpa stands in riparian zone in the Pacific Northwest, United States - 23_S | ecosystem: Environmental > Terrestrial > Soil > Riparian zone > Trees...
GAGACCACCGCCAGCCGCCCCCTCGGCGTCTCGAATCGCCAGTGGCTGTCACCGCCGGAGCGCTCGAGCACACGACCGCTGCCGGTGGCCACAGGCGCCGTGAACCGGACGGAATCACCGTCGCGGAACCAGAGCCGATGATCCTCGATGCTGACCACGATATATGGCCCGGTGCTGGGCGGCGCCGGGTTGCTGGCCAGCAGCCCGCTCAGGCTGTCGGCCTCGAGCCCGGCGCGCCGTCGCAGCTCCGCCAGGAGCTGGAGGTTGTCGTTGAACACCATGCGGCTGACATCGCGCTCGTACCGCACCCGCAGCGTATCGACGGTGAGGAATGCGAGGAGCGCCAGGAGCACCGCGATCACCCCGATCGTCCCGAGCAGCTCGACGCGGCGGCGCATGCGGGTCAGTAGAAGTACACGCGCATGCCGGGCGCGAGGTTCGGCTTGATGGCGCGGAGGTCCTCGGCCCGCGCGCGAACGGCGCCCGGGAGGACATAGGAGGAATCGTTGAGCGGCCCGGCCCTCGGCATGGCGTAGATGACCGCGCCGCCTTCCAGCAGGATCGCTTCGGGGCCGAGGGCGCCGGTGACGGACCGGTTCGAGTCCACTGGCAGGCCGCGCTCCCGGTACACCCATGAGGGCACCTCCCAGGGATCGTCGGCCCCGAGCAGCCGGACCACGGTGCGGACGCCCCGGGGCGCAGCGAGGAGCACGGTGTCCGGGGGAACCCCCACGCGGCGGTCGGTGCCGACGTGAACGGGCATGTCCCGGAGCAGCGCGCCGTCACGCTCCAGGTACATGCGGGCCGAGTCCACGCTCACCGAGAGGTGGAGGTCCCTCTCCAGCCGCGCCTGCCGCCGCAGGAGCTCGAGGGCAAGCCGCAGGGTGTTGTCCTCGGTGGCAAGCACCTCGTCCGCACGCTGCCGCTCGACGGCGGTCATGGACGCGCGCAGGCGCGCGACTTCCGCGGCATACACGCGGCGCTGCTGCAGCACCGCGGCGATCGCGGCCAGGAGCGTGAGGCCAACCACGGCCGCGAGCACCCGCAGGATGGCTCCGCCGCGTCGCGGCAGGGGGGAAGGAGGGGAGGGGCGATCGCTCATTACATTCGTTTGGCCGCGCCGGAGGATGACCGGCCGCCTGTCGCCGGGCAAGCGTCTTCTTCCTGATATTTCAGACACCGCCATGCCGGATCGCCGTCCCGTCGTTCTCGTGGTGCTCGACGGCTGGGGCTATCGCGAGGAGCGCGACGGCAACGCCATCGCGCTGTCGCAGGTTCCGCACTGGGACCGCCTCTGGTCGCGCGCCCCGCGCACCCTGCTGTCGGCCTCCGGCCTGGCCGTTGGGTTGCCCGAGGGACAGATGGGCAACAGCGAGGTGGGCCACCTGAACCTCGGCGCCGGCCGGGTGGTGATGCAGGACCTCGTGCGCGTCAACCAGGCCATCGCCGACGGGACGTTCTTCGAGAACCCCGCCTTCGTGAGCGCGTGCGACCGGGTGAAGGCCAACGGCGGCACCCTGCACCTGCTCGGGCTGGTGGGACGCGGGGGCGTCCATGGCCTCGACCGGCACCTGTTCGCCCTCATCGAACTCGCGGAGCGGCGCGGGGTCTCGCGCGTGGCGATTCACGCGCTCCTCGACGGGCGGGACACCATGCCTCGTTCCGGCTACGGCTACATGCAGGAGTTGCTGGCGCATGCGCGAGACCGCGCGTTCGTGGCGAGCGTGGGCGGGCGCTACTACGGGATGGATCGCGACAAGCGGTGGGACCGGACGGGCGCCGCGTACGACGCCGCCGTCCGCGGTACCGCGACACCCGCGGATGACGCGCTGGCCGTGATCCGTTCGGCGTACGACCGCGACGTCACCGACGAGTTCATCGAGCCGCGCACCATCGCGCGCGATGGCCGGGCAGTGGCACCGATGCGGTCCGGCGACGCGGTGATCTGCTTCAACTACCGCGCGGACCGCATGCGCCAGATTGTCCGGGCGCTGGCCGACCCCGCCTTTGACGGGTTCGACGTGCGCGATCGGCCCGCCCTCGAGGTGGTGACGATGACCGCATACGACCGCACCTTCGACCTGCCCGCCGCGTTCCCGCCGCAATCCATGGCGAACATCGTCGGCGAGGTGGTGTCGAAGGCGGGGATGACGATGTTCCGGACCGCGGAAACCGAGAAGTACGCGCACGTCACCTACTTCTTCAACGGCGGCATCGAGGTGCCCTTCCCGGGCGAGGAGCGGCTGCTCGTGCCGAGCCAGCGGGTCGCGACCTACGACCTGGCGCCCGCGATGAGCGCCGAGGGGGTGACGGACGTGCTGTGCGGGGCGATCGAGGGACGGGCGCACGATTTCATCCTGTGCAACTACGCCAATGGCGACATGGTGGGGCATACCGGCTCGCTGCCCGCTACGATTCAGGCAGTGGAAACGGTGGATCGCTGCCTCGGCCGCGTCCTCGCGTCGGCCGACAAGGCCGGTGCGCGCGTCCTCGTGACGGCTGACCACGGCAACTGCGAGATGATGATCGACCCGGTGACCGGCGGTCCCCACACGGCGCACACCACGAACCCCGTGCCGCTCGTGCTGGTGGATCCGGATGGAGACCGGCCGCTGCGCTCCGATGGCGCCCTGTGCGACATCGGGCCGACGGTCCTGCGGTTGCTGGGGCTGGAACGTCCCGCGGAAATGACGGGCATGGATCTCGGACAACTCGACGCACCTGGAGCACGCACGTGAAGTCATTCATCATCGCCACGGCCGTGACGGCCATGCTGTCCGCGCCACTCGCCGCGCAGGTGGGCCACGATCCGCACAAGAGCCCGTTCCGGGATCTGGAGCAGACCATGGAGCTCACGGTGTTCTCCGGCGTCTACAACGCGCGCCGTGACCCGGCCCGCGTCGCCCCGCAGAACGGCGCGATCCTTGGCGTGCACTACCAGTGGCGCGCGAACGGGCCGCTGAGCCTTACCGGCACCCTGTCGCGCGTGGAGTCGGAGCGCCGGGTGCTCGACCCCGAGCGAGTCGCCACGTGCGGCGGATCCACCGAGCCCAATCCCGACTGCAAGCTGGTCCGGACCTACCGGTGGCCGCTGTACCACATGGACGGCGGCCTCGCGCTGGACCTCACCGGCGCCCGCACGTTCCACGGGCTGGTGCCAGACCTCAAGGCCGGCGTCGGGTTCGTCTCGGATTTTCACACGCAGCCGGACGTCGGCGAGTTCGCATTCGGCACCCGCTTTGCTATGAAATGGGGCGGTGGCATCCGGTGGGTGCCGACGGACCTGTTCCAGCTCCGCGCGGACGTCACGAACTACCTGCACTCGATCCGGTACCCGGAGACGTACTACCTCCCGGCGACGGACGATTCGCAGATCCTGGCCACCAGCCAGAAGCGGTCGGTCTGGCTCAACAACACAGCGCTCACGATCGGGGTGTCGTACCTGTTCTCGAGGTAGTCGCGCGCGGCTCGCGGCGCGGCGCCTCCGGCCCGCATCACGAGCGAAGGAGAGGCAAGCGATGGCGCGCGATTTCGAGAACCTGAGCGATCCGGACGACCTGAACGACCGCGAGCTGCGCGACCTGGTGCGCGCTCGGCTGGAGGAGCACAACGCCCTCGACATCGACGACATCACCGTGCGCGCGGCCAACGGCGAGGTGATCCTCGAGGGCCGCGTCGGGACGGACGCCGAGCGGCAGATCGCGGAGCATGTCATCACCGACGTCATCGGCATCACGTCGGTCCGCAACAACCTCGTGGTGGACGCGCTCCGTCGCGCCGAGAGCCCCATGGCCATCGACGAGCATCTCGCCGAGGAGGACCGCACGGGGGGGCTCCTGCTGGGCGATCGCCCGGTTCCGCTCAGTCCCGAGGCGGAGCACCTCGCCGACGACGTCGATGCCGACCTTTCGGGCACGTCCGACATCGGGAAATCGATCGCGGAGGGCACGGCGTGGATCCCACCCGAGGCACCCACCCAGGAAGGGATCGATAGTGGCGGGAGGATCGGCGAGGATCGCTGACCAGGGGATCGAGGATCGAGGATCGAGGATCGAGGATCGAGGATCGAGGATCGAGGATCGAGGATCGAGGATCAGAGTCGTTCTCCTCAAGCCTCAATCCTCAAGCCTCAATCCTCAAGCCTCAATCCTTAGGCCTCAATCCTCAGGCCTCGATCCTTAAGCGTTAAGCCTCAAGCTCTTAGCTCCGACAGGAAATTCTTTCCGCCACCGGGCTCGGTCGCGAGTCGTGACCTTCATGCCGGTTCGTTCTTCTTGAGGTGTGGAAAACGCGCGCAGTGAAATATCTGTGCGCTCCATCCCTCCTCAGTGACGACAACCAAGACCACTCAGCGCGAGAGCGCCGCATACAGCTTCACCGACGATCTCGGGCCGCTCGTGCGGGTGCACGCGGAGCTGAGCCGGTTCAAGCTTGGTCCCACGCGGGTGAAGCGCGCACGCGCGAACCTGTCCGAGGGCCGGGTGGCGTTCGACGCGCACGACGTGCTGCGCGCCGCGGGTGACCTCGACGGCAGCCTCGCGCGCGTGGCCACCGCTTTCGAGATGTGCGGCATGGCGTCCGCGCGGGAGCTGGAGTCCTTCCGGAAGGGCTATGCGGTCGCTGCTCCCCTGCTCAAGGCATGGCTGGTGGGCGAGCGGGGCTCGAGTGACGAGGGTCGCCGTCTCGCGCTGCGATCCGCCGCCGTCGTGGGCAACGCGATCCTCCGCAGCGCGGCCTCGCAGGCGAGCAAGGGCACGGCGCTCGCCGGCTGGCAGAAGGCCACCTGCCCATGCTGCGGCGGCCCGCCCGACCTCGCGGTCCGGTCGGAGGCCGCCCGAAGACTCGTGTGCGCGCGATGCGACACGCAGTGGGATTCGCCCACGGTGGGCTGTCTCGGCTGCGAGGCCACGCGCCCGCCGACGTTCGTGCGCGTGGACGCGCTGGACCTCGGTTATGACCTTCTCGTCTGCCACGCCTGCGCCCGCTACATCAAGGAGCGACGCGGCGAGGCGATCGAGGCGCCGATGGTGGAGCGCTCACTGACGTCCGAGCTCGACGCGGCCGCGGAACGCCGCGGCCTGCGCATCTGACGCAGCGACGCCTCGTCGGCGTCATCCTCGCCGGCGGCGCGAGCAGCCGCTTCGGCGGCGCACCGAAGGGCCTGGAGCGCATCGGCGGGGTCCGCGTGGCTGACCGCGTGCGCGCGGCCCTCGCGGCAGTGACCGGCGACATCCTGCTCTCGGCGAATGCCGCGGGCGCGGAGGGCTGGCTGCCGGGCGTGCCCGTGGTGCGCGACCACCACCCTGGCAGCGGGGGCCTTGCCGGCGTGCATGCCGCGCTCAGCCACGCCGGCGACGCCGACGTCCTCGCGGTCGCGTGGGACATGCCCTTCGTGACGCCGGAGCTGCTGCGCCTGATCCATGCGCGCCTGGTGGACGCCGCCGCGGAGATCAGCGTCCCGGAGAGTGAGTCGCCACATGGCATCGAGCCGTTCTGCGCCTGCTATGGCGCCGTGGTGCGCCACCGGATGAATGAGTTCCTGGCGCGCGGTGGCGGGGCCGCGCGCGACTTCCTCGACCGGTGCACCGTGACGCGCGTGCCGTTCAGCGCGCTGCGAGACGTCGGCGATCCGGCAACGATGTTCCTCAGCGTGAACGAGCCGGCGGATCTCGAGCGCGCCCGCGCGTTGCAGGGGTAGATTCACCGCGTCACCCGCAGGAGACTCACGAACGATGTTCCGCGCGCGCACGCTGTATACCGCGCTCTCGTTGCTGCTCGCCGCCGGCTGCGTGCCGGCGTCCACGTCGCCCGCGCCGCGTACGGATGAGCGTCGCGCGCTGCGACAGGCCATCGACTCGATGCTCGCCGCGCCGGACGTGCGACACGCGCGGTGGGGGGTGCTCATCGTCGATCCGGAGCGCGGCGACACCCTGTACTCGCGCGATGCGGGCAAGCTGTTCGTCCCTGCCTCCAACCAGAAGATCCTGACATCGGCGGTGTCCCTGGACGCGCTGGGCCCTGCGCACCGATTCCGCACCGTGCTGGCGGGAGGCGCGGTGCGCAACGGGACGCTCGAGAGCGACCTCGTCGTCATCGGGCGTGGAGACCCCAGCGCGAGCGATCACGTCTCGGGCGACGCGATGATCCCGTTGCGCGCCATCGCGGACACCGTGGCGCGCAGCGGAATCACCCGCATCGCCGGCATGGTCGTGGCCGGAGGTGACGCCTTCCCCGACCAGGCGGCCGGATTCGGCTGGCAGCTCGAGGACTTCGAGTATCCGTATGGCGCCGTGGTGGACGAGCTGCTGTTCAACGAGGGCTTTTCCCGGCTGCACGTCCGCGGAGGCGCCAGCGCGGGGGCGCCCGTGCGCGTGACTACCGCGCCCGCGGCGACGTATCCCCGGGTGCGGAACCTCGCGATGACCGTGGCGCGCGGCGCGGGGCCCGATTCCGTTGCCCGACTCGACGCCGCGAAGGACAGCGCGACGTGGGAGATCGTCCTGTCCGGGACCATTCCCGCCGGCGACTCAGCCGTCATTGACGTGACGCACCGGGATCCGCGCGCCGCCTGGGTCGCCGCGCTCCGTGAGGCGCTCGTGGCCCGCGGGATCGCCGTGGGCGACTCGTCCCGCCCCGTCACGGCGCTCGACACCCTCTACGTCCACGAATCGCCGCCGCTCGAGCAGATCCTGCCGTTCTTCATGAAGCCCTCGCAGAACCAGATCGGCGAGATGCTCTTCAAGGGCGTGGCGCTGGCGCGCACGGACACGGGAACGGCCCGCGTCGCTCGCCGGCTGTTCGGGGAGCGTCTGCGGGAATGGGGCGCCGAGGGGGATGGGTTCCTCGTGTACGACGGCAGCGGGCTCTCACGCCGGGACATGGTGTCGCCGGAGACGATCGTGCGCGTGCTCGACGCCATGCGCCGCGGACCGTACTTCCAGGCCTACTACGACGCGTTTCCCGTGGCAGGAGTCGATGGCACGCTGCGCACCCGCATGCGCGGCACCGTGGGCGAGGCCAACGTCCGGGGGAAGACCGGCACGCTCGGCAACGTGCGCTCCCTGTCCGGCTACGTCACCACGGCAGGGGGCCAGCTGCTGCTCTACAGCATCCTGTGCAACAACTACCTCGTGAGCACCGACTACGTCTCGCGGGTGCAGGATTCCATCGCCGTGCGCGTCGCGCGGCTCCGGGGGATCGCGCCCGTCCGGCCAGCGCTCATCGGCGGGAGCGGGCACTGACGCGCCAGTCGCTGTCGGTCACCGACGCGAGCGCCGCCATCCTCCGCGCGATCGCGCCGCTGGGCCTGGAAGAGGTGTCCGTCCGCGACGCCCTGCACCGCGTGCTCGGCGAGGATGCCGTGTCACCGCTGGCGCTCCCGCCGTGGGACAATGCCTCGATGGATGGCTACGCGGTGCTGGCCAGCGACATCGCAGGCGCGACTGCCGCGGCGCCGGTGCTGCTGCCGGTGATCGGCACGATCGCCGCCGGGAGTGCGGCCGACCAACCCCTCGGTCCGGGACAGTCGTTTCGAATCATGACGGGCGCTCCCGTCCCGCCGGGCGCCGACACGGTGATCCGGGTGGAAGACACCGACGGGGGTGACACCCGCGTGGAGGTCCGCTCCGACCGCGACGCCGGACGCAACATTCGCCCCCGGGGAGAAGATGTCGCCGCGGGGGCCGTGGCAGTCGCGCGTGGATCCCCGCTCGGGCCCGCCCACCTCGGCATGCTGGCGGCGGTGGGAATGGCCCGTGTGCGGGTGCATCGTCGTCCCCGTGTGGCCATCCTTTCCTCCGGCGACGAGCTGGTGGACGTCGAGCAGTTCGCCGAGGTGCTGGCGGGCCGGCGCATCGTGTCGTCGAACGGGTATTCGATCGAAGCGGCGGTGCGCGAGGCCGGAGGAATTCCCGTCACCCTCGGCATCGCCCCGGACGATCCTGCGGCTCTCCGTGAGCGACTCGGTGGCCTGGATTGCGACCTGCTCCTCACGACGGGCGGCGTCTCGGTGGGCGCGTTCGACTACACGCGGGACGTGCTGCGACAGCTTGGCGCCGAGCTGGAGTTCTGGCGCGTGCGCATCCGTCCCGGGGCGCCTCTCGGGTTCGGAATGCTTGGCACGCTGCCGTGGATCGGCCTTCCCGGAAATCCCGTTTCGGCGCTGGTGACCTTCGAGCTGTTCGCGCGCCCGGCGGTGCGGCGATTCCACGGATTCCATGACGTGTTTCGCCGACCGGTGAGCGTGACGCTGGGGGAAACCATCACCATCAACGCCCCGCTCACCCATTTCCTCCGGGCAGTCGTCTCACCCGACGGGACCGGCTTGCGCGCGCGGCTCACCGGGCCGCAGGGCTCCGGCCTGCTCTCGTCCCTTGTCAGCGCGAATGCCCTCCTCGTCGTGCCCGCCGACCGGCAATCGGTGCCCGCGGGCGAAACCCTCCAGGCCCTGCTGCTCGGCGAGGGGGGGCAGCACTCGGCGGTCCCCGGATTGTGATGGCACTCACGGCGTAAGCATTAGCGGTTCCACAACTTCCGGACTGCACGCCGACTGTCGCCGGAGCAGTACCGGCAGTACGTTAGGAGCCGCCTTCCTGTGCAGTCGCCAGCCGCGCCCCTCCTGCGGTCGGCCCGCGCCACAGATCGGCTACGCACGTCACGAGCGGAGATCATGAGCACAACTGCGATTCGCGTCCTTGCCGTAGCCGCGGCCGCGGCGGCGGGCATCACCTGCGCCGACAGCACCACCGGCCTTCGGCGCTCCGGCATGGCCGCCTTTGCGCTCGCCCCGTCCTTCGCGCAGGGCGCCGCGGGTGGTCCTGACATCGACGTCTCGCGCGTGCAGGGCGTGCTGCGCAACAACACCGACAGCGCGGTGGCCGAAGCCGTGGTCACCGGCGACAGCGCGGTGCTGGAGTTCGCCAACGTTCCGGTCACGGGCGACAGCACGCCCTACCAACTCGTGGTGCGCGCCTTCGACGCTGCCAACGTGCTGGTGTTCCGGTCCGACCAGCTCGTGACCGTGCGGCCGGGTGTCAACGAGCCGGTCGAGCCGTCGCTCGAATACGTCGCGCCCGACGCGAATGCGGCCACCATCGACATCGATGCGGCCTCCGTGGCCCTCGACTGGGCGGGCGCGGTGGCGGGCGACCTCTCCTGCCTCAACCGCGCGCCCAAGGCGAATCCGGTAGTCACGCGGCAGCTCGCCGTGACCGGGCAAACCGCGGCCGGCCAGCCGGTGAGCGGGGTGCGCGTTGGATGGACGTCGCGCGACACGACCGTTGCCAGCGTCAGCGAGAACGGCGTGGTGCGCGCGCGGTGCGCGAACAAGTCCACCTGGATCGTGGCCCGCACCTTCCTCGACATCGCGGATTCGGTGCAGGTCACCGTGACGGCGCCGCCGTTTTCCCTCCTCATGACCCCGGACTCCACGAACGTCGCCCGGGGCGCCTCGGTGCAGCTGACAGCCGTTGTCGTGGACGAGAACGGGAACACCGTGCCGGCGGCATCGGTGAGCTGGACCGCGTCGAATACGGCGCGGGCGACGGTGAGCTCCACCGGTCTCGTGACGGGGCTGACCAACGGACGGGTGCTCATCACCGCCAGCTCGAGCGACCGCACCACGGTTGGCGTCGTGAACGTCGTGCGCCCCCCGGCCGCGAAGGTCACGACCATCCCCGAAGCCGACACGCTCGCCGTGGGCAACGTGACCACGTTCTTCGCCAAGGCCGCCGACGCGAACAACCGGATCCTTGGCGACGCGACCGATTTCTTCTGGAGCTCGACGAACACCGGCGTCGCCACGGTCAACGGAAACACCGGGGTCGTGACGGCGACCGCGGTGGGAAGCACGCACATCATCGTGTCCATTGACGGCAAGAAGGACACGGTGGCGCTGGTGGTCGAGAGCACGCGCCCGGGCGGCAGCATTGCGGGCCGGATCCTCGACGCCAACTCAGGCGCGCCCCTCCAGGGTGTGTCACTCGCGGGGCCGACTCCGGCATCGTCGGCGTCCACCAATGCGTCCGGCGTCTATCAGCTCGGCGCGCTGCAGCCCGGCGACAGCGTCGTGGTGTCACTCCAGGGCTACGCGACCGTGAAGCTCTACGATGCGCCGGTCTTCCGGAACTACGTGCTGCACCTCCCTGATGCGGGGCTACCGCCCGCGGGCGGCGTTGGCACGATCACGGGGAAAGTCATCAACGCGATCACCGGCGGCGGCGCGAGCGGGATCACGGTCCGGGTGTATTCGGGGCTCAATGCCGCGCCCACCCCGCGACGGCCCGGCGCGCAGCCGGTGGCCACGACCACCTCCGCGAGCGGCGGCACCTACACCGTTGCCGGGCTGCCTGCCGGCGCGTACACGCTCCAGTTCTCCGCCACCGGCTACTCCGAGAACATCACCGTGGGAAGCGCCGTCGGCGGTCAGACACGGACCCTGTCCGACGTGCTGCTGCCGCCGGCTTCCGCGGGTGCCGGGCTTGTGGTCGTGCTCACGTGGGGCGCCAACGCCCCCAACGTGCCGGCGGACCTCGACGCGCACGTCACCGGCCCCGACGGCACGAACCCGAGGTTCCACGTGTACAGCGGCTCACGGGCCTTCGTCGCGAGCGGTGACACCATTGCGGCACTCGAGCTCGACGACCAGAGCTTCATCGGACCCGAGGTGATCACCGTGCGCGCCACCGCGGCGCCCGGGGTGTACCGGTACTACGTGCACAACTACTCCGGCCGCGACGCGACGACCGGGCGCGCGCTGGCGGATTCCTCGCAGGCACGAGTGGACGTCTACCAGGACAGCCGCGTCATCGCGACGTTCTTCCCACCGGCCGGCGCGATGGGAACGCTCTGGAAGGTGTTCGAGTTCGACGGCGCGCGGGTGTTTCCCGTGAACGTCATCGGCAACCCGATCGATACCAGCGGCGCGACACTGCCGATGATCGTCGGGGATGAAGCCGCGCTCGATTACTCACGGATTTCAGCGGCGATCCACGCGTTGCGCAAGGGCCAGTAACGCGAGGTCAGTGGGAGCGGGAGGACTGAAGCCTGTCCGCCACGACCTCCGCGATGTCCAGCACTTCCACGCTCGCGTTGCGCGCCTTGGCGCCGTCGTTCATCATCGTCATGCAGAAGGGGCAGGCGACGGCGATGGCATCGGCCCCGGTGGCCAGGAGCTCCTCCACCCGTTCGGCATTGATGCGCTTGCCGGTGCGCTCTTCCATGAACATGCGCCCGCCCCCCGCGCCGCAGCACAGGCCGCGATCCTTCGTGCGCGGCGGCTCGACGAGGTTCACCACGGGAAGCGCCCGCCGCAGCGTCTCGCGCGGCGCGTCGTAGACGTCGTTGTAGCGGCCGAGATAGCAGGAGTCGTGGTACGCCACGGTAAGCCGCCTGCCCTCGTCCGTCTGGAGCGGGACGAGATTCTCCTGGAGCAGCCGCTCGATGTAGGTCGAGTGGTGGATGACCTCGTAGTTGCCCCCGAGCTGCGGGAACTCGTTGCCCATCTGGTGGAAGCAGTGCGGGCAGCTCGTCACCACCGTGAGCACGTCGTACCGGTTCAGCGTCTCGATGGTGTCCTTCGCCAGCATCTGGTACAGGTACTCGTTGCCGAGGCGGCGCGCGGGGTCGCCGTGGCAGTGCTCTTCCTGGCCGAGGATCGCGAAGCGGACGCCGGCTGCCTGGAGGATGCGCGCGAAGGCCACGGTGATCTTCTTCGCCCGGTCGTCGAACGATCCCATGCACCCCACCCAGAACAGCACGTCGGGGCGCTCCCCTTTCGCGTGCAGGTCCGCCATGGTCGGGATGTTCATGCCCGCGGCCCACTGCGCCCGGTCGGCGCGGTTGAACGCCCAGGGCGACCCATTCCGCTCCAGCGACTCGAAGGTGGGCTGCACCTCCTCCGGGAAGCGCGACTCGCTCAGCACCAGGAACCGCTTCATCTCGTTGATGATGTCGAGCTGGTCGATCGAGACGGGACATTCCTGCACGCACGCGCGGCAGCTCGTGCACGCCCACAGCTCCTCCTCGGAGATGTAGTTGTCCAGCAGCCGATTCTCGAGCGCCTGCTCCGCCGTGCGCGTCCCCGCCGCCGCTCCCTCCCCGTGCACCAGCATCGGGCGGAGGAACTCCATTCGGTCACCGGTGACCAGCGGCCCCTTCTCCATGAGCCGCATTCGCGCATTCACCACGATCTTGCGCGGGCTGAGCGGCTTGCCGGTGATGTTCGCCGGGCAGACGGCGGTGCAGCGGCCGCATTCCGTGCACGAATAGCCGTCGAGCAGGTTCTTCCAGGTGAGGTCCTCGACGTCCGCGGCGCCGAACTTCTCGGCGTCGGCCTCGAGGTCCATGGGACGCATGGCAGCGAACTCGCCTTTCCAGCTCGTGTTCGAGAAGAAGACGTTGAACAGCGAGCTCGCCACATGGAGGTGCTTGGAGTACGGCAGGTAGTTCAGGAAGCCGAGGACGAGCAGCGCGTGCGCCCACCAGTTCACGCGATAGCCCACCCACGCCGCGTCGGGATCCATCCCCTGCAACGCGCCGCCGATGCCGAGGGACGCGAAGCGCGTGTACTCCAGCGAACCGGGCCGGGCGACGGAGAGGAACCCGCCCGCCAGCAGGTACGTCAGCATCAGCGACCCGATCATCCCGAGGATGAGGTAGGCGTCGAGGTGCTCGATGTTGTCGCCGTCCAGGCGCCGCGGCCGCAGCACGAGCCGCCGGAAATACGCGAACCCGATGGCGCCGAGCACGAGGACCGCGAATCCGTCCTGCGACAGCTCGTAGCCGTGGTACAGCGTCGTCGGCAGCAGCCGCTCGTACGAGAACCCCGGGAACACGCCGGCGATCAGGAACTCGATGGTCCCCGCGGTGAGCACCATGAACCCCCAGAAGATCATGGCGTGCATCGCGCCGGCCACGGGCTCGCGCAGGATCCTGGTCTGCGCGATGCCCACCCGGAGCACGTTCCAGATCCGGTGGAAGGAACGGTCCACGCGGTGTTCGGCCTTGCCAAGGCGCATGTACCGCACGAGCCGCTGGACGTTCAGCGCGAAGAATCCGGCTGCGACGATCAGGACGAACAGGAAGACGACGTTCTCGATGCTCATCGTTGTCCCTCCGCCCGGGGCGGCATCAGTGACCCTTCTTCGCTTCCTGTATCGCCGTGGTGAGTGCGGGCACCACCTCGAACACGTCGCCCACGATGCCGTAGTCGGCCACCTTGAAGATCGGCGCCTCGGGGTCCTTGTTGATCGCGACGATGGTCTTGCTGGTGCGCATGCCGGCCAGGTGCTGGATGGCGCCCGAGATCCCGACCGCCACGTACAGCGTTGGGCTCACCTGGCGGCCGGTCTGGCCGATCTGGTCCGAGTGAGGCCGCCACCCTTCGTCCGTGACCGCGCGGGTCGCGCCCACCGCGGCGTTCCCGAATGCCGCCGCCAGATCCTCGATGAGCTTGAAGTGCTCGGGGCCCTTCAGGCCACGACCGCCGGCGATGATCACCGGCGCCTCGCCCAGGTCGAGCTTCCCCTTCGCGCCCTCGATGACCTCGATGACCTTCACCCGCTCCGCGCCCGGATCGGCCGCGGGCGCGATGGTCTCGACCTTCCCCGCCTTCGCGTTCTCCTTCGGCGTGAAGGCGGAGGGACGCACGGACAGCACCGCGGGCGAGCCTTTCACCTCGAGGGTGATGATGACCTTGTTCGCGTACCCCGGGTGCTTCACGGTGATCACGTCGCCCGCCGCGGCGAGCTCGATGACGTCGGCCGCGAGCGGCGCGTCGAGGCGCACGGCCACGCGGGGGCCGAGGTCGCGCCCCTGGGACGAGAAGGGCAGCACCACGGCGCGATAGCCGCCTTTCGCGCGTTCCGCGAGCGTCGCGGCGATTGCCTCCCGGGCGTACGTCGCGAAGCCCGCGTGCTCGCAGACGATCACCACGTCCGCGCCATGCTGCCCGAGCGGCCCCACCTTGCCCCCAATGCCCGGGGGGCCGGCCACGAGGGCGTGCACCTCTCCACCGCCCAGCGCATCGGCGAGCGCGCGGCCCGCGGTCACGGCCTCGAGCGCCACCTTGCGCAGCTCGGCGCCGCGCCCCTCCGCGAACACCAGGATGTTCGGCATCAGAGAACCTTGGCCTCCGTCTGGAGGAGCTTCACGAGCTCGGGCACCGCGGCCGCGCCGTTGCCAATGACGCGCCCCGGTGGCCGGTCCGGAGGCAGCTCCATCTTCTTCACGCTCACGCGCACCTCGCCGAGCTGGGCCGGCTTCGTCTCGAGTGGCTTCTTCTTCGCCGCCATGATGTTCTTGAGGGACGGGTAGCGAGGACGCGCGATCCCCTCGTCAATGGTGACGACGGCCGGCAGGGCGAACTCCACCATCTCGCCCGCTCCCTCGAGTTCACGGCGCGCCGTTCCCTTCCCGCCCGCGATCTCGATCTTCGACGCCGCCGTGACGCAGGGGACGCCGAGCAGCTCCGCGGTCGCCGTGCCGACGATGCCGCCCGACGTGTCGAATGCATATTTCCCGAAGAGCACCAGGTCGAAGGCAGCGGCCTTGAGCTCGGTGGCAAGGGCCCGGGCCACGGCGATGCCGTCGAATACGGGCGCGTCGGACTTGAGGTGAACGGCCTTGTCGGCACCCATGCTCATGGCCTTGCGCAGGGTTTCCTGGACGGCGTCGGGGCCGACCGCGAACACCGTCACCTCGCCGGGTCCCTGCTTCTCGTTGAGCTGGAGCCCGACCTCGACGGCATAGCTCGCGAAGTCGTCCATGTCGAACTTCAGGCCGGCCTCGTCGATCCCGCTGCCCGTGGCAGCAATCTTGAACCGGGACTCGGAGTCCGGTGTACGCTTGATGCAGACGGCAATCTTCATGGCCGGAAAATCTACTCAGCAGGTTGGCATTCAACGCATTCGGAGGATCATGCGCTTCCTGGCTCGCCTCGCCCTTGCAATGATTGCGCTCATCGGCTCCGCCGGCTCCGTGGCGGCGCAGCAGATCGAGACCCCCGCGGCCTTCGACAGTGCCGGCCGTGTTCGAAGCCTCACGCCGCAGCTCGTGGAGCGCTACGGGCTCACGCCACCCGCGTGGCCGGTGAGCGGCGCCTTTGTCGAAGCGCGGATGTACTCGCTGAGCAGCGGCGGTCACGTGCTCGTGGTGGAGCGGCCGAGCGGCGCCGTGGAACGGTATCCGCTGTCCGACGCGGACGCGGTTTCCATTCGCACCACCATCACCGCGGCAATGGCCCGGAGTGGCGCCACCGGCACGGAAGTGCGGCCGAACACCATCTCCGAGCCAGCGCGGAACGCTTTCGCGCGCAACCAGCTCTTCCTTTCGCTCGGCCTCTATGGCCCCCTCCTGGCGTCCCTCGCCGACGACGGCAAGACCGCCAGCGCCCTGTACCTGCTGGGGTCGGGTGCGGCGTACTTCATCAGCCTCGGCATCTCGAAGGAGCTCGACGTCACGAGGGCGCAGAACCATCTCGCCACCGACGGCGCGCTCCGCGGCTACGGCGCCACCGCCGCAGCCCTCTACCTGGCCGGCGACGACATGGGTCGCAAGACCTACTCGACGCTGGGGCTCCTCGGCGCGCTCGGCGGGTCGTACTTCGGATATCAGCGAGGCAAGACGCTCACCGATGCCGAGGCAGAGGCGGCAACGACGCTGTCCACGCTCGCCGCGGCGGCGGGATTCGGAGCAGCGGCCACCCTCAGCACGCTGGACAACACGGATGGGCGCCACGCCGTGGGCACCATGCTCGGCGCCGGCCTGGTGGGGTATGCGCTGGGACCGAACTACCCGCGTCGCGCTTCCTACAATGTCACCCGCGGCGACGTGCAGATGCTCTCGCTGGGCGCCATCCTCGGCACCGCCGCGGCGTTCACCCCGTTCATCCCCGACGAGGGCGACGATCTCGACGTTCAGGTCGGCTTCGGCGTGCTGACCGCGGGGCTCATCGGGGGTACCATCATTGCGGACCAGACGTTCGTTCGCCGGTTCGACTACTCCATGTCCGATGCCACCCAGATCCAGCTCGCCACCGGCGCCGGCGCGCTGATGGGCACGGCGCTCGCGATCCTCATCGAGCCAGGGGCCAAGGGGACCATGGGGCTTGTCACGGGAGGCGCGATCCTCGGCGCGATGGCAGGGCACGCGTTCGCGAATCCTCCTCGCGCCGGCGACTCGCCGACGGCCGTTCGAACCGGAAGCCGGCTGCGCTTCGATCCGTCGGCGCTGGCGCTGGCCGCATCAGGAGCACGCGGGAATCACGCGGTGTTGTCGCTGGCGTTCTGAGGATCGAGGCCTGAGGATGGAGGCTTGAGGATCGAGGCTTGAAGCTTCAATCCTCAATCTCCAATCCTTGAGCTTCATCACTTGAACGCGCTCAGGCCCGTGATCGCCTGACCCAGCACGAGAGAATGGATGTCGTGCGTGCCCTCGTAGGTGTACACGCTCTCGAGGTTGGCCATGTGCCGCATGGACGCGTACTCGGCGAGGATGCCCACCGCGCCGAGGAGGCGGCGGCACTCGCGCGCCACGTCGGCGGCCATGCTGACGTTGTTGCGCTTCGCGAGTGACACCTGCTGCGGGGTGTAGGTGCCGTCGTCCTTCATGCGGCCCAGATGCAGCGACAGCAGCTGTGCCTTGACGATCTCGGTGAGCATGTCCGCGAGGCGCTCCTGCTGGATCTGGAAGCCCGCGATGGGACGGTCGAACATCACCCGGTTCTTCCCGTAGGACAGCGCTTCCTCGAAGCACCCCATGGCGGCGCCGATCACTCCCCAGGATATGCCGTAGCGCGCCTGGGTGAGGCACATGAGGGGGCTCTTGAGCCCGCCGGATGTCGGCAGGATCGCGTCCGCGGGAAGATGGACGTCGGTGAATACCAGCTCGCTGGTATCGCTCGCGCGCAGCGACAGCTTCCCCTTCTGGTCCTTCGCGGAGAAGCCCTTCGCGAAGCGGGGGACGATGAAGCCCCGGATGGACTTGTCGCTCGGGTCGCCATTGGTCTTGGCCCACACCACCGCGATGTGCGCCGTGGAGCCGTTCGTGATCCACATCTTCCCGCCGTTCAGGACCCAGGTGCCGTCCTTCTGCTCGCGGGCCATCGTGATCATCCCCGACGGGTTGGAGCCGTAGTCGGGCTCCGTGAGGCCGAAGCAGCCGATGATCTCGCCCGTGGCCATTTTGGGCAGGTAGTGCTTCTTCTGCTCCTCGCTGCCGAAGGCGTAGATGGGATACATCGCCAGCGCGCCCTGGACCGACGCGAATGACCGGATCCCCGAGTCGCCGCGCTCGAGCTCCTGCATGATGAGGCCGTACGCCACGTTGTTGAGCCCCGCGCAGCCGTACTCCTCCGGCAGGTTCGCGCCGAAGACGCCGAGCGACGCCATCTCGGGGACGAGGTCCTTGGGAAACTTCCCATCCACGTACGCGTTGCCGATGATCGGCAGCACCCGCTCGTCCACGAAGCGGCGAACGGAGTCGCGGACGGCGCGCTCCTCCTCGGTGAGCAGCGAATCGATGGCGTAGAAGTCTTGCATGGCTGAGTGAGGGAACCGCCGGCCCTGTCAGGCCGGACAACTGCCGGGCTTCGCCCGGAGAACTGTAACAGCTTTGCCCTCACCTGTCCGCGCCGCGGGCGCGGCGGTTGTCTCACTCAGGCGGCCACGGTTCGCCGCGCCCGGGGCGAGATCCCGACCTCGCGCGCCTTGCGGCGGAACGTCGCGCCGTGATTGAGGGGCACTCCCTGCTCGTCCTGCCACTGGTGGACCATCTCGTGGAGCAGTGTCTGAAGCGCCTCGTCCCACCCGTGCCGGCGCAGGTGGCGGCGGCTGATGGCGATCTCGGGAGATTCGGCGCCCGTGGCAGCCATGTAGTGGCCGAGCCGCACGCGCATCCGGCGCGAGACTCGCACCTGCACGGGCCGCAGGGAGCCGCCGAAGTGCTCCGCGTTGAATCGCGCATGCCATTCCGTGAGCCGTGCCGCGCTCTCCTGGTCCTCGGGATGCGTGGCCTGGGGCCGGCGCGACGCGCCTGCGCTCCCGATGGGGTAGGCGAGCAGGTGCCGGCGGGCGCGCGCGCGCTCGAGCCGCGTGCCACCCTCCACGAAGCGGACGATCGCGGCCAGGACATCGTCCGGTGCCTCCCGGTAGCCCTCGTGAACGCGGAGCTCGCTGCCCACAAAGCTCACCATGACCCTGCGATTCCGCGTGAGGCGGCAGCTCGTGATGCTCCGCAGCCCCAGCGTCCGGAGGCAGGCCAGGAGCTCGCCGCCGGTGCGCGGCGGCGCGAAGTCGAGCGTCAGCTGGGCGGGGGCGCCGCGCAGCCGACGCGTCAGCGCCTGAAGCATCGCTGCGGGCCCGCGACGAACGTGCGCGACTCCGCGCTCCAGATCAGCGTCTGCACGTCGATGTCGCTCGCGGTGATCCTGATGATGTTCACCGAGGACGGCCGGCCGCCACGCCCGCGATTGGAGATCGTGCCGGCGGTGGAGATCACGGTGCCCTTCTTCGTGTGCTCGATGAAGTGCACTGCTTCCTGGTGATCGTGCCCGCACAGCACGAGGTCCACCCCCATCTCGGCGAAGGCCCCGAGGATGCGATTCGTGTTCCGCAGGCCGTGGCGCTGGGACAGCTCCCCCTTCACCGGATTGTGGTGCATGACGATGACCCGCGCGTCTCCCGGGGGACTCTTCGAGAATTCGTCGGCGGCCCGGATGAGCTGCCCTTCGCGCAGCGTGCCGATGACGGAGATGTCGCGGAGGTTCCAGGTGAGCGTCTGACGCACGACGCCGTGGCAGGTGTTGAGCCCCACGAAGGTGGCGCCGGGAAGCCGCAGCACCGGCTCCAGGTCCTCCGCGATGTACTCGCGGTACTTCCGGAGCAGCTGGAGATCGTCTCCCATGCCGAGGGGCGAGAGCCACCATTGCACGTCGTGGTTGCCGGGGACCACGATGACCTTGCTGACGCGGCCCGCATGGCGGAGGAACGCCCGGGCGCGCTGGAACTCACCCGCGCGCGCGCGTTGCGTGAGGTCGCCGGAGACGGCGACGACGTCGTTCTGCTGGTCCTGAATGAGCGACTCGATGGCCTCGAACTGCTCGGGCACGGCAGGGTGACCGAAGTGCACATCCGAGCAGTGGAAGACGCTCGTCGTCGTCACAGCCGGGCGATAATCGCGTCGGTGAATTCGTCGGTGGAGGCGGTGCCGCCGAGGTCGCGGGTCACCGTGCGCCCTTCCTTGATCACCCCTTCGAGCGCCCGGCGCACGCGGAGGGCGCGATCGGGCTGGCCCAGGTGGTCGAGCAGCATGCTGCCCGCAAGGATGAGCGCACCGGGATTCGCGATCCCCTTCCCGGCAATGTCGGGCGCGGTGCCGTGCACCGCCTCGAAGATCGCGCCGTGCAGTCCGATGTTCGCGCCCGGCGCGAGGCCCAGCCCGCCCACGAGCCCGGAGATCTGGTCCGACAGGATGTCGCCGAAGAGGTTCGTGGTGACGATGACGTCGAAGCGTTCGGGGGAGAGCACAAGGCTCATGGCCATCGCGTCCACGATGCGCTCCTCGAACTCCACCCGCCCGGCGTACTCCTTCGCGAGGGCACGCCCGGAGTCGAGGAACAGCCCCTGGGAGAACTTGAGGACGTTCGCCTTGTGCACGAGGGTCACCTTGCGGCGCTTGTGCACGACGGCATACTCGAACGCATAGCGGCAGATGCGCTCGGAGCCGTGGCGGGTGATGAGCGCCACGGACTCGGCGGCGGCGCGCGGGTCGTCACCGATCTTGATGTAGTGCTCGATCCCGATGTAGAGCCCCTCGGTGTTCTCGCGGATCATGACGATGTCGAGATCCTTGTACCGGCCGCCGGGCACGATGGAGTAGGCAGGGCGCACGTTCGCGTAGAGATCGAACGTCTTGCGAAGGGCCACATTGATCGAGCGGAAGCCCTCGCCCACCGGCGTCTCGAGCGGGCCCTTGAGGGCGACCCCGGTGCGCTTGATGGACGCCAGGGTGGCGTCGGGGATCGGGTCGCCGAACTTCGCGACGGCCGCCATGCCGGCCACCTGAGTATCCCAGGCGATGTCCGCGCCAGCTGCCTCCAGGATGCGCACGGTGGCCGCGGAGATCGAGGGGCCGATGCCGTCGCCGGGAATCAAGGTGACTTGAACAGCCATGGTGGTCGTGAAGCCGGTGAAACGTGAATCAGGGGGCGATGAACAGGTCCGCCACCTTGGTCGCGACGCTCGCGAGCGCGGCCTGCGGCGTGGACGCGGCTTCTCCCTCCACCGTGCCCACCCAGGTTGCGTGCGCGTAGCGCGGGTCCAGCAGCGCAAGCTTGAGCACACCGCGCGCCGCGGCGCCCACCGGCTCGAACCGCAGCTCGATGGGCACCAGCACCAGCCTGGCGTCCTCGTGCAGCGCGATCATCGTGCGCAGCTGCGTCGAGAGCGGCTCCCCGAACCGCGACGCGGCAACGAACTCCGCCGATCGCAGTGGCTGGAGG
>Ga0307505_10001323_pt1 | contig 20482 bp, 18 predicted proteins | sample 23_S_MG_FD_202183 | JGI IMG/M metagenome (GOLD analysis project Ga0307505, IMG submission 202183) | Soil microbial communities from Populus trichocarpa stands in riparian zone in the Pacific Northwest, United States - 23_S | ecosystem: Environmental > Terrestrial > Soil > Riparian zone > Trees...
CCGCGCGTTTCACCCTTTTTCGCTGGCGAGGCGTCGGGTTTGGCACCCTTTTCGTCCAAGGTGGTCGTCGGCGCGCCGGCGGCGGGCCTTCCAAGAAACTTCCAGTGTTTGCAGGGTCAGAATGCAACTCATCGGAGGCTGCAAAGCCCCCCTCATCCGGCCTTCAGCCACCTTCTCCCCCCAAGAAGCCGGGGGGAGAAGGCTCTCGATTCCACACCCTCGCGATGCACCAGTTCAACGAATGATGAACCCAGCTCGCGATGCGCACACACCGAGAGCCTTCTCCCCTCCGCAGAGGGGAGAAGGTGCCGAAGGCGGATGAGGGGTCGCTCTCGTGACAGGTACGCAGCCTTCTGTTTCTTTCTCTCAGGCGCGCCGCTGCGAGGCGTGGGCCCGCTCGGGATGACAGCAGCCGCATCGCAAGCAAGGTGATTCGCGCCTCGAATGTTTGGCAGTAACGAAGAAATTCGAAGTTCCGAGGCAAGTCTCACAGAGTCGTCGCCCCGGCATCGATGAGACTGTGAGACTCTGAGACTGTGAGACTTTCCCCTCGACGACTCGACGACTCGAAGACTCGACGACTCGACGACGAAGACGAGAAGACCAGACGAGAAGAAGCAAAGAAGAAGGAGCACGATGAAAACCGTACTCGCGTTGTTGATTGCCGCAGCCCTGATCGTTCCGAATGTGGGGGCTCAGCAGCCTCCCTCACCCGTCGCTCCCACGACTCCTGCCGTCGAGCCCGAGAAGAAGGACGACAAGAAGGACGAGAAAAAGTGGGATGTCATGAACCCTCCCGGTCCCGCGTCGGACATCGACGTCGACGTCACGACCGGCACGTGGTTGAGTGTGGACGTCTCGCCGGACGGACAGGAAATCGTGTTCGATCTCCTCGGCGACCTCTACACCCTCCCCATCGCCGGCGGCGAGGCCAAGGCCATCACGACCGGCGTCGCCTGGGACATGCAGGCACGTTATTCGCCGAACGGGAAGTGGATCGCCTTCACCAGCGATCGCGCCGGCGGCGACAACCTCTGGATCGCCGACCGCGACGGCTCCAATCCGAAGCAGGTCTCGAAAGAGACTTTCCGTCTGCTCACGCAGCCGAACTGGTCGCCAGACAGCGAGTACCTGGTCGGACGTAAGCACTTCACCTCCGAGCGTTCGCTCGGTGCCGGTGAGATGTGGCTCTATCACCGCTCCGGCGGCGACGGTCTGCAACTCACGAAGAAGCGCACGGACCAGAAGGACAGCGGGGAGCCCGTGTTCTCTCCCGACGGCAAATACGTCTACTTCAGCGATGACGTCACGGCCGGCCAGTTCTTCGAATACAACAAGGATCCGAACACTCAGATCTACGTCATCCAGCGCTTCGAGCGTGAGACCGGCGAGACCGAGCGGTTCGTGACCGGCCCCGGCGGCTCGATTCGTCCGACGCCATCGCCGGACGGTAAGTCGCTCGCGTTCGTGCGGCGCGTCCGCTACAAGTCGACGATCTTCATCAAGGACCTCGAGTCCGGCCGCGAGATGCCGATTTACGACGGTCTCGATCGCGACATGCAGGAGACCTGGGCCGTCCACGGCGTCTATCCCGCCATGGGCTGGACTCCCGATTCGAAGTCGCTGGTCTTCTGGGCCGGCGGCAGGATCCATCGGCTGGACGTCGCATCGAAACAAGTCACGAACATTCCGTTTCACGTGAAGGCCACGCGCCGCGTGCAGGAAGCGGTGCGCTTCCCGGTCGAAGTCGCGCCCGCGAATTTCGACGTGAAGATGCTCCGTTGGGTGAAGGTTTCTCCAAGCGGCAGACAGGTGGCCTTTCAGGCTCTCGGCTACGTCTATCTCCGCGACCTGGATGGCAGGGGCGGCGTCGCGGGATCGCCGCGACGTCTCACGAAGCAGAACGATCACTTCGAGTTCTACCCGTCCTGGTCACGCGATGGGAAGTCGATCGCGTACGTGACCTGGAACGATGAGAAGTTCGGCTCGATCCGCGTGGCCAGCGCGACGGGAGGCGAAGGCCGGACCGTCACCGCGAAGCCCGGCCACTACATCGAGCCGTCGTTCTCGCCGGACGGTTCGAAGATCGTCTACCGCACCACGAGCGACGGCTTCCTCCGCCCCAACATCTACGCGAACGAGTCGGCTATTTTCGTGATCCCGGTCGCAGGCGGCGCGCCGGTGCGGGTGTCGAAGCGCGGCGCCCTCGCTCACTTCGGCGCCTCCAACGATCGGGTCTTCTTCCTGACCTTCGAGGCGGAAGGGAAGCGCGCACTACGCTCGGTCGACATCGACGGCGGCGACGAGCGCCAGCACGCTCTCTCCGCGTTCGCCACCGACTTCGTGGTCTCGCCTGATGAGAAGTGGCTGGCCTGGACGGAGAACTTCGACGCGCACATCACACCGTTCGTCCGCACGGGCCAGAGCATCGACCTCGGCCCGAAAATGAAGTCGGTTCCGGTGACGACGGTCACGCGCGATGCCGGCGAGTCACTGCACTGGTCCGGGGACGCGAAGCGCCTCTACTGGTCCCTCGGGCCGGAGCTCTTCTCCCGCGACCTCAAGGACGCCTTCGCCTTCATCGACGGCGCGCCGGAGAAGTTGCCGCCGGTTCCGGAGAAGGGATCGGTCATCGGATTTCCGCAGGCCTATGACGTCCCCAGTGGCAAGCTGGCCCTGACCGGCGCGCGCATCATCACCATGCGCGGGGACGAGGTCATCGAGAACGGCACGGTCCTCGTCGAGGGCAACCGCATCGTGGCCGTGGGTGCGAATGTGGCCGTGCCCGCCGATGCGAAAGTGATCGATGTGGCCGGCAAGACCATTCTGCCGGGCCTGGTGGACGTGCATTGGCACGGCTCGATGGGGTCGGATCAGATCGTCCCGCAGCAGAGCTGGGTCCACTACGCGTCGCTCGCCTTCGGCGTGACCACCATTCACGATCCCTCGAACGACACGGCGGAGATCTTCTCGGCGAGCGAGATGGCCAAGGCCGGCCAGATCGTGGCGCCGCGCATCTTCTCCACGGGCACGATCCTGTACGGAGCGAAGGGCTCGTTCAAGGCGGAGATCGAGTCGCTCGACGATGCACTGTCTCACCTGCGGCGCATGAAGGCCGCCGGCGCCATCAGCGTGAAGAGCTACAACCAGCCGCGGCGCGATCAGCGCCAGCAGGTCATCGAGGCGGCGCGCCAGTTGGGCATGATGGTCGTGCCCGAGGGCGGGTCGCTGTTCCAGCACAACATGAGCATGGTGGTGGACGGCCATACGGGCGTGGAGCACTCGATCCCGGTGGGCCGCATCTACGACGACGTGCTGCAGCTCTGGGGCAAGACCAGGACCGGCTACACGCCCACGCTGGTGGTCGGGTACGGCGGAAACTGGGGCGAGAACTACTGGTACCAGAAGACCAATGTCTGGGCGGACGAGCGACTGTCGACGTTCGTGCCGCGCCGCATCCTGGATGCGCGCTCACGCCGGCGCGAGATGGTGCCGGAGGACGAGCACAATCACTTCAACAACGCACGGATCGCCAGCGAGTTGCGCAACGCCGGGGTGAGCATCCAGCTCGGTGCGCATGGCCAGCGGGAGGGTTTGGCCGCGCACTGGGAGGTCTGGATGTTCCAGCAGGGCGGCATGACCCCGCTCCAGGCCCTCCGCGCAGGCACATTGTCCGGAGCGCAATATCTGGGCATGGACAAGGACATCGGTTCGCTCGAGCCGGGCAAGCTTGCCGACTTGATCGTCCTCGACCGCAACCCGCTCGAGAACATCCAGAACACGCACTCGGTCCGCTACACCATCGTCAACGGCCGCATCTTCGACGCGGCGACGATGAACGAGCTGGGCAACCATCCCCGCACCCGGAAGCCGCTCTTCTTCGAGCTGCCGGGTAACGAGACGTGGGGCCCCGCCGCCACGGAGGCGATGACGCACGACGAGGACTGACCGGCAGACCGGTCGCGCTGGTTGACGGGAGGCGACTCCCGTCAACCAGCGGGTTCCTCATTTTACCGGCCTCTGGCGTCTCAGTCGTTCCGGGTGGTGCACTTTGGTGCCGAGTGGTGCATCATGGTGCAATGAGTCGGCCCGACAAAGTTGTGCGCCAGAGCATCAGTCTGCCATCGGGTATCGCCCGTCAGGTGAAGAGTCTCGCGAAGCATGAGCGCACGAGTGCGAATCGAGTCATCGTGGATCTGATCGAGACCGGCCTCGCGGCGAGGGAAAGTGAGAAGCGAGCGTTTTTCGAACTTGCGGAACGCCTGGCCAAATCGTCGGACGTCTCTGAGCAGAAGCAGCTCAAGGACGATCTTGCCAGAATGACATTTGGTGTTTAGTGCCGAAGATTCAATGGACGAACCTCCCCCCGGTCCTTCGCGACCATCTGTTTGACCGCCTGCGCGATCGGCAGATCACCGTCGATGATCTCTACCAACTCAAGCTATGGCGAGAATCGGAGCCGCACGCACCAGACGGTCCTTGGTTCAAGGATTTCGGATCCTTCAAGATTTGCGGGGAAGGCCAGTACCCGAAGACATTTCTGATGCGTGGTCAAGTGGCGCGCGGGCAGAAGCTTTGAACATACGCTCGATGTGGTGTCGGCGGAACCAAGTCTGCAACCGAATCGATCGCTGAGCGCGGAGGCGGTGAATGCCACCGCAGGATTTCCGCTCGGCGTACCGCCAGGAGGCAAAGGATCCCTGCCGACTGCGCGGGTTGGCGGGAGACAACTCCCGTCAGCCCGCCCAGCGAAGGACGCGTCTCGGAAGCGGCGGCTGTCGCCGGCCGCTTCCGGTCGTGTCCCACCCCTTCCTATCTCCCGGCGCTCACCATGGACCACGTGGCGGCAGAAGGTTGAGTCGGGGCCTTGGCTCCAATGCTGGGTGCCGCCTGAGTCGGCGCCGAGGGGAACGGATCTCCTCTTTTGACAAACACGACGATCTTGAGAAACCCGTTGTCGTAGACATACGGCCCGCTCTTCTTGCAGATTGCGCCGGTTGAACCGCTTGCCACTACGGGGCGCGAAGCACTCGTTGTCAGACTCATAAGCCTCTCCTCAGTTCAGAAGTCGTTGATCCGTGGAGCTCGTTAGAGCGCCTCCCATCGAAGCGTGACCGACTCGTTCGGTGTATATGCGATGACGATCAGCTTGACGATCAGTTGAAAGCTGCTGTCCTTCTTACTGGCCAGCCGCAAAAGGTAGATGTGGCCCAGCTTGACAGGCGCATTGGCAGACGGTCCTACCTCGGAGAATAGGGCCGGGGCCTCCTTCAGAGGCTGTAAGGTCTCCTCGGGATTGTCAGCCTTGAGAATCAGGACCTGTTGTCCCTGCAGGCGCAAGGAGGCAAACCCCTCGCCTCCGCCAGCGGCGTCATCGTATCCATACCGCTCGCGGAGCTCATCGGCGGTCCCGAGATCGATGATGGCACCCACCCGGTCAGCCTCGATCCCGGTCGTGAAGCTGCCGCCTCTGGCGAGGTTGAAGTTCAGATCGCTGCACCGATTCTCGATCCGGTTCTTCAGGATCATGAGGCCGGCCCGGCCGTCACTGAAACAGAGGCTGCGCGCAAGCGGATCCCATACGTAAAACGTGAAGACGCCGCCCCGCACTGGCCGCTCCTGCGTTGGTCGCGCGGACTCGACCGTTGCCGGTGTTGAATCCTGAGCGCAAAGCGCTCCGGCCGAGCAGAGCACTACGAGCGCTGCACAAGCAAGACCCGTCACGGATCGCTTCGTCCGCGTCGGCAACGAACCGCCTCTAACCCTGATACTCATGTCTTCCAAGGATACCTCTAGGGCTCTGGTGACGAGAGCGCCAACGAAGCCGTCTGGAACTCGTCATCGCGTACGTGCTCGGTTTCGTTCAGTCGTCTCAGTTCCCTGAAATACATGAAGGGAACCGATTGGGGAGGATACTTCTCCGTGATCCAATCCTCGGGATAGAGATAGTTCAGGTTGTACAGGCGGATTGCGTCGCCACAATGATTGAGCGTCTCAGCGACCGCTTTCACGAGCAGGATGTTGTTCAACTCCGGCCTTGTCGGATACAACAGTGCGTCTTCCCGAACACGCCGCTCCCAGGTCCGCAAGATCTTCAGACCCCTTTGGTATTGGGCGGGGCTGATCTCGAGGCGCAACATCACCGCGGAATCCGTACTTGCCTCACTCATGAAGGCGCCGTAGGCTTCCGGCGGGACCGGGCCAAAAGCCCGTTTGCCTTTGAGAGAGTAGGTACCCACGGCATCGACCTGGGACTCGGAGCCGGCCACTCGGATCAAGATGGGAAAGGCAGACCCGCTGGAATCGTAGAACTCTCCACTGCGGGCGGCGAGAACGATGAAATGCCGGTTGGGATCGACTCTGGTCCAACGGCCCGGCGATGAGTCGCCTTTGACGCACGTGAAAGACATGTCGTCAAACTTGGTAATCTCCATCGAGCTCGTGCCGTACTCGAAGGCGCCGCTTTCGTCCGTCGCCGTGAAGCGGATCGAAGTCGGCGTTTTGGGGTCATCCAGTTCATAAGTCGCACTGCCGGCGACTTGCAGTGCCGGCGCCTGGCCGGAACCGGAGGGTTTGAGCACTTTGACGATGCCGTCGGACGTGAACTGATAGAGCGATGGCGCGTCCGAGCCTTCGGAGCTGGACGTCCTCCAAGTGCCGATGATGTCGAAGTCGCAACTCTGCTGGCCGAACATCGTGCCTGTTGCGGCCAGGCAGATCGCTATCAAAGCATACAGAATGGCGGCGCGCTTCATGTGTCTCCCTACTTTCAAACAAGTGACCGAAGAATGGGAGCCACGTTTCCGTGGCTCCCATTCCAACGTTAAAGCGGTCGACGCGATCGGCGGGTGAGTTGCGCTCCAACGCCCGAAGTCGCGCTAAACGTCTCGCCGATAGCCGTAACGAAGGACGTCCTTGTTGATCAGGACCTGGCGAGCCTTGCTCTCCGCGAGCCTTTCCGCATACGACTTGGGGGGATCGGCCCAGGAGATGTGCTGCAGGATGCCCTTCTGGCTGGCGAACGCCTCGACCATCGTCCAACAGTTGGTCGCGTCGTTGACGATGCGGAGCGTCCCTGCGTGCATGGCGTCGTCCAGATCGAAGCCGGGGTGGGCCATCCCGAGAAGCCTGAACCGGATCGTCTCGATGTCGTAGGCATCCCCGGTCAAGAACGTCCAGCCCGGCAGGTCGGCTTTGCGCGTCTCTGCATAATGCTTGAGCGCAGCAGGCGTGTCTTGCTCGGGTCTCACCGTGATCGAATAGAAGAACAGGTCCTTCCCCATTCGATCTTGCAAAGTGCGGTAAGCCTCGAGCAGAACCGCGGTCACCATCGGACAGGCGCCGTGGCATTCGGCGTACATGAAATTGATCAGGACCTGCCGCCCCTTGATCAGGTCATCATAGAACCTGACTTCCTTGTCATCGTGGGTCCGGAGCAGGGCGTTCGTGAAGCGGCCCACCCCCGGTGACGCGGGGTGCGGCGTGAACCTTGGCTTGCTGGGCGCGAAGCCGGTGAGTAAGTCTCTTCTCTTCATCAGACCACCTCTTCCTTCCGCATGCGCGTAGGTTTACATCACGGTCAGGGCATGTTTGCCTGGCAGTCCAGTAACGCCGCCTGGTCTTGTACGATGTCCCACCGCACCATCATGAACGCGTCTTCATGGCCCATGTTGTGGCAGTGGATCAGGTACCTGCCGAGGAAGTCTCGGAACTGCATTTTGATCAACGCGCCCTCTCCGGCCTGGAGCCGCATGACGTCCTTTCTGCCGGACATCAGCGGGGGCACTGGAACTTCCACACCGTTGAGGAACCGCTTGAGGGTCCTGAACTCCTCGAAGTGAATGTGGATCGGGTGGGTCCACGCGGACGCTCCGACATTGTTGTTCAAGAGCCACTCTTCGGTCGTGCCTTGCACGATGCAATGAGAGGGCTTGGTGGCGTCGAATGCCTGCCCATTGATCCGGAACAGTCGCGGGTTCGACCCTGCCGGGTCGCGGGTGAACTGCCACTCGAAGGTGTTGTCCGTCGCCGGCAGCGAGGGATACGTACACAGTGTGGATGGAATCGCCGGCGTATCCGCCGGGAACCACCACTCCCTCTCGACCACGTTGAACTGCATGAGCACGTTCTCGATGGCCAGCCCCGCCGGTAGGGGATCCGGTGATGCGACGCCGACAAACTGCGCCGCGTTCTCTCTCAGGTAGAGCTTGGAGCCGGCCGGAAACTGTCCGAAGTCGATGATCACGTCGTATCGCTCGGCCACGCTCACCCTCAGCGCACCCGCTGTCGTGGAGTTGCTGTTGGCGGCGTTGGCGCCGGCATCCACGGAGATCGGATGCTCGAGGAAGTTGGCGTCAGTGGCGACGACTGTCACGGTTCCGACGGAACCGTCCGGCTTGATGAGAGTGAGGTCGTAGGTCTTCACCGGTCCGGTGTTCAGAATGCGGAAACGATACTTCCGCCGCCTGACGGTCATCTTCGGCTGAATCTTGCCGTTGACCGTGAACTTGTCTCCGCCGGGAGCTCCGCTTCCTACCTGGTTGAACAGTTCGGTCCGACCATTGGCTGTGGCGCAGAACTTTTTGTCGGTGAGGATGATGGGAAAGTCGGTGATGCCGTAGTAGCACGGCAGCCGGAGCGAGCCGGGGGTGTTGAACTCGTGTCCCGGATCTTTCTTGTCATACACCAGGAACATGCCATTCAGGCCGAGGTAGTTGTTGTTCTCGGTGAACGCAGCCCTGTGGTCGTGAAACCAGAAGGAGTGCATCGCCTCCTGCTCGTCTCCATCCGGGGGGAAGTCATCGTAGCCGGCGAGGATGTTGACGTAATGATTGTCCTTCCAGAAGCCGGTCCCGAAGAAGTCGCCCGCAAAGCCGTCACTCTCGGATCCGTGATGCCCATTGTGCAGGTGGACCGTAATCTCGTTCCGGCCGAAGGTCGAGGTCGTGACGGGCAAACTGTTCCGGAAGCGCACGATCGTCGGGTGGTTATAGAGATTCAGGACGGTCGGGGCCGGGTAGACCCCATTGAAGCCCCAGATATACGTCGGCGAGAAATCCGAGTGGAAAGTATGGAGCCCGGCTCTGGCTTCAAACTCGTACTCGACATCCACCGGGAACTCTTCCCAGCGCTGGTGGTCGGCGCGCTCGGCCTCGCCGCCGCTTTCGTTGCGCGCCTTGATGGGCGCCGGGCTCAGATTCTGTGGAATGGCCGGAAACGGAGCCGTGAAAGTGTCGGCGAACGGCGTGGTCGGCGGGCTGTTTGTAGGATTCGTCGCGCAGATGACCGGCTCTGCCGGCGGATCGTCATGTGATTGTGACGACAGCGTCCTGGCCAGCGCACTTCCCGAATCCAAGATGGAAGGCGCCAACACCGACACAGCCCCGGCGGCTGCGCCAATCTTCAGAACATCCCTTCTATTGATCTCGGCTGTCGTTTGGTTGGATCGTTCCCTGGGACTCGCCTTCTTTCTAGGCATAGGATCTCCTCCAAAAGGTCTCTGACGTAGAGAGTCTTTACCCGCGTGAGTTAAGGATAGCCGCCGCGCCGCCGATATGGATGTAAGGTTGTAGTATCACGGAGATTTTGCGGTGTCAAGATGATTGTTTGCTGAATCGCGCGATTTGGGAATCAACATTCGACGCCGAGTTCGCGATGGCTTTGATTCTTGAACTCCGAAGCTTCTTTGCGAGGCTTATTGCAGGCCTTGGATTGTGTCCTGAGCCATTCCAAAGTTCGACCATTCGAAACCTGGGAGTCCGCCTAACGCTCCATTTCTGCCCTATGTGTCACGCCGCGGCCATGCGGGACACGACACGGGTAAGTCGACCCGTTTCACAACCGAATCGATGCATTGCGCGCAACATCGCGGATGTCAACGCAGGACTCCTACTCGGGGTTACGCGGCACGAGAGGCGGCGGCCGGTGCTTTGCGGTTCGGCCGCGGGCATGGTCTACTCGCCATCCTTCAAGCGAAGCGGAGATCCGAGGCCATGATGAAATCATGCGTGTTTCTCCTCGCTTGTTTGAAGCGCTTCTGAACGGAGGGAGACCTGTGACCATCACAATCGTGCCGCCCTATGCGGGCTCGGGTTGGGCCAACTACACGGACATCAACACATTTCCCGCCATCTGGACTGCATATCGACACAAGCCCCTCAACGGGGAGGTCGTGATGCAGATGGGATCGACGTCCTTTGCCGGCGACTTCCAGCTCGGCATCATGAAGGTCGGCTTTCAGCATACGTTCAAGGCGACCGTCACCGGTCTCGAGCAGATCGTCATCGATGTGAGCCCCGGTCCGATTTCCCGACGAGGCATCTCGTTCTGCGTGGTGTCGGCGAATCTGAAAGGCCTGGGTGTCGACACGAATAAGTCTGAGAGCGTGTACTCCTACCGCCCGACCTCGTTGCTTGTGGCCGGGAACTTGCGAGCGGAAAGAATCTATACGCTCACGTTCTACGGCCACATGCAGATCAACGTCGACGGCGGCGAGATCGCCTAGGCGAGATCATCACGCGCTTCCCCAAGGTGACGCGATTCGGCCCCGCCGTGGCCGCCGCCCGGACCGAGGCTCCCGAGGACCAGCGATGGGCCGCCCTCAAGCGCGAAGAGCCGGTATTGACCGAGGTCAGCCTCGAAGAGGCCATGCAGGCAGGCGCGGAGGGATTCTCTTCGGAGACGAAGGATTCGTAGCCAGGAAGCAAAGGATCATTTTGCCGGCGATCGACGCGCAGCTTGCCGCTACAGCACTCCATCATGGGTTGACCTTCGTCACGCGGAACACGTCGGAGGTTCGGCTGACCGGAGTGGCACTGTTCAATCCGTGGAGCGGGTAGGATGGTCACGGGACTGGCTCGACACTTTCGTTGATCGATCGGCTGATCCAACAAACCTGACGACGAAGACGTCGTAGTGATATCCGACATGCGCCTCAGCGCCCGACTCTTCGTCCTGCTTTTCGTGAGCCTTCTGACCATCGGCAGCTCTGCGGCCGTGGAGAGCGAGCCTGTGATCGCCCTCGATTCAGCTCTCGTCCGAACGGGAAAGGTGGTCCGGTTGCCGCGGGAGTGGGCGTTCCGTGCCTCTTCTCGCGCGGTGTCGTCGCAGGGGATGGATGCTCTGCTGGAACCGGATCGCGTGTCGGATGCCTGGACGGGCGCGGGGTGGTTCTCGCTGCGGGTGGACGTTCCTGCGGAGCTGGTGGGACAGGCTCTGGCGTTGAGGGTCGTGGCGCCGGGCGTGGCCGAGGTGTGGCTGGATGGCGTAAGGCTTGGGACGCGAGGTGGCTTGGCGAAGGGCGTGGCGAACGACTCCTCGATCCCGGTCCGGTTCGCGCGCGCGGGCCGGCACGAGCTGGTGCTGCACTATTCGAACGCCCTCTCCTCGGAGCTCCTGCGCGCGGGCAGACCGGCGGGATTTGTGGTGTCGATCGGGAGCGCCGAGGGGATGGAGCGGGCGGTGGTCGCCGCAAACGGCCGGGCTTCGCTGATGGTGTGGATCTTCACGTCGGTGTTTCTGTCGTTCGGGCTGCTGCACTTCTGCCTTTGGCTCTTTCAGCGCGACGCGGTGGACAACCTCTGGTTCGCCGGACTGTGTCTCGCGAACGGGTCGCTGGTGTTCTTTCTCTTCTTCAAGGAGCTCACCACGAACCAGCGGTTCATGCTGGTGTCGGAGCCCGTGATGAACGTCTCCGGCCTGCTGTTCGGGCTCTTCGCGGTCCGGTTCGTGTCGGGGGTGTTCCCCTGGCGGCACGCCACGATCGTGTTCCGCACGATGATCGCCGCCGCGATGGTCATCGCCGTATGGTCGCTCGTCCACACCTGGAACGCGCTGCCGTTCGTCTTTCTGTTCATGCTCCTCAGTTGTGTGGAGATGGTGCGGGTGGTGGTGGTGGCGTGGTGGAAAGGCCGTAGCGGCGCCCGGATCATTGGCCTGGGCGTGCTCGCGCTGGGCCTCGGGTTCGGGATCGCGCTGCTGCGAAACCTCAACCTGATCTCGCCCTCGCTCACGCCGGGCGGCAATCTCATCCCGTTCGCGTCGATGGTGGTGCTCATCGGCTCGATGTCTCTCTACCTCTCACGCGAGTTCGCCCGCACCAATCTCGAGCTGCGCAGGCAATTGGTGGAGGTGGCGCGCCTGTCCCAGGAGAACCTCGAGCAGGAACGCCGCGCGCAGAAAGAGGAGACGGAGCGCAAGCTGCTGGAGGCGGAGTATCGACGCAAGTCGGAGGAGCTGGAGGAGGCGAGAGCGCTGCAGATGTCGATGCTCCCCCGCGAGATTCCTCTGCACGACCGGCTGGACATCGCCGTCTGGATCGCGACCGCGTCGGAAGTCGGCGGGGACTACTACGATTTCATTTCGAACGACGGCGTGCTGGTGCTCGGCATCGGCGACGCCACCGGCCATGGGATGCGGGCCGGCACGATGGTCACGGCTACGAAGGCGCTGTTCGGCATCCTGGGTCGCGACGAGATGGCTCACGAGATGGCGGAGTCGAATCGCGCCTTGCGCCGCATGAACTTCCGTCGCCTGGCCATGGCGTTCACGCTGGCCCGCTTCGACTCCTCGGAGATGCGACTCTCCTCCGCGGGGATGCCGCCTGTGTATCTCCGCCGCGCGGGAGGGACCGTGGAGACACTGGAACTGGCCGGCTCTCCCCTCGGATCGCTGGCGGCGTTCCCCTACCGTCAGATCGCGGTACCGCTGGCCGGGGGCGAGCTGATTCTCTTCATGAGCGACGGCTTCCCGGAGCTCCTCAGCGAGGAGGGCGAGATGGTCGGTTACGAGCGCGTGGCCACCCTGCTGCACGGGTCAGGCGCCCGCAGCGCCCAGGAACTGGTCGCCGAGCTCGTGACCTTCGCCGATCAATGGAAAGGCTCCCGGCCGCAGGACGACGACATCACCTTCGTCGTCGTGCGCACCAAGGAGCTGGACGAGCCAGCGGCCTGACGATCGCGCTTGCGTTGCGAGCTGTGTGGCGAGTGGCGAGTTGCGAGTGGCGGGTTTGCCCCATCGTGTGTTGGCCAGGTCCCTCGCTCGACGCTCGGGATGACAACCAATGCATCGCATCCAGGGCGATTTCGTTGTTGGAAGCGTGAAAACGCTCAGCAACCCGCAACCCGCAACCCGCCACTCGCAACCCGCCTCTCGCAACCGCAACACACACGATCAATTCGCGATCCGGGTGACAGCGATGTTTCTGAAATCCATGGGGACCCAGGCTTCGCCGTCGGACCATTTGACGCGAAGGAGCTTGATCGAGGCCATTCGCGGATCGACGGCATCGAAGCGGATCCATCCTGAAGTCTTCACGCCGGGGGTGAGGATTTTCAGAACCTCGCAAGGTTGGTATCGATCGCAATTGGGCTCGGAGCGGTTGCCGACGGCGCCTCCCGAGGAGAGGAAATCGTTGCCGATGTCGTCGAAAACATTTGCACCTCCCCGATCGCTTTCGAACTCGGAGTGGCTTCCTCCGACGGCCAGCACGAATTTCTTCTCCGCCGGAGAGTGATTGGTGACGGTGAACGTGCAGCGGAGCGTCCGGGTGGCGAGCGTACAGGGCTCGAGTGTCAACGTGACGTCGCGCATCGCATTCGTGAGAACCGGACCCTCCGGTGTCTGACGGCGCTCGTCGAGAGTGGGAGTGGAGGGCTCCTCGTGCGTCGACGTCACGGGGAACAGCGGCACCGGCGGCTCGCTCGCGGGGGTCGTCTGGAGCGCGGCGAGCTGGCGGTTGAGGTCCGCTGCCTGCCGCTCGAGCGCGATGGCCCGAGTCTGCAGGGCGGCGATCGAATTCTGCGTGCTCTGTTGCGCGGTTTCGGAGCGTACGCCGACGATGCCGCTTCCGGCGGCCGCGGCGACCGCCAGGAGTGTTGCGAGAAAGAGAACGAATCGGTTCATGCGCGGCCTCTCTTGAGTAGCGACGTCTGACTGCAATCGTGAAACGACCCTCTCCGGTCAGTTGAAGAAGCGGCCGAGCGGAGTGTCCGATCCAAAAAACGACTTCGCGGCGATGGTCGTGAGCCATCCGGCGGCGAGGAGCATCGTGGCGATTGCGGGAGGTGCGATCCGCTCCGGCAGTCCGACCAGGCGCGTGCTGCCCGTGAAGAGGATGCATAGCATGTAGGTCCAGGCGAAGAGAGTCAGCACGGCGATGACCTCGAGGTTGTCTGAGCCCAGAAACGTGGCGGCGAGAAAGAGAACGCCCAGGGGCTGCAGCGCCACGCCGGCCGTGAACACGTCGGCGCCCGCGCTGCCGCTTCCTCCGAACAGCTTCCGCGCGCCCGCGCTGAGAGCGGCGATGGTGGCAAAGGGAACCAGCGCGACGATGAAGATGCCGAGACCGGCCTTCAGATTGCCGTCCACTCCCAGCTTCGAAACACCGATCGCGGCGGCGATCGCGCTCACGAGCGCGAAGATGACCCCGAAGGCGATGCCTGCCGATTGTGCACGGCGTTCCCCCAGGGTCGTGAACGACGAGGCCAGACCGGCCACGGGATCGATGGCCACGCGACGCGTGGCGGCCCAGGCGTCGCTCGAGGCTTCCTTGATGCGCCGGCTGATGTCTGCTCCGGTCAGGGCGGGCGCGTTCGACTTCCCACAACTTCCACAGGCGACGAGCGTGTCGCCATCGACTGCTGCACCACAATTCACACAGAACATGCTTTCCTCCTTCAGGTTTCCGGGATCGGCGCAACCGCGCCACAGGCCCGGCAGAACCGGGCGTTGACCGAGAGCGGGGTTTGACAGGTGAGGCAGGTGGTGGCCGCCGGGGGCTGTCCCTGACGCCGCTTGCGCAGAATCAGCAGAGCCACAATCCCGGCCACCACCACGAGCAGGAACAGCAGTCGTTGCGTTCGGGAGACGGGAAGGTAGAAGCCGGCCGCGGTGATCTCGATCGTGCCTCCGCTCTTCCCTTCCCAGGTCACACGGGAGCCGGCGAATTCGCCACCGGTGGCCGATTGGACTTTGCCCGGCATCGTGACGACGAGCCGGTGGGTGAACCCGCCGAAGCCCACGGGAGGAAGTTGCACGCGCAGCAAGTATTGGCGCCGGAGGAATCCGCTGTCCGCCATCGTGAGCTCGAAGCGACGACCGTCGTCATTCAGGGCGGAGACGTTGTCGAACTTCTTGCGAAGAATGATGAAGCGCTCTTTCTCGGTTTCGCCTTCCTCGATCTGGAACCCTTCCTTCTCGGCGTCCTTGCGAATGTCGGCGAAGCCTTCCCCGAATTCTTTTGGGATCGTGACCTTCGCTCGAAAGGTGCCCGACCCGTCGGAATGGATGACGAGCTCCTCCTCGAGCAGGCAGGAGAAAAGAAAGAGAGAGAGCACGCCAGTCAGCAGCAGGACTCCCTTACGTCTCGATCGCAACATGACACCTCCAAAGGTCGCAATGCGCTGCCGATTCACCGGCGAGCTCGATTTGATGTGTGGCACCTTCGCTGTGGGGACCGATGGCTGAAGACACGAATCCCCGGTTTTTGTGGGGGTGGCCGCGACCAGCACCTCTACCAGTACGTGGTCGTGATGTCGCAGTCGCCGGTGACGACGGCCTGGCAGGCCATGCGTTCATCGGGGGCGAAGCCGCGGGAGGTTCCGAACCGCACTTCGAGCGAAGTGGGTGGAGTGAGTTGGTCGCCGCCGGAGAGGACGCGCACTTTGCAGCGTGCGCAAACGCCGACTCCTCCGCAGGAGTTGCCCAGAGGGACGCTCGCGCGTCGCGCAACGTCGAGGAGGGACTCGTCTTCCCGCGCCTCGGCGAGCAGTCCGAGGGGAGTGAATGTCACGATCTTTGACGAGGCGTTCACCGGGAGTTGGCATCCGCGGACAAAACTTTCGGCCGCGGCAAGCGTCTATTACAGCATGAGTCAGCACAGCGCGGAATCGACCGAAATGATCAGAAAGTCCGAAGAGACCCGAATCGCCGAAGAGATCGTGAGCATCCTTCCGGCCGGCGTCACGCGTGAGTGCTCCCCGGAGAAGAACACCATCCGCTTCTCGCTTCGAGCCGGCGGGTTGAAGCTGCGAACCGTCGTTCTCAGCCGCAAGTCGCTGCGCCGCCTGATCGATGATCCGGCCCGCTCGGTCAAGGTCGAATACTTGCAGCGCGATCTCCTGGAGAGCGTCACCCGGCGCAAAGAGTTCCGCTACCCGCGGGTCCACTTCCACCTCAAGGCCTCCCTGCCGCGCCGCTTTTCCATCGCATTGCCTCTGGTCTCGATGGCCTGACGTGCTCTTGGATGCGGGGCATGCCGCGCGAGGCGCACTTGAAACTAGCGTGTGCAGAAATCCGCGGCCTTCTCAACCTGTCATCCTGAGCGGGCGGCGGGTGGGCTGCGAAGGATCCCCTGCGGTAAACGATGTCCGCGCAGATGAGAGGAAACCGTGGTCCTCGTATATGCAAGCTCGTCGCTCCATGCATGAGATCCTTCGCCGCCCATCCCACCACCCGCTCAGGATGACAGGCTGGAACGGTCACCATTCCCTAAGGTTGCAAGCGATTCGAAGGTTGCGGACTTGCTTTTCCGGCGATTCGACGCCATATTGCGGCCATGGCCGTCGAACTGGATGAGCTGGACGCGCGCATCATCGAGCTCCTGCTCAAGGATGCGCGCACTCCCACGGCGCAGATCGCGGAGCAGATCGGCCTGTCGCGACCCGCGGTCGCGGACCGGGTCGACAAGCTCGAGCGTCTGGGTGTCATTCGCGGCACGACGGTCGTCGTCGATCCGACTGCGTTGGGCCGAGGCGTGACGGCGTTCATCTCCGCGCGCGCGGCGAAGTTGCCGGCTCCTGCCTGGAAGAAGTTCCGGGAGCTGATGCAGCGCGAAGAGATTCTGGAAGTGCACACCGTCGCCGGCGATGACTGCTACCTGCTGAAAGTGCGCGCGGCGTCGATCGGCGCACTCAACCTCCTGGTGCAGGAACTGACCGCGGCGCCGCTCGGATTGACGACGCGCACGACCATCGTGATGCAGACGCATTCCGAGAAGGTGGGCGGCATCGATCTGGGGAGCACCGAGTCATGAAACACGAGCGCACGCTGGCCTACATCGCCTTCGCCATCGTTTGCACGGTCTGGGGCACGACTTATCTCGGCATTCGAATCGCCCTGGAAACGATTCCACCGCTGCTCCTGACAGGGACGCGATTCGTGATCGCGGGCGGGATCATGCTGCTGGTGGCGCGACTTCGCGGCGACGCGATTCCGCGCGATTGGCGGACGCTGGCCAACCTCGCCTTCGTCGGCTTCCTGCTGGTGGGGGTGGGCAACCTGGCCGTGGTCTGGGCCGAGCAATGGGTGCCCAGCGGGCTGGCCGCGTTGCTCGTGGCCACGGCGCCGTTCTGGATGGTCATCATCGAAGCGTTCCGGCCCGGCGGCGAGCGTGTCGGGCTGCGTGGCGTGATCGGCATGTCGATCGGATTCGCCGGCGTCGTCATGCTGGTCTCGCCCGGCGGCGGCGCCGGCGCGATCTGGAGCACGGCCTTCCTGCTCGGCGCACTGGCCATCCAGATCGGCTCGATCGGTTGGCAGTTCGGTTCCGCGGTTTCGAAGTACAAGCTGGGCTCGGTTCCGCCTTTCGCGTCGGCGGCGTTGCAGATGCTCTCCGGCGGCGTCATCGTCACGCTGGTCGGACTGGCCATCGGAGAGGCGCCGCGTTACACGCTGAACCCGCGAACTCTCGGCGCGCTGGTCTACCTCACGTTGTTCGGATCGGTCATCGCGTACAGCGCTTACGTCTTTGCGCTCGCGCACATGCGCACGACCGTCACCTCGCTCTACGCGTACGTGAATCCCGTCGTGGCGGTCTTCCTCGGCTGGCTGATCCTCGACGAGCCCCTGACCTGGATGTCTGTCGTGGCCATGGTCGTGATTCTCGCCGGAGTGGCCCTCGTGCAGACGGCCGGTCGAACGAAGAGTGTCCCGGCCCACGAGAGCGAACCCGTGACGAAAGCCGCCTGACCAGTTGCCGGTGATCGGTTGTCTGCACGCAGTCGCGCCACGGATGGATCACCATGAACTGAGAACCGACAACTGACAACAGCGAGAGCGGACCCTCACTTGCGGGAAGCTGTCATGTGCGATCACCCGTTTTTCTTGATCGTCTCGAGGATCTCCGCGAGCTTCTGATCGGCTTCGGCGAGCGGGAGCTGGCACGTGCCCGCTCCGCGGTGACCGCCACCGCCGTAGCGGCCCAGGAGCGCTCCCACGTCGGTGTGCGAAGTGCGATTGAAGATGCTGTGGCCGACCGCGCACACGACGAACTCGCCCTTGCGCCCGTCGAACACCCGCATCTGAATGTTGGCCTCGGGGAACATGGTGTAGACCAGAAAGCGATTGCCGGCCGGCGGCTCGCCGAGGCCGCGGAGATCGGTGACGATGACGTTGCCGTCGACGCGGGAGCGCTCGCGCGTGACTCGCGCGAAGGCCTCCTGCTGGGCGAAGTAGCGCTTCACCCGCTCCTGCACGTCCGGATCGTCGACCACCACGTCGGGCTCGTCGGGATGCGCGGCAATGAGATCGATCATCTTCGCCATCAGGTCGCGGTTGCTGAGGCGGTACTCGCGGTGGTAGGCGAGACCTGTTCGCGGGTCCATGACGAAGGACAACAGCATCCATCCCGCGGGATGGGTCACCTCGGTCATCGACAACTGTGCGGAGTCCGATTTGTCGACGGACTCGAGGAGCTTCTCGTACTTGCCCAGGCGCTCGGCGCCGTAGTGGTTGAAGACCACCCGGGCGGCGGACGGTGCGACTTCGAAACGGCCGCGATACGTGACCGTCTCCTCGTTACGCACGATCTCGCTGGAGTGATGGTCGAACCAGAGTCCGACGCCGGTCACGTAGGGGAGGTTGGTGAGGATGTCGTCGCGTCCCACCTGGACCTTTCCATCCTGCACGTCTTTCGGATGGACGAACTCCACCGAATCGACCTGCTCCACTTCACGCAGCAGGACCGCGCAGGCAAGACCGTCAAAATCCGAGCGGGTGATCAAACGCATGCGGAAAAACTCCTTCGCGGGGATTCTAATGGTTATGGGACCTCTGGGACGAATGGGACGAATGAGACGAATGGGAGCTTGTCGGTCTCCTATCCCATTCGTCTCATTCGTCCCATTCGTCCCATTCCCCCGATTACAATCCGCGCATGCCGACTGCTCCTCCTCCGGTTCGTCCCGTCACTCTCGATGACGTGTTCTCGGCGCGCGACCGCATCGCCGGTGTCGTCACGCGCACGCCTTTGATTCGGCTCTTGCATGGGGTCGATGGCGTCCCCGAAGTCTGGCTGAAGCTGGAGAATCTGCAGCCGATCAACGCCTTCAAACTGCGCGGCGCCGCCAATGCCGTGGCACTCCTGCCGGCCGCAGAGCGAAGCAAGGGTGTGTGGACCATCAGCGCGGGAAACGCAGGACAGGGCGTCGCCTATGCGGCACGCGCAGCGGGCATTCCGTGTACGGTCGTGGTGATCGAGACCGCTCCCGCGACGAAGATCGAGCGCATGGGCGCCCTCGGCGCGCGCCTGGTCAAGGCGTCCTTCGACGCGTGCTGGCAGGCCATGGAAGACCGCGCCTTTCCCGGAGTCGAAGGGACCTTCGTCCACCCGTTCGACGACCATGACTTCATCGCCGGAAACGCCACCGTGGGGTTGGAGATCCTGGATCAACTCCCAAGCGTCAGGACCGTCATCGCCGCGATCGGCGGAGGCGGACTCACCGCCGGCATCGGCAGCGCAATGCGCGCGCTCGCGCCGCAGGTGAGAGTCCTCGGTGCCGAGCCGGAGACGGCCGCGCCGGGCGCCGCGTCCTTTGCGGCCGGATCGCCTCAGGTGTTCACGCAGTGGCAAGCGTCGTTCGTGGACGGTGCCGGAGGTAAGAGCATCTTCCCTCGCATGTGGGAACGCCTCAAGGACACGATCGACGGCTCGGTGGTGGTCACGCTCGACGAGGTGAAGAGCGCGATGAAACTCGTAGCTTCGAAAGCTCGGGTCATCGCCGAGGGTGCCGGAGCGCTGAGCGTCGCGGCGGCGTTGAAGCAGAGCGAGGGTCCGATCGTGGCCGTCGTCTCGGGAGGCAACATCGACCTCGCCAAGTTTTGCGAGCTCGTGAACGGCTGATCCCCAGGAGCAAGATGAAGGGCCTGTCATCCCGAGCGTCGAGCGAGGGACCTGGGCGGGCGGCGCGACTGAGAGCAAGAAACAGAAGGCTGCGTACCTGCCACGAGGGAGACCCCTCATCCGCCTTCGGCACCTTCTCCCCTCTGCGGAGGGGAGAAGGCTCTCGGTGTGTGTGCATCGCGAGCTGGGTTCATCATTAGTTGAACTGGTTCATCGCGAGAGTGTTCAATCGAGAGCCTTCTCCTCCCGGCTTCTTGGGGGGAGAAGGTGGCCAACGGCCGGATGAGGGGGGCGATGCAGCCTCCGATGAGTTTGCATTTCTGACCCTGCAAACATTGGAAGTTTCTTGGAAGCGTCGAGGGG
>Ga0307505_10001324_pt1 | contig 20478 bp, 24 predicted proteins | sample 23_S_MG_FD_202183 | JGI IMG/M metagenome (GOLD analysis project Ga0307505, IMG submission 202183) | Soil microbial communities from Populus trichocarpa stands in riparian zone in the Pacific Northwest, United States - 23_S | ecosystem: Environmental > Terrestrial > Soil > Riparian zone > Trees...
CCGAGGCCAAGCCGCTGGGGCGAAAGCTCGCCCGGGCGATCGTCAAGGCCTGCGGCTGCCCGGCCATCGCCCTCGGCGGCATGGACGCGCGCAAGTTCGCGGTGGCGGAGAAAGACGGCTTTTACGGTTGGGCGGCGATCGACGCCTGGATCAGAACTTGAAGGCGGTGCCGATATAGACCGCCTGGCTGTCGCGCCGGTGGTCGTTAAGCGTCGACAGCTTCTCGCTGTCGATGCGGTATCGGACGCCGCCGGTCAGAGCGACTCGCTTGCTCAGCGAAAGGGCGCCGCCGACATCGAGCGAGACATTGTCCGTGCCCCGGATGGCGGCGGACTTGCGCGGATCGCCGCGCTCGGCGCCAACCGCCGCCTTGGCGGTCAGCTTCCGGTTGAGCGAGTAACTGACCCCGAGGATGGCCGTCTCGCGCTGGCCGAGAGCCGGATCGCCCTTGGTGCTGGAGACATCGCCGGCCACGGCGAACCGCCGCCAGCCCACTGCCACGCCGAGATTGTAGCTTTCCGGAGCCAGCGTGACCGGCGCCGAGGCAGTACCCGCGGCCGCCAGTGCCGCCGGCGCCTTGAGCTGGCCATTGGTCCGGGCACGAATAGCAACCCTGACTTGCGACGGCCGACCCTTGGCCGGAGCCGGGGTGAACTGCAGATCGGCAAGCGACGAGCTGCGGCCGCCGAGCGCCGCCGCCAGCCGCGCATCGGCGCTGGCGGGTGTGAAGGTCGACACCGGGTTGAAGCTGATGGCGATCGGAGCCGGCTTTTTCTTGGCCGTTTCGGCCGCGATGGCCGGAGTCAGGAGCAGGCCCGCCGCGGAAACCGCTGCGAGCAACTGTCCAACCCTGGTCATGGCACGGGCCAAAGACTCACTCCCTGTTACCGAGTCGATATAGTCCGGCGAACCTGTCTGTTCCATGACAAGAATCGATTCGTTTCGAGTCTGTGGCTTCTGAAGCACAGAATCGCCCTTGTTGGAGGCGCTTGCGAGACATAGGGCAGCATCTATAAGCCGACTGACCCCATAGTTTTGAGGAATCCCGATGTCCCGCCTGCACACCACCGCTGCCGCGCTGATCCTTGTTGCCCTGGTGGCGTCCGGCTGTTCGAGGAATCGCGACGTCCCCAATCGCATCGCGCCGTCGCGGATGACCGCCATCGGCGTCAACGCCTACCTGTGGCGGGCGGCGATCGACACCGTCTCCTTCGCTCCCTTGCTCCAGGCTGATGCCAACAGCGGCGTGATCATCACCGATTGGTATTCCAACCCCAACTCGCCGGGCGAGCGCATCAAGCTCACCGTCTCGATCCTCGACCAGGACCTGCGCGCCGATGCCTTGCGCGTCGCCGCCTCCCGCCAAATCCTCCAAAGCGGCGCCTGGGTCGATGCCCCGGTCGCGGCGGCGACGGTCCAGAAGCTCGAGGACATCATCCTGACCCGGGCCCGGGACATTCGCCGCTCCTCCGTCGGCTAGGGACTTACATCTGATGACTGCCCGCTTCGATCCGGGCCAGGCCGACCCGCGCTGGCAGAGGCGTTGGGAAGAACAGCGCTCGTTCGCCGCCGACCCGGCCAGCCCCAGACCCAAGACGTATGTGCTGGAGATGTTCCCTTATCCGTCGGGGCGCATCCACATGGGCCATGTCCGCAATTACACGATGGGCGACGTGCTCGCCCGCTACCGGCGAATGCGCGGCTTCGAAGTGCTCCACCCGATGGGTTGGGACGCCTTCGGCATGCCTGCCGAGAATGCAGCCATGGAACGCGGCGTGCACCCCGGCGGCTGGACCCGCGACAATATCGCGACGATGCGGGCGCAACTGAAACGGCTCGGCTTTGCCCTCGACTGGGAGCGCGAGTTCGCCACCTGCGACCCCGAATATTACGGGCACGAGCAGGCGCTATTCCTCGACCTCTACAAAGCCGGCCTCGTCTACCGCAAGGAGAGCGAGGTCAATTGGGACCCAGTCGACATGACCGTGCTGGCCAACGAGCAGGTCATCGACGGCCGCGGCTGGCGCTCCGGAGCTTTGGTCGAACGGCGCAAGCTCAGCCAGTGGTTCCTGAAGATCACCGCCTTTGCAGAGGAGTTGCTGGACGGGCTCGAAACGCTCGACCAATGGCCCGACAAGGTCCGGCTGATGCAGGAGAACTGGATCGGCAAGAGCCGCGGCCTGCAATTCCGCTTCCGCCTGGGCGATCCGGTCGCCGGGATCGACGGGGTCGACGTGTTCACCACGCGCCCCGACACCATTTTTGGCGCCGCCTTCGTCGCCGTATCGCCCGACCATCCACTGGCGACGACGTTGGCCGCGGAGAATGCGACGCTCGCCGGCTTCATCGCCGAATGCAAGAAGGGCGGGACCACCGCGGCCGAGCTCGAGACCCAGGAGAAGTTGGGCTTCAACACGGGCGCATGCGTGATTCACCCGCTCGATACGGCCTGGCGCCTGCCCGTCTACGTCGCCAATTTCGTTCTGATGGACTACGGCACCGGCGCCATTTTCGGCGTGCCTGGCCACGACCAGCGCGACTTCGAATTCGCCACCAAATATCGCCTGCCGATCAAGCGGGTGGTCGCCGCCAACAACGACGAGGCCAATGTCCCGATCGGCAAGCTCGCCGAGAATGAGGCCGGAGTCGCGGTCAATTCGCAGTTCCTCGACGGCATGGCGACAGCCGACGCCTCGGCCGAGATCATTCGCCGGGCCGAAGCCGCCGGCTGGGGCCAGGGCACGACCGCCTGGCGGCTGCGCGACTGGGGCGTCTCGCGCCAGCGCTACTGGGGCACGCCGATCCCAATCATCCATTGCGAGAAGTGCGGCGCCGTGCCGGTGCCGCGCGACCAATTGCCGGTGGTCCTGCCCGAGGACGTCGATTTCAAGACTCCGGGCAATCCGCTCGACCGGCACCCGAGCTGGAAGCATGTGCCCTGCCCGACCTGCGGCGGAGCGGCCAGGCGCGAGACCGACACGCTCGATACATTCGTCGATTCTTCCTGGTATTTCATCCGCTTCGCCAGCCAGCCGACCGACCGGCCGTTCGACCGCGCCGAAGCCGAGAAGTGGCTGCCGGTAGCGCAATATATCGGCGGGGTGGAGCATGCCATCCTGCACCTGCTCTACGCCCGCTTCTGGACCCGTGCGCTGCAGCATATGGGTCAGATCGGCGTCGCCGAGCCGTTCCAGGGTCTGTTCACGCAAGGCATGGTCACCCACGAAACCTATCGCTCGCCGGACGGCCGCTGGGTCGCTCCCGACGAGATCGAGGTGGGCGAGGGCGGCGCCCTGGTCGAGCGCGCCACCGGCGCCGGACTGGAGCGCGGACGGGTCGAGAAAATGTCCAAGTCCAAGCGCAACACCATCGACCCGGAGCCGATCGTCGACGAATATGGCGCCGACGCGGTGCGCTGGTTCATGCTCTCGGACAGCCCGCCCGAGCGCGACCTCGAATGGTCTGAAAGCGGGATCGAGGGCGCGGCACGCTTCGTCCAGCGGGTCTGGAAGCTGGCAACGGCCGCTCAAGCCGGTGGAGGCGAGGATCCGCAACTACTCCGCAAGCTCCACAAGTCGATCGCCGGGGTCGGCGAGGCAATCGAATCGCTGCAGTTCAACAAGGCCGTCGCCTTCCTTTACGAATTGGCTAGCGCCATCGAGAAGGCCGCGCCGTCGACGACGCGCGACATCGCCATTCGCACGTTGATCAAGCTGGTGGCGCCGGCAGCGCCGCACCTGGCCGAAGAGGCCTGGGCGGCGATGGGTGAGACCGGGATGGTCGCCAACGCGCCCTGGCCGGAGCATGATCCCGCCTTGCTGGTCGACGACCAGGTCACCCTGGCGGTGCAGGTCAACGGCAAGCTGCGCGATACACTCACCGCGCCCCGCGGCCTCGACAAGCAGGCGGCCGCGGCGTTGGCTTTGGCCTCGGAGAAAGTGCAGCGTCAGCTGAATGGGGCGGTTCCCCGCAAGGTCATTGTCGTGCCCGACCGGCTGGTCAATATCGTCGCGTGACCCGGCTTTCGCTCCTTGCCGCATTCGGCCTTCTCCTGCCGGGATGCGCGCTGCAGCCGCTCTACAGCGGCGGCTCGTCGGGGGCGGTGGCGACCGCCTTGCGCTCGGTTCAGGTAGCGCCGATCGAGGGCCAGGCCGGCTGGCTGGTCAGCAACAAGTTGCAGGAACGGCTCGGCGACGGCGCGACGGCCGGTGAGGCGCGCTACCGGCTCGAGGTTGAGCTCGACGACGACATCACCAGCTTCGGTATTCGCGGCGACCGGGCGGCGACACGCGAGCGGCGCAGCCTCCGCGCGCGCTACCGACTGGTCGAGATCGACCGTGGCACCGTCGTCCTCGACGCCACCGCTGGATCCGATGCCGGCATCGACGTCGTCAGCTCCGAATATGCGACGGTCGCCGCCGAGCAGACCGCGCTGGAACGGCTGGCCGAGGTTGTCGCCGATCAGATCATTGCGCGGCTTGGCCTGGTCGCCTCGCGGACGGCGGGAACGCGGTGAAAGCCGACCGGGCCGATCTTGGCCGGGCGCTCGACCGCCCCGATCCGCTTATTCGGCTGTATCTGTTCCACGGCCCCGACGAGAGCCAGTCGTGCGGTCATGGCGAGCGGCTGATGAAAAGCCTCGGCGCCGAGCGTTTCTTCGTGCTGCACAGCTCGGTCAAGGCGGATCCGGCGCTGCTGGCCGATGAAGCCGGCGCCATGAACCTGTTCGGCGGTCCCCGGGCGATCTGGATCGACGGGGCCGGCGACGAGATTGCTGGTGGCGTCGAGGCCTTGCTGGAGGCACCCGCCATCCAGAGCCCGGTGATCGTCATCGCTGGGGGGCTGCGCAAGACTTCGGCGCTGCTGAAGCTCGCCGAAGCGCACAAGCAGGTGTTGTCTTACGCTTCTTATCCCCTCGAGGGGAGCGGTGCGGAGCAGATGGTCATGGACCTCGGCCGGACCCAGGGGCTTCGAATCGACCGCTCGGTCGCTGTCCGGATCGCCGATGCCTGCGGCAACGACCGGGGCGTTGCCGCCCAGGAAGTTGCCAAGCTGGCGCTCTATGTCGGCGCTTCGACCGAGGCGCCAAGGGATCTGAAGCATGAAGCGCTCGACGCAGTCGGGGCCGAGATGGCCGAAGGCGACTGGCTAGGGCTGGCTGATGTCGCCTTGAGCGGGGACATGCGGACGCTTGCCGACGATCTGGCGCGCCTGCCGGCCAGCGCCGAACCGATCCCGGTTATCCGCGCCTTGCAGCGCCGGCTGCTTATGCTGGCGCCGCTGCGCGCCCGGGTGGAGCGCGGCGAATCGCCCGATGCCGTCTTGAAGTCACTGGGCAGGGCGCTGTTTTTCAAGGATGAATCGCTGGTCCGGGGACTCTTGCAGACCTGGTCCGCGGAGGCGCTGGCGATTGCTGCCGACCGCGCCGGCAAGCTCGAACGATCGCTGATGCTTGGTCCTGGGCTGCCGCCGGCCGAAGCGCTCGGCGAGGAGTTGCTGGCGGTCGCCCGCGCCGGACGCCGGCGCTAGGCCGGCCTAAATCGGCTCGCCCGAGAGCCGCTGGCAGATCATGTCGAGCTGGTCGAGGCTGCTGTAATGCAGGGTGACGGTACCGTTCTGGCCGTTGTGGGCAACCTTGACCTTCAGTCCAAGCAGATCGCCCAGCTGGCGCTCCAGCGATTCGAGGTCCGCATCGACCCGCCGTTCGGTCAGCTTGAGCTCGCGCAGCGGCTTCTTCTCGCGCCGCGCCCGGCTCTCCGCCTGGCGCACCGACAGCCCCTTGGCGACGATTTCCCGGCATAGATCTTCTGGATCCGGAGCCGCCGCAATGGCGCGCGCATGGCCCATACTGATATCGCCTCGCACTAGCGAGAATCTTACGCTTTCCGGAAGATCAAGTAATCTCAGGAGGTTAGCCACATGGCTGCGGGACTTGTGGACGATCTTGCCGACGTCTTCCTGGGTGTGACCGTAGCGCTCAACCAATTGGCGGTAGCCGTCGGCCTCCTCGATCGCGTTCAGATCCTCGCGCTGGATATTCTCGATCAACGCGATCTCTGCCATCGACGCATCATCGACGTCGCGGACGATGGCCGGAATGGTGTGGAGCCGCGCCCGCTGCGCCGCCCGCCAGCGCCGCTCGCCGGCGATGATCTCGAAGCCGCCGTCGCCGTGCGGCCGCAGCAGGATCGGCTGGAGGATACCGCGCTCGGCGATCGAATTGGCCAGCTCGTCGATCGATTCCTCGCTGAACTGGATGCGCGGCTGGTTGGGGTTGGGCCGGATTCGCCCAATCTCGATCTCGCGCACGCCGCCGCGCGACGCGGCAGGCGTTGAATCCGCCTGGGGATGGGGTGCCTCGCCCATTAAAGCGGACAGTCCGCGGCCCAGACCCGACGATTTCGCCGTCATGCGGCCTCCGCGCGTTGCGGCAGGCGGCCGATCAGCTCGCGCGCCAGGTGGACATAGGCCTCCGAGCCGGGGCAGCGCAGGTCGTAGATCAAGGCCGGCAGGCCATGGCTCGGCGCCTCGGACAGGCGGACGTTGCGCGGTACCACGGTCTCGAAGACAACATTGCCAAGGCAGGCGCGGACATCTTCCGCCACCTGGCCGGACAGCTTGTTGCGCCGATCGTACATGGTCAGCGCCACGCCGAGGATCGCCAGATCGGGATTGAACGCCAGGCGGATCCTCTCAACGGTCTGCAATAGCTGGCTAAGTCCTTCTAAAGCAAAGAATTCGCATTGCAGCGGCACCAGCAAGTGCCGCGCCGCTGCCAGCGCGTTGACGGTCAGCAGGCCGAGCGACGGCGGGCAGTCGACCAGGCAGATGTCCCAACGCGCCGGCGGGACCGCCCGCAGCGCCTTGTCGAGCCGATGGGCGCGATCTTCCAGCGCAACGAGTTCGACCTCGGCCCCGGACAGGTCCTGCGTCGCCGGCACGATATCGAGCCGGGGCACGCGCGTCGGCACCGCTGCCTCGACCAGGCTGGCGCTGCCGATCAGCACGTCATAGCTCGACCGTTCGCGGCTGGCCAAAGTGATGCCGAGGCCGGTCGAGGCATTGCCCTGCGGGTCGAGGTCGATCAGCAGCACCTTCCAGCCGATCGCAGCGAGCGCCGTGGCGAGATTGATGGCGGTCGTCGTCTTGCCGACACCGCCTTTCTGATTGGCCACCGCCACGCGGATCATCTCTTCCCCTTCGCCCTGACCTTGCTGAGCAACAATATGGCGGACTCCGGATCCGTCACGCTCAGTTCGACCTTGGCCTCACAGTGCCAGTTTCGCTGCGCCTCTACCAGTTCCGATTTCGCGCTTTTTCCCTTGGGCAACACCCATGTTGTGTCGGAATGCGCCAGATGGGCGCTGAGGGCCAGCAAGCGGTCGGCCGACGCGACGGCGCGGGCCGTAATCGAGTCGAAACGACCGTGCAGCGCTTCGGCCTTGGCAAGGTGTACGGTGACGGAGAGATCGAGCTCTTCGGCAACGCGCCGGAGGAAATCGGCACGGAGGCGGCGCGGCTCGACCAGTGTCACCGGGCCTGAAACCAACGCGGCAATAACGATGCCCGGTAGTCCTGCGCCGGAGCCGATGTCCAGCCAGGACGCGCCCGGATGCGGCTCAAAGCGCACTAATTGCACCGAATCAAGGATGTGCCGCTCCCAGAGCTGGTCGAGCGTCGACCGCGAAACCAGGTTCTGGTGTTGATTTTCTTCCGCGATCAGGGCCGCGTAGCGTTCGAGCTTCTCAATTGTTTCACGTGGAACATCGCGCCCTGTTGCAACGGACAGATCAATCATGCTGCGGCGCGGCGCGAGGCGGCGACATAGAGGGCCGAAAGCGCTGCCGGCGTAACCCCGGGAACGCGCCCCGCCTGGTCGAGCGTCTCCGGCCGGACCGATTCCAGCCGCTCGACCATCTCGTTCGAAAGGCCGGCTATGATGCGATAGTCGAGCGACGGCGGCAGCCAGACGCCCGAATCCCGCTGGACGGCGTCCCATTCCCGCTGCTGGCGCGCAATATAGGGCCTATAGAGGGCGTCGGCGGCGCTTTCATCCGTGTCGGCCCAGTCGGCGGCGCCACGCCGCTCCAGATGCGCCATGATCTGCGCCCGCCGTCGCTCTGACACGCAAACGCCGCCGATCGCCACCTCACCCAGCCGGGTCGTGGCGTTGTCGGCGCGAAGGGCCAGCCTATACTCGGCCCGGGCAGTCATCATCCGATAGGGCTCGCTGACGCCTTGCACGGTCAAATCGTCGACCATCACGCCAATGTAGGACGTCCGGCGGTCGAACCTGACTTCTTCCAGGTCGAGCGCATGTGCGGCGGCGTTGAGGCCGGCGCACAGGCCCTGCGCCGCCGCTTCCTCATAGCCGGTCGTGCCGTTGATCTGCCCGGCCAGGAACAGACCTTCGATGGCGCGCACGCCCAAAGTCGCGTTCAGGCGGCGCGGATCGACATATTCATACTCGACGGCATAGCCCGGCCGGGCAATCTCGACCCGTTCCAGGCCGGGGATGCTCCGCACGAAGGCCTGCTGCACGTCGACCGGCAGCGAGGTCGAGATGCCGTTGGGATAAACCAGGGGATCGTCGAGCCCCTCCGGTTCGAGAAAGATCTGGTGCCCATCTCGATTGCCGAAGCGCTTCACTTTGTCTTCGATCGACGGGCAATAGCGCGGTCCCCGCCCCTCGATTGCCCCTGCGAAGAGCGGGGAACGGTCAAAATTGGCGCGGATTATGTCATGGGTCTGGGCGCTGGTCCGAGTGATGGCGCAGGCAAGCTGCGGGACACGGACGCCGTCGTCGAGCGCCGACATGGTCCAATCGCCGCAATCGCTCGGCTGCGGCTCGAGCCGCGACCAGTCGATGGTCCGGCCGTCGAGGCGCGGCGGCGTGCCGGTCTTCAGCCGGCCCTGCCCCAATCCGATCTCACGCAGCTGGGCGCCAAGCGGCACCGCGGCCTTTTCGCCGACCCGGCCGCCGGTTTGCACCTCGTCGCCGATGAAGATGCGGGCATCAAGAAAGGTGCCGGTCGCGATGACCAGTGCCCGGCAATCAATTCGGCCGGCGCTGGTTTCCAGCCCTGTCATCCGGCCCCGGTCCATCCGCAAGCCAAGCGCCTCGGCAATAATTAGCTCAACGCCGCTCTCGCTTACCAACGCCTGCATTGCCCGACGATAGAGCTTGCGGTCGGCCTGGAAACGCGGGCCCCACACCGCCGGACCTTTGCTGCGGTTGAGCATCCGCCGGTGGATGGCCGCCCGGTCGGCTGCTCGCGCCATCAAACCATCGAAGACGTCGAGCTCGCGGACCAGATGGCCCTTGCCGACCCCGCCGATCGACGGGTTGCAGCTCATCTGGCCGACATCCTCGGCGCGGAAGGTGGCCAGGCCGACCCGCGCGCCGCGACGGGCCGCGGCAGCGGCAGCCTCGCAGCCGGCATGGCCGGCGCCGATCACCAGAACGTCAAACATCGCGGCGCCTTACACGCTCGCTGTTCCACGTGGAACACTACTTTCCGAGACAGAACCGCCCGAATAGCGAATCAAGCAGATCCTCGACCCCGGCGCGCCCGGTCAACCGGTCAAGCGCCTCACGCGCACGTCGCAGCTCTTCTGCTTGCAAAACGAAATCCTCAACGTTTCCAGCATGTTGTAGCGCGTCATAAGCCTTGTGCAACTGCTCGGCTTGGCGGCGGTTAAGAGCAATGGCACCTTCCCCCGGAAGTAGTGTTCCAGCCAGACCCGCTATCCGCTTGAGCAGGCTGGAAAGGCCTTCCCCGGTTAACGACGAAGCCGGCAAAGAGTCGTCCGGCACAACTTTACGGTCGGGCAAATCGGCCCGCGGATGCACGCGGATCAACCGAGGATGATCTGGCGCATCGTCAGGCTCGCCCAGCCAAAGCAGAATGCCGGCGCCCTTAACCAGCCCTCGGGTCCGTTCGACACCAATTCGCTCGACGGCGTCGACACTCTCGCGAAGTCCGGCGGTGTCGGTCAGCAGAATTGGCAACCCAGCCAGTGCCAGCGGGACCTCGATGTGATCGCGCGTGGTACCCGGAATGTCGGTGACAATGGCTCGCTCGCTGCCCGCTATAGCATTAACCAAGCTCGATTTTCCGGCGTTCGGCGGTCCGGCGACAACAACTCGCACTCCGTCCTTGAGCGGTTCGGCCCGCGGTCGCTCGAGCCAGTCGCCCAGCTCCCCGGCGAGCCCAGTACAATCGGCCGCCAGCGCCGGATCGCCGCCAACCTCGTCCTCCTCGGCAAAGTCGATAGCAGCCTCGGCCCGCGCCGACAGTCCCAGAAGCGCCTCGCGCCACAGGTCGATCTGCCGGCGCAGCCCGCCTTCCGCCAAGGCCAAAGCGGATCGGCGCTGCGCTTCGGTTTCGGCCTCGATGAGGTCGGCCAGCCCTTCCGCCTCAGTCAGGTCGATCCGACCATTCTCGAACGCCCGCCGGGTGAACTCGCCGGGCTGGGCTTCGCGCAGCCGGTCCATTGCGGCGAGTGCCGCCAGCACGGCGTCAACGACCGCTCGGCCGCCATGACATTGAAATTCAATGATATCCTCACCGGTGAAACTGACCGGACCATCGAACCGCAGGACCAAGGCTTCGTCGAGCAGGTCACCTTCAGGTCCACGCAGGTCGCGCACTACAGCGTTGCGCGCCTCCGGGAGCTTGCCTGCCAACGCAACGCCCGCTTCGTGCGCCAGCGGCCCGCTGACGCGGACGATGCTGACGGCGGCGGGGGGCCGGCCGGTGGCAAGGGCGAAGATGGTGTCCGTCACCGGTGGCGGCTTAGCGGAGGGAATCCCCTCCCCCAACCCCCGCTTCTCAGGAGGGAGGGGGAAGAAGGATGCTAGGAAAACAAGGTCCCCAGGCCGACCGCGGGATCGACCCAGCCGTCGTAGATCATCTTGACGCTGACAAAGAGGATGACCGCGAGGCCGAGGTAGGCGATCCAACGGTAGCGCTCGATATATTTGGCGATAATGTTAGCGGCGATGCCCATCATCGCGACCGCCAGGATCAGGCCGACGATGAGGATGCCGGGGTGGTCCCGCGCCGCGCCGGCCACGGCCAGCACATTGTCGAGGCTCATGCTGACATCGGCCACTGCGACCGCCCAGGCGGCGGCGGCGAAGCTCTTGGCGGGGCGAAGGCCGCTATGCTCGTCGCCCAGGATCTCCTCGCTACCCGCGCTTTCGCCGGCATGGCGCAGGTCGCGCCACATTTTCCACGCCACCCACAACAGCAGCAGGCCGCCGATCAGGATCAGGCCGACGATCTGGAGCAATTGGGTGACGATCAGCGCGAACAGAATGCGCAGCACCAGCGCTGCGATCACGCCGATGATGATCACCTTCCTGCGCTGCTCGGCCGGGAGGCCGGCGGCGAGCGCGCCGACGACGATGGCATTGTCACCGGCCAGGAACAGGTCGATCATCAACACCTGCAGGAAGACGGCGAAGGCCGCCGGCTCGGTGATGTTCGAGAAATCGGTGGCGATCGCATTCCAGATGTCAGCCGGAGAACCGAAGCCGGCCGTGACACCAGTTGCTGCGGCGGCAAGCAGAAGTTCGAACATCCCGATCAATTCCTCATGGTCGCATCATTCCGGCGAAAGCGGGAAATCCGCGGAAATGCAAGCGCCGCGCGGCTTTCGACACGCGGCGGCTGCATTTTGACGAAACAGGAAGGCGGAGGTTCCGCCTACTGGTTCATCGAGGCGAAGAAATCCTCGTTCGACTTGGCGTCCTTCATCTTGTCGAGAAGGAATTGCATGGCGTCGACCGTGCCCATCTGCATCAGGATCCGGCGCAGCACCCACATCTTGGTGAGCGTGCCCTGCTCGACCAGCAATTCTTCCTTGCGGGTGCCGGACTTGCCGACGTCCAGCGATGGGAAGATGCGCTTGTCGGAGACCTTGCGGTCGAGCACGATTTCGCTGTTGCCGGTGCCCTTGAACTCTTCAAAAATGACCTCGTCCATCTTTGAGCCCGTGTCGATCAGGGCGGTGGCGATGATCGACAGCGAGCCGCCTTCCTCAATGTTGCGGGCGGCACCGAAGAAGCGCTTGGGCCGCTGCAGGGCGTTGGCATCGACACCGCCGGTCAGCACCTTGCCGGAGCTCGGCACGACCGTGTTGTAGGCGCGGCCGAGGCGGGTGATGGAATCGAGCAGGATCACGACATCCTTCTTGTGCTCAACCAGGCGTTTCGCCTTTTCGATAACCATTTCGGCGACCTGGACGTGACGCTGCGCGGGCTCGTCGAAGGTCGAGGAAATGACCTCGCCATGGACGCTGCGCTGCATGTCGGTGACTTCTTCCGGCCGCTCGTCGATGAGCAGGACGATGAGGATCACCTCGGGGTTATTGTCGGTAATGGCGCGGGCGATGTTCTGCAGCAAGACGGTCTTGCCGGTCCGCGGCGGCGCCACGATCAGGGCGCGCTGGCCCTTGCCGAGCGGGGCGACGATGTCGATCACCCGCGCACTCTTGTCCTTGATGGTCGGGTCGAGCGTGTCGAGCTTGAGCTTCTGGTCCGGATAGAGCGGCGTCAGATTGTCGAAATTGACGCGATGGCGAACCTGGTCGGGATCGTCGTAATTGATGGTGTTGACCTTGGTCAGGGCAAAATAGCGCTCGCCCTCCTTGGGGCCGCGGATCTCTCCTTCGACCGTGTCACCGGTGCGCAAGCCGAAGCGGCGCACCATGTTCGGCGCGACATAAATGTCGTCCGGCCCGGCCAGATAATTGGCTTCCGGCGAGCGCAGGAAACCGAAACCGTCGTTGAGGACCTCGATCGTTCCCGCGCCCATGATCTCGGCGCCATTCTCGGCGCGGATCTTGAGGATGGAGAACATGAGATCCTGTTTGCGCATCGTCGACGCGCCTTCGACCCCCAGTTCCTCGGCCATGGTGACCAGGTCGGCGGGGGTCTGCTTCTTGAGTTCTTTGAGATGCATGGGATCAATAATTCCGAGAGGGGGAAAAAGCTTCAGAGTCAAAGCATGGACGCAGCAGGACGCCGCATCGGGGATCAACGGTTGTTCGGCGGTGAGATTGAACTGGCCGAGTCAGCCGTCACTTCCTGAGGTATGGTGCCTGTCGCCCGCTGTCAATGAAGGGGTCGCCGAAGCGCAGCCTAAAACGGCCGGACGATGGCCAGGACGACGATCAGAGCGGCAGCGATTCCGGGCACTTCGTTCATGATCCGCAGCGAGCGATTTTCCATCGGCCGTTTGCCGGCGGCGAGCGCCTTGCCGTAGCGGCCGATCCAGCCTTGATAACCGGTCAGGCCGATGACCAGCAGCAATTTGCCCGTGAACCACCATTGCCCGAAAGCGCCGACGTGGAACGCCAGCAGTAGCCCAAGCACCCAGACGACGATCATCGCCGGGGTCAGGATGATGGTCCGGGCCCGATCCTCGCGCTCAATCCAGGCGCGGTCCTCGGCCGATCCGGGCGCGGTCGCATGATGATAGACGTAGAAGCGCGGCACCAGGAACAGGCCGGCCATCCAAAAGATGACGAAGGTGATGTGAGCCGCTTTCACCCAAGGGTAAGCGGCACCAAGAAACCCCACGAATTGCTGCCCGATGACCACGATTATCCCTTTGCCCCTTTTACCGCCGCCATCAGTTGCTCGACATGGGCGATCGGCGTCGTCTGCTGGATGCCGTGCCCGAGGTTGAAGATGTGCGGGCGGTTGCGAAGTGCGTCAAGGATGCGCGCGACGGCTTCATCGAGAACGCTGCCGCCGGCAATCAGCGCCATCGGATCGAGATTGCCCTGGACCGGCAGGCCCTTCGGCAGCTCGCGGTCGGCCCAGGCCGGATCGACGGTTTCGTCGAGCCCGACCGCATCAACCCCGGTGTCACGGGCGTAAGCTGCCAATTTACCGCCGGCGCCCTTGGGAAAGCCGATGATTGGCAAATCGGGATGGCGCGCCTTCAGCGTCGCCACCAACCGCGCCGTCGGGGCGATCACCCAGCGCTCGAATTCGGCCGGGGCCAGACTGCCCGACCAACTATCGAAGAGTTGCAGCGCTTCGGCGCCGGCCTCGACCTGGCCGAAGAGATATTCGAGCGTGACCTCCTCGATCCGCGCAACGAGTTCCGAGAATCGCTCAGGATCGGCATAGGCCAACTGCCGGCTTTCGGCCTGCTCGCGGCTGCCTTGGCCGGCAACCATGTAGGTGGCGACGGTCCACGGCGAGCCGGCGAACCCGATCAGCGTACGGTGCGGCTCGAGGGCCGCGCGAACCTTGCGCACCGTCTCGTAGATCGGGTCGAGGCGGACCAGGGACGGAGTGAGTTCGTCCAGCGCGAACGAGGCCAACGGCGGAGTCAGGCGCGGCCCTTCACCAGCAACAAAGCTCAGATTCTGGCCGATCGCGAAGGGGACGATGAGGATGTCCGAAAAAAGGATTACGGCATCGATCTCAGGGAATCGTCGCAACGGCTGGAGTGTGATCTCGGCCGCGGCGTCGCTATCGTAAACCAGGTCGAGGAATCCGCCTTTGGCCTCGCGCAACTCGCGATACTCGGGCAGGTAGCGCCCGGCCTGGCGCATCAGCCAGACAGGAGGCGGGTCGAGCCGCTCGCTTCTCAGGACGGCAAGCAGTGGCTTGGCAGACGCGTTTCGCTGGCCGGGCTTGGGCGTCGGCGCCACCCTACTTTTCTCCCTTTATATAATATTAGATTAGATAGTGGTTGTAATAGGTCGCTTGGTCGCGGGGTTTAGGCGCGGCTCCCGGACTTGCCAACAGGTGGGCGGGCGGCAAGTCCCTAGGGAATCCGGCGAGTCGCTTAGGCCCATGCCCGCGATCCACAGGCTGGGGGTGATTCCAGAGGGTGGTGGATGAATCTTCGAGCGAATCGATATGGAACGAGAATGGCGTCGGCGTTGAGCCATTCCCCAGGATCGGGCTAGGGAAGCAGCCCCACTTTTCCACAAGGTTGTCCGCTTGGGTCTGATTCTCGCTTCCGGCAGTGCGATTCGCCATCAGATGCTTGCCCAGGCCGGGGTTGGCCACGCTGTTATGCCGCCAGAAATCGACGAATCTGCCTGGAAGTCAGGAGCATCGGATCCGGCCGGAACGGCGCTGGAATTGGCCAAGGCGAAAGCCGCAGCGATGAGCTCGAGGGCGCCGGAGGATTGGGTCATCGGCAGCGATTCGATCGTTAGTGTTGGCGGAAGGCGGTTCGACAAACCGGCGGACCGCTCACAGGCGGCCGAACATCTGCGTTTATTCTCGGGCAAGGCCATGATCCTGACCAGCGCCGTGGCGTTGGCCCGGGGCGGCCAGGTCGACTGGGCAATCGCCGACGAAGCGCGGTTGCAGGTTCGCGACCTTAGCGAGGCATTCATCGCCGACTATCTGGCCAGCGAGTGGCCCGAGGTCGGCTTTTGCGTCGGCGTGTTTCGGATGGAGGGGCCGGGCGTGCAGCTCTTCGATAGTATCCAGGGAAACTATTTCACCATCCTCGGCATGCCGTTGCTGCCGTTGCTCGGCGCCCTTCGGGAGCGTGGGATGCTGGCGGCATGACGTCACGCCAACATGCTGAAGTCATTGGCGATCCCATCGCCCAGAGCTTGTCGCCGGCGATTCATAATTTCTGGCTGGAGGCACTCAAGATCGAAGCCGATTACGGCCGGCGGCAAATCACTCGGGCCGGGCTGAAGGACTATCTTGACGAGGCCAGCGCCGACGGAAATTGGCGCGGCTGCAACGTCACCATGCCCTTAAAGCTCGACGCGCTGACCCTGGCCGACGAGGCCAGCGACCGGGCGCTCGGCACCGGCGCCGCTAACATCATCGTGCCGCGTGAGGGCAAATTGCTGGTCGGCAACACCGACGTCGGCGCCGTCACCAAATTGATCGAGCATATGGCCCGCGGCGGCGCTGCAATGGGATCCGTGACCGTCCTCGGGTCGGGCGGCGGGGCCAGGGCGGTGCTGATGGCTTTGCACCTGATCGGCTTTCGCATGGTCAGGATCCAGTCTCGCAACGTCGGTGAGGCCTTTGCGCTCGCTGTCCAGCACGGTCTCAAGGTAGAGCCGGTGGAGTTCGATGCGCCGATCGAGGGCGACGGCCTGATCAACGCCACGCCGCTGGGGATGACCGGCCAACTGCCGCTCGACATCGACATTTCCGCCATGGCGAAGGGCGGCTGGGTGATCGATCTGATCACTTCTCCAAACCCGACGCAGCTTGTGCGGACTGCGTTGGCCCGCGGCCTGACCGCGGTCGGCGGGCTTGGCATGCTGGTCGAGCAAGCGGCCGAGAGCTTCAAATTGTTCTTCGGCCAGGAGCCGCCGCGCGACAAGGACGCCGAACTCATGGCAAGGCTGAGCGCATGAAGAAGATCGCGCTGACCGGATCGATCGGCATGGGCAAGTCGACCGTCGCGGCCATGTTCGCCGCCGCCGGCATTCCCGTCTTTGACGCCGATGCCGAAGTGCGCCGGCTGCAAGGCCGGGGCGGCGGCCTGGTCGAAGCCATCGCTGACCGCTTCCCCGGCGGAGTCCGTAATGGCGCGGTCGATCGAGAAGCATTGTCGGCGCTCGTGCTCGGCAAGCCGGACGAGCTTGCGGAGCTAGAGGCCATCGTTCACCCCGCCGTGCAGGCAGCGCGCGAGAGGTTCATCCAGGCGCATCGCGATTCCCCGGCCCTGCTCTTCGAAATACCGCTGCTCTACGAGACGAGCGCAGAATCCGGTTTCGACACGGTGATCGTCGTTTCCGCCCCGGCCGACGTACAGCGCGCTCGCGTCCTCGCCCGGCCTGGAATGAGCGAAGCCAAACTCGCCGCCATCCTCGCCCGCCAGGTCCCGGACAAGGAGAAACGCGCCCGGGCCGACTTCGTCATTGATACCGGCGGGAACATGTCTACGACTGAGCGTCAGGTACGCGATATTCTCGCTTGTCTCGGGCTCGGTCGAGGCCGATAAACGGGACGTGCGGGAGATCATCTTCGATACCGAAACCACCGGCCTCAACCCGGCCGGCGGCGATCGCCTGGTCGAGATCGGCTGCGTCGAGATGTTCAACCGGGTCGAGACCGGGCGCCACTATCACGCTTATTTCAATCCTGAGCGGGCGATGCCGAGCGAGGCCGAGGCGGTCCATGGCCTGTCGAGCATCTTCCTATCCGACAAGCCCCGCTTCGCCGACAAGGCCGAGGAATTGCTCGATTTCATCGGCGATTGCCCTTTGGTCGCGCACAACGCCTCGTTCGATTTCGGCTTCTTGAATTCCGAGCTCCAGATGTGCGGCCGGACCGCGGTCTGCACCAGCCGGATGGTCGATACGCTGGTGATCGCCCGGACCCGCCACCCCGGCGCCAAGCACAGCCTGGACGCGCTCTGCACCCGCTTTGGTGTAGACCGCAGCACGCGGGTCAAGCATGGCGCCTTGCTTGACGCGCAATTGCTCGCGCAAGTGTATGTCGAGTTGACCGGCGGCCGCCAGATCGGCCTCGGCCTCGTCGCCGCTCCGATGGAAGTTGCTGGCGACGTGGGCGGCACCATTGTCACCAGCCGCGAACCGCGGCCGGCGCGGCCGCATCATGCCGCCGCTGAGGAACTTGAGCGGCATCGCGCGTTTATCGCCAAGCTGGTCAACCCGCTTTGGGAGCGCTTCGCGTAAGGCCGGTTGACGGCGTGTTTTGCCCCGCACTAAGCGGCGGCGCGTTTCAGAAAGGAGCTGCCACGTGGACGTTCGGGTCGCGGGCCACCAAGTCGACACCGGCAACGTTCTGCGCGATCGCGCGGTTCGCCGGATCGAGGAAATCACCGGGAAATATTTTTCACGGGCAGTGGCGGCCAACGTCACCTTCGGCCGCGGGCCGCACAATGATTTTACCTGCGACATTGTCGCTCCGGTTGCCAATGGCGTCGTCCTGAAATCACATCACCGCGCGCAGGAAGCGCCCATCGCCTTCGAAGCCGCGGCCGACAAGATCGAGCGGCAGCTGAGCCGCTACATGAACCGGTTGAAGGAACATAAGGCCGAAGGCCAGCCGATCGTCGAGGATGCCGCTTACACGGTTTTTTCGTCGCCGACCGACGAACAGGAACCGGGCGTGGCGCCGGCAATAGTGGCCGAGACGCGGGTCGATATTCCTGAAGCCAGCGTCTCGGATGCAGTGATGCTGATGGACCTGCGCAACACCAGCGCCTTGCTGTTCAAGAATATGGCGTCGGGGGCCTTCAACATGATCTACCGACGAGAGGATGGGAACATCGGCTGGGTTGAGCCGAAAAGCTGATCCTTTCCCCTTCCACTCACTTCCGCCACCGTTATGAGTAGCCCGGCCTGAGGCCGACCAAACAGAGTGCGCATGCAGCTTTCCGAGTTCCTCGATTTCGACGCGATCAAGACCGCCCTTCCCGGCGGCAACAAACGCTCGTTGCTGCAGCAACTGGCCAATGCCGCGGCGCAGCGTCTCGATCGCGATTCGGCCGAGATCTTGGCCAGCATCGTCGAGCGCGAGCGGCTCGGTTCGACCGGCTTTGGCCAGGGCGTCGCCATTCCGCACGGCAAGATCGTTGGGCTGACGCGGATTTACGGCCAGTTCGCGCGCCTGTCCGAGCCGGTCGACTATAAGGCGATCGACGGGGCGCCGGTCGACCTCGTCTTCCTGCTGCTGTCGCCGCCCGATGCCGGGGCCGAACATCTGAAGGCGCTGGCGTCGGTCAGCCGGGTGATCCGTCACGCCCCGACGCTGGAGAAGATGCGCGGCGCCCGCAGCCGCGACGCACTGGCGGCCGTCCTGATGGGTGCGGATGAGCGCGACGCCGCCTGACCCGGCAAGCGGGGGCGGGGCGCATTACCGCCGCCTCGAGGAGCTGTACCGGTCGGCGCCGATCAACCGGCTGTTTGAATCCGACCTCAAGATCGTCAGTCCTGGCCGGGCGGAGATCCGCTTCACGGTCGCCGAGCCCAGCTTCCATGCCGCCGCCGCCGCCCACGGCACGCTCTATTTCAAGATGATGGACGACGTTGCTTTCTACGCTGCCAACAGCCTGATCAGCGACCGCTTCCTGCTGACCACGGCCTTCAACCTGCATTTCACCAAGGCGATGCGCTCGGGCGAGGCGATCGCCGAAGGGCGCTGGATCAGCGGCAAGCGGCGCGTGTTCGTCGCTGAAGCACGGATCGTCGACAGCGACGGCGAGGAATGCGCCCGCGGCACCGGCACCTTCCTTCGCTCCCACATCGCTTTGTCCAGCCTGCCCGGATATCGCGCCAAGTGACGGCCGGCCGCCTGCCGGCATCGCTCGAGGCGACCAGTCTCATCCGACAGGTTCAGGCCCAGGGCGACTTCGCCGCGCTGCTCAGCCGGGGCGATGCCGACCGGGGGGCGCTGCTGCTGGTCATCGGTAGCCGGGGCCGGCATGTCGCTTGCCTTGAGCGAATGCTGTCGCCGGATGGTTACTATCAGTGGCAAAAGGTCGGTCCGGCAGAATCCGCGAGTTCCAAGGATGTCGGCGGTTTCCTCGCGAAACGGCAACGCATCGACGCGGATATATGGTTAATTGAACTGGACGTCGCACAGCCCGAACGATTCATCGCTGAAACGACCGGCAAAGGTTGACCCCGTAACGGATCCCCCGGAAAGCAAGCTGGACATCAAGAGCGGGGGGCGTTTCCCGTCCGGAACAACCGGCGGAACACCACGCGAGACGGGGATCTATCCACGGGCCTGCGGACAATGAAGTCCGCCAGTTTTCGTCCGGCCTCAGTGACCGGGTAGTTCACCGCACAAGATTAGGTTTTCATGTTGATACCGTTTCGTTCAGCGCTGCTGATTGGCGCTGCGCTCAGTGCTAGCTCGGTCGGAACCGCGCAGGTTGCGCCGGAGACCGAGCCACTGGTCGCCGCCGGCACCGCGTCTCTCCCGACGCTGATTCAGCCGCAGCCGCTGGACACCGATGCCGTCGTTGATGCCGTCGCGACGGCCGATGACCCGCTTTCCCCTCTTCCGGAAACGGACGAGCCGGACATCAAGCCAACCGCCGACCTAGCCGAACTCGTGGCGCAAATGCGCAGCATGGAGCCCGGCAGCCGCGAACTCGAATGCCTCGCCGTCGGCGTTTATTTCGAAGCCAAGAGCGAACCTCTGGCCGGCCAGCTGGCCGTCGCCGATGTCATCGTCAATCGCGCCAATTCGAAAGGCCGTTTCCCCTCGTCCTACTGCGGCGTGATGTTCCAGCGCGGCCAGTTCAGCTTCGTTCGCGGCAAATCATGGCCGGCGGTCAACCGTACGGGCCGGCAATGGCAGAACGCCGTCGCCATCGCCAAGATCGTCGATCAGGACCTCAAGGATTCAGCGGTCAGCAATGCCTTGTTCTTCCACGCCAAGCGGGTTTCGCCGGGCTGGCGGCTGAAGCGCATTGCCTCAGTCGGCAACCACGTTTTCTACCGCTAGCCTTCCGCGCGTTTGAAGCGACTACTCGCCAATCC
>Ga0307505_10001325_pt1 | contig 20474 bp, 19 predicted proteins | sample 23_S_MG_FD_202183 | JGI IMG/M metagenome (GOLD analysis project Ga0307505, IMG submission 202183) | Soil microbial communities from Populus trichocarpa stands in riparian zone in the Pacific Northwest, United States - 23_S | ecosystem: Environmental > Terrestrial > Soil > Riparian zone > Trees...
GATGATTTGAAGAGAGTGCTATTCGTTAACGCTGAGAGTCAGGCCATGTTCGACGAGACTCCAGGGCAAGACCTCGACCGTCGGGTCTGCGCTGAGAGCGTTCGCAACATCCGCTTTCCTGCCTTCCTCGACAAAAAACGCGATACATCCGCCGCCGCCGGCTCCGCAAACCTTTGGTGCGATCGCCCCGTTCGCGAGAGCGCTTTCGATCAGCTTATCCATGTGCGGCGTCGTAATGTTCGGCGAAAGACGCTTCCGTTGCGGATGGGCCTTCCTGAGGATCTCGCCAAGGCTGGTCCAATCATCGTCGAGCAGCGCCTGGCGAACTGACACGGACGTATCACGGATGCCTTCGAACAGATCGTAGAGTTCTTTGCTGCCGTCGATGTGCCGTTTGGTGATCTCCCAATTGTTCGTGCCCGAGTTCCGCGGCTCGCCCGTGTAACAGACGACAACCCGCTCGTGCAGCTTCTTCGTATCGATATCGAGAGCCTCTCGATGCATTCCGTCGGGGCCGAAATGGATCGCCGATACTCCGCCGTATTGGGCAGAGTGGTAATCCTGATAACCTGTCGGGACCTTGATCACCTGACATTCCACGGCCGCCGCGATCGGGATGAAGCGGTCTGGCGTGTAGCGGTCGCCAACCAGTTTGTTCAACGCCCCGATGCAGGCAATGTTCAGCGTCGAAGAACCGGCGAGGCCGGCTCCCGCGGGAGCATCGGATTCCGTGATCATCTCGAATCCGCTCTCGGGCTTGAAGAAGTAAACAAGCTTTGAAAGTAATTCAAGCCGCGGTTCGTTCTTAAGCTCCGACATCCTGTCGAGCGACGATTCGAACTTAACACCGCGGTCGATCGATTCGAGAATGATCTTGTCGTCAGCTCGAGTTTCTATCCGGCATTTCGCCAACATATCGACCGCGAAGTTCACCGTCGAAGCTCCTTCGTGAAAAAGGAACAGCGGCGGAATATCAATTGTACCGCCGGCAAGATCGACCCTTGTCGGGGCTGAAGTTTCGATTATCACTAAATACTTGGCCTCAAAGAGTTAACGAAGATCAGACATCGGGCAGGCGTTATATTAGCGAACGACGTAAATAAATGCGAACACCGAGGCTACTTCTTGGCGGCGGAGGCCGCATCCGGCTTGGGATCGGGTGGAGGAATATCCTTTTCATCCTTGGCTTCCCGAGTCAGGTGAAGGCGCTCGCCGAGGTCATGGAGTTTCTCCTGGGCGACCTCTTCGACCGCGTGAAGTTTCTCTTCGATCTTCCTCACGGTTTCAGGGTTAACTTCCTCAACCTTCTCAGACAGCCAAAAGCGTTCGACCGCGAAAATGATCACGACCGCGAAGAGGATGACGAAGAACAGCGCGATGCCGATCTGTTGGAAATCGCCGATGATGGAAGTGATCGCTCCGCTGAAGAAGTATCCGGTTCCGGCGAGGATCAAGACCCAGGTGCCGCAGCTTATCGCGTCGAGAATGAGGAAGCGGTGAAACGGCATTTTCCCAATGCCATAAAATACGCACATCGCCGCTCGAATGCCGTAAATATACTTCGAAATGACTATCGCGAATGCGCCGAACTTGTCGATCAGCTTCTCGATCCGCGGCTGGGCCATTTGGTAGAAGCGATAATCCTTCGCCTTTTCGTGAAAGATCCGGCCGACGCCGTATCCGATGCTGTCGCCGACCATGCCGCCGAGCGTTCCGGCAAGGAATACTTTAAAGAAGCTGTACTTCCCAAAGAATCCGCTGTGGGCCATCGCCCCGGATATCAGAAGCGTTATATCGCCTTCAATAGTACAAAGAACGAACACAGCGTAAATGCCGTATTGTTCAATTATCTGTGAAAGCTGATCCATAAAAAGGCGGATTTCCGGCGGCTGGATTTTGCGGCTTCTGCAAGATTAGCTTTCGAGGTGGGCTACGTCAATCAAAAGGATGACCTCTGAGCGGGTCCAAATGATTGACACCGTTACCCCTTGTGTCTAAAATCGCGCTGACCTGACAATACTTTATGGGCAAAGCTCTCGGTATCGACGTTTCGGCGGATCTTCTTCGCGCCGTTGCTGTATCTGATGATGGATCGGTTTCCGAACCTATCGTGGAATCAAGATTCGACGGCTCAGATCCGCTGGAACGGATAGTTGTGTTCGTGCGCTCGACGATCGACAAACTCGGGCCCGTTTCCGCGATCGGCGTTGCGATCCCCGGCCTCATCAATAAGGAGAACGGCGGTGTCGCGTATTCGGCCAACATTCCGGAAACGTCGTCATTGAACATCTCCGAAGCGATCGGCTCGGCGACGGGATTAGCGGTCGTGCTCGAAAACGACGCAAATGCCGCGGCATTCGCCGAGTACCAACTCGGTGCAGGGAAAGACGCTTCGAGCCTGTTTTACGCGACGATCGGCGACGGTGTCGGAGGGGCGTTCATTCTGGATGGGAAGCTCTGGCACGGAGCGGCGGGTTACGCGGGTGAGTTTGGATACATCGCGATCGACGACGAGGGAACTCGGCTCGAAGAGGTAGCGTCGACAGCTAATATTGTTCGCCGCACGCGGAGCCGCTTTAATCGCGACAGCACGTCATCGCTCGGGAAACTGCCGGAAGACAAGTTCGGGATCCGCGACATCATCAAGGCGGTTGATGACGGGGACGAATTTGCCCGGTTAATGCTTGAGCGAACGGGGACGTATGTCGGAACGGCCATCGCGAACGTCATAAACCTCCTTAATATCGAGACGATCGTTGTTGGCGGGGACATCACCGAGGCCGGAGGGTTTGTTATCGACGCGATCACGACCCGAGCCCGCGAACTTTCCTTTTCCAGGGCATTCGAAAAGACCAGGATCGTCGCCGGATCGGTCGGCGAAAATTCCGCGGCGATCGGTGCGGCTTTGCTTGCACGCGGCTAGATAGCGTTATCTTCTAAAGAAGTTTTCCTTATTAGAGCGGCAATTGCTTGTAAGTGTATCTAAAGATTACATTTCTGGTGTGACGAATTTGCGGAATTCGAAACTTTTAGTAGAATTGGTGGCAGTTTTACAGTAGTTCTTCAAGATTTTTTAACAGATTGACGCTAACTGCCTTTGTTTCGAATTCCGAAGCCAGGGAGGCGTCGATTTCTAGTTGCTTCGCGGCTCGCGTTTAGAGGGTATTTCACGATGGCGCAATTTTTCCATAAGAGTGCAAATAACATCGCCCGGATCAGCATGATCATGGGTGCTGTCCTTGCGGGAACGGCGTTTTACGTTTACACGCAGGTCGCCCGGTCGTCGTATCTGACCGGACGATACGTGGAAAAGCAGCAGCCCGTGCAATTTAGCCATAAGCACCACACGGGCGACGACGGCATTGACTGCCGCTACTGTCATACGACGGTCGAGACGGCGGCTTCGGCAGGCATTCCGCCAACTCAGACATGTATGAACTGTCACAGCCAGATCTGGGCGGACAGCCCTTATCTTGAGCCCGTCAGAGCCAGCTTCCGAGACAACAAACCCATCGAATGGGAACGGGTACACGACCTTCCTGAATACTCCTATTTCAACCACAGCATACACATTGCAAAGGGCGTAGGATGTTCGACCTGCCACGGCCAGATCGACAATATGCCGGCGGTGTATCAGGAAAATACGCTCCAGATGGAATGGTGTCTTGCGTGCCACCGCGAGCCTGAAAAGTTCATTCGCCCGAAATCAGAGATCTACAACATGCAGTGGAAGGACGGAGATCTCGAAACGGCGGATCGCGTCAAGCTGAAAGAAAGTTACAAGATCCGAAGCAAGGAAATGCTGACGAGCTGTTCGATCTGTCACCGATAAGTTTAGTAGAGGAATCTTTAATAACGATGCCGAGTCCGGAAAGTAAAAAAGGTTTTGCGCAGACGCGTGAAGCGATCCTTTCGCAGAGCGGTAAGCAGTATTGGCGAAGCATTGAGGAGTTTGCCGGATCGTCCGAGTTCGAGGACAAGGTCAAGGGCGAGTTCCCGGTCAATGTCGAGAATTGGGACCCCTCGTTGAATCGCCGCAGCTTTATGAAGGTGATGGGAGCGTCGCTCGCGCTCGCAGGACTTTCAGGCTGCGTCATCCAGCCCGCGGAAAAGATCGTCCCGTACGTTAAGCAGCCGGAAGACATCATACCCGGAAAACCTCTCTTTTTCGCTACCGCGATGACCCTCGGCGGTGTCGCGACCGGACTCCTCGCCAAATCGTTCGACGGCCGGCCGATCAAGGTCGAAGGAAATCCCGAACATCCCGGAAGCCTTGGTGCGACCGACATTTACGCTCAGGCATCGCTGCTTGACATGTACGATCCGGACCGCTCGCAGGAGACCCTTTATCGCGGGACTCCGAAGAGCTGGCAAGATTTTCAGAAGGCAGTTCGAACGATCGTTGATGAGGCCGCCAAGGATGGCGGCGCCGGTGTCAGGTTTCTATCCCAAACCGTCTCGTCACCAACCCTTCAGGACCAGTTCCGGCGGCTTTCCGCTGAAATGCCGAACGCGCGGTGGTATCAGTACGAGCCGGTCAACAAAGACAACGCGATGGCCGGAGCGCGGCTCGCGTTTGGTTCGCCCGCGAATGCGATCTACAAGCTTGAGAACGCGCAGCGGATACTTTCGCTCGATGCCGATATCTTCTCGGGCTTCAACGTCCGCTACGGTAAGGATTTTGCCAAGGCTCGCGAACTGAAAGAAGGCGCGACCGACATCTGCCGCCTCTACGCGATCGAAACGACGCAGACATTGACCGGTGCAAAAGCCGACCACCGACTGCCCGTAAAACCGAGCCAAATGGTCGAGATCGCGAAGGCTGTCGCCGCTGCGGTTGGAGTAGGCGGCGTCACGTCGACAAATACAATGAATCCCGCGTGGATCGCTGCGATGGCGAAGGATCTGGCTGCACACCGCGGAAGGTCGCTGGTGATCGTTGGCGACAATCAACCCCCGGTGGTCCATGCGATCGCACACGCCATCAACGGGGCGCTTGGCAATGTTGGCCAAACGGTCGTTTACACCGATCCGACGTCACCCTACGAGAAGACGCAGATCGAACAGCTTCGCGAACTCGTCACGGATATTGACGAGGGCAAGGTTACGACGCTCGTGATGCTGGGCGGCAATCCGGTGTACAACACACCCGCGGACCTAAAGCTGAATCAGGAACGGCTCGGTAAGGTTGGAACAAGGATCCACCTCAGCCAGCATGTCGATGAGACCTCGGAATTCTGCCATTGGCATGTTTCCGAGAAGCACTATCTTGAAAGCTGGACCGATGCCCGTGCTTACGACGGCACGGCGAATATCGTTCAGCCGCTCGTCGAGCCGCTTTACGATAGCCGTTCAGCACATGAGGTCGTTCAACTTTTTTTCAAGGAGAGCTACGACAAGCGTGACCGCGACATCGTCAAGGAATATTGGCAAGCCCAGAACATAACGCCCGCATCTGCAGGAACAACGACGATTGCGGCAACGCCTGCTCCGAGTCCGGCCGCAGCGGCACATGGCGAACCGGCCGCTTCACCGAGTCCCGGAGCTTCACCGGCAGCGGCGGCTCCGGCTGCGGCCCCTGCACCGCGGACTTTCGAGGACAATTGGCGTAAGGCCGTTCACGACGGGGTCATTCCAAACACTGCTTCAGCGACGAAAACTGTGACCGCGAACACAGCTTTCCTTAGTCAAACTCAGCCGGCGGCTTCGGGTTCCGGTCCGTTGGAGATCTCGATCCTTCCTGATCCGTCAGTGTATGACGGACGCTTCACGAACAACGGTTGGCTGCAGGAGCTGCCGAACCCGATCACCAAGATCACTTGGGATAACGTCGCTCTGGTTAGCCCGGCAACTGCGGCGAGGTTGAATCTAAACCGCGGCAATGATCCGGACGAGATATCCGGCGGCGAACGCGGCATCGCGTTTATCAACACGCACGGCAACAACATGGATTCGGACCTGGTGACGCTTACCTATCAGGGCGGAACGGTGTCCGAACGCGTTCCCGTGTGGATCTCGCCCGGTCAGCCCGACGATGTCGTGACGATTTACATGGGCTATGGCCGCAAGCGTGGGGGCAAGATCGCAACGCCCGACGGCAAAGCGTTGGGTTACAGCGCGTTCGACGTGATGCGGTCCGACGCGATGAATTTTGGTTTCGGTGATGTAGCGAAGACCGGCGAGCAAACCTCGATCTCGTCGACGCAGATCCACTTCAATATGGAGGGCCGCGACATCCTTCGCACCCTCGACCTCGACGTATATCTCGCGAATCCCGATGTCGGCCATCAGCCGGATGAATATCCGAAGACGATGTACGACACGGCTACTGGTACGGATGTTTACCAGGAGTGGTACAAGAACAATCACAAATGGGCGATGACGATCGACCTCAATTCGTGCGTCGGATGTAATGCCTGCGTAATTGCCTGTCAGGCCGAGAACAATATCCCGGTCGTCGGCAAGGAACAGGTCGCCAAGAGCCGCGAAATGCATTGGCTCCGCGTCGATGCATATTACTCGGGCACGGATATTAACAACCCAGGTGGTGTAGCGTTCCAGCCGCTGCCGTGTATGCAGTGCGAGCAGGCTCCGTGCGAGGTCGTTTGTCCTGTAACGGCGACTGTCCACAATCCGGAAGGGTTGAACGACATGGTCTACAACCGCTGCGTCGGGACCCGTTACTGCTCAAACAACTGTCCGTATAAGGTCCGCCGGTTCAACTTCCTGCTTTATCAGGATTGGGACACGCCGCAGTACAAACTGCTTCGCAACCCCGAAGTTTCGATCCGCAGCCGCGGTGTGATGGAAAAGTGCACCTACTGCACACAGCGTATCTCGGCCGCACGTATCGAGGCTGAAAAGGATGGCCGTCGAGTTCGCGACGGCGAGATCGTGACCGCTTGTCAGGCCGTCTGCCCGACGAACGCTATCGTATTCGGTGACGCGAATGATCCGACGAGCAAGATCGCCAAGGCAAAGAAGGACCATCGCGACTACACGCTTCTGAATGAGTTGAACACTCAGCCGCGAACGACGTATCTCGCCGGGTTGAAGAATCAGAACAAGGAAATGCCGGATTACAGGCCTTTGGTAGTGCCTAAATCGCATGTTGCGAAGGACAAGAAAGCAGGTGAGAAAACCGCTGGAGGTGACGCACACTAATGGCTAAAGACCTCAAGCAAATTCAAGAAAAGATCTATCCGCCGATGGTCGAGGGCGAGCATTCTTTTGCCACCGTCTCAGATAAGATCGGCGATGTCACCTTAAAGAAGAAGACGCCGTGGCATTGGTTTGTCGGTTTCGGCATCTCGTTCATGGTGGCGCAACTGCTGATGTTCTCCGTCGTAACTCTTCTCGCAAAGGGTATCGGCATCTGGGGTAACAACCAGCCCGTCGGCTGGGCGTTCGACATTATCAACTTCGTTTGGTGGATCGGCATCGGCCACGCCGGAACGCTGATCTCTGCGATCCTTTTGCTTCTCAATCAGAAGTGGCGTACGTCGATCAACCGCTTTGCCGAGGCGATGACGCTTTTCGCCGTGGCCTGCGCGGCTATGTTCCCGCTGCTGCACACAGGACGTCCGTGGCTGGCGGCTTACTGGCTTTTCCCGTATCCGAACACGATGGGCATCTGGCCGCAGTTTCGCTCGCCGCTCATCTGGGACGTCTTTGCCGTCTCGACCTACGCGACGATCTCGCTGCTGTTCTGGTACGTTGGCTTGATCCCTGACTTGGCCACACTGCGTGACCGGGCTAAGAATCCGATCTTTAAGTTCATATACGCAGCCCTCTCCTGGGGATGGCGCGGCTCTGCCCGTCACTGGCACCGGTATGAGATCGCTTACCTGCTGCTTGCAGGTATCTCGACGCCGCTCGTACTTTCGGTGCACTCGATCGTGTCATTCGACTTCTCGGTGTCACAGGTTCCAGGCTGGCATGCGACCATCTTCCCGCCATACTTCGTCGCGGGCGCGATCTTTGCCGGATTCGCGATGGTTCTGATCCTGTGTATCCCGCTTCGCGTCTGGTACAACATGAAGGATTTCATCACCGATACCCATCTGGTTTATATGGGTAAGGTGATGCTCGCGACCGGGCTGATCGTCGTTTACGGCTACGCGATGGAAGCCTATTTCGGCTGGTACTCGTCCTCGCAGTATGAGGTCTTCATGGTGAAGAATCGCATCTGGGAAGGCCCGTACTGGTGGTCCTACTGGCTGCTGATCATTTGCAACGGCCTGTCGATCCAGTTGCTTTGGTTCAAGCGGTTCCGTGAGAGCCCGTTCTGGCTGTTCATGATCTCGATCGTGGTCTCGATCGGAATGTGGCTTGAGCGCTTCGTCATCATTGTGACCAGCTTGAACCGCGACTTTCTGCCGTCGTCGTGGGCAATGTACTCGCCGACCATCTTCGACTGGACGATGTTCGTCGGGACCATCGGTTTCTTCTTTACTTTGCTTTTTCTTTTCGTCCGGTTCCTGCCGGTCATCTCGATCTTCGAGGTGCGGACGCTGTTGCCCGAGGCCAATGTCCACGGTCATCAGCAGGATTTTGACGAAAGTGTTCTTGAGGTCGAATACACCTATGAGCGAACCGATCCGCCAAACAAGGAGGATTCGGAAAGCTAAGGAAGGCGTATTTGTATGGATAACAAACTTTACGGATTGATGGCGGAATTCGACTCGGCGACCGAGCTGGTCGACGCGGCTCGCGCCACGCGCGAGGCCGGTTATCGCAAGACCGACGCCTTTTCGCCGTTCCCGATCCACGATATCGACGAGGCTCTCGGGATCAAGCGGAGCATACTGCCCGTCCTCGTCTTTTTCGGCGGTATCACCGGACTGCTCCTCGGCATCAGCCTTCAGGTGTTTGTGCATTACATCGATTATCCGATGAATGTCGGCGGGCGTCCCTATCTGAGCTGGATCTCGTTCGTGCCGCCGGCGTATGAGTTGACCATCCTGCTCGCGGGTTTCACGGCTGTTTTCGGGATGCTGTTCCTGAACGGCCTACCGCGTCCGTATCACCCGGTTTTCAATGTTCCGCGATTCGCCCTTGCGACCCGCGAGAAGTTTTTCCTGCTGATCGAAGCAGCCGATGACAAATACGATTACGAAGATACCAAGGGCTTTCTCGAAGGACTCAAGCCGCAGGAGGTGTTCGATGTTGAAGAATAACCTTGCGGTTCAAGTAAAAGGTAAAAAGGGAAAAGGAAAAAGTATGAGTCGAAAGATCGGTTTTACATTTTTACTTTTTACTCTTGCCTTTCTAACCGGCTGCGGCGTCCGTTTCGATATGCAGGACCAGCCGCGTTACAAGGCTTATAAGAAGAGCGATTTCTTCAAGGACGGCCGCGCGTCGCGCGATCTGCCCGAGGGGACCGTCGCCCGCGGATTGCTGAAGGACAACAAGGCGTTCTATACCGGCAAGATCGACGATCCGAATCCGAACGTCCAGGTCGAGACGACTACGAACGCCGCGGGCAATACGATCGTTACGAGCTTCCCGAACGCGATCGATGAGTTTCCGGTGGCGATTACGAAAGAGTTGGTCGATCGCGGCCAGGACCGATACAACATTTACTGTATCGTCTGCCACGGCCCTGTCGGAGCAGGAGACGGCATGATCGTCCGCCGCGGATTCGGTGCACCGCCGACCTATCACGATGATCGGCTTCGCAACGCTCCCGTCGGACACTTTTTCGACGTGATCTCGAACGGTTGGGGAAAGATGAACGGCTACGCCGCACAGATACCGGCGGCAGATCGCTGGGCGATCGTTTCATACATTCGGGCATTGCAGGTCAGCCAGGATCCGGCAGAGCTAATGAAGGCTAACACCGGGCCTCGTCCGGCCGCACCGACTACAAATCCGGGAGGTGCCCACTAGTAATGGCTGAGAACTATAACGCTCCTGCCGAATTGAATAAGTTCAAGAACATTGCCCTCGGTATCGGCGGTATCGGGCTGATCGTGTGGGCCGCGGGCACGTATTTTAACGTCGAACAGGGACTTCGCTCATGGCTGCTCGGATTCATCTTCTGGGGCGGCCTCTCGATCGGCGGCATCGGCATCACAATGCTCCAGTACCTTACCGGCGGAGCGTGGGGTGTGGTTATTCGCCGCATCGTCGAAGCTGCCGCCCGGGTTTGGCCTGTGGTGGCTATCATGTGGGTGCCGCTCGCGATTTTCATTACGTCTTTGTACGAATGGACACACCTTCCACCTGACGACTTTACGGTGATTGGCCGCGGGGCTTACCAAACGCCGTTCTGGTGGATCGTTCGAGGTGTGGCCTACTTTGCGGTATTCGGCACTATCTCTTACCTCCTGAACAAATGGTCAGCCAACCAGGACAAGTCGGCGGATCACGAAGAAGCGGCGAAATGGCTCGGAATCGCTACGAAGTTCTCAGGCCCGACGATGGTCATTTACGTCCTCGTCATCTCGTTTGCGACTGTCGATTGGGTGATGTCGCTCGATCCGCATTGGTTCTCGACCATCTGGGGACTGCTGTTCGTCGTAGGCTGGGCCCTGAGTACTTTCTGTTTCACTGTACTTCTCTTGAACTGGCTGGGCGGACGGGCTCCGATGAACCGTGTACTTGGCAAGCGTCATTTCCACGACATCGGCAAGCTTTGTCTTGCACTGGTGATGGTCTGGGCTTACTTCAACTTTTCACAGCTCCTGATCATCTATTCGGGCAACATTCCCGAAGAGACCGGCTGGTACCTGACGCGAATGACGACCGGCTGGTTCTGGGTCGGCATGATCCTGATCCTGTTCCACTTCGCGTTCCCCTATCTTTTCCTGCTCAAACAGGATTGGAAGAAGAACTCGAAGATGCTCGCGTCGATCGCGGCGTTCATTCTGCTGATGAGGCTGGTTGATATGTTCTTCCTGATCAGCCCGATGCCGAGAATTTCGGAGCACGGCGGAAGTCTCGTTCTTTCGCAGAGCTTTAGCTGGCTGGACATCGCTGGGCCGGTGGCGGTCGGTGGTATCTGGCTGTGGTATTTCTTTCATCAGTTGATGAAGCGGCCGCTCGTGCCGGTGATGGATCCGTTCCTCGAAAAGGCCATCGAGCACGGACACGGACATTAACGGTTCGAAGTTTAATGTTTCAAGTTTCAGATTCGAACCTGGAATTTGAAACGTGAAATCTGAAACTTACATTTATGGGTTCGACAAAACACGAAAAGTCGTTCGTTGATTTCGACAAGCCGTATGAGCAAAACGTCATCGGCTTTAAGGGCATTGTCTACTTTGCGGTCGGGCTGTTCCTGCTGATCGTTATCACGTTCGCCTTGATGTGGGCACTGCTCGGCGTGTTCGAGGATGATGCTCGCGCATCGAAGAAATCTACTAATCCAATGGCGCAGAGCGAGAAGGAGCGGCTCCCGGTCGAGCCTCGTATTCAGGGAGCACCGGGATTCGGCGTGGACGGCCCGAACGGACATGTAAACCTCGAACTCCAAGCTCCGCAGGCAGAATGGTGGGAGCTTGAGAAGCAGTACAAAGAACTCTGGGCGAAGGGTCGCGTCGATAAGGCCACCGGAGCCGTGACCGCTCTGCCGATCGAGGAAGCTAAGAAGAAGGTGCTCGAACGCAACCTGAAAGCGAAGTCAGGCCCGGAAGCCGAGAAGGCATACGCAGATTCGAAATTAAGGTACTCCGACGCCAGCTCCGGCCGCGTCGCAACGGATAGAAAACGCTAGATCAAATGAGACGATACATGAACAACCCGATCCGCTTTTTGATCGCATTTGCGTTCGTTGTGTCGCTCTGTCCCTTGCTGGCGGACGCTCAGAAGAATGAGCATTACAATTCGCCGCTCTATTCGCCCAAGTATTATGACCCGTCGCAGGGAACGGCGAACGGTATCCCGGCGCCTTTAAGGAAGGTTGGGATCGAGCAGAAGCTCGGAGAGAGTCTTCCCCTGACGGCTGAGTTCAAGGACGAGAACGGAGATCTTGTTAAGCTCGGTGACTATTTCGGCAAGGGCCGTCCGGTGATCATCGCACTTGTTTATTACGAGTGCCCGATGCTCTGCAATCAGGTGCTCAACGGCCTGACCGGCTCGCTCAAAGGGGTATCGTTTGACGCTGGAAAGGAATTCGACGTTATTGCAGTCAGCTTTGACGCGAAAGAGTTTGATAAACCGGAACTCTCTAAGAACAAAAAGGCCTCATACATGGAGCGCTACGGTCGTCCCCAGACCGCCGGCGGTTGGCACTTTTTGACTGGCACGCAGGCCTCGATCGATGCGATCACAAAAGCGACCGGGTTCAGCTACGAATGGGACGAAAAGAGCAACCAGTTCGCCCACGGCAGTGCCATCATGATCGCCACACCGGAAGGGAAATTGTCGCGATATTTCTATGGCATCGATTACTCGCCGCGTGACGTGAAGATGGGCATCATGGAGTCGGCAGAGAGCAAGGTCGGCAGCGTTGCCGATGAGCTGATGCTCTATTGCTTTCACTACGATCCGTCCACCGGTAAATACGGCTTTCAGATCCTGAGCGCACTTCGCTTGACGGCGATCGCGACGCTGCTCGGGATGGGCTTGATGGGATTTGTGTTTTGGCGCAGAAACAAGAGCAGGAACGGCTCAGAGGAGCTTTCCGCCTAACCAATTATGTTATCGAGTGAATGGGTACCATTATTTCCCGAGGCGGCGTCGAGTTTCGCGTGGCAGGTAGATGCGTTGTATGCGTATCTGATCCTGGTCAGCGTCGCATTCACGATCCCGATCGTCGTGGCTGTCTTCTACTTTGCGGTCCGCTATCGCGAGAAGGAGAAATACGCGACACCCGAAGAAATTCATGGCTCGATCATGCTTGAGACCGTATGGTCGATCATCCCGTTCGTGATATCGATGACGATATTCCTTGGTGGTGCTTACGTTTACTACAATCAATTTCATGTGCCGGACGACTCGATGGACGTTTACGTTGTCGGCAAACAGTGGATGTGGAAACTGCAGCACGGCACCGGACAGCGTGAGATCAATGAGCTTCACGTTCCGGTTGGCCGCAACGTCAAGCTAACAATGACGACCGAGGACGTCCTTCACGATTTCTCGATCCCGGCCTTCCGAACGAAAGCTGACGTTGTGCCCGGACGATACACCTACCTGTGGTTCAACGCGACCAAGCCCGGCAAGTATCATCTCTATTGCGCCGAATATTGCGGCCTTAACCACTCCGGTATGGGCGGTTGGGTCTATGTGATGGAGCAGCGTGATTTCGATAACTGGCTTGCCGGAAACGAATCCGGCCAGACGCCGGTACAACAGGGCAAGGATCTGTTCGAGAACAAACTCGGCTGTGCATCGTGCCATCAGGGTGGAGCGGATCAGCGCGGGGCGAAGCTTGAGAATATCTTCGGCCATGACGTAAAACTTGTCGGCGGCCAGACGGTAAAGGTGACCGACGAGTACATTCGTAATTCGATCCTGAACCCGAGCGCTCAGATCGTCGAAGGCTATCAGCCGATCATGCCGACGTTCAAAGGACAGGTTACCGAAGAGCAGCTTGTCTCGCTGGTCGCATACATTAAATCTCTGAGCGGCGTCACCGGAACGACAACGGCGCCTGCGGCGAATACGTCCGCCGCTCCGGCTGCGAATACGGCGGCCCCCGCGAACGCGAATACAGCGACGCGGACGAACAGTAACAGATAGGTTAGAAGGTAATTATGCAAAACGTTGATGCGATCGGATCGGGCATCCCGGCGATACCAAAGGACAATTATTTGACCAATGGTTTCACGCTGAAATCGTGGCTGCTCACCAAGGACCATAAGCGGATCGCGATCATGTATCTGATCACGATCTCGCTGTTCTTCCTCGCGGGCGGGATCTATGCCGCGACGATCCGTCTCGAACTGCTTACGCCCGATACGGACCTGGTCTCGAGTGCGACCTACAACAAGGTTTTCACCCAGCACGGTATCTTGATGATCTTCTTCTTCCTGATACCGTCGATCCCGGCGGTGCTCGGCAACTTTCTGCTGCCGATCATGATCGGTGCAAAAGATCTCGCTCTTCCGCGCATCAACCTCCTGAGCCTTTACATCTATTGGATCGGAGGCGCTCTTACTGTTTATGCCCTGCTTCAGGGCGGTGTCGATACGGGCTGGACGTTCTACACACCGTACAGCACCACGTTTTCGAATTCGTATGTAATGGCGGTCGGGCTCGGTATCTTCATCAATGGATTCTCGTCGATCCTGACCGGCCTGAACTTCATCGTTACGGTTCACACGATGCGTGCACCGGGTATGACCTGGTTCCGCCTGCCGCTGTTCGTTTGGGCTCAATACGCGACGAGCCTCGTGATGATCCTTGGAACGCCCGTCGTAGCGATTACGGTGCTTCTGTTGGCGATCGAACGGGCGGTGGGCGTCGGCATATTCGATCCTGCGATCGGTGGCGACCCGATCCTGTTCCAGCATCTTTTCTGGTTCTATTCGCACCCGGCTGTGTACATTATGGTTCTGCCCGGAATGGGCGTTATCTCCGAGCTGATCTCGAATTTCTCGCGTAAAAAGATCTTCGGATACGAGTTCATCGCGTTCTCGTCCATCGCGATCGCGGTATTCGGTTTCCTCGTCTGGGGCCACCACATGTTCGTTTCGGGCCAGTCGATCTACGCGGGAATGGTATTTTCGTTCCTGACGATGGTCGTCGCTGTTCCTTCGGCGATCAAGATGTTCAACTGGACCGCAACGCTCTACAAGGGATCGATCTCATACGACACGCCGATGCTCTATGCGATCGGCTTCCTAGGCCTGTTCCTGATCGGCGGATTGACCGGCCTGTTCCTCGGAGCCATCGGCCTGACGGTTCACCTGACTGATACATATTTCGTCGTCGCTCACTTTCACTACGTGATGGTCGGCGGACAGGTGATCGCGTATCTCGGCGGTATCCATTATTGGTGGCCGAAGATGACGGGCCGGATGTATTCGGAGTTCTGGGGAAAGATCTCGGCGATGCTCGTGTTCATCGGGTTCAACCTGACGTTCTTCCCGCAGTTCATTGTTGGGTATCAGGGAATGCCGCGTCGATATGCCTCATATCCGGCCGAGTTTCAGGTGCTGAACATTTTCTCGACCGCCGGTGCTTCGGTACTCGGTGTAGGCATGCTGATGCCGGTTGTATACCTCGGACATTCGCTGATCTTCGGTAAGCCCGCCGGTGACAACCCGTGGATGCTGCCTGGCCTCGAGTGGCGTACGAGTTCGCCGCCGCCGACCGAGAATTTTGAGAAAACGCCGGTCGTCACATGGGAAGCGTACGAGTTTGGTGAAGAGAGCGGACTTGATCTGGAAGCCGCGCGTCGCCGGGATGCGGTAACAACCGCTTAGTTGATACGTTATGTCGCAACACGCAGACACACATCACGAAGAATTTCATTACCACGCACCGGGCCTTCAGCACCAGTTCGAGGACATGAAACAGCAGGAGGAAAGCGTCTCGATCGGGATGTGGATGTTCCTCGTGCAGGAAATTATGTTCTTCGGCGGGTTGTTTACCGCCTATCTGGTGTTCCGCTCGCGGTTCCCGCTTGCCTTTGCCGAGGCCAGCAACCACCTCAATGCTTTCTGGGGCGGCCTCAATACGCTCGTGCTCATCGTCAGCAGCTTGACGATGGCCCTTGCCGTTTTCTACGCACAGAAAGGCAACCGGAACATGCAGGTGATCATGATCGTCCTGACCATGATCTTCGGTGCGACGTTCCTCGGCGTTAAGGTCATCGAGTATACGGATAAATACAACACGGGTTTGGTCCCCGTGACAGGTTGGAACAAGAAGACCAAGAAGTCCGCTGAAGAGCACGCCGCAGAACCGGCAAAGAAGAACCAGGCGTTCACCGTCCCGCTGATCGAAACACGTGCCGAAGCGTCGGCTGCGACCGAGGATCATTCACCGCCGTACGTCAATCCGAAGGGTGAATTTCAGTGGAACTCAGGCCGGTTTGTCTTCGATCACGCCGTCGACAAAGAGAAAACGACCGGGAAACCCTATTTCACTGAAGCCGAACGGTCCGGGTACTTCTCGAACGGAGCGTTTGACGCAAACAAGTATCGCGACAAGATACGCATCTTTTATTACATCTATTTCGTGATGACGGGCCTGCACGCCCTTCACATGATCGTGGGCTTGGGCCTCATGACGTGGCTTTTGTGGGCAGCGTGGCGCGGCAGCTTCAGTGCCGAGTACTTCGCTCCGGTCGAAATGTCCGGCCTTTACTGGCACTTTGTCGATATTGTTTGGATCTTCCTTTTCCCGCTGCTATATCTGCTAGGAAGGCATTTCTTGGCTGGAGGTGCTCACTAAGATGTCGGATAAACACATGGAAACCGGCGAAGGCCACATCGGATATCCCGGCTATTTGGGAGTTTTCGCGATCCTTGTTTTCGGGACGATATTTACCTATTTTTCGTCGTTCTGGGACCTTGACGGAACCCTCTTTCCCGGGGCGAACACGCTTCTTGCCCTCGCGATCGCCTTCTTCAAAATGACCTGCGTGATGCTCTTTTTCATGCACGTTTACTGGAGCCCGCGGCTGATCTGGCTCTCGGCGGTCGCCAGCTTCTTCTGGCTTGCGATCATGTTCGCCTATACGATGCAGGACTACTTCACGCGCGGATTGGGCGTTTTCTCGGTCTAGCTATCGGAAATTTATGGATTTTCAGGCCGTCGCGGGCAAACCCGCGACGGTTTTCGTCTTTGGAGCCTGCTAGGAAAAGTGCGCTTTGCCGTGCTAATATTCTCGGTTTAATGAGCCGTTTCGGCGATGTTTGGTGCGTTATATGTCGTACAACAGATCGGGATACTAGGTCATCAGAAATCGAGGATGTTCTTGAAAAGCAATAATAATAGACAATACATTTTTCTCCTCGCAACAGCCCTAATATTCTTCTCCGGATGCAACATCGTCAAGAAGGAAGACAAGACGCCGACGCTTCTCAAAGCTGAAAATGCGTCGCAGACCGAGTTGATGAACGAGGTCAACCGGTTCGCCTCCGTTAAGTCGATGCGGGCCAAGATGGACCTGAAGTTCGAGGATAACTCGTTCGCGCAGTTCGGATCGAAGGAGGTCTATCGTTCGGCAGACGGCGAGGTCGTGGTCCAGCGACCCGCCAACATCTATCTGAAGGTGCAGGTCCCGGTGATCAAATCCGACGTCGCTCAGATGACATCGGACGGCGCAACTTTCCGCGTCGCTATCTTGAACGCGGGCAACTGCTCGGACTGCAAGAAATTTGTTAAGGGTACGAACAACGCGGATTATTCGCGGCTTCAGAAGAACCTGAGCACAGTAAACGGCGAGATGACGGGCGATGTGAAGGAGAATGTGAACGCCTTCGCGAATCTCCGCCCGCAGCACTTTACCGACGCGATGCTCGTTCGTCCGACCGATGATAAATACCTTTACGCTCACAGCACTACCTATCAGATCGAAGAGGACGTTTCGCAGAAGAAGAAATCGCCGCTTCGTGTCGTGAACCGCGGTTACTACTTACTCGACGAATTCGCGCGCGGTGACAACGGCGAACTGAAGATCACGCGCCGCTTCTGGTTCGACCGTGTTGGCGGTATCCGCTTGGCGCGTCAGCAGATCTTCGACGCGAAGGGCGAGATCGAGTCCGATATTGTCTATGGCCGGGAAGGGAAGCTTACCGCAACCGACGATTATCAGCGACTGCCTCTGCAGATACTTGTGACGCGCCCGCAGGACAAATATTCGATGCGGCTGACGTACCAGTCGCCCGAGGCAGTCACGATCGGAAGAGATTATCCTTTGACGGCTTTTGTCCTCCAGAATTCGTGGGGGCTCGAAGAGGTCGATCTCGACAAGAAGCTTCAGGAGGCGACCGCCCTGCAGCAGGGAAAGCCTGCTCCGACGCCCTCGATGGTGACGCGATTTCAGTGAGCCGGTGTGCTTGAACAAGCCCGAGCGTAAGCATGTGCGATACGGTCAAGGTGAATGTATCGCCCTTCCTTACGGTCGGGCTTGTGCGTTGGCAGATTTTCTTAATGAGTACAATAGTTAGCGCAAAGGATCTAACCAAATCCTATAAGATCGGAAAGCTCGATGTGCCCGCACTTCGCGGCGTTTCATTCGACATCGCCGAGGGAGAGTTCGTCGCGATCATGGGTCCGTCGGGCTGCGGTAAATCGACGCTGCTGCATCTGCTCGGCGGTCTGCTTTCGCCGACTTCGGGTTCGATCATCATCGACGGCGAAGACCTCGCCCTCGTTTCCGATGCCCAGCGGACCGACATCCGCCGGCGTAAGATCGGGTTTGTTTTCCAGCGTTTTAACCTATTCCCGACACTCACTGCAGAAGGAAATCTGAAACTGGCCGAGAAGATCCATACCGGGAACGGCGGCGGCAGTTCGGTAAATCGGCGAGAGGTGCTAACACTCCTGAAACTGGAAACCAAGATGCACCACAAGCCGCTCGAGCTTTCCGGCGGCGAACAGCAGCGTGTTGCCCTTGCTCGTGCGATCGTGAACAAACCCGCGATCATTCTCGCTGACGAGCCGACCGGAAATCTCGACACCGAGAATTCCCAGATCGTTTTGGAGATGTTCAAGGAACTAAACGAAAAGTATAAGCAGACGATCGTAATGATCACCCACAACCCCGAAGCCGCCGCGGTTTGCTCCCGGATCATCCGTATGCGCGACGGACACGTGGTTGACGAATAAACTATCCACTTGTCACTATCCACTATTCACTGAAGTAAAATAACAGGGTATATTTCTGATATCTTCAGTGGATAGTGACAAGTGGGTAGTGGATAGTGAAGGCAGCGATGAGTCTTTTCAAAAAGTTCATACTTTGGGAATACAGCAGGGAAACGTCGGTTTACGTTATTTTTTGCCTGCTCATCGTAGCGTTCATTTTTTTGACGCCGAAGGAGTACTTCGAAAGACGCGATAGGCTTGCAACCCAAACGTCGCGTCTTATCGTCCAAGCTTCTGATTTCTCGGCCGACAGGCAGATCCTCCAACAACGCGTGCGTGACATTAGCGGTAATCCGGAGGCTATTGTTGTTGATTATCGGTCGAAACAAAACAACCGCGGCGAAACGGTATATGAAGTAGATATCCGTTGAGTTAACTGAGGTTATTTTATGAAAAGTTTGAAACGAGTTTTAGGTTTAGCAGCACTTGCGATCGTGTTGACTGTGGTATCTTCGACGACGGCGTCAGCCCAGGGGATCTTGAGCGACATCCTCAAACGGATGGACGACAATAATAAAGGGATGAAATCTCTCAAGTCGAATATCAAGATGGACAAGCTGAACTCGCAGCTCGGTGAGAATGATGTTTCCGTGGGAACTGTGCAATATCTACCGGCCGCGACGAAGGACAAGATCCGAGTCCGCATTGATTGGATAAAACCCGCGGTAGAACACCTCTCGGTCGGCGGCGGCAAGTATATGCTTTTCCGGCCGCGGCTCGAGCAGGCGATCGTCGGCAATATCGATAGCGCAAAGGGTAACGCCGGAGCCGGCGGAGCGCTCGCGTTCATGACGATGAGCCGGGCACAGCTTCGCGACAATTACGATGTCACTTATCAAGGTGAGGCGATGGTTGGTGATTCGGTTAGGACATGGCACCTCAAACTGATGCCCAAGAACGCGACATCGTACAAGTCCGCCGAGCTCTGGGTCGATTCGAACGGGATGCCGGTGCAGGCAAAGATCTTCGAGAAGAATAACGACACAACGACCATCCAGCTTTCGAAGATCGAGAAGAACGCGACTATTCCCGGTGATGTTTTTTCGATCAAGCCGCCGAAAGGAACGAAGATCATACAGGGCTAGTTGATAGCCAACGGAATCGAAGGCCGCTCCGATCGAGCGGCTTTCGTGTTTGAAAAGGCCCGTTCCGACCCGTATAATCAAGGGTTTGAGTTTATGCCCAAGGCAAGCAGTTTCAGTAGGTTTACACGCGGGGTGAGGCACACGGTTCGTGCGTTCGCTTCGACGAAGCATCCGGTATTGGTACACATCGTGCCGATGCGGCGGTGCAATCTGGCGTGTACCTATTGCAACGAATACGACAAGACGAGTGATCCGGTGCCGATCGACGTAATGCTCGAACGCATCGACAAGCTTGCCGAGTTCGGTTCGTCGGTGATCACGATATCCGGCGGCGAGCCGATGATGCACCCCGAGATCTACGACATCATCGCCCGCATCCGCCATCACGGAATGATCGCAGGGCTGATCTCGAACGGGTATTACTTTCAGGTCGACAAGATCAAGAAACTCAACGAAGCCGGGCTCGATTACCTGCAGATCTCGATCGATAACGTGACACCTGACGACGTCTCGAAGAAGAGCTTGAAGGTTCTCGACGCCAAGCTCGTCAATCTCTCGGAGCACGCGAAGTTCAAAGTGAACATCAACTCAGTTGTCGGCGGCGGCGTAGCGAATCCC
>Ga0307505_10001326_pt1 | contig 20471 bp, 18 predicted proteins | sample 23_S_MG_FD_202183 | JGI IMG/M metagenome (GOLD analysis project Ga0307505, IMG submission 202183) | Soil microbial communities from Populus trichocarpa stands in riparian zone in the Pacific Northwest, United States - 23_S | ecosystem: Environmental > Terrestrial > Soil > Riparian zone > Trees...
TTCATTCGCTGGCGATGGACCATCGTTTCTGGCGGCCGGTCGTCGAGCGTCTGGCCAAGGACGCCATCGTGTTGTCCATCGACTGCCGCGGTCACGGCCGCTCGGACATATCTTCTGCCCCATACTCGACTGACCTGTTCGCGCGAGATCTTTCCGAGGTCATGGACCACATCGGTTGGCGGACCGCGACTATCGCGGGCGCTTCGATGGGCGGTTGCGTGTCGCTTGCCTTCGCCTCTTCTTTTCCCGATCGCACCGACGCACTTGGCTTGTTCGATACGACCGCCTGGTACGGCCCCTCCGCATCAAAAGACTGGGCCTTGCGGGCCGATAAAGCGCTGGCGGAAGGACTAGGCGGCTTGATCGATTTTCAGGTCACGCGCTGGTTCAGCGAACTCTTCCGCGAACAAAATCCCGACGTGGTGCGCAGCTGTATCGATGTTTTTCTCGCGAACGATTTGCAGGCTTATTCACAGACCTGCCGGATGCTCGGCAGCCACAATGTAACGGATGCGCTGCCAGGTATTTCCTGTGCCACGACGATTGTAGTTGGAGAGGAAGACTACGCGACGCCGATCGCGATGGCGCAGACCCTGCACCAGGGCATCAGAAATTCCCGAATAATGGTCGTCGAGAAGGCCCGCCATCTTACTCCGCTCGAGGTGCCTGAAGTGATCGCCAACGAGATCAGCAAGCTGATCGGGGCGACCCGACCGTGAAGATCTCCGGAGAGATAAGCGTACGCGCGCCGCAAGTCAGCGTCTTTGAAGCGATCGAAGACGCACGCTTCTTTGCGTCATGCGTAGACGGTGTGCAGGAATTGAAAGAGATCGACGCCGAAAATTATGCGGCGGTACTTGAAACCAGGGTCGCCTACATAAAATTCCGATTCAACATCGCGATCGCGATCACGCGTAAAGTTTCCCCGACCGAAATCGAAGCGAAGGTGGAAGGGACACCTATCGGCATCGTCGGGCGCGTGACTGCTACTTCGAAGACGCGCCTCACCCAGGACGGCGATCACACAAAAATTGCCTATGAGATCGATGCGGCTCTGACGGGTCGCCTCGGAAGCCTCGGACAACCTGTTCTTCGCGCAAAGGCCAAGGAAATGGAAAAACAGTTCACCGCCAGACTGAGCGCCCGGTTTGCCGGACGGAACGGAGGCAACGCATGACGCCGTTCGAGTTCGAAGAGCCGACATCACTTCGCGAAGCCATCGCCCTGCTCGATCCCGACGACGCTTCCGTCCGCCCGTTCGCCGGCGGGACCGCGCTGATGCTGATGATGAAAGCAGGTGTCTTCCGACCACGGCGCCTCGTGAGCCTGCGCAAGATCGAAGCTGAATATTCCGGTGTGCGCGTCGCCGGGGACGGCACTATTCGGATCGGCGCACTGACGCCACTCGCCGCGATTGAGCATTCCCTCGACGTACGGCGGGTGCAGCCCGTCATCACCTCCACCATGCGAGTCCTGTCCAACACGCGCGTTCGCAATGTCGCGACGCTCGGCGGAAACCTGGCGCACGGCGATCCGCATATGGATCTCCCGCCGGTGCTGATTGCACTCGAAGCCATCGTCAACGTCGTCGGACCCACCGGTACGCGGAGCTTTCCGGTCGCGGAGCTGGTCACCGGTTACTACGAAACGCAGCTCGCGAAGAACGAGCTGATCGCTGAAGTCGTCATCCCCGCGCCGCAGGCTAGGCGGTCCGTTTATCTCAAGTGCACGACGCGTGCGGCGCACGACTGGCCGACACTCGGTGTCGCCGTTTCGGTCGACGCCGAACCGGATGCATTGCGCTCGGCGACCGTCGTCGTCAGTGCTGCCACGGAGCGGCCGGTAAAGGTTCTCTCGGCGAGCGCACTTCTGAATGGCCGGCAGATCACCGCCCCTCTCCTTCGCGAAGCTGGCGAAGCGGCGGCGGAGGAGGTGGACGTCACCAGCGACCTGCGCGGCTCCTCTTCCTACAAGAGGCAGCTAGTGCGGGTTTATGTCGAACGCGCGCTTCGACAGGCCATCGGCGACAAGGCGGGGACACTGCAATGAATGTGAGAGCGAAGAGTATTGGCGGCCAGGTGGGGCGGTCGGTCCCCCGCCTCGAAGCGTTGTCCAAAGTAACGGGACGCGCCGAGTACGTTCACAACCTTCGCCTGCCGCGGATGCTGACCGGCAAGATTGTCCGGAGCACTGTGGCCCACGGCCGGATCAAGCGGATCGACACGACCGAGGCTGAGCAGATTGCAGGCGTCGATCGCGTCATAACCAGCGCGGACATCGTCAAGGTCATTCCACACCCATTCTACGGCCCGGCTTTCCACGACCAACCAATCCTCGCGATGGACAAGGTGCACTACGTGGGAGAACCGGTCGCGGTCGTGCTGGCTGAAGATCCGCACGTGGCCGAGGAGGCGGCTCAGCTTGTCCTTGTCGAATACGAAGAGCTTCCCGCAGTGTTCGACGAGGTCGAGGCAGCGCAGAACAAGGCCGTCGTGCACGAGGCGCTCAAGCCCGCAGGCACGTTCCCTGATCTCATGCACCTCAATGGCATCCGCGGCACCAACATCGCGCTCGATTTCAAGTTGCGGCGCGGCGACGCGAACAAGGCGTTCGCCGAATCTGAGCGGATCTACGAGCACACGTTCCGTACCCAGCAGGTGCTGCATGTCCCGCTCGAGCCCTTCGTGTCCGTTGCCGAAACCGACGGCATGGCGATCACCATTCACACGGCGTCACAAAGTCCTTCGTTCGTTCGGCTCGAAATCGCGCGCCTCCTCGGTTGGACGGAGAACCGCGTCCACGTGCGCGTGCCGTTCCTCGGTGGCGGCTTCGGCGCCAAGCTCTACATCAAACTTGAAGCGCTCGTCGCAGCGCTTTCGCTCATCGTCCTGCGTCCGGTGAAGATCTCACTCACGATGGAAGAGCAGTTCTACACGCTGACGAAGCACGCGAGCACGTTCCGCATCAAAAGCGCACTCGACAAGGAAGGGCGGATCACGGCGCGCGAGTGCGAGGTGTGGTGGAACGGTGGCGCTTACGCGGACATCGGACCGCGCATCACGCAGAAATCCGGGTTCACCGCACCGGGGCCCTACAACATCGACAACGTCAACATCGACTCGTACGCGCTCTACACCAATCTCACGCCCGCAGGTGCATTGCGCGGCTTCGGCATTCCACAGCTCGTGTGGGCCTATGAGAGTCATACGGACCTTCTCGCTCGCGAAATCGGAATGGATCCGGTCGATTTCCGCCGGAAGAATCTTCTTCGCGACGGACAGGCGCAGGCGACCGGCACCATCGTCAAGGACATGGGCGCGGTCGCATGCCTCGAACGCACCGCGGAACTGATGAACTGGAGCGCGCCATTCGATCGTGGCAGCGGCACGATCCGCCGGGGCCGCGGCGTCGCTGTCGGCTTCAAGGCTTCGATTTCGCCGACGACCTCCGTCGCCATCGTCAATATCTCCGCTGATGGAAGCTGCACGCTCCTTTGCGGCACGGTCGACATGGGCCAAGGGTCCGACACAGCCATGGCGCAGATCGTCGCCGAGGTCCTGAACATGACGACGGAGGACATCCGTGTCGTCCACTCGGACACCGACGTCGTGCCCTACGACATGGCTACCCTCGGCTCGCGCTCCACGTTCCATATGGGGCATGCGGTTCGTCTCGCCGCCGAAGACGCAAAGCAGAAGGTCGCCGCGCTCGCGAACGAAGTCGGGATGAAGGCCGGCACAAACATGCCGCTGCGCGAGCTGTTCCTGCGGAAATACAAAATGCAAGCCGGCAATATTATCGGCTCCGGCGCGTACATCCCCTCTTACGCCTCGCCCGATCATCACACGGGACTGTCAGACAACGTGACGCCGTTCTGGATGGTGGGCGCCACCGGAATCGAACTCGAAGTCGATACCGAAACCGGTCACTTCAAGATCACGAAGATGATCAATGTCGGGGACGTCGGCCGCGCGATCAATCCTCAAATCGTCGAATCGCAATTGTCGGGCGCCGCTATCATGCAGCTCGGATTCACGACGACAGAGAAGATGGAGTTCGACGCGGGTCAGGTCGTGAATGCGTCGTTCGCCGACTACAAGATTCCCGGCATGCTCGACGTGCCCGAAATGCAGAGCGAGATCGTCGTGGCCGAACAGACGAATGGCCCGTTCGGCGCGAAAGGCGTGGGCGAGTCCGGGACCTTCGGCGTATCCCCGGCCATCGCCAACGCGATCGAAGACGCGGTCGGTGTGCGCATCTCGTCCCTGCCGATTACGCCGGAAGCCGTGTACCGGGCCATCCGGGTCAGCCAGAACGACCCGATCGGAGAATAAAATGACCGTGAAAAGGAAATCCGTTCAGTTTGAACTCAACGGCCGCAAGGTCAGCGCCGAGGTAGCGCCGCATCATACGCTCGTTGAGATGCTGCAGGGCCAGTTCGGCCTCTACGGGGCGCGCGAAAGTTGCGGCCAGGGTCTCTGCGGCTGCTGCACCGTGATCGTCGACGACAAGAGCGTTTCCGGTTGCCTGCAACTCGCCTCGCTCGTTGACGGCACCAAGGTGCGCACTGTCGAGGGTCTGAGCGACGGGCTCACACTTGATCCCGTGCAGGAAGCATTTATCGAGACCGGCGCGTTTCAGTGCGGCTTCTGCACACCCGGCTATCTGCTGATGACGAAGGAGCTTCTCGCCGCCAATCCCGACCCGGACGACGACTTCATCCGCCACTACCTTGCCGGAAACCTGTGCCGCTGCGGCGCGTATCCGGAAATCATCAGCGCGATCAAGCTTGCGGCGTCGAAATCGCGCAAGCCGGGCGCCCGCCACGCTTCATAGTTCGAGCAGTATCTTTCCGACATGCTCGCTCGATTCCATCCGCCGATGGGCGTCCTGAACATCCTTCAGCGCGTAAACGGAATCTACGACAGGCTTGATTGCTCCACTCTCGACGAGCGGCCAGACATTTTTTCGAACCTCGGCGACGAGGCGTCCTTTCTCGGCGACGGGTCGGGGGCGAAGCCGCGAGCCGGTGAGTTGCAGATTCTTCGTCTGGATCAGTGCACAATCGACCTCGACCTTCGTCGCCTGCTTAAACCCGAGCGAGACGAGACGGCCGCCCGGCGCCAGGGTTTCCAGTCCACGCTGGATGTAGTCTCCGCCGACGATATCCAGGATGACGTCAACGCCTTTGTCACCCGTCATCCGGCGTGCGGCCTCGCCAAAGTCCTCCGTCCGGTAATTGATGGCGTGATCGGCGCCGAGGTCGAGACAACGCACGCACTTCTTATCGCTGCCCGCAGTAACGATCACCCGCGATCCGAGACTTTTTGCGAGTTGGATTGCGAAAGTGCCGATGCCGCTCGTGCCGCCGTGCAGCAGAATCGTCTCCCCTGCACTCAGACGGCCGATCTCGAATACGTTGCTCCACACCGTGATCGCGACCTCAGGAAGCGCCGCAGCCTGAAGCAGATCAACCCCGCGCGGAACCGGCAGGCATTGCACCGCAGGCACCACGCAGTATTCAGCGTATCCGCCGCCGATCAGAAGCGCACATACCTCGTCACCGACCGACCAATTGATTTCACCGCCGCCGATCGCGGCAACCGTTCCGGAAACTTCGAGGCCGAGCACATCGGTCAAGCCCGGCATGGCCAGATACCTTCCCTTGCGTTGGGAGATGTCCGCACCGTTCAGACCGGCAGAAACCACCTTGATCAACACCTCTCCTGTTCCAGGTCGCGGCGTCGGCCGTTGGGCGATCTGCAACGCTTCAGGCCCTCCTGGATTTGGGGCGGTGACGGCAAGCATTGTGTCCGGGATCTGCGGGTTCGGTTTCATCAACATTTTTCTCTTCGTTCTAAAGTTGCGCTATCGGCTTGGCGCGCTGACCAGTAAAATGTTAGTATACTGTCTATTGCGACAAGCCAACGATCTTTCCGAAGCGATGAAATTGGGACGTGAATAAAATGGAAAATGTCGGCTATGTTCGGCGTGCGCGGAGTGCCCTTGGCACGTCCCCGATCGCCGCAGAACTAAGGCCTGTCGTGAAAGCCGAGAAGAAGAGAATGTCGCCAGCAACAAAAATGAGAAGAACACTCTGGTCCCGGCCCGGATTTCTTGTGCGAAGGCTTCACCAGATTCATATGGCCATCTTTCTGAGGGAGTGCGCCAAGGAGCAGGTGACCCCGATCCAGTGGGGCATCCTGACCATCGTGCAGGCTCAGCCCGGCGTGGGGCACGCAGAAATCGCGGATGAACTCGGCCTCGATCGATCGAATGTCGCGAATGTTCTTGATCGGCTGACACGCCGTCGTCTGCTGAAGCAGACGGTTTCAAAAGCCGACAAGCGCCGGAAATCGGTTTTGATCACGGCGGAGGGCCGCCAGCTACTGGCGGCATTCAAGCCCAACGCTCACCGAGCCCAGCGCAAGCTGCTTGAGTTGTTGAGCGAGGAAGAGCGGCGGACGTTCATGAAGATGCTGACGCGGCTCGTCGAACACAATAACGAACTCAGTCGGGCGCCAATCCGCCTCGACGATTAGCTTTGCGCCTGCTTCGTCCGGCGCCTTCCCTGCTCCGTGAAAGGTACAAATTATGAGCGCTACCACCAACCGCGCGACTTTGATTGAAACGCTGTGGCCTGCGGCTAACGCGCAGACCTGGATGCGCAATGCGCTGCTCGCGCTTGGTGGCAGTGTCTTGCTCACGCTCTCGGCGAAGATCAGTGTGCCGTTCTATCCGGTGCCCATGACCATGCAAACGCTGGCCGTGCTCATCATCGGATCTGCCTTCGGCTGGCGACTCGGCGCGGCGACGGTGCTTTTCTATCTCGCTCAAGGCGCCATGGGTCTGCCTGTCTTCGCGGGAACACCCGAGAAAGGAATTGGTCTCGCGTACATGGTGGGACCAACCGGAGGCTATCTTCTGGGCTTCGTCGCGGGTGCCGCGCTCGTCGGATGGCTCGCCGAGCGCGGTTGGAGCGGCTCGCTGGCGTGGTGGCTTGCAGCGATGTTTCTCGGCCATGTTGTTATTTTCGCTTTCGGCACCGCATGGCTCGGTACGCTGATCGGCCTCGAGAAGGCATGGATGCTGGGCGTTGCGCCGTTCTATCTCGCGACACTCTTCAAAACATTGCTCGCGGCGCTGTGCATGAAGGCCGGCTGGTCGGTGGCGAACCTTCATCGCTGAGTCTGCCTTCGGCGCAGAAGGCCCTAAAACACGCGCTCTTCAAGGCCCTTGTCATTGTTCTTGTTTTGTTCTTATGATGAGGAATGCGCAATGAGCCGCAAGGGATAGGGAGCTTTCGCTCCCCGAGCAGCCATCGGTATCAACCGGCTTCACCGCTGGCCGATGCCGATCTGCAGACTCTGCGCCGCCGCATCCGGGCACTCTCCACGACCGACACAGCGAACCCGGAAGCCACCGTCGCGCTCGGCGACGATGCGATCGACGGCGCCCTTCCCGATCGCGGACTGACACTCGGCGCCGTACACGAATTTCTACCTGCCTCTCGCGACGACTTCGCCGCGACGCTCGGTTTCGGCTTCGGCCTGCTCGTACGCCTCCTGCGCAGCCGTCCGGGACCGGTTCTGTGGGCGGCACCATCGCGTGAGATTTTCCGAAATGGTGCGGCCTATCCCCTGGGGCTCGCCGCCTTCGGCTTCGATCCGGGCCGTCTGCATTATCTCACCGTCGAAGAAGCGAAGGACGTGCTTTGGTCCATGGAAGAAGCGCTGGCGAGCGGCGCGCTTGCCGGCGCGATCGGCATCCTGCCGGCAAAAGATAAATCCTATGACTTCACGGCAAGCCGGCGACTTTCCCTGCGTGCCGCATCAAGCGGCGTGACGGCCTTTCTCATCCGGCACCACACCAGCGCCGACAAACCGACGGCCGCCGTCACGCGCTGGTCGATCGCAGCGCGGCAGAGTGCGCCGGTATGGCGACATGGACTTCCCATGCCGGGACTCGGCCCGCCGCGCTGGCGAGCAAACCTCGTGCGATGCAAGAGAGGCCAGCCGCGTTCCTGGCTGGTTGAGTGGAATCATGAGACGTTTTCTTTCCGTATGGCTTCCCCGCTGGCCCATCGAATGCCGGCGGCGGCAGGAACGGCAATTACCCAGAGCGCAGACCAGCGGCGCATGGCGTCCTGAAGAGGTCGCGCTCGTCCAGGTGACGGCGTCAAAGCATGGCCTGCGGATTTCCGCCACGACCGAAGCCGCGGAGCAGGCCGGCTTGCGTCTCGATATGCCCCTTGCGGACGCGCGCGCGATCTATCCGTCTTTGACAGTTGAAACCGCCGATCCAGAGAATGATGCCGCGGCGCTTCATCGGCTCGCGCTGTGGTGCCGCCGCTACAGTCCTTGGACCACGGTGCATGCGCCGGATGGAATAGCGATCGAGATCACCGGTTGCGCGCATTTGTTCGGCGGCGAAATCAAGCTTCTTTCCGATCTGGAGGGGCGTCTCCGTGCTTTCGGACTTACGGCAAGGCTTGCCGTGGCGCCGACGATCGGGGGCGCGTGGGCCGCTGCACGCCATGCAGTGGATTCGCCTTGCGTCGTCACGTCCAGCGAACTGCGGAAATTCCTCGCGCGTCTGCCGGTCGCCTCGCTCCGTCTCGACGAAGCTCTGATCGACGACCTGTCCATGGTCGGCATGAAGCAGATCCATGATCTTCTCGGTAAACCGCGGGCGCCGCTCGCGGCCCGCTTTGGGCCGCAGCTTTTGCAATTGCTCGATCGCGCGCTCGGCAACGAGGATGAAACTTTTCATCCCCTGACCCCGGCTTCTTCCTATTATGCCGAACGACGCTTCGCCGAGCCGATCTTCACGATGACGGCCATCGAGCGCGCAATCGCACGGCTCGCGCAGGATCTTGCCGACCGGCTTGTCGAAGCCGGCAAGGGCGCGCGTCGCGTGGAACTTGATCTGTTTCGGGTCGACGGCTGGGTGGAAAGGCTCACGGTGCGAACGGGCACTCTGTGCCGCGAGGCGGATCATCTTTCACGCCTCTTCCGCGAGCGGCTCGACAGGATCGGCAGCGAGTTCGATGCAGGTTTCGGATTCGACGTCATCATCCTGAGTGCGTTCGATATCGAGACCTTTGTTGCCGCACAGGATGTCTTGCAGGCAGACGTAGCGCGCACCGCAGACCCGCGGACTCTCGCACGCCTGATGGACCGCTTAATCAACCGCTTCGGCGCGCGGAGTGTGACCCGCTTCGCGCCGCAGGCGAGCCATATTCCCGAGCGAGCGGTGCAACCCACTCCGCTCACGGAGAAACAGAGAAACTCCGATTGGACCATGCACCTGCGGTCCTTGCCGGACGGCGTGCAACTCGATCGCCCTCTTCTTCTTTTGTCGCCGCCCGAACCGGTCACCGCACTTTCCGAGGTGCCGGATGGGCCACCTATCCGCTTCGTGTGGAATCAGGTTGCGCATCGCGTTGCAAGAGCCGACGGACCCGAGCGCATCTCGCCCGAATGGTGGTTGCATCCTGCGGGTGAAAACCGCCGAACACGGGATTATTATCGCGTCGAGGACGAGACCGGCCGGCGCTTCTGGCTTTTCCGAAGCGGCCTCTACGAGCGCGACGACGCCGAACCGCACTGGTTCATTCACGGCGTATTCGCATGAATACCGCCTTTGCCGAGCTCGGGGTTACGAGCAATTTCAGTTTCCTGCGCGGCGGTTCGCACCCGCACGAGCTGGTGGAGACGGCAAAAGCACTGGGTCTGGGCGCGATCGGGATTGCCGATCGCAACACGCTCGCGGGCGTGGTGCGAGCGCACGTGGCCGCGAGGGAAGAAGGTGTCCGGCTCGTGGTCGGCGTGCGCCTCATCCTGCTCGACGGTTTCGAAACGCTCTGCTTTCCCACCAGCCGCGACGCCTATGGACGGCTGACGAAACTCCTCACGCTCGGCAATCGCCGCGCGTCAAAGGGCGAATGTCACCTCGCCTTTGACGATCTGGCATTGCTCGGCGAAGGGCAGAGATTTGTCGCCATGCCTCCCTACGATTTGGGAGAAGCCTTCGCCGCAAATCTGCAACGCCTCGCCGCTTCTTTTCCCGACTGCACGTATCTTGCCGCAAGTCTTTATTATCGCGGCCACGACCGTGCGCGGCTCGACCGGCTTTCCGAACTCTCCATGCGCAGCCGAACGCCACTCGTCGCCACCAATGACATCCTCTACCACGCGCCGGAACGACGCCCCTTGCAGGACGTGCTCACCTGTATCCGCGAACATTGCACAATCGACGCTGCCGGATTCCGGCTCGAGGCCAATGCCGAGCGCCACATCAAACCGGCCGCGGAAATGCTGCGGCTTTTTCCCGGCTATGAAGATGCCGTGCTGCGCACGATGCAGATCGTGGAAGACTGCAACTTTTCCCTGGGCGAGCTGAAATATGAATATCCCGACGAGCCCACGGGCACGAGCGCGACGCCGCAGGAGGAGCTTGAGCGTCTCACCTGGATCGGCGCGCACGAGCGCTTCCCGCAAGGGATCGATGACGAATTGCGCGGCAAGATCGAGCGCGAGCTCTTGCTCATCGCCGAGCTCAAATATCCTCGCTATTTCCTCACCGTCCATGACATCGTGCGCTTTGCCCGCTCCCAGAAACCGCCCATTCTGTGCCAGGGGCGCGGCTCGGCGGCGAACTCCATCGTCTGTTTTTGCCTCGGCATCACCTCGGTCAATCCGAAGGACATCGATCTGCTGGTCGAACGGTTCATCTCTGCGGACCGCAACGAGCCGCCGGATATCGACGTGGATTTTGAGCACGATCGCCGCGAGGAAGTGATCCAGTACATCTACGAGAAATATGGGCGCCATCGCGCCGGTATCGCGGCGACTATCATTTCCTACCGCACCCGCAGCGCCGTCCGTGAGGTTGGCAAGGTCATGGGCCTGTCGCCGGATGCCGTAGGCGCGCTTGCCGGCATGGTCTGGGGCACCTCCTCGAATGGCGTCGATAGCGCTCGCATCCGCGAGGCGGGGCTCGATCCCGCCGACAGGCGCCTTATCCAGACCGTACTGCTGACGAGGCAGCTCATCGGTTTTCCGCGCCATCTTTCGCAGCATGTCGGCGGCTTCGTCATCACGCGCGGGCCGCTGGAAGAAATGGTGCCCATCGCAAATGCCGCGATGGAAGATCGCACTTTCGTTGAATGGGACCGCGACGACCTTGCAGCGGTCAACATGCTCAAGGTCGATGTCCTCGCGCTCGGCATGCTGACCTGCCTGAGCAAGTCATTCGATCTCCTGAAAACACACTACGGCGTGGCACATACGCTGGCGACTGTTCCGCGCGAAGATGAAGCAACCTACAAAATGATCCAGGAAGCCGATACGATCGGCGTCTTCCAAATCGAGAGCCGCGCGCAGATGTCGATGCTGCCGCGTCTGAAGCCGGCAAATTTCTACGATCTCGTCATCCAGATCGCGATCGTGCGCCCCGGGCCCATTCAGGGCGACATGGTGCATCCCTATCTGCGTCGGCGCGACAAGCTGGAAGAAGTTGAATACCCCTCCGAGGCACTGCGCGCCGTCCTGGAAAAGACCATGGGCGTCCCGCTGTTTCAGGAGCAGGCGATGAAGATCGCCATGGTCGGCGCCGGATTCTCAGGACCAAAAGCCAACCAGCTCCGCCGTGCCATGGCGAGCTTCCGCAATCACGGAACCATCGGCACGCTGCGCGAAGACTTCATCGATGGCATGCTGAAGAACGGCTATGAGCCGGACTTCGCCGAACGCTGCTTCAGGCAGATTGAAGGATTCAGCGACTATGGCTTCCCCGAAAGCCATTCGGCGAGTTTCGCGCTGTTGGCCTATGCGTCGTCCTGGCTCAAATGCCATTACCCGGACGTGTTCGCCTGTGCGCTGTTGAATTCCCAGCCAATGGGCTTCTATTCCGCCTCCTCCATCGTGCGCGACTTCCGCGACCATGGCGGCGAGGTGCGGCCCGTGGACATCAATCACAGCGATGGGGACCACACGCTTGAGCCCACGGACAAGAGCGACAACGACGTCTTCGCGCTCCGGCTCGGTTTCCGCCAGATCGACGGCATGAATGAGAAAACCGGCCAGCGTATCGCCGAGATACGGGGCCGCGGCTTCGACAGCGTGCGCGATCTGTATTTTCGGACAAACGTCGACATGGCAACTTTGCAGCGCCTCGCCCGCGCCGACGCATTCCGCTCCATCGGCCTCGACCGGCGCGCCGCACTCTGGGCAGTGCGCGGTCTCTCCAGCCATCTCGGCGGCAGCGCGGCGGTGGAGGATCTTCCTTTGTTCAGCCAGGCCAGCGCCGGACCGCTCATTCCCTTTCAGCATGAGGAGGAAATCGAACTGCCGCCTTTGCTTCTCGGCGAACATGTAGTCGACGATTATTCGATGCTTTCACTTTCGCTCAAGGCGCACCCGGTTTCGTTCCTGCGCCCTCGTCTGAATGCCAGCGGCATGCTGCGCTCCGCGGCGCTCACAACCCACTCTGCCGAGCAAACCGTGCAGGTTGCCGGTCTCGTGCTCGTGCGCCAGCGGCCCGGGACGGCAAGCGGAGTGATCTTCATGACGCTCGAAGACGAAAGCGGCATCGCCAATATCATTGTCTGGCCCAAGGTCTATGAGGTCCACCGCCGGATCGTACTGGGCGCGCGCATGGTTGCCGTGGAAGGCGTGCTGCAGAGGGAAAAGGGAGTCGTTCATGTGATCGCGCGCCGGCTGGTCGATCTCACGCCGGAGCTGTTCGAATCCATGACAACTGAGAGTGCTTTGCACGCCGAGACGGCGGCGCAGACAAGCCTCTGGCGCCATCCGCGCAATACGCGCGTGCTGCCCAAAGGCCGCAATTTTCATTGACGGCCGGCGGAGCGATGACGCTCCGCCAGCCTCACGTCGTCCGGATTCACATGGCGCTGGCTGCTTCCCGCCGCAGACCGATCCACTGCAGTTCGGCAAGGACGGCAACAGCCACGGCTACCGCAAGCACAAACGCATAGCCGAGGACGGTCGGCGCGACCCAGCCGCTCAGCAGCAACGCAATGCTGCCGACGACCCATGCGGCGTTGACGACGACAATCAATGCAGCAGCCGGACGCGCGATCTCCGCGCGCGTACCGACAAAGGCGACGAACGCGACGAAGGGCACGAGCACCAAGCCGGCGTAGCGCAGAAGTTCCTGCGGAAGGCCCAGAATACCGGCGAGAAAGCCAGCGCCAACAAGCAGCAGAAGGCCTGTGGCGCCGCTTGCGACCGCATCAGCGATCAGCGCGAGGCGGAGGAGATTGGGCGGAAGGGTCATGACACGCTCCTGTTCGTTGAGGATGCACCACCTTTGCGGCACTGCTGATTGAAGTCGATTACGTGCGAGGTAATGGAGGCTGTTTCAGTGCTGGGCTAATCTCTCGTCATGGGAACAACAGCCACTGCCACAAAACCGGTCGGCGACCTCCTGCGCGAATGGCGCCAGCGCCGCCGCATGAGCCAACTCGACTTTGCCAACGACGCGGAAATCTCGACGCGTCATCTCAGCTTTCTCGAAACCGGCCGCTCGCAGCCGTCGCGGGATATGATCCTGCGGCTCGCCGAACGACTCGATATCCCGTTGCGTGAGCGCAACCTTCTGCTCACCGCTGCCGGCTACGCGCCGATCTTCCCCGAACGCAAGCTCGACGATCCCAAGCTGCGGTCCGCGCGCGCGGCTGTCGACATCGTTCTGAAAGGACACGAACCTCTGCCCGCACTCGCGATCGACCGGCACTGGACGATGATCGCCGCGAATGGCTCGGTGAAGCCGCTTCTTACCGGCGTCGCGCGCGAACTGTTGGAGCCGCCGGTCAATGTGCTTCGTCTCAGCCTGCACCCCGGCGGGCTCAGTCCACGCATCGAGAATCTCTCCGAATGGCGCGCGCATCTGTTCGACAGGTTGCGTCGGCAAATCGAACTGACGGCGGACCCCGTGCTCATCCAGCTGCTGGACGAGTTGCGAAGCTATCCGGTGCCGCTCAGTGCAGGACCCGCGCAGCATGCGGACTTTGCCGGCGTGATCGTCCCGCTACGCCTCAAGACCGGTGAGGGCACCCTCTCCTTCTTCAGCACGACCACCGTATTCGGCACGCCGGTCGATATCACCCTCTCGGAGCTCGCAATCGAATCGTTCTTTCCCGCGGACAGCGAGACCGCCGAAGCCTTGCAAAAACTGGCATAGCGCTGCTTCTGCAATTGCGAACGGAGAGCAATCTCACTTCGCGAATCCGCTCGACGCGAGCCGCCAACCGGTCTATCTGCGCGTCACGGTCGCGGAACCCGATATGCAGTCCCTCAAAGAGCGCGTGGCCCTTTCTTCCATAGCGATCTCGGCCGGCCTCGCGGCCGCCAAGGCCGTCGTTGGAATCACGTCCGGTTCACTCGCAATTCTCTCTGAAGCCGGGCACTCGCTGATCGATCTCATTGCGACGATCATCACCTATTTCGCCGTGCGCATTTCCGGAAAGCCCGCGGACGAGGAGCACCATTACGGCCACGGTAAAGTCGAGAGCGTGGCGGCGCTTGCCGCAACTTCGCTCCTGTTCATGCTAGCCGCGTACGTCTTCTGGGAAGCGGGCGCGCGGTTATTTGCCGGCGACGGACATGCCGTCGAAGCGACGCTCGCGGCGTTCGTGGTAATCGCCGTCTCGATTGTCGTCGATTTCTTCCGGGCGCGGCTACTCTACCGGGTGGCCAACGCAACATCGAGCCAGGCGCTCGAGGCTGATGCTCTCCACTTCGGCTCCGACATGTGGTCGTCGCTCGCCGTTCTCGTAGGACTTGGCGGCGTGGCGCTCGGCTTCGCGTGGGCGGATGCCGTCGCGGCGGCGATCGTCGCCGTGTTTATCTGTATCGCGGGCTGGCGGCTCGGGCGGCGCACAATCGACACGCTGACCGATACCGCGCCGACCGGTGCGGCGGAACGGATCGCGGCCGCCGCTCGAGGGGTACGCGGCGTCGTTGGCGTCGACCGCGTACGCGTGCGGCCAGCCGGCAACAACGTGTTCGCGGAGGTCGCCGTCGCGGTCAGCCGGACATTGCCGCTCGAGCGCGTCGCACAGGTCGAGCAAGACGTCAGCAAGGCGATCCGTGCGGATATGCCCGATTCCGAAGTGACGGTGATCAGCATCCCCAGAGCGCTGAGCGACGAAACGGTGACGGAGCGCATCATGGTGATCGCGCGAAACCGTGCGCTCGCGGTACATCACGTCACGGTGCATCACCTCAGGGACAAGCTCGCCGTCAGCCTCGATCTCGAAGTTGACGGCTCATTGCCGCTGCGCCGCGCGCATGAGATTGCCGATGCGCTCGAGCAAGCGATCTCCGATGACCTCGGCGGCGAAGTCGAAGTCGAGACGCATATCGAGCCGCTGCAAAGCGATCCGATATCCGGACGTGACGCTCCGGAAAAGCTGCAACAGGAAATCGCCGGGGCGCTCGCGGCGCTCGTGGACAAGAAAAGCGCCGTTCGCGACATCCACGACGTAAGAGTCCGGGAAACGTCGGACAGGCTGGTGGTGAATTTTCATTGCCGCGCCGATCCGTTGCTTTCGGTCGAGGCCGTACACCGTGCCGTTGACGATCTGGAGCGGCGCCTGTGCGAGGTTCGCAGCGATGTCCGCCGGGCGATCGGGCACGCCGAGCCATCGATTTCCGGCGGATGAGCAGCGCGTTCGTTTAGCCGACCATCAGGTTGTTCAGCACATGGACGGTATGCCGATGGCTGCCCGACATCCCGGTATTCTCCGGGCGTGAGTCGTTCACACACTGACCCGTACTGGATTGACCCTGCTGGCAGTCACCCTTTTCCCATTGCAGCCAAAGAACGATCAGACATGCCGCCGACAGGAGGACGGTGCTGACAGCCGACAGGAGTAGAGAGCGATCGTCGTCGCGGAGAAATCCCTGCTGAACTCTCGGGATCTCACCGCAGGTTCTCATCGCAGGCGGCGGCCGAAGGCGCTTCAGCAGCGTCTTCATGAGGCTCTTCACGTCCAACCTCCCCGCGCGACAGCCGACACTTATCGCCGCATCCCCTGCCAATAGGACCACCGAGGCAGCATTTCGTCATCCGAACGAATGACGTCCTAGTACGGGAACTCGGAAAACGTTCAACGACTGCGCGTATCCCCAAGTCCGGACAACAGTTTCGCCCCGCCCGTCGCCGGCGCAAAAAGATTCGCATTCTGCAGGTATCGATAACAGCCGGTGAAGACGGTGGATCGCCGTCAGTCTTTCGTCGTGCGCCATTCCCGCGGCGTACGATTGAAGCGCGCGCGGAAAACCTTGTTGAAGTGCGACAGGTCGTTGAACCCGCACCGGAAGGCAATCTCGGAAATACTTGTGCCATGTTCGGCCGGATCGCGCAGCTCGGCGGCGCATCGCTCCAATCGGTTGTCGAGCACCCAGCGGCCGAAACTCCGGCCCAGACGCTCGAACCGCAAGTGGACGGTGCGGACCGAAATGCCGAAACGCGCCGCGACCATTGGCGGCGAAAGCTCCGGATTGCCAAGGTTCCTGCGGCAGAATGCGAGCAGTGCGGCATGCTGTAGTTCTGGCTGCCGCGCGCCGACCGAGGCGCCGCGGGCGAACGAAAGCGCGAGCAAGTTGCAGAGATTGTCGCACAGCACGCTGGCTTCGCTTTCAACCAGATCTTCCTCACCGTCCGCGAGCTGAATCAGATGCTCGCGGGCAATCGCAGCGAACCGCGAGCCCGCAGAAATCTTGCGATTCTTGGTTTCGCGCAGCCAAGGCGCCCTCGTATCGAGCAGGTGCTTCGGAATCACGGAGACGATCCGGCTGACCGGCTGGGGAAACGCGACGCGAAACTGACTCTGGCCGTCCACAACGGCGATCTCACCCGGCTCGAGAACGAACTCCTCGCCTCCCTCGGTGATGTGGCAGCGGCCGCGCCGCTGCAAACTGACGAGATAATTGTCCGCGGGTGCCGCGGCCAGATGCTCGCGCGTTCGAACAATCTCATGTGCGCTCGAGTCGAACGCAGCAAAGCGCATTGTCCCGAAACTATGACTGGCGATTCGCGCCCAAAAGTGGTCGGGCCGAGCCGTGGTGGAGACGTTCAGCACGGCGTGGCAGACAACATCCTGCCAGTACGAAAAGCGGTCGGCGGGCCGGATCGTATCGGTCGTCCAGGTGCTCATCGAATGTTCTCCCCTGGCGCGGAAGCCTGGGCACGGTCGATTACCATAAACCTTGCGCTCTTAGACAAGTTCGACTGCGCGCATTGCCAAGACCGCCCTCCGTTCGGCGGATAGTGTCCGCGCCGTTCCGAATAAACAAGCGGAACCAGCGTCTTATTCCGGCACAAGCTGGGCTTACCAGCGATACCCGCCCCGTTATTGAACGAGCCGAGCACATGACCCGTACGCAAAGCGCCGCCGCGGTGCGCCAGAAGCCGCGGCGACCGGAGCATTTTATGGCCGATCGGATGTCCAACGACGAGGCAAACACTCTTCTTTCGCTCATCGGCGACATTTTTGACGCCGCCCTCGATCCCGCGCTGTGGCCAGAGGTGCTGACCAAGACCGCGCGGTTTCTCCCGGGTGTGGCGAGCGCGATTTTCGGCAAGGATGCCGCGAACAGGTCCGGCAACATCTATTACGACGATGCAGGAATCTCCCCGCACTACAAGCAGCTGTATTTCGACAAATATGTCAGGCTGGATCCCGCGAACGCCGGACATTTTTTCTCCGAGATCGGCGCACCGGTTTCCACCGTCGACCTTCTTCCCTACGAAGAATTCCTCGAAACCCGGTTTTACAAGGAATGGGTTCAGCCACAAGGCATCGTGGATTTCATCAGCGCAGTTCTGGACAAGACCCCAACGAGCGCTGCCCTGTTCGGTGTCTTCCGGCATGAACGCCAGGGATTGATCGACGACGAAGCACGCCGGCGCATGCGGCTTCTCGTTCCGCACGTGCGACGTGCCGTACTGATCGGCAAGGTCATCGATCTCAAGACCGCGGAAGCGTCCACGCTGGCCGACACGCTGGATGGCATCGCGGCCGGCATGTTCCTCGTCGATTCGCGTGGTCAGGTCGTCCACGCCAATACGATGGGTCATACGCTGCTCGCAGAAGGCGACATGCTGCGCGTCACGGCCGGGAAACTCGCAGCAACCGAACCGCGAGCCAACGAAGCGCTCGGCGATATCTTCACACTCGCCTCGAGCGGCGACGCGGCGGTCGGCATCAAAGGAATATCCCTTCCCCTCACCACGCCCGACGGCGAACGATTCGTCGCTCACGTCCTGCCGCTCACAGCGGCGGCCGGCGCCGCACTGCGGCCAGCTTTGCCGCGGTCGCTGCCGTTTTCGTGCGCAAGGCCGAGCTTCAGGTTCAATCCCCGCCGGAGGTGATCGCCCGGGCTTATAAGCTGACGCCAAGCGAGTTGCGAGTGATGCTCGCTATCGTCGAGGTCGGCGGCGTACCAGAAGTGTCGGAGGCGTTGGGCGTCGCGGAAACCACGGTGAAGACGCATCTCAGCCGGCTTTTCAAAAAGACGAACACCAACCGGCAGGCTGAACTCGTCAAACTCGTGGCGAGTTATACGAATCCGCTTGTGCGCTAGCTAGCTGTTGCGGTTGCGCCACTCCCTGCGGCTAACCGCGCAATCACGCAACTTCTCCATCCGATCGAAGGACGCGCGGAGCGCTGCATCTCCCCTAGCGTCGCTCCCGAATGTGGCGCGACGCGCCATCTCTAACGTTGGGGGAAGTGATGAATCGGGGCACCGTCAAACTGATCGCGGCGGGTATTGCGCTGACTGCGTTCCACGGTTCGCCCGCGCTCGCGACCGACCTCCCGAAGCCGCGCATCGTGACGAAAGCACCCGTGAAGGCGCCGGATCCCGGTTGGGCAGGATTCTATCTCGGTGCAAACGCAGGCATCGGCATCTCGCAGATGCGCGCGACGGTGGCGCCCGTTCCGGGATCTATCGATCGCGCCGATCTCGGCTTCGCCGGTGGGGGGCAGATCGGATTCAACTGGCTGCTCGCGCCGCATTGGGTGGCGGGTATCGAAGGCGATATTGGCCGCCTGCGGATCGATCGCTCGTTCGCCGATTGGGGTAACGTGGAAGCGTTTGGTGTAAGCACTGACTGGTACGGCACGGTGCGAGGCCGGCTCGCCTACACGAACGGCCCGTCGCTGTTCTATGCAACTGGCGGCGTTGCCTTTGTGAACTTGACGAACAATTTCGACAATAGCGGTGCCGCCAGCGCTTCCTTTTCAAAGTCAGAAACCGCGCGCGGCTGGACCGCGGGCGGCGGCATTGAAACAATGCTCGGCGGCCATTGGAGCGCGAAAGCAGAATATCTCTACGTCGACGCCGGCAACCAAACCATCGATGCCAGCTTCATCACAGGCGGCGGCGATCCGGTTCTGGTGACGAGGATCGCCCGCTTCGAGAACCGCTTTCATGTGTTCCGCTACGGTCTGAACTATCGATTCGGGGGCGCTGGCCCCGCGGTCGCCCTTCCCGCTCACGATTGGTCCGGATTCTATACCGGCGTGAATGGCGGCGGCGCCCTCTCGCAGGTAAACGCAGTGAATATATCGGAGATCGCTGGTGCGATCGATATTGCCCGCACCGGTTTCACCGGCGCAGTTCAAGGTGGATACAACTGGCAGACAGGCAATGTGGTCGCCGGCGTTGAAGCTGATATCGGCTACCTCGGAATCGATCGCCTGCTGCGGGGTTGGAACGATGATAACTCATTCGGCGTAAAGACCGATTGGTACGGCACCGTGCGCGGACGGGCCGGCTACAACACCGGATCTGCACTCGTCTATGTCACCGCCGGCGGTGCCTTTGTCCGCGTGAGGAATATTTACGACAACGACGTTTCAAATGAATCCACCACTTCCCACTCGAAGATTGCAGCGGGCTGGACGGTGGGTGGCGGTATCGAGGCGGCGCTCGGAGGAAACTGGAGCGCGAAGACCGAGTATCTCTACATCGACGCTGGCCGCCAGTCCGTGACGGAGCCCGACGACGGGACGCACGGGTTCGACAACCGCTTCCATGTGTTCCGCTTCGGCCTGAACCGAAAGTTCGGATCGTAACTTCGGCAAGAACGAAAGCCTTTCGACGCTTCGGCCGGGCTCGTCCCGGCCGTTTCGTTTTGCGAGATGAGCTCGATGATGCTCGCCCTTCGCAGCCGGAATTCCCACGCAACACGATTGAGCGCGTCGCGGGGCAGAGAATTCCCACAACCTGTGAGTGATCGTCGCCTTCATCCGATCGGATGACGCGGCGGCGTTCAAGTACCGGCATTGTCCGCGACCGATACGATACCAAACCTCGTCGCGGCGGCTTCCCGCGACCGGAGAAAGACATGCCTCTCAGAAGAATCCTCGCCGGCCTCTGCGTTTTGGCGGCGCTTGCGATCGCGGCGTCTGCGTCGGCGCAGACTTTCCAGAA
>Ga0307505_10001327_pt1 | contig 20465 bp, 17 predicted proteins | sample 23_S_MG_FD_202183 | JGI IMG/M metagenome (GOLD analysis project Ga0307505, IMG submission 202183) | Soil microbial communities from Populus trichocarpa stands in riparian zone in the Pacific Northwest, United States - 23_S | ecosystem: Environmental > Terrestrial > Soil > Riparian zone > Trees...
AGCCAGCACGTTCGGGCAGAAGTTCTCGTCGTGCTGGGCCGCCGCACGGCCGTGCTCCATGACGGCGCCATGGCCGCCGGCGTGCCAGTGGCGCTGCATTTCGACGGGACGGGAGTCGCTCCCGGGACCTACCTGGTTCGGATCGCAGGCGCCACGTTCGGGGTGACCGAGCGGGCTACGCTGCTGCGTTAGGCGGTCCCACGTACGACGCGGCGGCGCGCCGGCGTTCCCGGCGCGGCCACGCTCCCCATGTCGTTTCTAAACCCGCTCGTACTGCTCGGACTGGCCGCGGCCGCTATTCCGATACTCGTCCACCTGTTCAACTTCCGCCGGCCGCAGCGCGTCGACTTCCCCTCACTGCGCTTCGTCCACGAGCTGGAGCGGAAGGCCATGCGACGGGTGCGCCTGCGGCAGTGGCTTCTCCTCGCGCTGCGCACGCTGGCGATCATGGCGCTCGTCCTAGCGTTCGCGCGGCCGCTCTTGCCGAGCGCCTGGCGAGTCGCCTTCGGGTCGAGGCCGCCTTCCGCGATCGCCCTGGTGCTGGATAACTCGCAATCGATGGCTCGGCGCGATGCGCAGGGCTCGTACTTCGACCAGGCGCGCGAGATAGCAGCCGCCATCGCCGACGCCGCGCCGGCTGGCGATGCCATGGTGCTCGTTCCCACTGCCGGCGCCGGCAGGGCGCCCCGGCTCTCCGCAACCGCGGCACCCCTTCTGGACGCGATGGACGAGCTCGAGCCGCGGCACGGTGCGGAGGCTCTTTCGAGCGTTGCCGCCGGCGCGGGCTCACTCCTGGAGAGTGACGACCGTCCAAGACGAGACATCTACCTCGTGTCCGACCTGCAGTCGGCCACGCTGGTCGATTCGGTTGCTGCCGGGCTGCCCGCCGGTACCCGCGTCACGCTCGTCCCGATTGGGGTCGGACAACAGGCCAATACGGCAATCACCGACGTGCGCGTCGTGAGCCGGATCATCGAGCCGGCGCGACCCGTGCGCATTTCCGTAACCGTCGCACGCCATGGCGGGTCCGGTGGGCGGGTCCCCGTGCGGGTCATCCTGGAGGGCGAGCCCGTCGCGGAGTCCGTGGTGGACGTGACGCCTGGCACGTCGGCGACCGCGGTGTTCAGTGTCACGCCGCCACGGCCGGGGTGGATTGCAGGAGAGGCCCGGCTCGCGGAGGGCGACGCGTTCGCCTCCGACGATGCGCGGCCCTTCGTTTTCAACGCGCCGGCCGCGCGGCGCGTGCTGTTGGCTGCGGGCGACGGCACCGGCGCGGCCTACGTGCGGCTCGCCCTGGCCCTCGCGGCCGAAACCGGGTCGATTGTCGTCAACGAGGTCCCGGAGCGAGCGCTGGCCGCCGCCGGTCTGGCGGCCTACGATGTAGTGGTCGTGCTCGGTCCTCGAGCGCCGGGTACCGACGTGGCGCGCGCATTGGCGAACTTCGTGGAGTCCGGAGGAGGCGTGCTGCTGGTACCGCACGAGGCGCCTGAGTCCGGCGCCTCCAACGCCCTCCTCGCCGCGCTCGGTGGGGGTCGTCTGGAAGGGTTCATGGGTGCACCCAATGGCCCGTCGCTCGGTGCACTGGGCGACGTGGACATGGACCACCCGCTCGTGGCGGGCCTGCTTGCGGACGACGGCGCCGGCCGCCTGGAAGGGCCAGAGGTGTCGTACGCGGCGCGCTACGCGCCCGGCGGCGGACACGAGGTCACTATCGCCCGCCTCGCGGCCGGCGCGCCGTTCCTGCAGGAAATCCGGCGCGGCCGAGGGGCGTCACTACTCCTCACCGTGGCGCCCGATCCGGAGTGGAGTGACCTGCCCACGCGCGCACTCTTTGCGCCCCTCCTGCTCCGCGCGGTGGATTACCTCGCCGGCGCCGGCGCGGACGGCCCGGCCGACGACGCGCTGACCGCCGGCCGGCCGGGAACACTCCGCCTGGAGGGATTGGACGGCGACGCCCCGTTCGAGCTCGTCGCGCAGGACGGCGTGGTCGTCCCGACCGAGGCGCGCGTCGTGCCTGGCGCGGTCGTCCTCGACGTGGACGCACCGGCGCGGCCGGGAGTGTACTCCGTCCGGTCCGGCGACGACGTAGTACGCCTCGTTGCTGTGCAGCCCGACGCTCGGGAATCGGACCTGCGGACACTGGAGCCGGAGGCGGCAGCGGCGCGGCTGCGCGAGGCGACCGGCGCCGAGGTGACTGTTTTAGACGCCCGCGGTACCGCCGGCGCGGCCGCTGTGGAGCGTCGGGGTCAGGGTGCGCCGCTGTGGACCGTCGCGGTGGCCCTTGCCCTCGCGTTCCTACTGGCTGAAACAGTTGTCACTACGCGGTGGCGCGTTGGCACGGGCTCCGGGTAGGTGGAGGCCGCATGTGGGGGTTTTTCACGTAGGTTCCGGCAACACGGCGTGTTGCGGGCCGTTCGACTCGGCCCCGCAGACGCCTCCGCCACAACCCGGCCCCGTCCCCCAGCCGCCGCCTTTTGAACGCCCGCTCAGATACGCCCCGCACCGACTCCCGCCCTGACCGCCGCGAGGTGGCCCTGCTCGTAGGCGTCCAGACGCCCGACGTGACGGCCGACGACCTCCGTGAGGGGCTGGACGAGTTGGCGCTCCTGGCCGACACCGCGGGCGCTCGCGTGGCCGAGCGGGTAACTCAGTCGTTGCCGCACCCCGTGACGGCGACGTACGTGGGCAAGGGCAAGGTCTCCGAGATCAAGAGCCTCGTCGAGAAGCACGGCGCCGACATCGTCGTATTCGACGACGACCTTTCCCCCGTGCAGCAGCGCAATCTCGAGCGCGAGCTGAAGACCAAGCTGGTGGATCGAACGGGCCTCATCCTGGACATTTTCGCCCGCCGGGCACGATCGGCCCAGTCGCGAACGCAGGTCGAGCTGGCGCAGTTGGAGTACCTGCGGACGCGCCTGACCCGTGCGTGGACCCACCTCGAGCGCCAGAAGGGCGGCATCGGGATGAGAGGGCCGGGCGAGACGCAGATCGAGACGGACCGGCGCATGATCGGAAGGCGCATCTCCGTGCTCCGCGAGCAACTCGGGCGGATAGACCGCCAGCGGACCACCCAGCGCAAGGGCCGCAAGGAGATGACCCGCGTCGCGCTGGTGGGCTACACAAATGCCGGCAAGTCGACCCTAATGAACGCGCTCGCCGGCGCGGACGTGCTCGCTGAGAACCGTCTCTTCGCGACCCTCGACGCGACCACGCGCACCGCGACGATCGCGCCGAACAAGCACGTGCTCCTCTCCGACACCGTCGGGTTCATCCGCAAGTTGCCGCCGCAGCTCGTGGAGTCGTTCAAGAGCACGCTCGACGAAACCCGCGAGGCCGACGTCCTGCTCCACGTAGTGGATGCCTCGCATGCCCGGTTCGAAGACCACATGCAGGTGGTTCGACAGACTCTCTCCGAACTGGGGGCATCCGACATACCGACGCTGCTGGTCTTCAACAAGGTGGACGTGCTTAAGGAGCGCGGCCTGCTCGGGTCCCTGCGGGAACAGCATCCATCGGCGGTATTCGTGTCGGCGCTGCGCGGTATCGGCCTTAGCAAGCTCAAGACGCGCCTGGTCGAGGTCGCCGAGTCCGACTACGTCGAGCGCACGGTGCTCCTTCCGGTGGAGGAGAGCCGCGCTCGGGCGCATGTTCACCGGGTCGCCGAGGTCCTGGACGAGAGCGTCGTAACCGCGGATGACGAGGGTCGCGAGCTGCCGGCCGTGAGGCTACGCTACCGCGTAGGGCCCAAGAATGCTGACGAGTTGGCACGCATGCTCGCGCACTTTGCGCATCTGCGCTACGCCGGCGACGCCGGCGCCGGCGCGCGCGTGACCTCGCGCGCCCGGGCTACGGCTGCCTAGCGTTCCCATTCCACCCCTGCGCGCCACCTTCCGCCGCCCGTTCGCCCAACTGTTGCTACGCCATTCCCAGCGGTCGCTCACGGCGCCCGGCCGGCGTGGCACGGAACGGACCTTGCACGTTCTTTCGGCAGTCCCCCCAACGCCGCCATGATCGCGCACTCGCTACTCAGCCAGACGGTGCCGGCACTCACCGTTGAAGACACGGCCGGTAAAGCCCTGTACCGCATGGCGGAGCTCGGCGTGGAGCACCTTCCGGTGGTCGGGACCGACGGGCGCCTCCTCGCGCTGGTGTCGGAGGACGACCTCCACGCGCTCGGTGCGCCCGAGACGCCGCTGGCCGCGTTGTCCGTGGGCGAGCCCATCGCGGTCGGTCCGGAGGCGCACGCGTTCGACGCGGCGCACCTAATGCTGCGGCACGACCTGAGCGTCCTCCCCGTAGCGAGCGGTGAGCGCAGCTACATGGGCGCCGTGGAGCGCGGCGACCTCTTCCGGCACCTGGCCCACATGCTGGCGACCGAGGAAGCCGGCGCGATCGTGGTCGCCGAGGCGCCGCGGCGCGACTTCTCGCTCGCGCGCCTGACCTACCTCGTTGAGCAGAGCGACGTCCGGGTGCTCTCGGCGTCCGTGGAGGACGACCCCGGCGCCGGCCTCGTCCGTGCTACGCTCAAGCTGAACGTCGCGGACACGGCCCGCGTGCGCGCGCTGATGGAGCGCGAGGGCTTCGAGATCGTGGCCGTCTTCGACGAACTCGACGCCGATATCGAGGGCCGCGTCGACGCGTTCCTCAAGTACCTGGCGGTCTGAACGTCCGACGTGTGCGGCGCGGCGCGGCGCGGGTGCCACTCAGCCCGCCCGCCCGCGGCATCGAGCGGCCCGGGAGTCTGAGTTAGGGTAGTGCCGTCACGCCCGACAATGGGGCCTGTACCGTGCCGGCGCGCGCCGGGTCGCCGCCGCAGTCGAACCTTGTGTTAGGACGCGGAAAAACGCGATTCCGCGGTTATATTGGCGGATTCCAACCCCCGGCATGGCTAAGGACCGCACCAACATTCCCCCGGCAGGGCCCGCCGGCGGCAACGGACAGGACGGCGCCGCGCGCGCGGCCGCGAGCGCCGACTACGGCGCCGGCAACATCCAGGTCCTCGAGGGCCTCGAGGCCGTCCGGAAGCGGCCGGCGATGTACATCGGCGACATCAGCACGCGCGGCCTGCACCACCTCGTCTACGAAGTCGTCGACAACTCCATCGACGAGGCCCTGGCGGGGCACTGCGATGCGATCGACGTCGTCATCCACGAGGACAACTCGGTGTCCGTGTGGGACAACGGACGCGGAATCCCCGTCGACCTCCACCCGACCGAGGGGCGGCCGGCGGTGGAGGTCGTGATGACCGTCCTGCACGCTGGCGGCAAGTTCGACAAGGACTCCTACAAGGTCTCAGGAGGCCTCCACGGCGTCGGTGTTAGCTGCGTCAACGCGCTCTCGTCCCGACTCGACGTCGAGGTGCGCCGGCAAGACGCCATCTGGACCCAGGCCTACGAGCGCGGGATCCCGGTCACGGGCGTCGAGAAGGTCCGCGCGATGAAGGACGACGAGCAGACCGGCACACGGGTCCACTTCCGCCCGGACGCCACCATCTTCCTCGAGACCGAGTTCCGGTTCGACACGCTGGCAGACCGCATGCGGGAGCTCGCGTTCCTCAACCGCGGCGTCACCATCTCGCTGGAGGACCGCCGTGAGGAGGACGCCGAGCTGCGACGGGAGGAGTACCACTCCGAAGGCGGGCTGGCGGAGTTCGTCGCGTACCTCGACGAGGCTCGCGACCCCATCCACGACGACGCCATCGAGATCGAGGACGAGAGCGGCGAGGTGCCTGTGTCCTTGGCGATGCGGTACAACACCGGGTACCAGGAGAACGTCCTCTCCTTCGTCAACAACATCAACACCCACGAGGGGGGGACACACGTTTCAGGTTTCCGTCGCGCGCTGACGCGCATCCTCAAGGGCTACGCCGACAACTCGGGCCTGCTGAAGAACGCGAAGGTCGAGCTCGCCGGCGACGACTTCCGCGAGGGGCTCACGGCGGTGCTCAGCATCAAGGTGCAGGAGCCGCAGTTCGAGGGGCAGACCAAGACGAAGCTCGGCAACTCCGACGTCGAGGGCGCCGTTCAGAGCCTCGTCGCGCAGCGCCTGGCGGAGTGGCTCGACGACCATCCGCGCGAGGCGAAGTCGATCGTGCAGAAGGTGATCCTCGCGGCCCAGGCCCGCACGGCCGCGCGGCGCGCGCGCGAGCTCGTGCAGCGCAAAGGCATTTTCGGAGGCGGCGGCCTGCCGGGCAAGCTGGCGGACTGCGCGTCGAAGGACCCGGCCGAATCCGAGCTCTACCTCGTGGAGGGCGACTCGGCCGGCGGTTCCGCGAAGCAGGCCCGGGACCGGCACTTCCAGGCGATCCTCCCGCTGCGCGGGAAGATCCTGAACGTCGAGAAGGCCCGTCTGGACAAGATCCTCGAGAACGAGGAGATCAAGAACATCGTGACGGCCCTCGGCGTCGGCCTTGGGCCCGGAACGGAGGAGTCCGATCTCTCGCGACTGCGATACCACAAGCTCATCCTCATGACGGACGCCGACGTCGATGGCGCCCACATCCGGACGCTCCTGCTGACGTTCATCTACCGCTATCTCCGCAACCTCCTGGAGAGCGGCTACATCTACATCGCCCAGCCGCCGCTCTACCGCGCGAAGAAGGGCAGCGACGAGGTCTACTGCTGGACCGACGAGCAGTTGAACGCGGTCGTGACCGAAATGGGCGGCATGCGCGGCGTGAACGTCCAGCGATACAAGGGCCTCGGCGAAATGAACCCCGAGCAGCTCTGGAGTACCACGATGGACCCCGCCGAGCGGCGGCTACAAATCGTTACGATCGACGACGCCGCCGCTGCGGACCGCACGTTCTCGATCCTCATGGGCGACGCGGTCGAGCCCAGGCGCAAGTTCATCGAGCGCAATGCGAAGTACGCGACGATCGATTTGTAGGGTTTGGGGATTCGGGATCAGTAGATGTGATCGGTGACGCGTGTAATGGGCGATGGGCGATCTAGCGACTCCGCAGAGATTCACAGCTCCACCCGTCAAGACGGTCCACACCTCCACACCTCAACCATGGACCTCTCCGTCGTCGTCCCGGTCTACGAGGAAGCTGAGAGCCTCCCGGAGCTAGCCGACCAGACGGCGGCGGCGCTCGACGGAGCGGGGCTGAGCTTCGAGGTGTGGCTGGTGGACGACGGCTCGCGCGACGGGTCGTGGGAGGTCATCCAGCAGATTCACGCGCGCGACCCGCGCTTCGCCGGCGTGCGCTTGCGTCGCAACTATGGGAAGAGCGCCGCCATGGCGGCCGGCTTCGCGCGCGTGCGCGGCCGGTACACCGCGACGCTCGACGCCGACCTACAGGACGACCCGGCCGAGCTGCCGGCGATGGTCGCGCGGCTGGAGGCCGGCGCGGACCTGGTGTCGGGATGGAAGCGCCGGCGCCAGGACCCGCTCGAGAAGACCATCCCGAGCCGGTTTTTCAACGGCGTCACGCGCATCGCGTCTGGCATCCCATTGCACGACTTCAACAGCGGCATCAAGGCATACCGCACGGAGGTCGTCCGATCCGTCCGCGTCTACGGCGAGCTGCACCGCTACATCCCCCTGCTCGCGAAGTGGGAGGGGTACACGCGGATAGAGGAACAGGTTGTGGAACACCGCGCCCGCAAGTTCGGGCGCACAAAGTTTGGGATCGAGCGCTATCTGCGTGGATTCCTGGACCTGATCACGGTGCTCTTCCTCACCCGTTGGGCTCGCCGGCCGATGGTCTTCTTCGGCGGCGCCGGAACAGTCCTCTTCACTCTCGGCTTCGTGACGATGGCCTGGCTGGCGTTCGACAAACTGGTCTTCGGTGCCAGCATTGGCCAACGGCCGCTCCTCCTTTTCGGCGCTGTCGCGTTGCTACTCGGCGCGCAGAGCTTCCTGGCCGGATTGTTGGGCGAGATGATCGTGCGGCCGGAGATGGAGGACGTCGGGCGCTTCGAGGTCGCGGAGGAGACCGCGCCGGCGGCGGATGCTCTGGTGCGATCGACCGGTCGCGAAGCGCCGGAGCGCATTGTCGTTGAGCACCATCCGGCGGACGGATGAGCGACCGAGTGCATCGCACGGTCGTGCGCAAGTTCCGTCTCGGTGAGGAGCCGAGCGACTCGAGTACTGGCAGTCCCGGCCGCCCGAGGAGCGCCTGCGCGCGCTCGAGTCCATTCTGCGGAATACAACACGGCGCTATGGTCCTGAATCCCGACTTCAGCGCGTTTATCGCGTAGTTAAACGAGCATGCGTCCGCTACCTCGTGACCTCGAGTAGGGGCTTCAGCGCCGGACGACGACCGAAAGGCCGGTCATCGGCGTCTCGTAGACCGAACCGGCGAACGTGACGGCGCGCGTCCAGCGCAGGTCGAGGCGCCGGGCGCCGCCGGCCAGGACCTCGGAGCCCGAAAGGCGGGCGGCAACCTTGAGCGCACCGGCGAGCCGTAGTTCGACGGCGTGTGCCTCCGAGTCGGGGAACCCGCCGCCGCCGAACCATCCTCGCGACAACGTGACCGTCTCGAATAGAGTGAGCCGCACGCCGCGCCGGCCCGTCACGCCGGCGTCGCCGCTGCCAAGCAGCGCGTCAGTGAACCCCAGGTCCCCGAGCGCCGGCGCATAGTCGTAGTCGCCGCCGTCCTCCTGGCGCACGAGCCGGCTCTCGGCCTGCATCGCGATCTCGGCCTCGACGGCGCGCAACGCGCCGGCGCGGTCCAGCGTGATATCGAAGCCCGCAACAGCGCCCCAACCCAATCGCGCCGTGCGCGGCAGCGCCTGCCAGCTGCCGCCGCTGTAGCGCATGAGAGCTCCGATATGCGCCTGGGCGTAGCCGGCGGTGACCTCCAGCGCCGGCCGAACGGGCCCGACGGCGGGAAGGGTGATTGTGGGGGATCCCGCCAGGTCGGCGAGGTCGGCGGCGACCGCCACGCCGATGTCGCCGGTGAGACCTCTACGGTGCGAGGCGTCTGCGCTGCCATTTCGGATGACCACGCGGTCCGTCGTCGAGTAGTTGCGAAGCGTCGCGCCGACTGCGAAACGGATGGCGCCGCGGGAGGCGCCGGCGAGGGACAGAGCAGCGTAGCGATCCGTGGGCTCGTAGGTGGACGACGATCCGGGAACGGGCATGTTGCCGTACGCCATCGTCGCCCACGACGCGACGGCGCCGATCGTCGCCGGCAACCCGAGGCTGCCGGCGTCGAAGCCGACGCTCTGCGCGCCGCCGTGGAGCCGGATGTCGCCGAACGCCCGCCAGTCGCCCGCGCCGGGTCCGCCGTTGGCAGCTGCCGCCTCGTCGCGAGCGGCGAGCCCGGCGAGCGCAGGGTTAACCAGCGCTGCGTACGGGCCGGCGCCCGGTACCGCCACGCCGGCTCCGCCGATTCCCGCCAGCGCCGGTGAGGGCGCGAGGTCGAGGAAGGGGAGTGCTGTCGGCAGGGGCGCAACCGGCTGTCCCCACGCCGGCGCGGCGACGATTGCAAGCGCGAGACAGGAGAATCGGAAGGGCATCGAGTGCAGGTACGGCGACTGGAGCGCCTCGCACTGGCACCACCGCACCGCCGGCGCGGGGTGGCGCTATAGTTTCGCACACCGTCGCCAATACGCGACGTTCCGACCCACGCGCTTATAACGGGCAGAGGACCGGGACGCGCGCAGTCTCAGCGATAACACTCGCCCGTCGCCCATTGCGCATCACGCTCATAGGACCCTTCCCGCCTTACCGCGGCGGCATCGCGCATTTCCTCCAGACGATGTCGAAGGGACTTGCGGCCCGGGGCCACGAGGTGAGAGAGGTGAGCTTCCTCCGGCAATACCCGGAGCGGTTCTTTCCTGGCAAGACGCAGCTCGCCGACGGGCCGGCGCTCGGCGGCACGCGCCCGGCGCTCGGCGGCACGCGCCCGGCGCAGCGGCTGTTGGACACGCTCGATCCCCGCACGTGGCGGCGCACCGCGCGCCGGGTGGCAGACGACGGAGGGGAGGTCGCGGTGTTCAAGTACTGGATGCCGTTCTTCGCGCCGGCGCTGGGTACCGTCGCGCGCGGGCTGCGCCGGCGCGGAGTGCGCGTAGTCGCGGTAGTCGACAACGCCCTTCCGCACGAGCGCCGGCCGGGCGACCGCTGGCTGGCCCGTTACGTCCTGGGCGCGTGCGACGGACTGATCGTCATGAGCGACCAGGTGCGCGGCGACGTGGAGGCACTGGGCGTGGGCGGCCGCATCGTGCAAATTGGCCACCCGACGTACGATTTCTTCGGGGAGGCGCTTGACAGAGGGGCCGCGCGGTCGGCCCTCGGCCTCCCGCTCGACGCGCCTGTGCTGCTGTTCTTCGGGTTCATCCGTCGCTACAAGGGCCTGCACATCCTGCTCAACGCCATGCCCGCCATCCGCGCGCGCTTACCGGATGCCCGCCTCGTGGTTTCCGGGGAGTTCTACGCCGACGAGGACGAACTACGCGCGCGCGCCGCGCAGCTCGGTCTGCTGGAAGGGGACGAGCCCGCCGTGCGGTTCGACGCGGACTACATCGCCGACGATCGCGTGGCGACCTACTTCAGCGCGGCCGACGTGGTCGTCCAGCCTTACGTCAGCGCGACCCAGAGCGGCGTCGCCGGGATAGCGTTCCACTTCGGACGTCCGCTTGTCGTCACGGATGTCGGCGGGCTGGCCGAGACCGTGCCGCACGAACGCGCCGGCCTCGTCGTGCCGCCCGAGGACCCGGCCGCGCTGGCCGGCGCCGTCGCCCGCTACTTCGAGGAGCCCGGGCTTCGGGATCGGCTTGAGGCAGGGGTGGCAGAGGAGCGCAGGGGGTACTCATGGGCTCGCCTCTACGAAGCGGTCGAGGAGCTCGCTGGGGCGACGCCGATCGGGGGCTGACGCGTAGCCTCTCGGACGAGCATTCGACCAACGTCCCAGTGGATACCCCCGCGCCCGAGCCGCTCGTCCCCAAGTCGCCGCCAGCGGGGATCAGCCTGATGACCGCCGCCGCGGTGGTAGTCGTCATCGCGGGCATGCGCGCGGCGCAGCCCCTCGTGGTGCCGCTGATCGTCGCGGCGTTCGTGGCGGTCCCCTGCATGCCCGCGATGGGGCGGCTGCGTCGGATGGGCGTGCCAGCCGGGCTCGCCGTGACGATAGTCGTCCTGGGGCTGGCGGCCCTGTTGGTGGGCATCGGAGCGTTTCTGGGCGCGTCGCTGACCGACCTGGCCCAGGCGCTGCCGACGTACGTCGGCACGTTCGACGCGCGACTGGCAGACCTGATCGCGGCGCTCGAGCGTCGAGGAATCGATGTGCCCGATCGAGAGGGGCTGATCGGGCTGGCGGACCCGGCGGCTGCATTCGGGCTGCTCGCGTCGTTCCTCGGAGAGGTAGGCGCGCTGCTCACCGAGAGCGTCCTCCTGCTGCTCACCGTGGCATTCATCCTGCTGGAGGCATCCGGCTTCCGGGCCAAGCTGAGCCGTGCGTTCGGCGAGGAGCGCGCGGCGAGCGCGGCGCCGGCGTTCGCGGCGTTCGCGGCCGGCGTCAAGCAATACCTCTACCTGAAGACCCTGATCGGGCTGCTCACCGGCGTTCTGGTCGCCGTGATGCTCGCCGCGCTGGGGGTCGACTTTCCGCTGCTGTGGGGGTTCGTAGCCTTCCTGTTCGGCTACGTGCCCAACATCGGATCCATCGTTGCTGCCGTGCCCGGGACTCTGCTGGCGCTGGTGCAGCATGGACCCGTGGTCGGCGCAGTCGTGGCCGTGGGCTATCTGGTGATCGACATGGCAACGGGGAAGGTGCTCGAGCCACGATGGATGGGCCGGGGCGTCGGACTATCGCCGCTGGTAGTGCTGCTCTCGCTCGTCTTCTGGGCGTTCGTGCTGGGTGCTGTCGGACTACTCCTCGCTGTCCCGTTGACGATGACGCTCAAGATTGCGCTCGAGGCGCGCCCCGAGGGACTCTGGCTGGCCGTATTGCTCGGCCCGGACGAGGCGCCGGCCGCGCCGGAACTGGCGCGCGGCGCGCCGGCGCTGGCGGACGCGGCTGCGGCGATCGAGTCCGATCCGCTCGTCGACGTGTCTTCATCGGATGGTCCGCCCTAGGGCCGCGTCGAGGATTCACGCCGGGCCGCGGCGGGGCCCGCACTAGCTTCGCGCCGACGCACGTACGCCCCGTGACAGAACGCTCTGATTCCCCCGACCTGCTCGCCATCGCCCGCGCGGAGCTCGACGCCAGCCGGCGCACGCTGGCTGCGCTCGACGACCTGCTGCCCGTGGTGGCCGGGCTCGCAGAGGAGTTCGCCGCGCGGCTTCGTCGCGGAGGGCGCGCGTATTTCTTTGGCAACGGCGGCTCCGCCGCCGACGCGCAGCACTGGGCGGCGGAGCTGTCGGGACGTTTCTACGTCGACCGCCCCGCGCTGCCGGCGTTCGCCCTCGGAATGAACGCCTCCGAGGTGACCGCAATCGGCAATGACTACGGGTACGAGGACGTATTCGCGCGGCCGCTCCGCGGCTTCGTCGGTCCCGACGATGTAGCGGTAGGCATCTCGACCAGCGGCAACTCCGCGAACGTCGTTCGCGCGCTGGAGGCGGCCCGGGAGGCGGGCGCGCTGGCGGTGGGCTTCACTGGCGCTGGCGGCGGGCGCATGGCCGGCGCGGCGGACGTGCTCGTGGCCGTGCCCTCCCGCGAGACACCGCGCATCCAGGAGGCGCACGAGGTGCTGGGACACACCCTCTGCGCCCTCGTCGAGCGCTTGATGTTCGGCGACGACCCCGCGCCGGCCGCGTGAGGGCCGTGGGCGACATCTCCGGCCGGCCGGCGGTATTCCTCGACCGCGACGGCACGCTCAACGAGGACCGCGGCTACGTCGGGCACCGGGACCAGTTCGCGTGGATCCCCGGGGCGAGGGAGGCCATCCGGCGCCTCAACGACGCGGGGCTCTTCGTCGTGATCGTTACGAACCAGGCCGGCGTCGCCCGCGGGTTCTACTCCGAGGACGACGTGCGCCGGCTGCACGCGTCGATGCAGGCGGACCTCGCCGTCGCGGCCGCGCGCATCGACGCGTTCTACTACGCGCCCTACCACGTCGATGGCGTGGTCCAGCAGTACAGCATGGACCACCACGACCGCAAACCCGGCACCGGCATGTTCGACCGCGCGATAGCGGAGCACGGGCTCGACGCGACGCGGTCGTACGTGGTGGGGGACAAGGAGAGCGACATCCTCCCCGGCCGCGCCCTGGGGATGACCACCGTCCTGGTCCGGACGGGGTACGGCAAGGAGGCCGAGCCTGGCACGACGGCGGACTACGTAGTGGACAGAATCGTGGAGGCGGTTGGGGGAATAGTAGACGGTGAATGGTAGATGAGTTATGGCTGTTGTTCTTGATTCGTAGTTGGTCGCTGTACTCAGTAGTCAGAGGATGCCAGCCTGTCTTTACTACACACTACGCACAACACGCAACACGGACCACGCATCACAACCGCAAACCGCGAACCGCAAACCCCGTTGGACTACGACCCCATCAAAGACCGTCTGGGCGGCTTCTTCTGGCGAGGGCCGGCGCGGACGCGGGTGTTCTTCCGCGGACTCGACCTCGTATTCCTGCGGTCGTGGTACGTGCGGCGCCGGCTTCGCACGCTGATGGCGGAGATGCCGACCGATCGGTCCGTGCAGGTGCTGGACGCCGGCACCGGCTTCGGTCAGTATGCCTGGTGGCTCGTGTCGACGTTCCCGAACGTGGACGTGACGGCGGTCGACGTGAAGGAGGAGTATCTCAGCCGGGCCCGGGGCTTCATCGGGCGGACCCGGCACGCGTCGCGCGTTCGGTTCGACGTGCGGGATCTCACCGCGCCAGCGCCGGCCGAGGAGCGCGGCCGCTACGACCTCGTCTTGTCAGTCGACGTCATGGAGCACATCGAGGATGACCGGGCCGTCTTCCGCGGCTTCGCCGACGTCCTCCGCCCGGGCGGCTATGCGGTCGTCAACACGCCGTCCGACCTGGGTGGCAGCGGGGTCACCGAGGAGGGTGACGAGAGCTTCATCGGAGAGCACGTACGTGATGGGTATCCGGAGGCGGAGCTGCGAGAGAAGCTCGAGACCGCCGGCCTGCGGGTGGTGGGGCACGAGTACACGTACGGCCCAGCAGGGTCGCTCGCGTGGCGGTTGCTCATCAAGGCGCCCATCCAGGCACTGAACAAGAGTTGGGCGCTGGCCCCGCTGGTGGCGCTTTACTACCTGCCGGCGTTGCCCGTGGGACTCGCGCTGAACGCGTTGGACCTCGCTGGGACGCACGACAGCGGAACGGGACACCTGATCGTGGCACGGAAGTAACCGGCGGGCCGGCGCCGCGGCCGTACCTTGCCGGGCGAACGCTCGCCCCCGATCTCGTCCGCTGGACGACAGTTCGCCCATGGTCCCCGCCGGCGCGCCCGTAAAGCACCTTTTCGTTACCGGCGGCGTCACGTCGTCGCTCGGGAAGGGGATCCTCTCCTCGTCCCTGGGGCGGCTACTGGAAGCACACGGCCTGCGCGTGACCATCCAGAAGTTCGACCCCTACATAAACGTCGACGCCGGGACGATGAACCCGTACGAGCACGGCGAGGTGTTCGTGACCGACGACGGCGCGGAGACGGACCTCGACCTGGGGCACTACGAGCGCTTCCTCGGGGTGCCTGTGCACCAGGCCAACAACGTCACAACGGGGCGCGTCTACCAGGGCGTGATCGCGAAGGAGCGCGCCGGCGCGTACCTGGGCAAGACCGTGCAGGTGGTGCCCCACGTGATCGATGAGATCACCGGGTGGATGCGTCGACTGGCGGACACCGGGGAGCACGACGTCATCATCACGGAGATCGGCGGTACGGCCGGCGACATCGAGAGCCTGCCATACCTGGAGGCGATCCGCCAGCTCGCGATGGAGGAGGGCCGCGCCAACAGCTGCCTCGTACACCTGACGCTGGTACCGTTCCTCGCCGCGGCCGGCGAGCTCAAGACGAAGCCGACCCAGCACTCGGTGAAGACCCTACAGAGCTACGGTCTCCAGCCCGACATCCTCGTCTGCCGCTCGGAGTACCCGCTCCCCGACGATCTGCGCAAGAAGCTGGCGCTTTTCTGCAACGTCGAGCCACGAGCGGTGGTCGCTGCGCTCGACGCTGAGAGCATATACGAGGTGCCGCTGCTCTACCGGGAGGCCGGCCTCGACCGCGTGGTCATGGAGCGCCTCGGCCTCGAGAGCAGCGCCGATGTCGACGCCGAGCTCGGAGACTGGGTCGAGTTTCTGCGCCGGATGAAGAACCCCCGAGGCCAGGTGCGAATCGCGTTGGTGGGCAAGTACGTCGCCCACCAGGACGCCTACAAGTCGATTTCCGAGAGCTTCCTGCTTGCCGGCGCGGCCAATGGAGTCCAGGTCGAGCTCGTGCCGATTCTGTCGGACGACATCACGCGCGAGAACGTCTCGGACATGCTGCGGGGCATCTCCGGCGTGTGTGTCGCGCCGGGCTTCGGACCTCGCGGCTTCGACGGGAAGATCGAGGCGATCCGACACGTCCGCGAGCACGGCATCCCGTTCTTCGGGATCTGTTTCGGGATGCAGGCCGCGGTAGTCGAATTCGCCCGCAACGTTTGCGGCTGGCCCGAGGCTTCCTCCACCGAGATCGAGCCCGACACGCCGCACCCCGTGATTGCCCTCATGGCGGAGCAGCGGGAGGTGACGGACAAGGGCGGGACTATGCGGCTGGGCGCGTACCGGTGTCGACTCGCGCCAGGCACTCGGGCGCGCTCCATCTACGGCGCGGACGAAGTGTCCGAGCGCCACCGGCACCGATACGAGGTCAACAACACGCTCCGGTACAAACTGCGCGAAGGCGGGATGGTCCTGGCCGGCATCAACCCCGATCAGGACCTGGTGGAGATCGTCGAGCTCCCCGGGGAGGGTCCGGCCGGCGTGGCCCACCCCTGGTTCGTGGGCGTGCAGTTCCACCCCGAGTACCGCACGACCGTCCAGCGCCCCCACCCGCTGTTCGTTGACTTCGTCTCCGCCGCGGTGGTGCAGGCCGAGGCCGCCGGCACGTACAACGCGCCGCAGGAGCCGGCGCGCGTGCGCCGGGTGAGGCGCGCGAGCGCGAGGGTGCTGGCCGGCGGAGAATGAAATAGAGGGGATCGGGGAATGGGGATTGGTGGATAAGTGATGCGCGATGCTCGCGGCTCGCGGCCCTTTGATGACTGCCCGGTCGCGGACGGAGGTGGGCTCCTAGCTGCAGCGGCCAGAGGCGCCTGCCCTCTGACCCCCGCCCCCTGCTGCTAGCTGCTGGCCTCCGGCTGACAGCGTATAACCTTGATCCCCCATCCCTCCATTGCCAACCGCCTGCGTGTCCGCGTCGGCGCCCTCGTCTTCGACGCGCCGGCGGGCGCGGTGCTGTTGGTCGAGCACGCGGGCATCTGGCCCGGTGAGCCGACGTTCTGGACGCCTCCGGGGGGGGAGGTCCAGTTTGGCGAGTCGCTCGAGGAGGCGCTGCGGCGCGAAGTGCGCGAAGAGACCGCCGTGGATGTCGAGGTCGGCCCGCTCCGATACACGCTCGACTTCATCCGCCCGCCGCTTCACGCCGTGTCGTTCTACTTCCAGTGCGAAGCGGTCGGCGCCGGCGAGCCGGCGGCCGGCGCGGACCCTGAGCTCGGTGACGAGCAGTTGATCCGGTCCGTTCGATTCGTTCCGCTCGCGCAGTTGGCCCCGCTCGTGGTTTACCCCGACGGCCTCGCGCGATGGCTCGCCGAGGACCTGCCAGGCGGCTTCGCCGGTGCACCGCGTTACGTCGGTCCCCTGCGGTAGGCGCCGGCGCCGCCGCGCACGGCAGTGAGGAGACCGAGTCGCCGGCAGGTATCCTGCGATCACCCCGCTGCCCTCCCGATGCCCGAGACCGCTGCGCTGATCACCGAACCGACCGCCCTCGTCGCGGTCCTCGCCTCGTTCGTCGCACTCGTTTTCGGGTTGAGCCGCGTCCCCGCGCTGTCCGGGTTCTTCGAGCGGCTTCCCCCTGTCATCTGGGCCTACTTCCTGCCGATGCTGGCCACGACGTTCGGGCTCATCCCCTCGTCGAGCCCGGCGTACGACTGGTTGAGCCGTTACTTGCTGCCCTTCGCGCTGTTCTTGATGATGCTGACGGTCGATCTGCCAGCGATCGTGAGCCTGGGCCCGAAGGCGCTGATCATCATGTTCGTCGGCACCATCGGCGTCGTTCTGGGCGGGCCTCTGGCATACATGCTTTTCGATGGCATGATTGCCGACCCGGAGGCCTGGAAAGGGTTTGCCGCGCTTTCTGGTAGCTGGATCGGCGGTACCGCCAACATGCTCGCCATCAAGGAGAGCGTGGGTGCGTCGGACTCGACCATCGCGCCCCTGATTGTCGTCGACACGGTGGTGGGTTATGGCTGGATGGCGATCCTGCTGGGGTTCTCCGCCTACCAGGCGCGGTTCGACGCGTGGGTAAAGGCAGACACCCGCGCAATGGAGTCGGCCAATGCGGTGCTCGCCGGATTCGACCAGGAGCGCCGGCCGTCGACCACGGCGGGGCTGCTCGTGATGGTCGGGCTGGGTCTAGGCGCCGCGGTGCTTTCGCGTACGTGGGGGGACATGCTGCCTTCGCTCGGCGACCCCACTATCGTATCGGCGGGGACCTGGGCCGTGCTGATCGCGGTGACGGCCGGGCTGGTGCTGTCGTTCACGCCGATGCGTCGGCTCGAACGCGACGGCGCGTCGGCCGTGGGTTACGCCGGCCTGTACCTGCTGCTAGGGTCCATCGGCGCGTCCGCCAACCTGACGGCGGTGCTGCAGACGCCGATCTATCTGCTCGCCGGCGTGGTGTGGATCATGGTTCACGTGGTACTGTTGGTCATCGCGGCGAAGCTTCTACGGGCACCGCTCTTCTACCTCGCCACGGGGAGCATGGCGAACATCGGCGGCGCGGCGAGCGCGCCCATCGTGGCAGGCGTGTACCTCCCCGCGATGGCGCCGGTTGGGCTCCTCCTCGCCATTGCGGGATACGTTCTCGGGATCTACTTCGCGCTCGTCTGCGCCTGGCTGCTCGGGATCGTCGCGGCGTAGCGGGTTCACGCCGGGTAGAAGCGGACGAGGGCACGAACGTGGCCCACGACGAGGCGTCTCGGATCCGGAGGGATGATCAAGTCGGCGGTGGGCTCCGAGCCGGCAGTGCTTACGACGACGCGAGGTGATCCGGTCTCCAGCCGGCGGGCAACAGGAAGGTCTTCGTAGAGCACCGCGACGAGCCTTCCGGCGCGCAGTCCCTTCGACGCGACGCGCTCGACGATCATCAGGTCGCCGCGCAGGATGCCCTCGCTCTCCATCGCGTCGTCGCCGGCGCGCAGGGCGAGGCAGTCGGCGGCGTCGGCGTCGCCGAGGATCCGTGGGTCGACGGCCAGGGACGGGCCTCCGTGCAGGGAGGCGGGGTCGACGCTGGATGCGTGTGCGGCGATTGTGATCGAGAGGCCACTCTGGGCGGCACCGGCGTCGGTGAGCGTGATGCCGCGGGCCTGGAGCGGTGCTCGGCGCAGGTAGCCCTTGTCGACGAGAGCCGATACCAATCGATGGACGCCGTTGGTGGAGCGGATCGCGAGGCCGGCGCCGATCTCGGCGAGCGAGGGCGGGCCTCCGTGCGCAGCGAAGTAACCGCGCACGAAATCCAGTACCTGTCCCTGGCGCTCCGTGAGGGGCGGTGGCATCGCGATAGGGGAACATCCGTTCTCCCATCCTCGACGCGAGTGAGAGAACGCACGTTCACAATCTAGGTCCCGTCGGAGCGCCGTGGATCAGATTCGCGCTCGCTGACGGCACGTGTTATCCACATGCGCCCCCGATTTGGGGGACAGCCGCTTGTTTTCGGCGCCCAGGCGCCTACTTTCCAGCCGCGGTGGGGAAAAGTGGGGAATCCTCCCACTACCCTGGCGACCCCGCTACGATGGCTGGATTCAAGGGACAGGCAGAATACTCCATAGACGAGAAAGGCCGCGTGGCCCTTCCCGCCAAGATGCGTCGTGTCCTCTCCCCTGAGGCCAAGGACACGCTGGTGGCTACCCGCGGGCATGAGCAGTGCATCACTCTCTATCCACTGGACCTCTGGGAGCGGATGGAGGCCCGCTTCCACGACCTGAACCCCTTCCGAACGGACACGCGCGACTTCCTGCGCACCATGACCCGCTGGGCCGAGGAGCTTCCTCTCGATGGCCAGGGCCGCGTCGGTATTCCGAAGGCCCTGATGGACTTCGCCGGCCTCGCCCACAAGGGACCGGCGCTCATCATCGGCGCCCTCTCGCACGTCGAGATATGGGAGCCCGCTGTCCTGAGAGACCATGAGGCGAGCCGTCCCTACGACTATGCGACCGTCACCGAACGCGTGATGGGCGAACGCTCCTGACATGTTCGCCGTCATGCCCCGCACGCCCAGGCCGCGCCGGCCGGTACCGCCGTCTCCCCCCGGGGCGGTGCCGGCTGGCGCGCCGGCGCACTACGCCTCCGCCTACCACGCGCCCGTCATGGTGCGCGAGGTGGCGGAGTGGCTTATCAGCGACCCGGACGGCGCCTACGTCGACGGCACATTGGGCGGCGGCGGCCACTCGGCCGCTCTCCTCGACGCCCTGCGCGGCGGCGCGCGCGTCATCGGCATCGACCGCGACGAGGAGGCCATCAACGAGGCCTCGCGCCGGCTCAGCGTCGACTCTCGCTTCCGCGCCATCCGCGGAGCGTTCGGCGATATGGACAGGCTGCTCGCCGGCGCCGGCGCGGTCGACGGCGTGTTGCTGGATCTCGGGATTTCCAGCCACCAGGTGGACGAGTCCGCGCGCGGGTTCGCCTTCAGCGCAGAGGGACCGCTCGATATGCGCATGGACCGCGACGCGCCGGCATCGGCGGCGGGCATCGTCAACGAGACAGCGCCGGGGGAGCTCGCGTCGCTCCTGTTCGCGTTCGGCGAGGAGCCTCGGGCTCGTGGAATCGCGCGGGCGATCGCCGCCGCGCGGCCGCTGGAGACGACAGTCGAGCTCGCCGAGGTCGTGCGCCGTTCCGTGCCCGGCCGCGAGGAAAAGAAGTCGCTGGCGCGCGTGTTCCAGGCGCTGCGGATCGCCGTCAACGACGAACTGGGAGAGCTGGAGCGTGCGCTTCGCGCGGCGACCCGCCTGGTCCGCCCCGGCGGGCGATTGGCGGTCCTCTCGTACCACTCGCTGGAAGACCGCCGCGCGAAGCGCTTTTTGCGCGCCGGCGACCTGTCCGGAACGGTGCCGCGCGATGGATTCGGGCGGCCTGTATCGCCCTGGCGGCCGCTCGTTCGCCACTCCATCGAGGCCTCTCCCGAGGAGGTCGCGGCCAACCCCCGCGCACGCAGCGCGCGCTTGCGCGTCGCCGAGCGCACCGAGCACCCGATTTCCCCCGACCCCCGCGACGGCGGGCAGCGCGGGGGGGCCGGCCCGGACCGCTGAGCCCGCCCGCCCGTCCCTCCTCGTCACCCGCTCTCGCGTCGGCCCTTACTCACCCGCC
>Ga0307505_10001328_pt1 | contig 20450 bp, 23 predicted proteins | sample 23_S_MG_FD_202183 | JGI IMG/M metagenome (GOLD analysis project Ga0307505, IMG submission 202183) | Soil microbial communities from Populus trichocarpa stands in riparian zone in the Pacific Northwest, United States - 23_S | ecosystem: Environmental > Terrestrial > Soil > Riparian zone > Trees...
GGGCGGATGCCCGGCGCCCGGCGTTTGAGGGCGTAAACAAGAGACTCAAGAGATCCTTTCCACCAGGTCCTTGGCCTCTTTCAACCCGAGGCCGGTGCGCTCGCGGACCAGCTTGATCGCCTCGATCTTGTGCCCGCCGGCGAGCGCGGCGCGGATCTCGGGGATGGCGGTGAGCGCGGCCTGGTCCGAGGGCAGCGAAGCGAGCAGCGGCGACCGGGTGTGCGCCGGGCGCGAATGCGGCGAGGCCGCCGCGATCCGGTGCGCGTCGCGCTGCTGGCCCGCGATCATCTCGCCGCCCCCACGCGGCCGGAAAGCGAGTGCCACGAGGATCGCGAACACCAGCCCGCCGAGGGCGAGGAGCCAGAGAGGAACGAACATGGGGTCAGGGTAGGCTCCCCGCTTCAGGGAGTCACCCGGTAACGGGAGGCGTGCTTAGGTCTCGAGGAGAGCTAGTTCTACGCGCCCGCTGCCGGCGCGGCGCAGGCCGACCTGTTCGGCGGCGGCCTGGCTGAGGTCAATCACTCGCCCGCCGTGGAACGGGCCGCGGTCGTTGATCCGCACCACGACCGAGCGGCCGTTGTGAGTGACGCGGACCTTGCTGCCGAACGGCAGGGTGCGATGCGCGGCGGTCAGGTCGCCGGGGTTGAAGCGCTCGCCGCTGGCGGTGCGGCGGCCGGCGAAACCGGGGCCGTACCAGCTGGCAACGCCGCCGTTGATCGCGGTGGCGGCGCCTTCGGGAGCGGGCGCCGCGGGCACGATGGTGGGATCGTCGAACGGGGCGAACGCCTCGGCGAACTCGGCAGTAACTTCGACCGAGGGCACGAAGCGCGGCAGGTCGCTCGCCGTCGCCTCGGGGGCGGTGGACGTGATGCCGGCCTGGGTCTCGGCTAGGGCCGGTCCGAACGAGCCGCTCATGACCATCAGGGCCAGGGCGGCCGCCGCGACGGCCTTCATGGGGGGTTTCCCGTCCATGTGCGGCCCAGATAGGCCTGCCTTCGCGGATGTGAAACCCGCGGGGGGTCGCTTCACCCCGTTGAAGTCACGGTTCGTCGGTTAACTGTTAACGGTTGGGAACCCCGCTCACCGAGCCGGTGATTTCGATCGCCGGGCGCGAACGCTGAGCCGGCGGCAGGGGCTCGCGCGGGGTCAATGCGCCGTCGCAGCGCGGCGGTGCGCCCGAGGTTTCAACCCGGGCGAGTTGGGAGTCGGTGTCGAGCGTCACCGCCATTCCGGCCACCCCGCGCGAGCCGAGCAGGCCGCCGCCGGCGCGCGGGCTGGGCCAGCCGACCGCGGCGACCGGCAACCGCGCCGAGCCGATGATAACCGGCACCGCCAGCGGCGCTTCCATCGCTGCCAGGATCCCCGAACCGCCGCGCCCGACCGGCTCGCCGGCGAGCGGCAGCGCCCTCGCCGCGGCCTCGTCGAGGAACAGCGCCGCGGTGCTGTTACCGCTGTCGAACTGGACCTGGAACTGACGCCCCGCGACCGTCACCGGCAGCACCGGCACGCCGTCGTCGAAGCGGATGCGCAGGCCTTCCTCGAGGCCGGGGCCGCCGAACCGGGCGCGGGCGCTGCCATAGTCGAGCGTCAGCGGCAGCAGTTCGAGCAGCGCATTGCCGAGCACGCCGTCCCACAGCTCGCCCGGCCCGCGCAAGGTCGGCAGCGCGGCCAGGTCGAGGTTCTTGAAGCTGACCGCGCCGACCGAAACTTCCGGTGCGCCATAAATCGCGCCGGTCGTCGTCTCGCCGATCCTGGGCAGGCCCAGCTCGACGGCCAGCGCGGCGCTGATCCGGCCGTGCCCGGGCGCGCCGGTGTCGATGGCGAAGCGATAGGGGCCCTTGCCGCCGATGGTGACCTCGACCACCGGGATCGCGCCGCGCAGCAGCGGCACCGAAGCGCAGCCGCCGGTGGCGCGCAGCCCGGTATCCTGCGCCACCGCCGGCACCGCGACTACGCCCGCGGCGCAAGCCATCGCCAGAAGGGCGCGCATCGTGATCCCTCGCATCCGGGCCCGCTGCCGCTCGGCGGCTGAACCCGCTGTTAATTCCGCGCTCGCCGCCAGACCGGGCGCGCTCCGCCGCATCTTTCGCGCGGCTCGTCGCGGCTTACGCCGGGCGCCGCCTCGTTCATCTGAGGTTGGGGACCGCGACGCGAGGCTGTTCGTTGCCACTCCAACAAGATCGCAATCGAAAGGCAGTCCGATGAGGAAGTTCCTTCTTGCCCTGGCCATCCCGGCCACCCTGATTACGGTCGCCGCGCCGGCGCAGGCCCGCGACGATCGCCGCGGCGCCTACGACGCGCAGGGCCGTTACTACGAGCCGCGCCGCGTATCGCAAGACCAAGTGTGGCGCGGTCGCGACGGCCGCTATTATTGCCGCCGTGGCAACGGCACCACCGGCCTGGTCATCGGCGCCGCGGGTGGTGCGCTGCTCGGTCGCGAGATCGACGGCGGCCGCAACCGCACCGCGGGCACCATCCTGGGCGCCGCCGCCGGCGCGCTGATCGGCCGCGAAGTCCAGCGCAGCATGCGCTGCCGCTAACACCGGGCATCGAACACGCGAAAGGGCGCTCCGCACGGGGGCGCCCTTTTTCGTTGCGGGTGCTTTGGCCTATAGCGAGCGCATGGATCGGGAGACGCTGGATTTCTACGAGAACCGCGCGGCCGAATGGGCCGATGCGCGCCATTTCGACTACAACGCGCGGCTCGACGAATTTCTCGAGCGGCTTGCGCCCGGCGCGCGGATACTCGAGCTCGGTTGCGGCGACGGTCGCGATGCGGCGCAGATGATCGCGCGCGGCTTCGAGGTGGATGCCAGCGACGGCTCGCCGGTGATGGCACGCCTCGCCGGCGAACGGCTGGGGCGCGAGGTGCCGGTGATGGAGTTCGGCGAGCTGGATGCGCAGGAGGCGTTCGATGCGGCCTGGTGCCAGGCCTCGCTGCTGCATCTCGCCGAGGCCGAGCTGCCGGGGGTCCTGACGCGGATCCATCGCGCGCTGAAGCCCGGCGGGCTGCACTGGGCCAGCTACAAGGGCGGGGACGGGGGCGGCCGCGACCAGTTCGGGCGATTCTTCTCGTATCTTCCGGCGGCGCGGCTCGAAGCAGCCTACCGCGAGGCCGCTCCGTGGGCCGAGCTGTCGATCGAAACCCTCGACGGCTTCAGCTTCGGCGGCGCGCCCACCCCGTGGCACAAGGTGCTGGCGCGCAAGTGATTGCCGCACTGCCCCGGCCCCTCTATTCGCAAGCTAACAAATCCCGGAGAGCGCCATGATCGAAGCCGGCCCCCTCGTGACTGCCCTGGTCAGTTGCGACGACCATCTCGACCTCAACATGCTGCCCGCCGACGTGTGGGAGAAGCGCATGGCGGCGAAGTGGGGCGAGCGCACCCCGCGCGTGGACATTACCGACAAGGGCGGAATGTGGGTCGCCGATGGCGAGCGCTGGGGCTTCTGGTCGGGAACCAGGAACAGCTTCTTCGGCAACGGCCCCAAGCCGATTCACACCGCTTATGACCGCGGCGGGATCGAGGACACCACCGAGCTGCGCGCCGGGCACCCGCACTTGCGGCTCGCCGACATGGACCGCGACCAGGTCTGGGGCCACCTGGTGTTCGGGCCGGTCACCTCGATCAAGACCAAGGACGAGGCGTTCATGCGCGCCTGCTACGCCGCCTACAACGACTGGCTGTACGAAGATTTCTGCAGCGTGGCGCCCGACCGGCTGATCGGCGTGGCGATGCTGCCGCCGTACCCTGAGGCCGCCTTCGCCGAGCTCAAGCGCCTCGCCGAGAAGGGCGGCTGCCGCCAGGCCAACCTGCAGATCGCCGTCGCCGAGCCGCGGCTGGAAGATCCGCGTTGGGAGCCGCTGTTCGATCTGCTCGAGCAGTCGGGCATCGTGCTCAGCTTCCACGTCACCGTGTTCCCCAAGGCCGGCGACGCGTTCGACAAGTACAAGGGCAGCCCGGGCGCGACCTTCCTCCACGCCAAGATGTTCATCGAACAGTTCCTCGACCCGTTCGTCGATCTGTTCGCCTGGGGCATTTTGGAGCGGCACCCGAAGCTGAAGATCGTCATCGCCGAGAGCGGCGTCGGCTGGGTGCCGTGGGTGGTCGAGGAGCTCGACTACCGCTACTGGCGGCTGCTGGAGTGCAAGGACTTCTGGGCCGACAAGGGCGGCATCCCGCACAAGCTGAAACCGAGCGAGGTGTTCCAGCGCCAGGTCTACGGCACCTTCCAGCAAAGCCCGACAGCGATGCGGCTGCTCGAATTCTGGGGGCCGAACAACCTGCTGTGGGCGAGCGACTACCCGCACCCGGATTCGATCTGGCCCAACAGCGTGCGCACTATCGGCGAGACGATGGGCCACATGGACGCCGAAATCGTGCGCGGCCTGGTCGGCGGGAATGCCGCCAAGCTCTACGGGCTCGACCTGTCGAAGGCGACGGTGCGGGCGAAGCTGCCGATCGGCAGCGAGAGGGTCGCCGCCTAACATAATTCGGCGCGGAACCGCCGCGCTGGTCGCGCCTTTTGAACGCATGGCCGAAACGCTCGACCCCGCTCTGCCGCCCGAAATCCAGGACCGGGCCGACAAGGTGCTCGAGCTGGCCTGCGATAAGGGGCTGATGCTGGCAACGGCGGAAAGCTGCACTGGAGGGCTGCTCGCCGCGTTGCTGACCGACGTGCCCGGTTGCAGCCATGCCTTCGAGCGCGGCTTTGTGGTTTATTCCGACGACGCGAAGTGCGACCTGCTCGGCCTCGACCGGGCGATGGTCGAGGATTGCGGAGCGGTGAGCCGCGAAGTGGCAATCGCGATGGGGGAAGGTGCTCTGCGCCGGTCCAAGGCCGACATCGCGCTGTCGATCACCGGCTTTGCCGGCCCTGCCGGCGAGAATGACGAGGAGGGCCTGGTTCATTTCGCCTGTGCGCGGCGTGACGGTGAGACGCGCCATCGCGAAGAGCACTTCGGCACCGTCGGGAGGCAGGGCGTGCGCCTTGCGGCGCTCGAAGTCGCACTGGAGATGATCGAGATGGCCTTGAAGGCATGATTGCGTTGCCATTTGTTGCCTATAAGACTACAAAATCTTCAAATGCATAGGGCAGGCCAGAAAATTCGCGCTTGGCGGAAGTCTCAGAGGCCGAAAGTCTCCGCCGAAAAGCTTGCCCAACTTCTTGGCGGGCCAAAGCCAGTGGCGGCGCATACGATCTACAACTGGGAAGAACGCGGAAAGGTGGCCCGCCCGGGTCCACAAAAGAGACTAATAGCACTCGGAATCTGCCAACCCGAGGACTGGCTGCTGCCCGCCGAAGCGCCGACCGCCGGCCCCAATTCCACGGGCGAGCCCACACATCCGTTCTTCGACATGCACAGCCACGGCTTCGTCCGCGTGGCGACGAGCACGCCGCAGGTCCGCCCGGCCGATGTATCCTTCAATCGCGATGCCATCGTCGAGGAGGCCAGGCGGGCTCACGCGGCGCACGTCGACCTGGTGGTCTATCCCGAGTTGTGCGTCTCGGCCTACGCCATCGACGACCTGCTGATGCAGTCGGCGCTGCTCGACGCGGCCGAGGCGGCGGTGGGCGAGATCGTCGCTGCCAGCGCGGGCCTTTCGCCGGTGCTGCTGATCGGCGCGCCACTCAGGCACAACGGCCGCCTCTACAACTGCGCGCTGGCCATCGCCGACGGGCGCTTGCTCGGCGTTATCCCGAAAAGCTACTTGCCCAATTACCGCGAGTACTACGAGAAGCGCTGGTTCGCCTCGGGCCGGACCGTCCTTGGCCAGTCCATCCGCGTCGGCACGGTCGAAGTGCCGTTCGGCGCCGACCTGATCTTCGCCTCGCGCCGGCTCCCCGGCTTCAAGCTGTTCGTCGAGATCTGCGAAGACTTCTGGGCGCCGACGCCGCCGTCGACCGCCGGCGCGCTGGCCGGGGCGACGATTCTCGCCAACCTTTCGGCCTCTAACATCGTCATCGGCAAGTCGGACGAGCGCCACCTGTTGTGCCGCGCCCAGTCGACCCGCACCGCCAGCGCCTACGTCTATTCCGCCTCGGGCCACGGCGAGAGCACCACCGACCTCGCCTGGGACGGGCAGGGAATGATCTACGAGCTCGGCGACCTGCTGGCGGAAAGCGAGCGCTTCTCGCTGCACGCGGAACTGGCCATCGCCGACATCGACACCGCCCGCATTCTCGGCGACCGCCAGCGGCTGGCGACCTTCAACGACGCCGCCGAGGCGGCTGGACGCCCCGAGGATCGGTTTCGCATCGTCGCCTTCGACCACCGGCCCGCCGAGGGCGACATCGGCCTGATCCGCCCGATCCGCCGCTTCCCGTTTGTCCCCAACCGCCCCGACAAGCTCGACGCCGATTGCTTCGAGGCGTTCAACATCCAGGTCGACGGCCTGATGCGCCGCTTCGAGCATACTGCCGGCGGTTCGATGGTGATTGGCGTTTCGGGCGGGCTCGATTCGACCCACGCGCTGATCGTTGCCGCCAAGGTCTGCGACCGGCTCGGCCTGCCGCGCACCACCATCCGCGGCTACACCATGCCGGGCTTCGGCACCTCGGAGGGCACGAAAACCAACGCCTGGAAGCTGATGCAGGCGCTCGGGATCACCGCCGAGGAGATCGACATCCGCCCGACCGCCCGGACCATGCTCGAGACCATCGGGCATCCGTACGCCAAGGGCGAGCCGGTCCACGACGTGACCTTCGAAAACGTCCAGGCGGGCCTGCGCACCGACTATCTGTTCCGCCTCGCCGGGCACCACAAAGGCTTCGTCATCGGCACCGGCGACTTGAGCGAAGTGGCGCTCGGCTGGAGCACTTACGGGGTCGGCGACCAGATGGGCCACTACAACGTCAATTCGGGCGTGCCCAAGACGCTGATCCAGTACCTGATCCGCTGGGCCACCCGCACCAACCAGTTCGACCCGGCGACCGACGCGGTGCTCGAGGCGATTTTGGCCCAGGAAATCAGCCCCGAGCTGGTGCCCGTGGGCGAGGACGGCGAGGTCCAGTCGACGCAGGCGAAGATCGGGCCTTACGAGCTCAACGACTTCTTCCTCCACCACACCGTGCGCTACGGCCAGCTACCCTCGAAAGTCGCGTTCCTCGCCTGGCACGCCTGGCGCGACAAGGCGCACGGTGCCTGGCCCGCCGGGTTCCCGGACGCCGGCAAGAACCAGTACGACCTGGCCACGATCAAGCGCTGGCTGGAGAGCTTCCTGGCGCGCTTCTTCGCCTTCAGCCAGTTCAAGCGCAGTGCCATGCCCAATGGGCCGAAGGTCTCGACCGCCGGCGCATTGAGCCCGCGCGGCGACTGGCGCGCGCCGAGCGACGCCTCGGCCGCCGTCTGGCTCGACGAACTGCGGACGAAAGTCCCCAATTAACCGCAGGCTCACAAAAGCGCTGCAATATGCTATCCTTGCGCCACAGGATCGCATCCGAGGAATTCGCCTGATGGTCTGGGGTCGCATGAAAACGTTGGGCTTTGCCGCTGCCGTGCTCGCGCTGACCGGGCTGGCCATGCCCGCCCACGCTCAGTTCGGCGGCCTGTTGGGCGGGCGCTCGCGCGACCGGGCCGCACAGGACAAGCCCGAGGCTTGCCAGGAGAACAGGCGCAGCACCGGCTCGCGCGTCGCCGGCGGCATCCTCGGCTCGATCGCCGGTCGCGCCGCGGGAGGCGTCAGCCCGATGCTCAACTACGTGCCCGTCGCCTCGCTGACCGACCAGCTGGCAGCTTCGATCGCCTGCCGGCTCGATCCCGAGGAGCAAAAGCAGGCCGCCGACGCGACGCTCGAAGCGACGCGCGGGACTCTGGAAGGCGGGGATGCCGAGGTCGGCTCGATGGCCGCCTGGACCTCGACTACGCGCGAGGACGTCTCGGGCACCTCGACCGTGGTCGCCAGCAACACCATCGACGACGCCGGCCTGCAGTGCATCACCGTAACCGACGTGGTCATCGTCAAGGGCGAGGAGGCCCGCGCCGACAAGCGGATGTGCCGCCGGCCGCCGGCTGCGCGTTACGCGATCGCCGCGTGAGGCGCGCCACCCGCCGTGTTGCCCGTCTTGGGACCGCGCTCGCCGCGCTTGCGCTGCTGACGGGAGCCAACGATCCGAAAAACCCGACTTGCCCGGCCGAGCCGGACTGGGGCCCCGCCAGGGCGATGGTGCTGACCCCGCGCACCGTCGACGGCAAGCGCGTGCTCATCGCCGAAGGGATCGTCGACGCCACCCTGCCACAGCGGATCAAGGCCGCGCTCGAACGCGACGAGCTGATCGAAGAGGTCTGGCTGCGCTCGCGCGGCGGCGATGCCCAGGCCGGGAACGAGGCGGGCAAAGTGATCCGTTCGTTCCTCGGAGTGAATACCCGCATTCCGAGCGGCTGGACCTGCTTTTCGGCCTGCAACTTCGTGTTCATGGGTGGCACGGGACGCTACGTCGACGACGATGGCTACTTCATGGTCCACATGTTCACCCACACGGGCGACCGTGAGGCGATCTTCCTCGCCGCCGAGGAAGGTACCGCCGAAACCGTGCGCCTGATCGCCGACATCGAGCAGGCCAGCGCGCTGCTGGCGAGCGAGGACAACGACTTCCTCATCCGCATGGGCGTCAGTCGCGATCTGCTGACCGAAGTGATGTACAAGCAGCAGGCGGTCAGCACCGACGAGAACCCCAGCACGCGCTACTGCCTGAACCAGGACGAAGTGATCCAATACAACGTCGGGCACGAGGAAGGGCGGAGCTAGGCCAGGCGCCCGAGCACCAGTCCCATCGCCGCGGTCACCGCCAAGGTTGTGATGATCCCGCGCTTGAATGCGAAGATCAGCGCCAGCGCCACCACCGAGATTACGCCCGCGCGCCAGTCGAAGCTGGCCCATTCGGGCACCTGCAGCCGCGCCGGTCCGGCCGCGACGACGTTCACCACCGCGAACAGCACGTGCAATGCGAACCACAGCGCGAGGTTGGCGATCACTCCGACCACCGCCGCGGTTACCGCCGCGAGCCCGCCCTTGAGCCAGCGCGCGCGCTGCAGGTGGTCCATCCACGGCGCGAAGGCGAAGATCCACAGGAAGCACGGCGCGAAAGTGACCCAGGTGGTCAGCGCCGCGCCGAGAATTCCCGCGACCAGCGGATCGAACGACCCCGGTTCGCGGAACGCCGCGAGATAGCCGACGAACTGCGTGACCATGATCAGCGGCCCCGGCGTGGTTTCGGCGAGCCCGAGCCCGTCGGCCATCTCGCCGGCCGAGAGCCAGCCGAACCCGCTGACCGCCTCCTGCGCCATGTAAGCCAGCACCGCGTAAGCGCCGCCGAAGGTGACTACCGCGAGCTGCGAAAAGAATACCCCGATGTCCCACAGCACATGGTCGCGGCCGAGCAGCAGGAGCACCGCCAGCATCGGCGCCGCCCAGATCGCCAGCCAGACCAGCACCGCCTTGATGCTGGCGGCCCAGGGCCGTGGATGTCCGCCACCTGCCGTTGCGGAAGCCTTCAGCGCCAGCCAGTCGGGCCTCTTCGCGCCGACCAGCGCGCCCAGCGCCAGCGCGGCCAGCACCACTATTGGAAACGGCGCGTCGAACAAGAACAGTGCCGCAAACGCAACCACGGCCAGCACGCGCTGCACTCGTGTCTTGAGTGCGCGCCCGGCGATCCGCAGCAACGCCTGGGCGATGATCGCCAACACCGCCGCCTTGATTCCGAGAAACAGCGCGGCGAACCAGTCGAGGTCGGCGGCCAACGCGTAGAGCATCGACAGCGCCAGCATGACCAGCGCGCCGGGGATCACGAACAGCGCGCCCGCCACCAGCCCGCCACGCCAGCCGTGCAGCTTCCAGCCGATCCAGGTGGCGAGCTGCTGCGCCTCGGGACCCGGCAGCAGGTGACACAAGTTGAGCGCCTGGAGGTAATCGTCTTCCGCCACCCAGCGCCGCTCGTCGACCAGTTCGCGGTGCATCAGCGCGATCTGCCCGGCGGGGCCGCCGAAACTCACGCAGCCGATCCGCGCGGAAACCCGCACCAGCTCGGAAAATGTCGGATGATGAAGCGCGCCGCTGGCCATTATTGCCATACCTCCTGGCCCGCCAGAGCGGGTTGAAGGCAACGCTTGGGCGCGAAAGGCCTGACCGGGAGGTTGCTTTGCCCCGGTGGCGTGAGGACTACCGCCCGATCAAGCGCGCCGCAAGGGTCAGGGAGCCGGCGGAGGCAACGTGCCCAACCACGCGACAGCGGCGAGCACGCCCAGCCCGAGCGTCGCTTCGGTGACGACACTATGGCGCAAGCGAGCGAGATTCGCGGAGTTCGGTGACGAGGCGGCGAGGTCGGCTTCGATCGCCGGCGCGTGGCGATTGCGGTTGCGCGCAGCGAGCAGCAGCATCCCGGCGAACAGCCCCAGCTTGGCCAGCAGCACGCGGCCATAAGGCGTCGTGGCGAGACCGGCGATGGCGTCCGGACCGACGAGAAACCAGGTGTTGGCGAGCCCGGTCAGCACGAGCAGTGCGACGAGGGGAACTCCGATTTGGGAAAACCTGCACAGCGCGGCGTGCAGCATCGCCAATTCGGGCCGCCAGCGGAGCAGGACGACGAACGCCGCCAGCGCGCCGAGCCAGATAGCGGCGGCGAGCGCGTGGACGATGTCGGCCGTGAGCTGGAGGAGACTCTCGCTCGCTGCGCCATGACCCAGCCACGCGAGGCTTGCCGTAGCGACGGCGGCGAGGCCGATCACGCCGGGCCGGGTAAAGCGCGCCTCGGGGGCAAGGAGCAGCAGCAATGCCGCTGCCGCCGCCACGGCTCGCACGACGGCCGCCTTGCCGAAATCCATCGACGACACCACTGCGCCTAGCGCTTCGCCGGTCAAGCCGGCGGCCAGCGAACCGGCGAACAGGCTGGCCTGGGCGCCGATCGCCAGCAGCGAGGACAGCGCCAGCAGAGCCGCCGCGCCCGCCAGCAGACGCCGGGGCCAAAATCCGGGCGCCGCATATAGGAAAAAGAGCGACGATCCGAACAGGACCACCGCTCCAGTGTACTGCAGCAACCTGACGACGACGATCGCCGGCTCGAGCATCGTCAGCCGACCCTGAAGGAGAGGTCTCCCGTCATCCTGTGCCCGTCAGCTCCCGCCGCGGTCCAGGTGATCTTGTAGGTCCCCTTCATGAGCGGCGATCGCACGGTCCCGATGATCCGCTTGCCATCGCGCGACACGGTGGTCGTCACCGGCACTTCCATGCGGTGCGCGGGCATCGTCAGCTCGAACTTGGAGAACGCCGGAACCACCCGCTCATTGAAAGTCAGCGTGATGGTCCTCGGCGAGGTCTTGACCGTCGCGTTGGCGGCCGGATTGGACCTGAGCAGCTCGGTGTGCGCGAGCGCCGGACCGGAAACCAGCAGAGCCGCCGCGCCGCCGAGGGCGAGAAGGCGAGAAAGGCGTTTCATATCCAGCTCCATTCCATGCGCCGCAACTTGCCCGCAAGCCGATGCATTCGCGCTTAACCCGGCCGATAACCTTTGTTCACCGTCGGCTCGAGCCCATCAATGCTGGTGGTCGCCGTCGGGAGCAGGTTCGGTCGCGGCATCGTCCTTCTTGCAGCATTCGCAAGTACCGTCTTTGCAGCATTCCATCGCATGAGCCGCATGGGGGAAAGCGGCGGCGAGGCCGACGGCGGCGAAGGTCGAAAACAGCTTTTTCATTTCACGCACTCCTTTGACGAACGATTTACGCCGCTAGCGGCCAACTGTCACCGCCCCAGCGTCAGCTTGGCGAACAGGGTGTAGCCCATCGGGCTATCGCCGTAGAACGGGTCGAGCGCATCGGGCTTGAGGAACGCAGCTGCGCTGCCGCCGAGCGAGAGGCCGAACGGGCCAAGCGGCAGGGTGTAGGCATAGCCGGCCTGCAGCTTGGTCACGCGGAACGCGCGGTCGTGCAGCGGGTGTAGATGGTCGGGAAAGAACTCGTCGTTCTCGACGTTCTCGACCCGGCCGAACAGGGTGTGGCGGTCGGCGAAGTCCCAGCTGGCCTCGGCCAGCCAAGCGGTCAGCGTCGGCCCCGGCAGGCGGTTCCTGGCCGAGAACGCCGCCGTCGCGGCCAGGCCATGGCCCGAAGCGTAATGCACGCTGGCGGTGGTGCGGGCCTCGTCCTCGCCGGGGTGGAGCGCCTCGGGCTCGTCGAGCCGGCCGTGGCTGACCTGCAGCGCCCAGTTGGGCGATGGCGTCAGCGTAGCCCGCACGCTCCAGCTGTCGAGCCGCGGCTGCTCGATGTCCCAGCGGTCCTCGTCGGGCTCCTGCCCACGGAACGCCGAGGCTTCGATCTGCCAGGTCCGGCCCGCCACACCGGCGGTGACCACGCCGTAGTTGATGTGCGTCGAATCGAACCAGTGATGGCTGATCGGCGCTTCCGGATTCAGCCGGGCCGAGGCGCGGTGCATGAACGCCGGCGGCCCCAGCGCCGGCTCGCCGACCGGGCCGGCGTAGAGGAACGCGCTCGTCCCCTCGGCGATGTCGACGTCCACTCGCGCCGCCAGTTCCATGAACAGGTCGTGCGGGTGTTGGCGGTCGACCAGCGGCAAGCCGCCCGCGGTCTCGCCGCTGGCGAACAGGTTGGGATAGCCGCGCGCGTCCATCAGCGGCTCGGCGCTGAGCATCGCCTTCAATTGCAGCCGGCCGCCCTCGAAGCGCTTTTCGGCCATCAGCATGGCCATCGACTGGACATAGGCCTTGTCGTCGCCGCGCGGCCCGGTCTGGTCGGTATAGACGCCCCACAGATGGCCATGCGCCATCCCCATCCAGCCGCCGCCGAGGTCGAAGTGCAGCCCCGGCATCATGCCTTCGCGCCCGGGCAGCCGCGCGGTGCCGGAGCCTTCGCTTGGACCTTCCGGCTCAGTATGCCCCATTGCCGTGTGGTCCATTTGCGAATGGTCCATTTCCGGCTGCTCGGGCTCGGGTCCGACGACCGCTGTGTCGAGCCCGTGCGAGTGGTCCATGTTGGCATGGTCGACCTGGGGTTCGGCCGGGGCCAAAGCGGGAGTGGGCGCGGGGGTCGGCGCTGGTGTCTCCGCGCTGTGGCCGGAGTGGTCCTGGGCCAAGCCAGGTGCCGCCAAAGAAACGGACAACGCGGTGGCGGCAAACAGCAAGAGCGATTTCATCGCATGTCCTTCAAACATGGGAGGCGAGCATCCACAGCGCCATCGCCACCATCATCACGTTCTCGGTGAGCGAGACGAAGCCGAGCGGCACTTTGCTCGAGCCGCCGACGCAGGCGCACTTGAGCTCACGTTTCTGGACATAGACCGCGTAAAACACCGAAACGCCGCCGACCGTGCCGATGGACAGCGCCAGCGGGATCGACAACCAGTCGAAGGCACGCGCGGCCATCAATGCACCAGCGGTGAACTCGGCGAAGGGATAGACATAGCCGTACGGCACCCAGCGCCTGGCGAGCAGGTCGTAGTTGAGGAACATTGTCGCGAAGGCCTCGACGTTCTGCAGTTTGAGCATCGCCAGCAAGACCATCGCGAAGGCGATGAACCATTCGGCCGCGCGCATCGTCAACGGGGTCCCGAACACCGCCTGGCTGACCGCGAGCGCCAGCGCCGCCGCCGCCGCGAACACCGCGATGACCGGCGCGTAGCTGGTCGCATCGGGATCGGCGACCTTGAGCCCGAACCAGCGACGAAGGTCGTCGTGGCCGCCGATGCGCTCGCCGCCGATGAATACTTGCGGAGTGGTCTCGACTCCGTGCCTGGCCTTGAAAGTGTCGATTTCGGCTCGCGTGGTCAGAAGATGGTCCTCGACCGCATAGCCGCGCCGCTTCAGCAAGTGCCGCGCCTTGATGCCGTAGGGGCAGGTGTGCTCGGGCATGACCATCCGGTAGAGGGTCGCCGTCATTGGCTGGGCGGGGTCTCCGGCAGCCTGAATTCGTGTCTGTTCAGTCATGGTGATTCACTCTATACCCTCCGTACTATGGTACGGAGTCAAGCATGGCCGGGATGAGCATTTCGCAGCTGGCCCGCAGCGCGGGCGTCGGCGTCGAGACGGTGAGGTATTACCAACGCCGCGGGCTGCTCTCCGATCCCCGGCCGCAGCGCACCGGCGTGAGCGGCATTCGCCACTACGGCCCTGACGAAGCGCGCCGGCTGCGCTTCATCCGCACGGCGCAGAACGCCGGCTTCACGCTCGAAGAGATCGCCGAGTTGCTGCGGCTCGACAGCAGCGGCGACCGGCCGCGCGCCCGCGAAATGGCCCGTGCCCGCATCGCGGCGCTCGACGCGAAGATTGCCGAAATGGCGAAGGCGCGCCAATCGCTCGCCAAGCTTGCCCGCGAGTGCGCCGCGGGCGACAAGGGGCCGTGCCCGATCATCGCCTCGTTCGAAGTAACCACGCAGTGACGCGCACCGCATGACCCTCCCCGCGGCCCTCGTCACCGGCGGCGCCAGGCGGATCGGCGCGGCGATTTCGCGGCGGTTCGCCGAAGCTGGCTGGCACGTCGTCATCCATTGCGGCCGTTCGCTCGGCGAGGCCCGGGCGCTCGCCGCCGGGCTGCCGAGCGCCGAGGTGGTGCAATGCGACCTCGCCGATGGCGATGCGGCGGTGGCGATGGTGACCGAGCTGGCAGGGCGGCTCGACGACTGGCGCGTGCTGGTCAATTCGGCTGCGGTGTTCCGGCCCGACAGCGTCGAAGCGCTCGATGTCGGGATCAACTGGGAGGCGATGCAGGTCAACGCCGCCACGCCCGCCGAGATGGCCCAGGCCTACCTGCTGCAGGCACGTTCGGCCGCCGGACGGCGGGTGATCCAGCTGACCGACCAGAAGTTCGCCAACCCCAATCCCGACTTTTTCAGCTACACCATGAGCAAGCACGCCGTCGCCGCCGCGACAACGATGATGGCGATGCATGCCGCGCAGGAGGACCGCGTCTATGCTCTCGCCCCCGGGGCGATCCTGCCGAGCCACGACCAGTCGCCCGAGGAAGCCGAGGTCTCGCACCGAATGAACCTGCTCGGCCGCCGCACCACGCCCGAGGAAGTGGCCGAGGCGGCTTGGTTTCTCGCCACCGGACCGCTCGCCGGTGGGCAGACGCTGTTCGTCGATTCGGGCCAGCACCTGCTCGCCCAGCCGCGCGACGTGATGTATCTGGCAAGGCAATGAAACGGCATTCGCTCGGCACCCGCCTGTGGCACTGGATCAACGCGCTCAGCCTGATCGTGCTGTTCATGTCGGGGCTGAACATCTCCAACGCGCACAAGTACCTTTACTGGGGCGAGTGGGGCTTCGCGCCGGAAGACGCCTGGCTGCGGGTGTGGACTTTCCCCGGCTGGGCGACGATCCCGGGCCACTACAGTCTCGCCCAGGCACGCGACTGGCACTTGCTGTTCGCCTGGGTGTTCGGGATCGCGCTGCTGCTGTACATGGTGACGGCGCTGCTCAACGGGCACTTCAGGCGCGACATCGTGACGCGGTGGAAGGACTGGCGGCCGAGTGCGATCGGGGGGGACATCCGCTCGCACCTACGCGGCAACTTCGGCGAAGAAGGCCGCTACAACTTCCTCCAGAAAGCCGCCTACGGGATCGTCATCTTCGTGCTGCTGCCGCTGATGATCCTGACCGGCATGGCGATGAGCCCGGGGATGGACGCGGCCTGGCCGTTCCTGAGCGAGATGTTCTTCGGGCGGCAGAGCGCGCGCTCGATCCATTTCATCGTCGCCTGGCTGTTGTTCGGCTTCTTCGTCGTGCACGTCGCGCTGGTGCTGCTCAACCGGCCCGGCAGGCATGTCTGGGAAATGATCACCGGAGGGCGCCGCGATGAAACGGCGTAACGTCCTCGCCGGCCTCGCCGCGCTCGCCACCGCCGGCTGCTCGAGGATCGGCAAGACCGACACCTTCGCGGGCCTGGTCGATGGCGCCGAGAAGCTGCATCGCCACGCTCACCGCACGCTCGGCGGGCGCCGCCCTATAGCGCGCGAGTATTCGCTGGCCGACGTGTCCCCCTACTTCCGCGGCAACGGCAACCAGGAGGTCGATAGTGACGCCTACCGCGCGCACGTCACTGCCGGGTTCGCCGACTGGCGGCTGGCAGTGCGCGGGCTGGTCGAACGCCCGCTCAGCCTGACGATGGAGCAGGTCCGCGCCTTTCCCCAGCGCACCCAGATCACCCGCCATGACTGTGTTGAGGGCTGGAGCGCGATCGGCCAGTGGACCGGACCCCAACTGTCGGCGATCCTCGACGCGGCCGGGCTGCAACCCGAAGCGCGCTTCATCGTCTTCCGCTGCGCCGACGATTTCAGCGGCACGCCCTATTACGAAAGCTGCGACATGGACGACGCGCTGCACCCGCAGACGCTGATCGCCCATGCGCTGGGCGGCGAGCCGCTGCCGGTCAGGAACGGCGCCCCGCTGCGCCTGCGCATCGAGCGCCAGCTCGGCTACAAGCACGCCAAGTACCTGACCGCGATCGAAGCCGTCGCCACCCTCGACGGCATCGGCCAGGGCGGCGGGGGGTATTGGGAGGACAAAGGCTACCAGTGGTACGCGGGGGTGTAAGCAGGCCAAAAGGCTTGTAGACCAACGAACCGGCGAGCCATAATCGAACTCAAGGCTACGACCGCACTTGGGGGCCACAAATGGCTGTTTCTGTGAAGATTCCGAAGAAAGTCCAAGATCGGCTGACAGCCGGCCTGCGCCGATACCAACCGATTGTGCGGAAGCTCGCTGATCGCGACATCAGTGAGGCCGACACCGTCACCGTCATCAAGGACATCCTGTCGGACCTCTTCGGCTACGACAAGTACACCGAACTAACTAGCGAGCAGCAAGTCAGGGGGACGTTCTGTGACCTCGCGATCCGTGTGGGAGAGAAGACGCAATTCCTCTGCGAAGTGAAGTCCGCAGGCACTTCTCTCAATGACAACCACCTTCGGCAAGCGGTGAACTACGGCGCTCATCATGGGATCGAGTGGGTGATCCTTTCCAATGCGATCGTCTGGAAAGTTTACCGGCTCAAGTTCGCACAACCGATCGATTGGGAGGAAGTGCTTTGCTTCGACATGGGACAAATCACCCGCTCAGCCGATGACCTCGCGAAACTGTTCATGCTTTGCCGGGAGAGCGTCAACACCGAGACGCTGGAGGCATTCCACCGCCAAGCGCAGATCGTAAATCGCTATGTGATCGCGGAGACGTTGCTTCGGATACCATCACCACAGCTATCCGAAGGGAATTCAGGAGGCTGTTTGAGGGCCTGAAGGTCTCCGACGAGGAGCTGCGCGCCATACTGTCGAGCGAGGTCATCAAACGTGATGCGCTTGATGGAGATGCGGCGACTGCGGCGAAAGCCACAATCAAAAAGGCCGAGGGCGGACAAAGGCGGCGAGAAGCAAGAGCGGCCAAGGCGGCGGCCGTGTCGGGCTAGTCCGGATAGCGCTCGAACGAATTCTGCCACCCCAGCGCGATCATTTCCTCGAGCACTTCGAGGTCGATGTCGGCGAGCTTGTTGACGTAGATGCAGGCGACGCTGCGTGTATGCTTGCCGAGGCGGGCGAGCAGCGGGGCGAACTTCGCGATGCTTTCGTCATCGCCGCAATCGAGCAAGTAGAGCGAGTGCTTGGCCTTGCGCGGGCTGAAGCCGGCGCGGCACATGACGCCCTGGTGCCCGCTGGCGTAGCGGTAATGGTATTGCCCGTAACCGACGATGGTCGGGCCCCACATCTCGGGCGCCGCGCCGGTGACCTTGCGGAACAGCGCATCGAGCACCGCCCCGTCCTCGCGCTTGCTCGCCGGTTCGACGGCGGCGATGAAGTCCTCGACGCTCACCTGCGTCGGCTTGGTCTTTGCCTCGGCCATGGGCCTAGGGTAACCGATGATTGACAGGCGGGAAAGCCGCCGTTCTAGTGCCGCGCTTCACGGCTCACCGGGAGACAAGCCGCAATGTGGTTGATGGACAAGTTCCTGAACAAGGTGATCAAGGTCGGCCGCCTGGTGATCACCGACTACGACGGCAAGGTCTATCAGTACGGCCCCGATCCGGGCGAGATGGACAACGGGCCGATGCATGTCCGGCTGACCAACCGGAAAGCGTCCACGCACATCGCCCGCTACCCCCAGGTCGGCGCGGGCGAGGCCTATATGTGGGGCTGGCTCGAGGTCGAGGAGCCCTACGACATCCGCGACATGGTGCTCTACGTCGCCATGAACGCCAAGGTTAAGAGCGGCGCCACGCTCGGTGCCAAGGGGCCGGTGCGGCGCAACGTGCAGCGTCTGCTGGCCAAGGTCGATTCCATCAACCTGCGCTCCAAGGCGCGCAAGAACGCCGAGCACACCTACAACCTGACGCGCCGCCTCTACGAGCTGTTCCTCGACGAGGACCGGCAATACACCATGGGCTACTACCGCGACGTCGAGAACACGCTGGAAAAGGCCCAGCTCGACAAGAAGGCGCACATCGCCGCCAAGATGTACATCAAGCCGGGCATGAAGGTGCTCGACATCGGCTGCGGCTGGGGCGGCCTCGCCATGTACCTGCACAAGCACTACGGCTGCGAAGTGCTCGGCGTGGCGCTGGCGCCCGACCAGATCGCCTTCTGCAAGGAGCGGGCGAAAGCCGAAGGTGTCGACGACAAGGTCAAGTTCGCGTTGATGGATTATCGCGATGTGGAAGGCCAGTTCGACCGGATCAGCTCGGTCGGCCTGCTCGAGCACGTCGGCACGCCGCACTACCCCGAGTTCTACGCGCACACCCACAAGCTGCTGAAGCCCGACGGAGTGATGTTCAGCCATTGCTGCGGCCGGGGCGGCCCGCCGGGGTTCACCGACGCCTGGACGCGCAAGTACATCTTCCCCGGCGGCTACATCCCGGCGCTGAGCGAGCTGGTCAAGGAAAGCGAAAAGGCCGGCTGGCAGGTGATGGAGGTGGAGGCGATGCGCTTCCACTACAGCCACACGCTGGAAGAATGGTACAACCGCACGGTCATGCACAGGGACGAGATCGTCGAGCTCTACGACGACACGTTCTATCGCATGTGGCAGTTCTACCTCGCTGGCGCCGAGCAGAGCTTCCGCCACGGCTCGCTGGTCAACTGGCAGCTGATTTACGTCAAGAACCGCAATGCCATCCCGATGACCGGCGACTTCGTCTACGAAGAAAGCCGGCGGCTGCGCGACAACGACGAGCCGCCGGTCTGGCACCTGGCCCAAGCGGCTGAATAGCGTCGGCGGAGTAAGCGCCGCACTTAATCTGGAAGGGGTATCCATGTTGAAGCGCGCGCTCGCCGCATCGCTCCTGTTCGTCGCGGCCGGCGCCGGGGCGCAGCAACCGCCGCAGCCCGGCATCGCCCCGCTCACGCTCGGAAGCGAGCCGTATGTGTTCGACACCGCCGAACAGCACAAGATCAAGGTCACGGTGCTCGCCAAGGGCTTCCCGCGGCCGTTCGCGATCGAGTTCCTGCCCGGCGGCGACCTGCTGATCGTCGAGCGCGGCGCGGGCCTCCGCCTGCTGCGCCAGGCGACCGGCGCGGCGCAGCTCGATGCCGGGCTGGTCGAAGGCATGCCGCGACCGGCGGAGCGAGTGTTCAGCCTCGGCGTCCAGGACATCGCGCTGCATCCCGATTTCGCCGCGAACGGGCTGTTCTACTTCACCTACAACGAGCCCGCGCCGATGCCCGAGGGCGCCAACCCGCAGCAGCGCCAGGCCTGGTTCAAGCTCATGCGCGCGCGGTTCGCGGACGAGCGGGTGAGCAATGTCGAGACGCTGTTCACCGCCGAGCAGGCATCTTACGCTGGCGGATCGCGCGTCGCGGTGGGGCCCGACGACAAGGTCTGGCTGACCCCGGGCGCGCCCTTCGGCGACGGGGCTCAGGACCTTGCCACGCCTTATGGCAAGGTGTTGCGCCTGAACGCGGACGGCTCGATCCCGGCCGACAACCCGTTCGTCGGCCGCGCCGGCGTGCACCCGGCGATATACAGCTACGGCCATCGCGACCAGCACGGCCTGATGGTCGATGCCGAAACCGGCATGGTGCTCAACGCCGAGCACGGCATGAACGGCGGCGACGAGGTCAACCTGATTCGTGCCGGCGCCAATTACGGCTGGCCGACCTACACCTTCAGCCGCAATTACGACGGCACGCGCGGCTCCGAGTTGCCGACCGCGGCCGGGATCGAGCAGCCGCTGGTGCTGTGGTGGCCATCGATCGGCCCGTCCGGCCTGATGATCTATCGCGGCGACAAGTTCCCGGCGTGGAAAGGCAACCTGTTCGTCGGCAGCGCCCGCTGGGGGGAAATCAACCAGACCGGCAGCCTCCAGCGCGTAGTGTTCGGCGCGAACATGGGCGAGTTGCGGCGCGAAAGCCTGCTCGGCGAGCTGCACCAGCGGGTGCGCGATTTCGCCGAAGGGCCCGACGGGTTGATCTATGTCCTGACCGACGGCAACGAGAACACTGTGCTGCGGATCGAGCCGGTAGCGCCTT
>Ga0307505_10001329_pt1 | contig 20438 bp, 18 predicted proteins | sample 23_S_MG_FD_202183 | JGI IMG/M metagenome (GOLD analysis project Ga0307505, IMG submission 202183) | Soil microbial communities from Populus trichocarpa stands in riparian zone in the Pacific Northwest, United States - 23_S | ecosystem: Environmental > Terrestrial > Soil > Riparian zone > Trees...
CGCCACCGTCAGGATGAAGAACACGAACACCTGCCCGTGGTAATCGCCCAGGTAGTGGGAGAAGGCGATGAAGTTCATGTTCACCGCCAGCAGCATCAGCTCGATCGCCATCAGCAGCACGATCAGGTTGCGGCGGTTCAGGAAGATGCCGACGACGGCGATCGCGAACAGCAGCGCGCCGACGCCCAGGTACCAGGACAGCGAGATCATCGGGTCTCCGCCGGCTTGTCCGCCATTCCGGCGCCGCCCGCATCCGGCGTCTGCCGCGCCGCTTCGTCGCTCGCCATGTCGACCAGCCGCAGGCGCTGGTCGGGCCGGACCTTGACCTGCGCCGACGGATCCTGGTGCTTGGAGTCCTTGCGGCCGCGCAGCGTCAGCGCTATCGCCGCGATGATCGCCACCAGCAGCAGCGCGCCGGCGATCTGCAGCGGAAACACATACTCGGTGAAGGTCAGCCGGCCCAGTACCTCGATGTTGTTAGCGTGGTCGATGCCCGGCCCCGCCTGCCTCATCCCCTGCCAGCGCGGCTGTGACAGCACCAGCCACATCTGCAGCACGATCAGCGCGGCCACCAGCACGCCGACCCACAGGTGCTTCAGCATCCCGGCGCGCAGCCGCTTCGTGTTGATGTCCAGCATCATCACGACGAACAGGAACAGCACCATGACGGCGCCGACGTAGACCAGCACCAGCACGATCGCCAGGAACTCCGCCTGCAGCAGCATCCACAGGCAGGCCGCCGAGAAGAAGGCCAGCACGAGGAACAGCACCGCGTGCACCGGATTGCGCGACGTGATCACGCGTATCGCCGCCAGCAGCAGGATGCCGGCGAACAGCGCGAATAAGGCGGTGTGCGTGCTCATCGTTGTTGTTCTGGGTCGGACGCCGCCGGTGAAGGCGGCGGCCTGACGTATGCGTGGGGTTCCGTCGGCCTCGTCTAGCGGTATTGGGCGTCGGCCGCGCGGTTCGCGGCGATCTTCGCTTCGTAGCGGTCACCGACCGCCAGCAGCATCGGCTTCGTGTAATAAAGGTCGCCGCGCCGCTCGCCGTGGTACTCGAGCAGATCGGTCTCGACGATGGAATCCACCGGGCAGCTCTCCTCGCAGAAGCCGCAGAAGATGCACTTCGTCAGGTCGATGTCGTAGCGCGTGGTGCGGCGCGTGCCGTCGTCGCGCTGGTCCGACTCGATGGTGATGGCCAGCGCCGGGCACACGGCCTCGCACAGCTTGCAGGCGATGCAGCGTTCCTCGCCGTTCGGATAACGGCGCAGCGCGTGCAGGCCGCGGAAGCGCGGCGACAGCGGTGTCTTCTCCTCCGGGAACTGGATCGTGATCTTGCGCGCGAACGCATAGCGTCCGGTCAGCGCCAGGCCCTTGATCAGTTCCTTCAGCAGAAGGCTGTCGAAGAATTCGCGGATCGCGCCCATGTCTCGATGACCTACTTCCAGATCGACAGCGGCGTCTGCATCCATACCGCGATGACGACGAGCCACACCAGCGTGATCGGGATGAACACCTTCCAGCCGAGCCGCATGATCTGGTCGTAGCGGTAGCGCGGGAACGACGCGCGGAACCAAATGAACAGCGACACGACGACGAAGACCTTCGCGAACAGCCAGAACCATCCGGCCAGCGCGCCCATCCACAGCGGAAACTCGATGCCCAGCAGCAGGCCCAGGTCCAGCGGCGGCGCCCAGCCGCCGAGGAACATGATCGTCGCCAGCGTCGACAGCAGGATGATGTTGGCGTACTCGGCGAGGAAGAAGATCGCGAAGCTCATGCCCGAGTACTCGACCATGTGGCCCGCGACGATCTCGGACTCGCCCTCGACCACGTCGAAGGGATGGCGGTTGGTCTCCGCGACCGCGGACACCACGTAGATGACGAACAGCGGCAGCAGCGGCAGCCAGTTCCACGACAGGAAGGTCCAGCCCCGGTCCGCAAACCAGCCAGTGTTCTGGCCGGTGACGATGCCCGACATGTTCAGCGTGCCGGCCACCAGCAGCACGGCGACCAGCACGAAGCCCATTGCCAACTCGTAGCTGACCATCTGCGCGGCTGCGCGCATCGCGCCCAGGAACGCGTACTTCGAGTTCGACGCCCAGCCGGCGATGATCACGCCGTACACGCCCACTGACGTGATCGCCATCACGTACAGCAGCCCGGCGTTGACGTCGGCCAGCACCACGCCCGGCGCGAACGGGATCACCGCCCACGCAGCCAGCGCCGGCATGATGATGATGATCGGCGCAAGGAAGAACAGCACCTTGTCGGCCTGCGCCGGCGCGATGACTTCCTTGGTCATCAGCTTCAGCGCGTCGGCGATGGGCTGCAGCAGTCCCAGCGGGCCCACGCGGTTGGGGCCGATGCGGATGTGCATCCAGCCGATCAGCTTGCGCTCCCAGTAGGTCAGATACGCGACCATGCCCAGGATGGGCAGCGTGATCGCGAGGATCTTCGCCAGCGACCACACCACGGGCCAGGCGGCGCCCAGCGCCTGCGAACCGGCGGCCGTGAACGCGTCCATCACGCACGCTCCAGCGTGACCGGCCCGAACATCGGCCCGAGCGCCGCGGTGGCCGAATGCGCGGCAGCAACGCGCAGTACGCCGTCGGGAAGTCCTGCGTCGATCTGCAGCGCGAGCACCGCTGTGCCCTCGCCCTGCACGACGCGCACGGTGCCTCCGTCGGCCACGCCGAGCGACTGCGCAGTCACCGCGTTGACGCGCACGCGCGGCACGCGGGCGTCGGTGGTCGCCTGCAGTGGCGGCGAGCGGCGCACGATCGCGTCGCTCGCGTAGATCGGCACGTCGGCCAGCCGCTCCAGCGGCGGCGCGACGGCATCACCGGCCGCGGGCTGCAGCGTCGTCGCGTTCGACAGGCGCGATGCCACGTCGGCCGGCAGCGCCTCCGCGCGTACCGCCTCGGGCGTGTCCTGCGCGAAGCCATCGAGTTCCAGCAGATCGCCCAGCACGCGCAGCACCTTCCAGCCGGGCCGGGCCGCGCCGAACGGCTTCACCGTGCCGTTGAAGCTCTGCGCACGTCCCTCGGCGTTGATGAAGGTGCCCGACGTCTCGGTGAACGGCGCGATCGGCAGGATGGCGTCCGCGTACTCCAGCGCGCCGTTGCGGTACGGCGAGAACGCGATGACGGTGTCCGCCTGCGCCAGCGCGCGCGCGGTCAGCGCGGGATCTGCGGTGTCGTAGTCCGGCTCGAGGTTCCACAGCAGGTATGCGTTGCGCGGCTGCTCGAGCATCGTGCGGGCATTCAGTCCGCCCGACAGCGGTCGCGCGCCGGCAATGTGTGCGCCGATAGTGTTCGCGGCTTCCGTCAGCACGCCCAGTGTCGCGCCGGTCGCCTGCGCGATCCACTGTGCCCACGCACGCAGCTGCGCGGCCTGCGGGTGCTGGACCGCCGCGTTGCCGAGGAAGATCGCCTTGCGTTCACCCGACAGCAGGCTGGCAGCGATTTTGCGTGCCGACTCGTCGGGCTCGATTCCCTTGACTGGAGCCGCCTCATCGCGCTGAGCGGCCACCGCAGCGGCGACACCGGCCAGCGCATTCACCCATTGTGACGGCCGTGCGATGGCCTTGTGCGCGACGCGCATCAGCAGATCGTCGTCGGCGCCGTGCAGCACCGACAACCGGCAGCCGCGTTTGGTCGCATGGCGCAGCCGCGCCGACAGCAGCGGATGGTCCTTGCGCAGGAACGAGCCGACCAGCAGCACGCGGTCCAGCGTGCCGACGTCCGCGATCGGCATGCCCAGCCAGGGCGCGCCCTGCTGCGCGGCGTCGGCGCCGAAGTCCGACTGCCGCAACCGCGTGTCGATGTTGTCGCTGCCCAAGCCGCGCACCAGCTTCGCCAGCAGATGCAGCTCTTCCAGTGTCGAGTTCGGCGCGGCCAGCGCGCCGATGGCCTGCGCGCCGTGCGCGGCTTTCACGTGAGAAAGCGCGTGCCGTACGTATTCCAACGCCACGTCCCAGTCCACCTCACGCCACTGGCCGTCCTGCTTCAGCAGCGGCCGCTCCAGCCGGTCGGCGGCGTTCAGGCCCTCATAGGAGAAACGATCGCGGTCCGACAGCCAGCACTCGTTGACCGCCTCGTTTTCCAGCGGCAGCACGCGCATCACGTGCTGCGCCTTGATCTGCACGATGAGGTTCGAACCCAGCGAATCGTGTGGACTCACCGAGCGGCGGCGCGACAGCTCCCACGAGCGCGCCTCGTAGCGGAACGGCTTGCTGGTCAGCGCGCCCACCGGGCACAGGTCGATCATGTTGCCGGACAGCTCCGAATCCACAGAGCGGCCGACGAAGGTCATGATCTCCGAGTGCTCACCGCGGCCGGCCATACCCAGCTCCATGATGCCGGCGATTTCCTGGCCGAAGCGCACGCAGCGCGTGCAGTGGATGCAGCGCGTCATCTCCTCGGCGGAGATCAGCGGACCCATCGGCTTGTGGAACACCACGCGCTTGGGCTCCGCGTAGCGGCTGGCCGAACCGCCGTAGCCCACCGCCAGATCCTGCAGCTGGCATTCGCCGCCCTGGTCGCAGATCGGGCAGTCCAGCGGATGGTTGATCAGCAGGAACTCCATCACCGACTTCTGCGCCTGCTTCGCGCGCTGCGACGCGGTGCGCACGATCATGCCCGGCGTGACCGGCGTTGCGCAGGCCGGCAGCGGCTTGGGCGCCTTCTCCACCTCCACCAGGCACATGCGGCAGTTGGCGGCGATGCTGAGCTTCTTGTGGTAGCAGAAATGCGGCACGTAGATGTCGAGCCGGCTCGCGGCCTCCATCACCATGCTGCCCTCGGGCACCTCGACCTTGCGGCCGTCGACTTCGATCTCGACCATCTACGCGGTCTCCGTCACGGCATCGACATGTTCGACAAGACAGTGGCCGTGGGCGATGTGGTGCTCGAACTCGTGGCGGAAGTGCTTGATGAACGCGCGCACCGGCATCGCGGCCGCGTCGCCCAGCGCGCAGATCGTGCGTCCCTGGATGTTGTCGGCCACCGAGTTCAGCAGGTCGATGTCCTCGGGGCGCCCCTCGCCGTGCTCGATGCGGTGCACGACGCGGTACAGCCACCCGGTGCCCTCGCGGCACGGCGTGCACTGGCCGCAGCTTTCCTCGAAATAGAAGTACGACAGCCGCTCCAGGCTGCGCACCATGCAGCGTGTCTCATCCATGACGATGACCGCGCCGGAGCCCAGCATCGAGCCGGCCTTCGCGATGGAGTCGTAGTCCATGTCGGTGGCCATCATCACATCGCCCGGCAGCACCGGCATCGACGAGCCGCCGGGGATCACCGCCTTGATCTTCCTGCCGCCGCGCATGCCGCCGGCGAGTTCCAACAACTTCGAGAACGGCGTGCCCAGCGGGATCTCGTAGTTGCCGGGATGCGTGACGTCGCCCGACACCGAGAAGATCTTCGTGCCACCGTTGTTGGGCCGACCCAGCGCGACGAAAGCATCGCCGCCCTGGTTGATGATGAACGGCACCGCCGCGAAGGTTTCGGTGTTGTTGATGGTCGTCGGCTTGCCGTACAGGCCGTAGCTCGCGGGGAACGGCGGCTTGAAGCGCGGCTGGCCCTTCTTGCCCTCCAGCGACTCCAGCAGCGCCGTCTCCTCGCCGCAGATGTAAGCGCCGAAGCCATGTGCCGCGTGCAACTGGAAGCTGAACGGCGAACCGAGGATGTTGTCGCCCAGATAGCCGGCGGCGCGCGCTTCTTCCAGCGCCTCCTCGAAGCGTTCGTACTCCGCCCACACCTCGCCGTGGATGTAGTTGTAGGCCACCGACACGCCCATCGCGTAGGCGGCGATCGCCATGCCCTCGATGACGATGTGCGGGTTGTAGCGCAGTATGTCGCGGTCCTTGAAGGTACCGGGCTCGCCTTCGTCGGAGTTGCAGACCAGGTACTTCTGGCCCGGGAACTGCCGCGGCATGAAGCTCCACTTCAGGCCCGTCGGAAAGCCCGCGCCGCCGCGGCCGCGCAGCGCCGACTTCTTCAGTTCGGCGATGACCGCGTCCGGCGTGATGGGCGTGGTCAGGATCTTGCGCAGCGCCGCGTAGCCGCCGCGCTTCTCGTAGTCCTTCAGGCGCCAGTTCGTGCCGTCCAGGTCCTTCAGGATGATCGGGCTGATGTGCCGGCCGTGGAAGCAGGTCTGCGCGGTCATCGCTTCGCCTGTTTCAATTCTTCCAGCAGCGCATCGAGCCGATCGTCGGTCAGGAAGCTTTCCATGCGCTTGTTGTTGACCAGCAGCACCGGCGCGTCGCCGCAGGCGCCCAGGCACTCGCCTTCCTTCAGCGTGAACCGGCCGTCGGGCGTGGTCTCGCCGAAGCCGATACCCAGCTTCTGCTTCAGCCGTTCGGCCGCACGGTTCGCGCCGGACAGCGCGCACGGCAGGTTCGTGCACAGCGTCAGCTTGCAGCGGCCGGTGGGCGCCAGGTTGTACATGCCGTAGAAGGTCGCGACCTCGTACACCGCGATGGCCGGCATTTCCAGGTAGTCGGCCACCGCCGCGATGACGTCGTCGGACAGCCAGTCGTGCTGGTCCTGCGCGATGGCCAGCGCGGCGATCACCGCCGAGTCCTTGCGGTCGGCCGGGTACTTCGCGACCTCGCGGTCGATGCGGCGGCAGGAATCGGCCGACAGCAGCGCGGGCGTGACCGGGAGCGCGCTCATCGATCGATCTCCCCGAACACGATGTCCTGCGTGCCGATGATCGCCACCGCATCGGCGATCATGTGGCCGCGTGCCATCTCGTCCAGGCCCTGCAGGTGCGCGAACCCGGGCGCGCGGATCTTCAGGCGGTAGGGCTTGTTCGCGCCGTCGGACACCAGCCAGATGCCGAATTCGCCTTTCGGATGCTCGACCGCCGCGTAGGCCTCGCCCGGCGGCACGTGGAAGCCTTCGGTGAAGAGCTTGAAGTGGTGGATCAGCTCTTCCATGTTCGACTTCATGTCGACGCGCGACGGCGGGGCGACCTTGTGGTTGTCGGTCATCACCGGTCCGGGATTGGCGCGCAGCCAGGTGATGCACTGCTGGATGATGCGGTTGCTCTGCCGCAGTTCCTCGACGCGCACCAAGTAGCGGTCGTAGCTGTCGCCGTTACGTCCCACCGGCACGTCGAAGTCCAGCCGGTCGTAGACCTCGTAGGGCTGCTTGCGCCGCAGATCCCACTCGACGCCCGAGCCGCGCAGCATCGGGCCAGTGAAGCCCATCTGCAGCGCGCGTTCCGGCGACACGACGCCGATGCCCACCAGCCGCTGCTTCCAGATGCGGTTGTCAGTGAGCAGCGTCTCGTACTCGTCCACGTACCTGGGAAAGCGCTTCGTGAAGTCCTCGATGAAATCCAGCAGCGAGCCCTGGCGGTTCTCGTTGAGACGCCGCGTATCCGCCGCGCTCTTGTACTTGTTTGCCGCGAACTGCGGCATCGCGTCCGGCAGGTCGCGGTACACGCCGCCCGGGCGGTAGTACGCAGCGTGCATGCGCGCGCCGGACACCGCCTCGTACACGTCCATCAGGTCTTCGCGCTCGCGGAAGCAGTACAGGAACACCGCCATCGCGCCCACGTCCAGCCCGTGCGCACCCAGCCACAGCAGATGGTTCAGCAGCCGCGTGATCTCGTCGAACATCACGCGGATGTACTGCGCGCGCACCGGCACCTCGACGCCCAGCAGCTTCTCGATGGCCATCACGTACGCGTGCTCGTTGCACATCATCGACACGTAGTCGAGCCGGTCCATGTACGGCACCGACTGCAGGTACGTGCGCGTCTCCGCGAGCTTCTCGGTCGCGCGGTGCAGCAGCCCGATGTGCGGGTCGGCGCGCTGGATGACCTCGCCGTCGAGCTCCAGCACCAGGCGCAGCACGCCGTGCGCGGCGGGATGCTGCGGGCCGAAGTTCAGCGTGTAGTTCTTGATATCGGCCATCAGCGCCCCTGGCCGTACGCGTCTTCGCGGATCACGCGCGGCACGATCTCGCGCGGCTCGATGGTCACCGGCTGGTAGATCACGCGGCGCTGCTCCGGGTCGTAGCGCATCTCGACGTGGCCGGAGATCGGGAAGTCCTTGCGGAACGGATGGCCGATGAAACCGTAGTCGGTGAGGATGCGCCGCAGGTCCGGGTGGCCCTCGAACACGATGCCGTAAAGGTCGAAGGCCTCGCGCTCGTACCAGTTTGCACCGGTCCATACGTCGGTAACCGATGCGATCAGCGGGAATTCGTCGTCCGCAACGACGCTGCGTACACGCACCCGCCAGTTGTGCTGCAGCGACAGCAGGTGCATGACAACGGCGAAGCGCGGCCCTTCCCAGGGTTCGTCACGCCACGTCGAGTAGTCGATGCCGGCGAGATCGATGAGCTGCGCGAAGGCCAGCGCCGGATCGTCGCGCAGCTTCAGCGCGACCGCATGATGGTCGGCGCCGCGCACAACGATCGTGACCTCGCCCAGCGCGACGATCACGTCCTGCAGCGTATCGCCCAGCGCCTGCTTCAGCGCCACGACCAGATTCTCGGTACGGCTGGTCAAAAAGCCTCCGCGCTTCGCGCTGCGGCGCGAGTTTGCTTGAGACGGCTCTGCGCTGCACTCATCGGGCGATGGTGTTGGTACGGCGGATCTTGTTCTGCAACTGGATGATCCCGTAGATCAGCGCTTCGGCCGTCGGCGGGCAGCCCGGCACGTAGATGTCCACCGGCACGATGCGGTCGCAGCCGCGCACGACCGAGTAGCTGTAGTGGTAGTAGCCGCCGCCGTTGGCGCACGAACCCATGCTGATGACCCAGCGCGGCTCGGCCATCTGGTCATAGACCTTGCGCAGTGCCGGCGCCATCTTGTTGCACAGCGTGCCTGCGACGATCATCACGTCGGACTGCCGCGGACTGGGCCGGAAGAAGATGCCGAAGCGGTCCAGGTCGTAGCGCGCGGCTCCGGCGTGCATCATTTCCACCGCGCAGCAGGCCAGACCGAAGGTCATCGGCCACAGCGAGCCGGTCTTCGACCAGTTCACCAGCTTGTCCACGCTGGTGGTGACGAAGCCTTCGTTCAGTACGCCTTCGATGCCCATGGTTCGTGCTGCACCCGCCGCCGTTTCCTCTATTCCCAGTCCAGCGCGCCGCGCTTCCATTCGTACAGGAAGCCCACCGTCAGGATCGCCAGGAAGACCATCATCGACCAGAAGCCGATGCTCCACACGCCCAGATCGCGCAGCACCACCGCCCACGGGAAGAGGAACGCGATCTCCAGGTCGAACAGGATGAACAGGATCGCGACCAGGTAATAGCGCACGTCGAACTTCATGCGCGCGTCCTCGAAGGCCTCGAAGCCGCATTCGTACGGCGACAGCTTCTCCGGGTCCGGCCGGTGCGGGCCCAGCAGCGCCCCGATGGCCATCGGCGCCGCGCCGATCACGAGGCCCACGACGACGAACAGCAGGACCGGAAGATAGCTTTCGAGGTTCACTGGGACGTGGCCTGGCCCTGTACTTCAGTCATACGTTCAGCGGTGCGGCTTCAGTGATGCGCTGGGTCCCGCGCCCGACTGTGTTTGAGGTCCTGGTGCCGACGGTGAGACTCGAACTCACACGGCTTTCGCCGCCACCCCCTCAAGATGGTGTGTCTACCAATTCCACCACGTCGGCCGGGCGCTCAAAAACCCTTTGAATTCTACTCGATTCACCCGTCGCTCGCGGCCTGCGCGACGCGCTGCACGCATTGTGAAACGGGCGTGCAGCGCGACCCCTGCCGTGCTGTCAGCGGCTGCTTCGCGATCTACTTCGGAACGTCAGCGGGCTTGTCGCCTGCCGGTGCCGAAGGCGCTGCGGGTGCAGACGTCGGCGCGGGTGGAACCGAGTCCGTGGCCGCGGGGTTGGCCGCCGGTACGGTGTTCTGCGGCGTGGCGGGCACAGGAATGTCGCGCGGTGCGGTGGGCACCGGCATCGAGTCCATGACGCCTCCCCCTCCGCCCGCGGGCCGCCGCTCCGACGTGCCGATGTAGGCCAGGCCCAGCGTGACCACGAAGAACACGGTGGCAACGCCGGCCGTCGCACGCGACAGGAAGTTGGCCGAGCCGGTGGCGCCGAACAGGCTGCCCGATGCACCGCCGCCGAAGGCGGCGCCCATGTCGGCGCCCTTGCCATGCTGCAACAGCACCAGCACGATGATCGCTATCGCCGACACCACCTGCACGACGATCAGCAGCGTAGTCAGATAAGTACCCATCACTACCTCTTCTATGAATTCGGTTGCGTGGCCGGCTGCGCTGCGCTGACCGCGGCTCAGCCGGCTGCGGCGCAGATCGCCGCGAAATCTTCCGCCACCAGCGATGCGCCGCCCACCAGCGCGCCGTCGATGTCGATCTGTTCGAAAAGCTCGGCCGCGTTGGACGGCTTCACGCTGCCGCCGTACAGGACGCGCAGTTGCGCGGCCTCGGCCATGTCGCTGCGTGCGACCTGCGAGCGCAGTGCGGCGTGGATCTCCTGCGCCTGCTCCGGCGTGGCGGTGCGGCCCGTCCCGATCGCCCAGACCGGCTCGTAAGCCAGCGCGCCGCCCGCCAGCCCTGCGGCGCCGACGACATCCAGCACCGCCTGCAACTGCTCGCTGACCACGCGCAGCGCCTGCCCGGCGTCGCGCTCGGCCAGCGACTCGCCCACGCACACGATGGGTCGCAGTCCCGCCGCGATGGCGGCCTTGGTCTTAGCGGCCACGTCGGCATCAACCTCGCGATGGAACTGCCGGCGTTCCGAGTGGCCGACGACCACCCACTCGCAGCCCACGTCCTTCAGCATCGCGGCCGACACCTCGCCCGTGTAAGCGCCCGACGCGTGCGCGGATACGTCCTGCGCACCGATCTCCACGTTCGTCGCCGCTGCCGCCAAGGCAGCCACGTAGACCGCCGGCGCGCACACCACCACGTCACACGCGAACGCGGCGCGGCGCGGCGCGAAGGCCTTGAGCCATGCGGCGTTGGCAGCCTGCGAACCGTTCATCTTCCAGTTCGCAACGACGAGGGGACGGGTGCGGACAGTCATTTTCAGCGAAGCCCGCCATTGTAAGCGGCGGACTCGTCTCGGCCAAAGGCGCCGTCCACGTCCAGCACGATCTTGCCGATGTGCTCGCCGGATTCCATCAGCGCATGGGCCCGCGCGGCGTCGGCCAGCGGAAACACCGCGTGCACCACCGGTTTGATGCGCCGGGCCTCCAGCAGCGGCCAGACGATCGAGCGCAGCCGCGCGGCGATCGCCGCCTTGAACGCCACCGGCCGCGGCCGCAGCGTGGAGCCCGTAACGGTCAACCGCCGCCGCAGCACGGCCGAGCAGTCGAGCGTTGCCTGCGCGCCGCCCAGCAGCGCGATGATGACCAGCCGGCCGTCATCGGCCAGGCACGCGATCTCGCGCGCCACATAGTCGCCGGCGACCATGTCGAGAATCACGTCCGCGCCCTTGCCGGCGGTTTCCTGCTTGACGACGGCCGCGAAGTCCTCGGTACGGTAGTTGATGCCGCGGCGCGCGCCCAGCGCTTCGCAGGCGCGTACCTTGGCGTCGCTGCCGGCAGTCGCGAACACCGTGTGACCAAGTGCGGCAGCGAGCTGTATCGCGGTGACGCCGATGCCGCTGGTGCCGCCCTGCACCAGCAGCGTCTCGCCGGGCGCGAGCCGCCCGCGGTCGAACACGTTGCTCCACACCGTGAAGAAGGTCTCCGGCAGTCCGGCCGCCTCGATCATCGTCAGGCCGCGCGGCACCGGAAGGCACTGTCCTGCGGGCGCCACGCACCACTCGGCATAACCGCCGCCGGCCAGCAGCGCACAGACCGCATCGCCGACTGCGAAGCCGCTGCCTTCGAGGTCGCCGCCTTCGATGGTGCCGGCCACTTCCAGCCCGGGCAGATCGGACGTCCCGGGCGGCGGCGCGTAAGCGCCCTTGCGCTGCAGGACGTCGGGTCGGTTGATGCCGGCTGCGTGCACGCGAATCAACACTTCGCCGGCGCCGGGTACGGGACGCGGGCGTTCGACCGGGCGCAGCACGTCGGGGCCGCCGGGTGTCGTGATCTCGATGGCGCGCATCATTGGATTCATCGTCGGTTCAGCGCAGGTCAGCTCACTCGCTGCCAAGCTGCTGCCACAGGAAAGCCATCTCCAGCGCGCGCACGCGGGCACGCTGCTCGTTGTTCGCCGCTGACGCGTGCCCACCCTCGGTGTTCTCGTAGTACCACACTGGATGCCCCAGTTCGCGCATGCGCGCGACCAGCTTGCGCGCATGGCCCGGATGCACGCGATCGTCGCGCGTCGACGTCGTGACCAGCAGCGCCGGATAGCGCGTCTCCCTGCGCAGGTTCTGGTACGGCGAATAGCGTGCGATCACCGCCCAGTCGGCCGCATCGTCGGGATTGCCGTACTCGGCCACCCAGCTCGCGCCGGCCAGCAGTCGGTGGTAGCGCTGCATGTCGAACAGCGGCACCTGCGCGACCACCGCGCCGAACAGCTCCGGCCGCTGCGCCATCACGGCGCCGACCAGCAGCCCGCCGTTGCTGCCGCCCATGATGCCCAGATGGCTCGGCGTCGTCACGCCGCGCCGGACCAGATCCTCGGCGATCGCGATGAAATCGTCGAACGCGCGCTGGCGCTGGTGCTTCAGCGCCGCCTGGTGCCAGGCCGGCCCGTACTCGCCGCCGCCGCGGATGTTGGCCAGCACGAAGGTGCCGCCGCGCGCCAGCCACGCGCGGCCGTAGGCGCCGCTGTAGAAAGGCTGCATCGAAACCTCGAAGCCGCCGTAGCCATACAACAACGCCGGCGCCCCTGGAGCCGCCTTCTTCGGCCGCACGATGAAGTAAGGCACACGCGTTCCGTCGGCGGATCTGGCGAATTGCTGCTCCACCATCATGCCGGCCGCATCGAACATCGCAGGGAGGGTCTTCAGCACCTCCGGCTTGCCGCGGCCCAGTTCGCCCAGCAGCAGCGAACTCGGCGTCAGGAAGTCCTGATACGTGATCCAGTACTGGTTGGAGGTGAAGGGATCGACTGCGCTGGCCGTCGCCGCGCCGGTGCCGGGCAGGGTCACCGGCGTCGTCAGCCAGCGTTTGCCGTCGTGGCGCAGCTCCAGCACCTGGCTCTTCACGTCGTCCATCACGTTCAGCACCAGTCCGTCGCGCAGCACGCTATAGCTCGCCAGCGAGCGCGTCGGCGTCGGCGCGAACAGCAGCTCGAAATCGCGTTCGCCGCGCGCGAAGGCATCGGCCTTGATCGCCGCCAGCGCGCCGCGCGGCACCGTGCGGCCGCCGACGGTCCAGTCGCTGCGCGGTCTCACCAGCAGCCAGTCGCGCACCAGCGCGGGACGCGCGTCGGTGGGCACGTCGATGCGTACCAGCTCGTCGCCGCGGCGCACGAAGGTCGCGCTGCGGAAAAACTCGATGGCCTGGCGCACGCCCTCGCGGAAGTAGCCCGGCGTGTGGTCCACCCACGGATCGACGCCCACGTCGGTTTCGCTGCCTTCGAACACGGTCACGGCGGCCGACAATGGCGTGCCGCGCTGCCAGCGCTTGACGATGCGCGGATAGCCGCTGGCGGTCATCGAGCCGGGGCCGAAATCCGTGCCCACCAGCAGCGTGTCGGCGTCGCGCCACACCGTGTCGCTCTTGGCCTCCGGCAGCGTGAAGCCGCCGGCGACGAAGGACTTCGTCGCGACGTCAAACTCGCGCACGACCACCGCGTCGCCGCCGCCCCGCGAGAACTCAATGAGGCACTTTTCGTAAGCGGGCGGCAGACAGCGCGCGCCCGACCACACCCAGTTCTCCTTCTCGTCGCGCGCCAGCGCATCGACGTCCAGCACGGTTTCCCAGGTCGGTTGCGGCTTGCGGAATTCGGCCCAGCTCGTGCGGCGCCACAGGCCGCGCGGGTTGGCAGCGTCCTGCCAGAAGTTGTAGAGCCACGGGCCGCGCGCCGCCACCAGCGGAATGCGGTCGCGCGAATCCAGCACTTCACGGATCTCGGTCTGGATCGCCTTGAACCGCGGCGACTGCGTCAGCGCATCCAGCGAACGCTGGTTCTCGCTGTTGACGAAAGCCATCGCCTTGTCGCCATCCACTTCCTCGAGCCACAGGAAGGGATCGGCGGACTGGGCGTGCGCGGACAGAGTCATGGACACCAGGACTGCGAAGAGTGCGGATCGAATCGAAAGAGCCATCTCTATATGCAAGCGGCGCCCTCGTGGGCGCCGCCGGGAGTTGAATCCCCGCTCGCGCGGGGATGACGGCATCGGGCTGCGGAGGCCCGTTGCCCGGACTACAGCTGCTGCTGCTCGACCACGGGCTGCGGAACCGCCGCAACGTTGCCTTCGACCGCCTTCATCGACAGGCGCACGCGGCCCTTCTCGTCGGCCTCGATGACCTTGACCTTCACGGCCTGGCCTTCCTTCAGGTAGTCGGCCACCGCGTTGACGCGCTCGTTGGCGATCTGCGAGATATGCAGCAGGCCGTCGCGACCCGGCAGGATCTGCACGATCGCGCCGAAGTCCAGCAGGCGCAGCACCGTGCCGTCATAGACCTTGCCCACCTCGACCTCAGCCGTCAGCTCCTGGATGCGGCGCTGTGCTTCCTTGCCCTTCTCCTGGTCGACGCTGGCGATGATGACAGTGCCGTCGTCTTCGATATCGATCTGCGTGCCGGTCTCCTCGGTCAGCGCACGGATCACCGCCCCGCCCTTGCCGATGACGTCGCGGATCTTCTCCGGGTTGATCTTCATCTTGATCAGCCGCGGCGCGAAGGCCGACAGCTCGCCGCGCGACACGCCGATCGCGTCCTGCATCTTCTGCAGGATGTGCATGCGGCCTTCCTTGGCCTGCGCCAGCGCCACCTGCATGATCTCGCGCGTGATGCCCTCGATCTTGATGTCCATCTGCAGCGCGGTGATGCCGGTGGCCGAGCCCGCAACCTTGAAGTCCATGTCCCCCAGGTGATCCTCGTCGCCGAGGATGTCGGTCAGCACCGCGAACTTGTTGCCTTCCTTGATCAGGCCCATCGCCACGCCGGCGACGTGCGCCTTCAGCGGAACGCCGGCATCCATCAGCGCCAGGCAGCCGCCACACACCGAGGCCATCGACGACGAGCCGTTGGATTCGGTGATTTCGGAGACCACGCGCAGCGAGTACTGGAAGTCGTCGTAGCTGGGCAGCACTGCCAGCAGCGCGCGCTTGGCCAGGCGGCCGTGGCCGATCTCGCGGCGCTTGGGCGCGCCGACGCGGCCGGTCTCGCCGGTGGCGAACGGCGGCATGTTGTAGTGGAGCATGAAGCGCTCGCGGTACTCGCCCTGCAGCGCGTCGATGATCTGCTCGTCCTGCCGAGTGCCCAGCGTGGCGGTGACCAGCGCCTGCGTCTCGCCGCGCGTGAACAGCGCAGAGCCGTGGGTGCGCGGCAGCGCGCCCAGGCGGATCTCGATGGGACGCACGGTGCGCGTGTCGCGGCCGTCGATGCGCGGCTCGCCGTCGAGGATCTGGCTGCGCACCAGCTTCGCCTCGAGGTCGAACAGCACGCCGTCCACGACGTTCGAGTCGGGGCGCGCGGCGCCACCGGCCGCTTCCTCGTCGAGCTTCGCCGCGACCAGCGCGTACACGTCGTTGATCTTGTGCGTGCGCGCCTGCTTGTTGCGCGTCTGGTAGGCATCGCGCAGGCCGGGCCCGGCGAGTTGGACCAGCTTCGCCAGCAGCGGCTCGTTGCTCTCGGGCGTCTTCCAGTCCCATGCAGGCTTGCCGGCCTCGCGCACCAGTTCATGGATTGCGTTGATCGCCGCCTGCATCTGCTCGTGGCCGTGCATGACGGCGCCCAGCATCACTTCCTCGGACAGCTGGTCGGCCTCGGACTCGACCATCAGCACCGCGCGCTCGGTCCCGGCGACCACCAGATTGAGCTGCGAGCTCTTCAGCTGCGTGGCCGTGGGGTTCAGCACGTACTGGCCGTCGAGATAGCCGACGCGTGCCGCGCCGATCGGGCCCTTGAACGGGATGCCGGCCACCGACAGCGCGGCCGACGCGCCGATCAATGCCGGGATGTCGGGATCGATCTCGGGGTCGATGGACAGCACGTGGATGACCACCTGCACTTCATTGAAGAAGCCATCGGGAAACAGCGGGCGGATCGGACGATCGATCAGACGCGAAGTCAGCGTCTCCTTCTCCGACGGACGACCTTCGCGCTTGAAGAAGCCGCCCGGGATGCGGCCGGCCGCATAGGTCTTCTCGACGTAATCCACCGTCAGCGGGAAGAAGTCCTGGCCGGGCTTGGCCTCCTTGCGAGCGACGACGGTGGCCAGCACCACCGTGTCGTCCATCGAGCACAGCACCGCGCCGGATGCCTGGCGCGCGATCTCGCCGGTTTCCAGCTTGACGGTGTGCGCGCCGTAGGAGAACGATTTCGTGACTTTGTCGAACACTTTGAATTCCTTTCGTTCGGGCGCTGACCACGTCAGCGCCCCGAGAACGGGCACGCGGCGGTATCGACGACTCGGCGCGGATTTGGCACTGCTGCCGCCTCCGCCCTACGCCATTACCTCTGCTGCCTTACGTCCATACCGCAACGCGCCCTGGTTTCAGTCCCGGAGGACTGGTTACAGTTCAAGCGGGCAACGGCAAAAAGCCTGCGCAGATCACTCTGCGCAGGCTTTCTGCAACCATGTCCGGGTCATCGTGCGCAGTGCTTCTACTTGCGCAGTCCGAGGCTGTCGATCAGCCCCTTGTACGCCTCCGGGTTCTTGCCCTTCAGATAGTCGAGCAGCTTCCGGCGGCGGCTGACCATCTTCAACAGACCCCGGCGCGAATGGTGATCCTTCACGTGGGCCTTGAAGTGGTCGGTCAGTTCGTTGATGCGTGCGGTCAGCAGCGCGACCTGCACTTCGGGCGAGCCGGTGTCGGCCTGCGCCCGCTGGTACTTGGCGACGATCTCCGCCTTGTTGATATTGGCGACAGCCATGTTTTCCCTTTCAGATCAAAGACTAAGGACACGCGTACACGGAAGGATGGCCGTGCCGTGAAGCCTGCGAGTATAGCCCAACGGGGCCCGGCCCGCCGGGCGTTGCGGGCGGGGCCGCTCAGCCCGGCAGCGCCGGCATCCGGCAGGTGGTGGGTCGCGCGGTGTGCGACGCGTCGATGCGCGTCAGCGTGCGGAAGCCGAAGCCGCTGCCCTCGACGTCGAAGCGCACGCCGGGCTCACCCTTGCGCGCCATCATCGACACCACCAGCGGGCCGATCAGCTGATGATCCGCGGCGCGCATCTCGACGGCGCCGTACGGGCTGTCCGCACCTGTCGCGCGCATGCCGGACAGCCGGCGGGCGACCGCGGCCGCGTCGGTAGTGCCGGCCGCCTCGATCGCCCGTACAAGCATCTCGACCATCAGGATCGTGCGTGCCTGGAAGTAGTCGTCGCGCGGATCGGGAAAGCGCTGGCGGAACTCGACGTAGACGCGTTCCATGTCCGGCGGCGCCGCATTCGGGTGCCATTCGGCCACGGCGACGGTGCGGCCGACGCCGGCTTCGCCCAGCGCCGCCGGCGCGCCCAGCCCGTTTGCATAGAACGTGTAGAAGCCGACGGTCAGACCGGACTCGCGCGCCGCGCGCACCAGCAGCGTCAGGTCGTTGCCCCAGTTGCCGGTGATGACGGTGTCGGCGCCGCTCGCCCTGATCTTCGCGACGATGGGCGCGAAGTCACGTACGCGCCCCGGCGCATGCAGCTCGTCGCCGACGATCGCGATGTGCGGCGCCCTTTCACCCAGCATGGCGCGCGCCGTCGCGGCGACCTGCTGGCCGAAGCTGTAGTCCTGGTTCAGCAGATAGACGGACTTCACCGCGGCATCGGCGCGCAGCGCCTCGACCAGCGCGGCCATGCGCATTTCCACGTGCGCATCGAAGCGGAAGTGCCACGGGCTGCAGCGCTCGTTGGTCAGCGCGGGATCGACGGCCGAGTAGTTGAGGAACAGCACGCGCGCAGCCGGCGTGCGTTCGTTCCACTTGTCCACCGCGTCCAGCAGCGCGGCGGCCACCGCCGAACTGTTGCCCTGCAGGACGAAGGGCACGCGTGCGTCAGTGGCGCGCCGGAACATCAGCAACGCCTCCTCGACCTGCCCCTTCGAGTCCAGAAGCTGCAGTTGCAGCGGCCTGCGTTCGTTGCCGACGCGCACGCCCCCGCGCGCGTTCACGCGCTCGATCGCGAAGTTCAGGTTGCGCGCCACCGCCTCACCGGTATTGGCGAAGGGGCCGGAGAACGCCTCGATCATGCCCAGCCGGATCGGTTCGCCGGTCGGCGCTCCGTGTGCCATCGGTGCGGCCAGTGACAGTGCCAGAGCGCCGATCATCGCGGCGCCGTGGCGCCGCAGCACTCGCGCAATGCTTCGCAGGCGTGCGGATGCCGCGGTCACGGGGCCAGCGAAGTCTGCGGGTTCAGCCGCTCCACGTCGCTGTACAGCTTGTTCAGCGCGTTCAGATAGGCCTTCGCGGAGGCCGCGACGATGTCGGGGTCGGCGCCGATACCGTTGACGATGCGACCGGCGCGCGACAGTCGCACCGTCACCTCGCCCTGCGACTCCGTGCCGGTGGTGATCGCGTTCACCGAATACAGCAGCAGTTCGGAGCCGCTCTTCACCTGGCTTTCGATGGCTTTCAGCGACGCGTCCACCGGGCCGTTGCCGTCGGATTCTGCCGTCACCTCGTCGGGTCCGATGGCCAGCACCACGCGCGCGTGCGGGCGCTCGCCGGTCTCCGAATGCTGCGCCAGTGCCAGCAGCTTGAAGTGCTCGTCGTGCGGCGTCACCGTCTCGTCGGAGAACAGCGCCTGGATGTCCTCGTCGTAGATCTCGGACTTGCGATCGGCCAGTTCCTTGAAGCGCGCGAACGCCGCGTTGAGCTCCGTTTCGCTTTCTATCGGTATCGCGAGTTCCTGCACGCGCTGCTTGAAGGCGTTGCGGCCGGACAGTTTGCCCAGCACGATCCTGTTGGTGAACCAGCCCACGTCCTCGGCGCGCATGATCTCGTAGGTGTCGCGCGCCTTCAGCACGCCGTCCTGGTGGATGCCGGACGCATGCGCGAAGGCGTTCGCGCCGACCACCGCCTTGTTGGGTTGCACCGGGAAGCCGGTGATGCCCGACACCAGCTTCGATGCTGGCACGATCTGCGTGGTGTCGACGCCGGTTTCCAGATCGAAGAAGTCGCGGCGCGTGCGCACGGCCATCACCACTTCCTCCAGCGAGCAGTTGCCGGCGCGCTCGCCCAGCCCGTTGACCGTGCATTCGATCTGCCGCGCGCCGCCGATCTTCACGCCGGCCAGCGAGTTGGCTACCGCCATGCCGAGGTCGTTGTGGCAATGCACGCTCCACACCGCCTTGTCCGAGTTCGGGATGCGCTCGCGCAGGTTGCGCAGGAAGTCGCCGTAGAGCTCGGGGATCGCGTAGCCAACGGTGTCGGGAATGTTGATGGTGGTCGCACCCTCGGCGATGACGGCCTCCAGCACGCGGCAAAGGAAATCTGGATCGGAGCGGTAGCCGTCCTCGGGCGAGAACTCCACGTTGTCGGTGAACTGCCGCGCGAAGCGCACTGACAGTTTCGCCTGCTCGTGCACCTGCTCGGGCGACATGCGCAGCTTCTTCTCCATGTGCAGCGCCGACGTTGCGATGAACGTATGGATGCGGCTGGACTTCGCGCCGGCCAGCGCCTCGGCGGCGCAGCTGATGTCGCGATCGTTGGCGCGCGCCAGCGAGCACACCGTCGAATCCTTCACCGCGTTGGCGATCGCGCGTATCGCCTCGAAGTCGCCGTTGGACGACGCCGCGAAGCCCGCCTCGATGATGTCCACGCGCAGCCGCTCCAGTTGCATCGCGATGCGCAGCTTCTCCTCCTTCGTCATCGAGGCGCCGGGACTCTGCTCGCCGTCGCGCAGCGTGGTGTCGAAAATGTAGAGGCGGTCGGTCATGGTGGGCTCCGAAGCAAAACGGATCATCCGCCAGGCTCTGGGCGCTGGCAGCGGCACTGCACGAATTGGGGGGTGGGAGTTAGCTGCGCGCGGGGCGCAGCAGCAGCAGCAGGCCTAGCAGGAGGCCCGGAATGCGCAGCGAGACGAGAGGAAAACACGACATGGTCGGACTATAGGCTGATTCGGCGGCGTTGTGCAAGGCAGCGTTGGCGGTCCTGGAGTGTTTCGATTTGCTTCTTTACGGAGTCTGCGACTGCCGGGCGCGGCGCACTGCGATGCTGTCATCCCCGCGGAAGCGGGGATCCATCTTTGCTTTGTAGTCCGTAGTGTTCGGTGTGTCCTCGCGCCGCGGTGTGTGGCGGTCCGGACCTCCTCAACGTCAGGCGGCCCTTCGGGCAACCCTGCGGTACTCGCACTGGCGGCCGGCCCGCAGACTCTCGCGCCGTAGGGGAAGCAGTGCCCTTAGCCGGCACCCCTCGGCGCTCGGTCCGCGTGCCGGACG
>Ga0307505_10001330_pt1 | contig 20414 bp, 14 predicted proteins | sample 23_S_MG_FD_202183 | JGI IMG/M metagenome (GOLD analysis project Ga0307505, IMG submission 202183) | Soil microbial communities from Populus trichocarpa stands in riparian zone in the Pacific Northwest, United States - 23_S | ecosystem: Environmental > Terrestrial > Soil > Riparian zone > Trees...
ATCCTGCCGCGGTAAATCGCGTGTCTAGCCCTTCCGCGCTCGGGCCGCCTCGTACCTCGCGATCTGCTCGTCCGGCGTCGCGGCCGCGATCGCGGCCGCGATCACGTCCAGCGGTAGGTCGTCGAGCGTCTTGAAGCGGAGGCAGGACTTGCCCATGTCGAGCTTCTTGCCGGCCTTCGCGAACCCGTCTCGGAGGCGCCGCTCGGCCGCCGGGTCCGCGTATTCGCCCATCAGGTAGAGCGAGTAGTAGTGCTTCTGCGCCGCCAGCGCGGCGATGCCCAGCGGCTGGCCGTTGTACGTCTTCGGGTAGCGCTCCAGCGGAATCTCGTAGCACAGCATCCCCCAGTTCATCGACTCGACGTAGCCCTCCGGAAGGTTCTCCAGGATCAGTGCGCGCAGGACCGACATCACTTCCGCGCGCTCGGGCGGGAGCTCGGCGAGGTACTCCTCGGCGGTGGAGGCGGAGCTGGAGGCCATCTGGGCTCGGCGGACAGTGGACAGTAGACGGTCGAAAGATTAGCCCTCTGGCAGGGCACCTCAATCGACCGTCTACCGTCAGCCTACCTCGCGATCGCGAGCCGAGCGACACCGGATCCCACCGCGCTCTCCAGCCGCAGTACGTACACCCCGGGCGCGAGGCCGGCCGTGGACAAGGACAGATCGTGTCGGCCGGCGGCCAGCGCGCCGTCGTGCACCACGCGCACGCGCCGGCCCTGCGCGTCGAAGAGGGACAGCCGGGCGTCCACGGTCTCCGCGAGCTCCACGCGCGCAACCGTGCCCGTGCGGGACGGGTTGGCGCCCACGACAGAGAGCTGCACCGCCGGCGCAGCATCCGGGCCTGCCGGCCCCGCGGACACCGCGTCGTTGCGGTAGATGAACAGCAGGTCGTCGATCTCGTCGACGCCCGTGATGTCGAGGTCGCCGTCGTTGTCGCGGTCGTGCAGGAGGGCGCAGGAGCCGGCGCCGGTGGCGGCGAGGATGCGCGCCGGCGCGAACGAGCCGCCGCCGAGGTTCTCGTGGATGCGGAAGTCGCCCGAGTTGTAGTTGCTCGTGACGATGTCGAGGTCGCCGTCGCCGTCGAGGTCGCCCATGTCGATGGCGATGACGAAGCTGCCCGTCGGCAGCGAGAACGACGGCAGGAATCCGCCGGCGCCGTTCGACAGGTGGATGGTGACGACGTTGCAGAGGTAGCTGGACGTCGCCACGTCGGCGTCGCCGTCGTTGTCCAGGTCGCCGGCCGCCACCTGCCACGGACCGCCGCACGACGAGGCCGTGCCGGCCGGGACGAGCGCGCCCAGTCCGTTCGACCGCAGCGACACAATGCTCTGCGCCTGCCGGTTGCCCAGGTACACGTCGAGCACTCCGTCCCCGTCCACGTCGGCGACGGCGAGCGCGTGCGGACCGTTCCAGGTCTGCGCCAGCGCGACCGGCGCCGAGAACGTCCCGCCGGCCTGCCCGGTCAGCACAGTCACGTTGTCGGCCGTGTTGTTGGCCGTGACCAGTTCGTCGATGCCGTCGCCGTCGAGGTCGAGCACGACGACGCTGCGGACGGTCTGCCCCGCCGTGTAGGCCACGCGCGAGGGGAACGCGCCGGCGCCGTCGTTGAGCAGGACGTGCACCTTGTTGGTGCCCAGGTTGGCCACTACCGCGTCGACGTCGCCGTCGGCGTCGAAGTCGCCGGTGTCGACGGGGCTCGGAACGGAGCCGCCGGGGAGCGGCCACACGGTGAAGTCGGAGTAGCCGCCGGCGCCGTCGTTGAGGAACATCCGCACGTCGTTGGCGGCCTCGTTGGCGATGAGCAGGTCGCTCCAGCCGTCCCCGTTGAAGTCCGCCGCGGAGCCCCCGTAGCTGATGATCAGGCCCTCCCCGGGGAGCCGCACGCGGACGGTGTCGATGGGGACGATCACGCCGCCGCCGGCGGTGACGGCGGCCCACCAGGTCCACCCGTGCGCGGTGTCAAGCAGCTGCCCGTCGGCCGCAGCGAGCGCGCGCGAGATCTGCATCGTCACGATCTCGCCGGCGGAGAACGGCTGCGCCGGCGTGAAGCGCAGGCGCGTGTCGCCATCGTGCAACGTGAGCGCGCCGGCTGCGACGCCGGACCAGCGGCCCATCACCCGGACGACCGCCGGCGTGACGGTGGCGGGGTCGAGCGCCCTGTCGAACGTGATGTCGATGGGCCCGCTGCGCGGGATGCCGATCGCGTTGGGTGCCGGCGCGGCGCCGAGGGCCTGGAGGGCCTGTGCGGCTGCCGGCGCGGCCGGCGCGGCCGCGAGCGCGGCGAGGAGGACGATGGAGCGCACTCTGTCAGCGGCTGAGGTGCTGCGAAGGTAGCATGCTCCCGGCCGCAGGCCCCGCTGTTCGGATGCGAACGCTCCCCTACCTCAGATCACAACGAGGGAGATCCCCTTCGACAGGCTCATGGCAGGCGCTCGACACCGCACCGGGTGACGTCGAGCCCTCACCGGCGATGCCCGGCCGGTGGGGGCTCGGGATGACAGGGCGTTGCAAGGCGGCGCGGCCGGAGCGTGCCACGCAAGGGAGGGCGGGTACCTCGCGGCGCACCCCGCCTCCCTTCTCGCCCATCGAAGACGCGCCGTGCCGGACCGCCCGACTCCGCTCGAGGACGCCGACAACCTGATGCCCGCCGGCGACGTGGCCGGCCCCACCGACTACGTCGGCATCCCGGCCCCGTACGTCTCCGCGGCCGAGTCGCCGGCGGAGGCGACGCTGAAGGCCGTCGGTGCGGGGATCATCTTCGGGATCCTCTTCGGCGCGGCGAACGCGTACCTCGGTCTACGGGCGGGGCTCACGATCTCGACCTCGATCCCGGTGGCCGTAATGACGGTGGCGCTGTTCCGCGCGCTGCAGACGGCGGGCGTGCGGAGCACCATCCTGGAGGCCAACCTCTCGCAGACCGTCGGCTCGGCCTCGTCGTCCGTCGCCAGCGGGGTCATCTTCACGCTGCCGGCGCTGTTCCTGTGGGGGTTCGACACGAACGTCGTCCAGATCACGCTGCTCGCGATGTGCGGGGGGCTGCTGGGCGTCCTGTTCATGATCCCGCTCCGGCCGTACCTCATCGTGCGGGAGCACGCGAACCTCCCGTACCCTGAGGGGACGGCCTGCGCCGAGGTGCTGAAGGCGTCCCAGGCGGGCAGCGGGCGCGCTAGGAACGTCTTCCTCGGCCTCGGCGTGGGCGCGCTGTTCAAGGGGCTGACGGGTTGGGCGCGGGCGGTGCCCGACAGCCTGGAGGTCGCGATCCCCTTCCTCCGCAAGGGCCAGCTCGGCGCCGACGTGAGCGCGGCGCTGTTCGGCGTCGGCTACATCCTCGGGCCGCGCATCGCCGCCATCATGGCCGGCGGCGGCCTCCTCTCGTGGCTCGTCATCATCCCCGCCATCGCCACTTAGGGCGCCGGCCGGCCGACGCCGCTCTTCCCCGAGACGACGCTCACCATCGACGCGATGGACCCGGGCCTCATCTGGAGCCGGTACGTCCGCTACATCGGCGCGGGGGCCGTGGCGATGGGCGGGCTCATCACGCTCGTCAAGAGCATCCCGACGATGATCGAGAGCTTCCGGATCGGCGCGCAGCAGCTGCGCGCGCGGATCGGCGGCAGCGAGGAGTCGGTCCTGCGGACGGAGCAGGACCTCTCGCTGAAGGTGGTGGGCATCGGGGCAGTAGTCGTGTTCCTCGTCCTGACGATCGTGCCGGCCGCGTTCAGCACCATCGACATCCCGCTCGGTCGGGCGCTGGCGGCGCTGCTCGTGGTGATCTTCGCTTTCTTCTTCGTGACCGTCTCCTCGCGGATCGTCGGCCTCGTGGGGGTGACCTCGAACCCGACGAGCGGGATGACCATCGCGACGCTGCTCGGGACGGCCTCGGTGTTCCTCCTCCTCGGGTGGACCGACGACGCGGGGAAGGTGGCGGCCCTCACGGTCGGCGCCGTCGTCGCAATCGCAGCCTCCATCGCCGGCGACACGTCGCAGGACCTCAAGACGGGCTTCCTGCTCGGGGCGACGCCGCGACGGCAGCAGGTCGGCGAGATCGTGGGCGTGCTGACATCGGCGGCGTTCGTGGCGTTGACGGTGCTCCTGCTCGCGCAGGCCTACGGGTTCGGCGGCGAGGAGCTGCCGGCGCCGCAGGCGACGCTGATGAAGCTGGTGATCGACGGCGTGCTGGCGCAGTCGCTGCCGTGGACGCTCGTCGCCATCGGGGCCGCGATCGCGGCGGCCGCGGCGGCGCTGCGGATCCCGCCCCTCCCCTTCGCGGTGGGCGTCTACCTGCCGGTCTCGACGATGCTGCCCGTGTTGTTCGGGGGGCTGCTGCGGCTGTTCATGGAGCGGCGGGCGTCGTCGAAGGAGGAGAAGACCGCGCGGCGGGACCGGGGCATCCTCTTCGGCTCGGGGCTCGTGGGCGGCGAGGGGCTGATCGGCGTCGCGATCGCCGGCGCGGCCGGCTACGCCGTCTCGCGCGGGGCGGAGCCGTGGAGCATCGGGACCGAGTGGGCCGGGCCCGCCGCGGAGGCGCTGTCGGCCGTCCTGTTTGCCGGCCTCATCGGGTATTTCGCGTGGCTCGTCACGCGCCGGCCGGCGGGGTAGCGGTCGTCGCTTACGCGCTTGAGTTTTCTACTCATTACGGACCGTCCCGCCGCGCACGCCGGCGTCACAGTACGACCAGGCGGGTGGGCGGTTGGAGGGGGAAGCGCCGGAAGTCACGACCGTTGAAGGTGACGAACTCCGCGCAGCCGGCCTTCTCGGCGGCGTGGACGTGCAGCGCATCGTAAACCGTGCCGCTCACCAGCCCGGCGACTCGCTTGATGACCGCGTCATAGTCAGCCGCGCCCAGGGCAACGACTTCGACGTTCGCGACGATTCTCTCTCGAATCAGGCGCTCCGCCTCGAGAGGGGTGACCTGCGGGCTCACCGGCAGCGCGGTCAGTGTGGCGAAGGTCTCCGCCAGCACGTGTGTAGCGACCGCGACGGCCACCTCGCCGGCGAGCATACGGTCGAAATACGAGCGCGCTGGCACATGCCGCGGATGGCCCGCGATAAGCGCCGGGACCAGCACGGACGTGTCCAGCAGGGCCTTCAACGCGGCTCACCAGATGCCGGCCCGCCGCGGCTCATCGCCGAGGGGTCGCGTTCACTGATCCAGCCCCGCGTGCTTGCGGGCACGTTCATCCCGTTGCTGCCGGATGAAATCGACGACATCGACGTCATCGCTCACGCGCCCGGTGTGGACCAGCAGCCCGTTGACGTACTGCAGCGGCGACTCCGACTCCTGGGGCCGCAGTTGGAGTGCCGGGGCACCATCGCCCTGCTCGTGGATCTCCGCCACTAGTGCTGCGCCCGGCCGCAGCCCCAGCCGGTCGCGGATGCGCTTGGGAATGAGGATGCGCCCGAACCGATCGAGGGTCAATGTCATGATGGCCAGGGTCGAACTTTTGCCAAGGTACGTCGCGAATTGGCAAATCTGTGTTTGGTGCAATGAGCGAGGGCGATGAGCGACCAGCATCGAGCTGTGAGTGCGAAGCGCCTGCCACCGCCCTCTGTTTCATCCCGAGCCGGCCGTAGGCGCAGCCGGAGGCCGTGTCGAGAGCCTGCCCTGAGTCCTCGAAGGGGACCTCATTGGCGTATCGCCCGTGACGCTTTGTCAACCGGCCGGCGACCTGCCGGCCGGCGTGGAGGCCGGCCTCGAGGCGCGGGACACGTGGGATGGGTGGGAGGAGCCGTAGGCCGGCGGCCCGGCCGCGGTCGTGGCGGGCGTGCGGGCGCTGCCCAGGGCCGGCCGGGGCCAGTTCAAGGTCGCGTGATCTCGTGGCGCGCGGCTCCACAGGTGTAAATAGCCAGCCACCCGGGGGATGAGTATGGCACGGCCGGGCGCGGCCCAGACGCTGGAGCAGCCGCTCCCAAGGGCCATCACGGGCGACCGCCCGGTCCGGGTCCTCTCGCCCCAGTGCGATATCTCGCCTGCTGCGCCAGGTACTTCCGCCTCCCCTTGGCGCGCTGTCGGTCAGCGATCAACTTGCGCTCCTCGAAAGTGCGCGCATTGTGACTTCGAGTAAGATGGCTGTTGCAGGCGCTACAGGCGAGCACGAGGTTGTCGAGCGTGTCGGTTCCGCCGGCCCGAACGGCCACCACGTGATCGACGGTTGCAGCGCAGTAGGCCGAGAATGACACGAGTAGATCCGTTCCGCAGTAACGACAGAATCCGCGATCGCGGTCAAATACCTCCATCCAAAGCTTCTCTTTGACGGTCATGGCGCGTCGATTCGGTGACTGACAGAATAGCTGGAGACGCGGTCTCGGTCGCCGCGGGCGAAGGGTGTCGCTGTGGACGAGCGCCTTGAACGGCTCCGTACCGGCGCTACGCGCGTCGCCGCTGGAAGAAGTGTCGTCGGGTCGGGGCGCGCTAGGGCCGGCGGTGGACCACCCGGCCCATCGGCGCCGGACGCGCTATGTCCGATCAGTGTCTGGTGTCGCGACTACCTTCCGCCAGATCCAACTCGAACGCCAGGCAACGTGTCACTTGAGATCAGCGTCGTCGACTCGGACGCCGACCCCGCGGCCGGCCAGAAGGGCGGCAGAAGAGGGGCCGGCAAGGGGAAGAAGAGCGGCGCCGTGGTCGGCTACGAGGCCGAGCTGTGGAAGATGGCCGACGCGCTCCGCGGCAGCATGGATGCCGGCGAGTACAAGCACGTCGTGCTGGGCTTGATCTTCCTCAAGTACATCTCCGACGCGTTCGAGGAGCGACACGAGAAGCTGATCGCCGAGCGCGCACACGGCGCCGACCCGGAGGACCCGGACGAGTACCGCGCGCACAACGTGTTCTGGGTGCCGCCTGAGGCACGCTGGGGTCATCTGAAGTCGCATGCGCGCCAGGCGACAATCGGCCAGCTCGTCGACGACGCCATGACCGGCATCGAGCGCGACAATCCGGCGCTGAAGGGCGTGTTGCCTAAGGACTACGCCCGGCCGGCGCTGGACAAGACCCGCCTCGGGCAGCTCATCGACATGGTCAGCAACATCAGGGTCGGCGATGAGGAGGCGCGGTCGCGTGACGTGCTGGGGCGCGTCTATGAGTACTTCCTCTCGCAGTTCGCCAGCGCCGAGGGGAAGAAGGGCGGCGAGTTCTACACGCCTCGCTCCGTCGTCCGGCTGCTGGTCGAGTTGATCGAGCCTTACAGCGGCCGCGTCTACGACCCCTGCTGCGGGTCCTCGGGTATGTTCGTGCAGTCGGTCGAGTTCATCCGCGCGCATTCGACGGGGAATGTGAACGGAGATTCCTCGCCGAACTCGGGACGGAGTATCTCCATCTACGGCCAGGAGTCCAACTACACCACGTGGCGCCTGGCGAAGATGAACCTGGCCATCCGCGGAATCGACGGCCAGATCGCCCAGGGCGACACGTTCCGCAACGACCGGCACCCGGACCTGAAGGCGGACTACATCCTGGCGAACCCGCCATTCAACGTGTCCGACTGGGGCGGCGAGGGGCTACGCGACGACAAGCGGTGGCAGTACGGCGTGCCGCCGGCCGGCAACGCCAACTTCGCATGGGTACAGCACATCGTCCACCACCTGGCCCCCTCGGGGATAGCCGGCTTCGTGCTCGCCAACGGATCGATGTCGTCGAACCAGTCCGGCGAGGGGAAGATCCGGAAGAACCTGGTCGAGGCGGGCCTGGTCGACTGCATGGTCGCGCTGCCGGGGCAGCTCTTCTACTCAACGCAGATCCCGGTCTGCCTGTGGTTTCTGGCGCGCGACAGGAGGAATAGTCGATTCCGTGATCGAAGAGGTGAGGTGCTCTTCATCGACGCGCGCAAGATGGGCAGCCTGGTGGACCGCACCCACCGCGAGCTGACGGAGTCCGATATCGCGCGGATCGCGGACACCTATCACGCCTGGCGCGGCGAGCGGGAGGCAGGCGAGTACACCGACGTCCCCGGCTACTGCAGGAGCGCGACGCTGGAAGAGGTGCGCAAGCACGCGCACGTGCTGACGCCCGGCCGCTACGTCGGCGCGGAGGCGGCGGTTGACGACGGAGAGCCGTTCGACGAGAAGATGAAGCGGCTAACCGCGGCGCTGCGCGAACAGCAGGCCGATGCCGCGAAGCTCGACACTGCGATCAGCGCCAACCTCAGTCAACTGGGTTATGAGGGATAACTGGCGCGCCTCGACTTGGGGTGAGGAGATTGTGCTGCGGTATGGAAAGCAACTGCGCAGCCATGACGTGGGTCATGGGCCGTATCGTGTCTACGGCTCGAACGGTCCGATCGGATGGACCTCGGAGGCGCTCGCGCCAGGGCCAGGCGTGATACTCGGGCGGAAGGGTGCATACCGCGGTGTCGAGTTCTCACGGGACCCATTCTTTGTTATCGATACCGCTTACTACGTAGAACCGAAAACGGAGCTAGACATGCGCTGGCTCTACTACGCGATTAAACACTACCGACTCGGCGAGGTTGATGACGGGTCCCCAATTCCGTCCACTACGCGCGCGGCCGTCGCCATGCTGGAAGTTGACGTTCCACCGCTTGCCGAACAGCGGGCCATAGCGCACATCCTTGGCACGCTGGACGACAAGATCGAACTGAACCGCCGGATGAGCGAGACGCTGGAGGAGATGGCGCGGGCGTTTTTCAAGTCGTGGTTCGTCGACTTCGACCCCGTGCGCGCGAAGGCGGCCGGCCGCGACACCGGTCTGCCGGCGGAGCTGGCCGGTCTATTTCCTGACCGGCTGGTGGAGTCGGAACTCGGGGAGATTCCGGACGGGTGGGAGGCGAAACCAATCGGCGAATTGGCAGAGGTAGTCGGTGGGAGCACCCCCCGAACTGATCGGCCGGAATACTGGGAAGGCGGAGTGCACCATTGGGTCACTCCTAAGGACCTGTCCGGCCTGTCGATGCCAGTGGTGCTCGATTCGGAGCGCAGAATCACTGACGCCGGCTTGGCCCAGATCAGTTCTGGCTTGCTGCCCCAGGGTACAGTTCTGCTTTCATCGCGTGCGCCGATAGGCTACCTCGCAATTGCCGAAGTACCGGTGGCGGTCAATCAGGGCTTCATCGCGATGAAGCCGCGAGCCGGCGTATCGAACCTGTTCCTCTTAAGATGGACAAGCGCCGCCCACGAAGAGATACTGAGTCACGCCAACGGCTCCACCTTCCTCGAGATCAGTAAGTCCAGCTTCAGACCCATTCGCGTCATCACACCGGCCGCCCACGCCATGCACGCGTTCGACCGATTGTCGCACCCGATGTATCTACGCGTCGTCACCATGCAGCGCGAATCGGGAACGTTGGCGGGCCTGCGCGACGCGCTCTTACCCAAGCTCATCTCCGGGGAGGTGCGTGTCCACGACGCGGAGCAGTCAATTAGGAGGACGGCCTAATGGCGAAGGAGGCCGCCAGCGCTATTGACCCGCGCGCGATGATGGAGGAGGCGTTCAAGGTCATGCAGCAATCGGTGCCGGAGCGTCGGGCCGACGGTTCGCCAAGCCCGAAGGTGGGCGCCGTGCTCGTCCGTCCGGACGGATCCGTAGTGACGGCCGCGCGGGGCGAGCTGCGTGAAGGCAATCACGCCGAGTTCATCCTGCTGGAGCGCAAGTGCCCCGGCGAGAGACTGGACGGGTGCGTGCTGTTCACAACGCTGGAGCCCTGTCTGAACCGCAACCATCCCAAGCGGGGCTGCGCCCGGCACATCGTGAGCTCCCGCATCCGCGAGGTTTACGTCGGCGTCGAAGACGACAACCCGACGGTAGCCGGCAAAGGGATCGAGCATCTCCGCCGTGCCGGTGTGATCATCCACATGTTCGACCGCGACCTGCAGGAGGCGATCCTAGCGGAGAATCAGGCGTTCTTCGAGTGGGCGCGCCTGCAGACCGGCAAGCCGGCGGAAGAGCCGATCAAGCTGTCGGTCTATGAAGATCCCGTGGCCGCGGTGGAGCTGGCCGATCTTTCGGTGGAGGCGCTCGATCGGTATCGCACGGCGGCGGGCATCGAACCCGCCGAGGATTCCACGGAGTTTCATCACCTGCTGCGACAGCAGGGCCTGCTGGTGGAGCAGGATGGCATGACGCGACCCAGCGGCTTCGGGCTGCTGTTGTTCGGAAAGCGTCCACGAAACGCGGTTCCACAAGCCGGGCTCCTGGCGCGGGCGGGCTTGCCCAATGGGAAGTCCGCGCGCCGGGAGTTCGGAGAGGCGCTGGTGCTTATCCCGGGACTGCTGGAGGAGTGGTTGCAGACGGTCCTGCCCAGCACCGTCGATCGCAGCAGGATGGAACGAAGGGAACGGGTGGATCTCCCGTTCGAGATGATCCGTGAGGCGGTGGTCAACGCGTTGGTCCACCGCGACTATAAGCTGGCCGGAGAGAAGTGTCAGCTTGTCGTCGACTCCGAGACGATTCGGGTGATGAGTCCGGGCGGACCGATTCCACCGATCACCCTGGACCAGATGAACGCCTTCTCCGCGCCGATGAAGAGCCGCAACCCGCAGTTGCACTATGTCTTCGCGCGGATGGGGATGGCGGAGGAACAGGGATTTGGGCTGGCCAAGACGCTCAAGGGGGATGCGCAAGAGCTTGGTCTACCACTCCCCCGTTTCGCGATGGAGGGGGATTATTTGGTCCTCACCTTGTTTCGAAGCGTCGCGGCGGCGAAGTCCAGCCTTCCGCATGCGGTGCGGGATCAACTCACTAAGGCAGAACTGGCCGGCTGGGAGTGGTTCTCGACCAAGGATCGGATAACCACGGCCGAATATGAGGCGGCCATGGGCCTCCCTAATCGCACCGCCAAGAACCACATAGGTACGCTCGTGAAGCTGGGACTCTTACGGCGGAAAGGGGCAGGCCCATCGACCTTTTATGAAGTGGTACGCCCGTCATGAGGAATCCGGCCGCCGATTGGGCCGCGATGGCCCGATATCCATCTATGGGACCGGCACTACACAGTATCGGGCCATGGATCGGGCCGCGATGGCCCGATAGCTTGACTGACGACCAATCGCCGTCGGCCACGGCTGGGAGGTGTCGGCGATGACGGAGCGCTTCACCGAATCGACCGTCGAAGATGCCGCCCTCGCCTGGCTGGAGAGCATCGATTGGCGGATCGCGCACGGCCCGGAGATCGCACCCGACACGCCCGCGGCTGAGCGGGCGGACTATGGCGACGTCGTGCAGGCGCAGCGTCTGCGCGACGCCCTCGCCCGTCTAAACCCCCGACCTGCCCGCCGAGGCAATCGAGGACGCCTTCCGCAAACTGACGCGGCCGGAAGGGGCCGACCTGGTCCAGCAAAACCGCGCGCTGCACCGCCTGCTGGTCGACGGCGTTACCGTCGAGTACCGCGACGCGGCCGGCGCGATCCGCGGCGCGCAGGCGCGGGTGCTCGACTTCGACGACGCCGGCAACAATGATTGGCTAGCAGTCAACCAGTTCGCCGTCGTCGAGAACAATCACACTCGCCGGCCGGACATCGTCCTATTGTTCAATGGCCTGCCGCTGGGCGAGGCGCTGGCGGCACGACTAGACTAACGGCCCGCAGTGGTGGCTCAGCTAAGGTGAGACGCACGCGTAGAGTGATGAGGCGAGCGCGCTGGCCTTTCGACGCGACTACGCCAAGCAAGATGCGCCACAGTTGTTAAGAACCACGAGCTAGGGGCCGATTCCTAGCGCCGGTACTTGTCGACTGGCCCGTGTCCAATCCATTCCGCAATCTCCGAGTAGACCTGGCGAACGAGGGTTTCAGGCGCCTCGGGTTGGCGCCGGTCCAGCCCGCCGAGTTGATGGACTTTGCCCGTGACGTCAATGCGCGGCGCGGCCGCAAGATGATGGTCGGCGTGGGCATGAGTGCACTGCTAGGCATCATGATCTGGAGCTGGTGGGCGATCCCTATATCCATCGCCATTGCGGTCGCGATGGGGCATGTTATGGCGCTGCAGGCGGCACGTTGGGTCGAAGCACAGACGGGGTTTACGTCGCCACAGCAGGCCGATGTCCTCTCGCGGCCACCACCGCTGCATGCCTCGTCAGCCGGAGTACCCGACGATGAACCCGTCGCCGATCAGGCCCGCGATGTCCCGTCACTCTTCGCGAGCCAGTATGCTGAGGGGTGCGATCTCGTCGTCGGCGGCGTCGGCCGATTGGGGTTCGATCCCTCGAACCCCATTCCAGTAAATGGCCCGCGAGGGGAAACCGTCTATCTCAGCTTGCTTCGATCCCGATCGGGCGCCCCGTTCCTGTACCATCGCCTCGGTAGCGTGCCATCGGCACAGCTCGGGAAGCCGGTAGATGCCTTCGAGGTGGCCGCGGTGGACGCGAGCGAGCGCCACGTCCTTTACCTCGCGATGTACCACATGCGGCGGACCCGGCTGGCGCCAGAGGGCATGCATCTCAAGTGCTGGGGTCGGATGGACAGCGCTGGGCGTGCAATGGCCAAGGTTGATCTGATGGGGGTCCGGTTCCGCGTTCCAAGCTTCCCCTACGACCTGCCGGGCGCTGTTGCTGCCTGCCTCACTCGGTGCGGGCTGCCTGACGCCGCTGGCCCCGCGGCGGAACACCTCGAAGCCCTGGTAGAGCGCGAAAGAGGCAACTGGGAGTTGCTTGCGCGGCCCCAATCAGCCATGGCGACAGCGTAGGTGCCTTATGCTTGAGATCGTGGTCACCGTTGCGGGAGGCGTTTACAGGTTCATTGAGCCCGTGTTCATTGTCGCTGCCGTGCTCTCCCTTGTGGCCCTCGTGCCACTCGGCCTGATCAGCGGATCTACCCGCCGTTTCGCGTCGGCAGGGATGCTTGTCGCTTCTTTCCTGTTCACGTTCACTACGTGGCTATACGCCGTGCTCGTAACGGCCACGATCCTGGGCGGATTCTGGCTCTTCGTCGGGCTGTTCTTTGGAGGGATCGGGGTCGTCCCGGTCGGTTTCGTCGGCGCCCTCCTGGTTGGAGCGGGCAACGAAGCATTCGGGATCGGGTTCGGCGTGGCGCTGGCGGTGGGTGCGAGGTTCTTGAGCGCGCTGTGGGATCCGACGCCGGCACCATAGCGCAGCGCGGCCAGGATGCATGCGTGACGATGCGGTCGCGCGCCTGCAATTCGCCATGTGTTGGAGGTCCTTTCACCCGGCCGGCCGCAAACCTTGCAATCAGCCGGGGGCTGGGGTTACAATCAGCCGATGACGCCGGCGCTCTATCCCCGGTTTGCGCAGCAGCGCCTGGAGGCCGCTCTCGCCGACGCACCCGTGGTTCTCATCCACGGTCCTCGCCAGTGCGGCAAGACGACGCTCGCGCGCGTCGTCGGTGACCCGGCCGGCTACGCGTACCTCACCTTCGACGACGCCGGCACCCGCGCCGCCGCCGAGGCCGATCCGACGGGGTTCGTCGACGACCTTCCCGCGCGCGCGGTGCTGGACGAAGTCCAGCACGTCCCGCGCCTCTTTTCAGCGCTCAAGAGCGCCATCGACCGCGACCGCCGGCCCGGCCGCTTCATCCTCACGGGCTCCGCCAACGTGCTGCTCGTGCCCGCGCTTTCCGATTCGCTCGCCGGCCGCATGGAGATCCTCCGACTCCATCCGCTCGCTCAGGCAGAACTGGAGCGCGGCGAGAGCTCGTTCCTCGACTGCCTCTTCGGTGCCGGCTTCGGGTTCCACCAGGCGGCGCGCCTCGGCCCCGACCTCGCGCGTCGCGTCCTCGCCGGCGGCTACCCGCCGGCCGTGGCGCGCGGTTCCGCGTCCAGGCGCGCGGCGTGGTATCGAAGCTACCTGGATTCCATCGTGCAGCGCGACGTTCGCGACATGACGCGTATCGCCTCCTTCGACGTTTTGCCCCGCCTGCTGGAGGCCGCCGCGGCGCAGACGGCCTGCCTGTTCAACGTGAGCTCGCTCGCGGCACCCTTCCAGCTAAGCCGGCCGACGATCCGCGATTACCTCGCGCTCCTCGAGCGCCTGTTCCTGATCGACCTGCTTCCGCCCTGGCACGCGAACCGCACCAGCCGCCTGGTCAAGACGCCCAAGCTCCACGTTGGCGATACCGGTCTCGCCGCAGGCCTGCTCGGCGTGACGGCAGATGCCGTCAGCCAGGATCGGTCGTTGATTGGGCCACTCGTCGAGACCTTCGTGTTCCAGGAGCTCAACCGGCAGGCCGGCGGGCGCGACGACGCGCTACGCTTCTTCCACTTCCGCGACCGCGACGGCGCGGAGGTGGACGTCGTGATTGAACGGGGCGCGCGCGAGGTGGCCGGCGTGGAGGTGAAGGCCTCCGCGACCGTAAGGGAGGCCGACTTCCGTGGTCTGCGGAAGATGGAACAGGCGGCCGACCGCCGGTTCGTGCGCGGCGTTTTGCTGTACGACGGGGAGACGACGCTGTCGTTCGGGGAGCGGATGCAGGCGGTGCCAATTCGCCGCATGTGGGAGACAGCATGAGCGGCGCCTTCAACGAGTCGATCGTCGAGGAGGCCGCGCTGGGTTGGCTGGAGAAATCCGGCTGGGACGGCGTCAACGGCATCACGATCGCGCCGGACGAGCCCCGCGCCGAGCGGAGCGACTACGGTCAGGTCGTCCTGGCCGGCCGGCTTCGCGCGGCGCTCGCGCGGCTGAACCCAGACCTGCCGGCGCGGGCGCTGGAGGACACCTTCCGTAAGCTCACGCGCCCTGAGGGCGCGGAGTTGGTGCCACGCAATCGTGCGATCCACAGGTTGCTGATCGATGGCGTGACGGTCGAGTACCGCGACGCCGCCGGTAGCATCCGCGGCGCGCAGGCGCGGGTGGTCGACTTCGACGACGCCGCCCGCAATGAGTGGCTGGCGGTTAGTCAGTTCACAATCGTCGAGAACAAGCACACGCGCCGGCCGGACGTCGTGCTCTTCGTCAACGGCCTGCCGCTGGGGATCATCGAGATCAAGAACGCGGCGAATGAGAACGCGACGATCTGGAGCGCCTTCCAGCAGCTGCAGACCTACAAGGCGGAAATACCATCCCTCTTCTCGTACAATGTCCTGGAAGTAGTTACAGACGGTGTCGAGGCGCGCGCCGGGACGATCACGGCCGGCCGCGAATGGTTCAAGCCGTGGCGCACGATCACTGGCGAAGCGCTGGCAGACACCGCGCTGCCGGAGCTGCAGGTACTCATCGAGGGACTCCTCGCGCCCGGTCGCTTCCTTGAGATGTTGCGCGACTTCGTCGTGTTCGAGGACGACGGCGCCAGCGTCGTCAAGAAGATGGCCGGCTACCACCAATTCCACGCGGTGCGTGTGGCCGTGGACGAAACCCTCCGCGCCACCGAGCTGGCGGCGCCGCCGTCCGCCCGCGAGGAGCCGGGGCGGTACTCCGCCGGCGGACGCCCGGGCGGCAGCACCGGCGACCGGCGCGTGGGCGTCGTGTGGCACACGCAGGGCTCCGGCAAGAGCCTCACCATGGCGTTCTACGCCGGCCGCATAATCCGGGAGCCGGCTATGGGCAATCCCACTGTGGTGGTGCTCACGGACCGCAACGACCTGGACGACCAGCTCTTCGGCACGTTCTCGCGCTGCGCCGATCTGCTCCGCCAGCCGCCGGTGCAGGCCGACAGCCGCGAGCACCTACGCCGGCTACTGTCGGTCGCGGCCGGCGGGGTCGTGTTCACGACCATCCAGAAGTTCTTCCCGGAGGAGCGTGGCGATCGGCACCCCGTGCTTTCTGGGCGCTCCAACATTGTCGTCATCGCGGATGAGGCGCACCGAAGCCAGTATGACTTCATCGACGGCTTCGCGCGCCACATGCGCGACGCCCTGCCTCACGCCTCGTTCATAGGCTTCACCGGCACGCCGATCGAGCTGCAGGACTCGAACACGCGGGCCGTTTTCGGCGACTACATCAGCGTTTACGACATCCAGAGGGCGGTCCAGGATGGCGCGACGGTGCCGATTTACTACGAAGGCCGCCTCGCGAAGCTGGCGCTGGACGAGTCGGAGAAGCCGCGCATCGACCCGGACTTCGAGGAGGCTACGGAGGGCGAGGAGGTCGAGCGGAAGGAAAAGCTGAAGTCCAAGTGGGCGCAACTTGAGGCCGTAGTCGGTTCTGACAAGCGTTTGTCCATCATCGCGCGCGACATCGTCGAGCACTTTGAGGCGCGGCTCGAAGTAATGGAGGGCAAGGGGATGGTCGTCTGCATGAGCCGGCGCATCTGCGTGGAGCTCTATCGCGAGATCGTCGCGCTCCGGCCGGTGTGGGCGCACGACGACGACGAGCGGGGATCGATCAAGGTGGTGATGACCGGATCGGCGTCCGATGCGCCCGAGTGGCAGCAACACATCCGCAGCAAGTCCCGCCGCGAGGCGCTGGCGAACCGCTTCCGGGACCCGGCGGATCCGTTGCGCCTGGTGCTCGTCCGCGACATGTGGCTGACAGGCTTCGACGCGCCGAGCCTGCACACGATGTACATCGACAAGCCCATGCGCGGCCACGGTCTGATGCAGGCGATCGCCCGTGTAAACCGCGTCTTCCGGGACAAGCCCGGCGGGCTCGTGGTCGACTACCTCGGCCTGGCGCATGAGTTGAAGCAGGCGCTCGCAACCTACACGGAGAGCGGCGGCACCGGTAGAACAGCGCTCGACCAGGACGAGGCCGTCGCGGTGATGATCGAGAAGTACGAGGTGTGTCAGGGCCTTTTCCACGGGTTCGACCGGTCGCTCTGGACGACCGGCCGGCCGGCGGAGCGGCTCAGCCTGCTGCCGGCCGCGCAGGAGCACATCCTCGCGCAGGAGGATGGCAAGGACCGCTGCATCCGCGCCGTGCGCGAGCTATCGCAGGCCTTCGCGCTGGCCGTGCCCAACGAGTCGGCGCTGCGGATCCGAGACGACGTGGCCTTCTTCCAGGCCGCGCAGGCCGTACTGGCCAAGCGCGCACCCGGCGACGCGCGGCCGGCTGAGGACCTCGACCACGCCGTGCGGCAGATCATCTCGCGCGCGGTCGCGCCTGAGGGCGTGATGGACATCTTCGCCGCGGCCGGCCTGGAAAGGCCCGACATCTCGATCCTGTCGGACGAGTTCCTTGCGGAGGTCCAGGGCATGCCCCAGCGCAACCTGGCAGTGGAGCTGCTACAGAAGCTGCTGCAGGGCGAAATCGCCGGCCGGCGTCGGAAGAACGTCGTGCAGGCCCGCTCCTTCGCCGACATGCTGGAGCAGACCATCCGGCGGTACCAGAACCGCGCTATCGAGGCCGCGCAGGTGATCGAGGAGCTGATCGCGCTGGCACGCGACATGCGCGCGGCGGGCGCCCGCGGGAAGGAGCTCGGCCTAACGGATGACGAGCTGGCGTTCTACGACGCCCTGGAGACGAACGACAGCGCCGTGGCGGTCCTCGGCGACGAGACCCTGCGCGACATCGCCCGCGGGCTGGTCGACCAGGTGCGGAAGAACGTCACGATCGACTGGACGCTTCGCGAGAACGTTCGCGCCCACCTCCGCGTCTTGGTTAAGCGGATCCTACGCAAGTACGGCTACCCACCGGATAAGCAGGAGAAGGCGACACACACGGTGCTCGAACAGGCGGCGCTGCTCTCAGAGCAGTGGGCGCCAGGGTGACACCCCCCGCTGGCCACAAGGCACCGACACGAGAAGTCGACTAGCGCGAACCATGGCCGCGACAGCTCCACCCGGAACGCCCTCGTAATGCCGATCTACGACACCATCTTAGCACGAGGGTACTTCCCAAAGGAGCTCCCGCCCGCCTTCTACACGGATCAGTTCGCACAGTTTGCGCGGACGGCGACGGGGCGGGCGACACTAGCGCACCCCCCGGCCAAACTCAGCACGTCACCGATCAGGTATCGCGTAGCTCGCGTCGGCCTCGTGCACCGGGACTTCCGAATCGCCCACCCGCAATCATTCTACACGCTCACGCGACTGATAGCGCGCAACTTCAGCAAACTCTTGAAGCTGTCAGGGCGATCATCGTTTTCACGGAGCCGGCCGGTGTTCGCAGCGCACAAGCATAGAGCCATCGATACGGCGTACAAGCCCAAGAATCTGTCCCGTGAGAAGGCCAATGCGCGCGCTGGAGCGCTTTTCCTACTAAAGGCAGATATTGCACAGTTCTACCCCTCACTATACACACACGCTGTAGCTTGGTGCGTGTCTCCATCTACGATAAAGCGCGAGAACCGATATAACGCTGCTCTTGGCAACACACTAGACGCTGCTATACGCAGTACACAGGGGCTCGTAAGCCAGGGCATCCAGATAGGAAGCGACATATCATTCTTGGTTGGAGAGATAGTCTTGAATAGGATTGATAAGAGTCTGAAAGACCTTGCATGCGGGTATTACAGATGGTTTGACGACTACGAGCTTTCATTCTACACCAGAGACGAGGCAGAACGGGCGCTCGCCAAGCTCACACGGGAGCTAGAGAAGTATAGGCTCCGCCTCAACCCAGCGAAAACATATATTGTCCCGCTCCCTGAACCGACAGACGACGAGTGGTATGCCACGATCAAAGCCCGCTCCCGTTGGCTAACGACCGAACGGGACTTTATAGACTATTTTGACGTGGCGTATCGAATGTCTCATGCCTTTCAAGCCGCGCCGGTTCTGAAATACACAGTCGGACTTCTTTTTAAGATTAGCGCGCCCCGGCAGGACGTGGGGCGTATAGCCGAGAGTGCTATTAGTCAGATTGTACTTCGTGAGCCGGGTGCGGCACAAAAGGCCTTTTCATTGCTTCGGTATTGGTCACTTAATGGATATAACTTGAACGATGCACTGTGGAGCGCGACAGTAGGTAGTATAGTTCTAAAGCACGAATCCTCTGGTGCTAACAGCGATGTCGCATGGGCGTTGGCGTTTGCATTAGAACAGAGCCTTGGGCTGGATAAGCGGGCATCGAAGGTACTCGAGGAGCTACACGATGACGTCACTGGCTTAATGACGCTTGATTTGCATGCTAGAAATCTCCTTCACCCCTCGTTCTCTGCCGCTAGAATAGAAAGGGCGCTCGCCAACATCGACCTTGATGGCGAACACTGGCTCTTGGGGTACGAGTCGTGCCGCCAAGGATTCTTGAACTCTACCCTTCCGGCCGTAACGGCGCACAGGTTATTCGGCCCGCTACACGCGGCGGGCGTCTCCTTTTATCGGCGGCAGATGCCTTCCTACGCTAGTGTGATACATCCTGGTGGCTCACCAGAATGGATTGCAAGGCAGTGGATCCACGACGTTCTTCAGAATGTGGACGAGGAGACCCGGCTCCCGTTGCTAGAACTGATCCGGGGTGATGTAAACGCACTGCATCCGCGACCCGACGTGCAGACGAGTCACGACGAGATCGTCGCGGCGCTCTTGGCTTCTCTAGAGCCCCCGCTGGCTCTTGGCCCGGCAGACGACACCGACGACGAGCCCGACGAGTATGTCGACTAGCGACCGTTAGCGTGACCAGACAATCCCACCCCGCGGCAAGGCCGCGCTTCCACTCTTGGCACGCCACCGTCCTGCGGGATAGATCAACGAACTAAGCCGCCCGCACAAGAGCGACCTGGCCGGCCGGCGCGGAGCCGAATCGGGACTCGAGACGCGACCTCAACCACTGCAGCGTGCAAACCGAGTCGGCCCCGACTTCCAGGAGGCAGCACTAGGACTTGTCGCGTGTTGCATTTTGGGATCCCATGCTGACCGCCCAGCCGGCCGGCTATCTACACGACTATACTTGACGAGTCCATGAATCCAAGAGGCCTACTGCTCAGGCGCAAGCGACGCTGTACGCAGAACTGGTCGCACGCTAGGGCCCACATGCTGCAAAGACTTGCATTGGCCGCGAACCTATTGTGGCTTGGTTCACTCATCTTGGTTGTAGCATTTAACTGGCCACACGCCAATTCTACAGACCTTGCATTGGCTGCCGCGGCTATAAGCACGATGGCTTTAAACACGGCCGTTCTATGGCGCAATGCACTATTCCCAGTGCGGGACAAACGCGAGCGACTTGAGGAGGAGATAAAGATCGAGAAGTTGAAGCGCGAACTCGCTGAAGTCCGGGGCGGGGACCATACGTGATGAGCGGCTGCAGGAGATGGCCCTTGTACTCGGCGACAGCTGTCAGGGCCCAAGCTGGTTAGCCTGCGAGCGTCGAGTGGTAGGACGGTTTTCCGTGGGCCGCCTTAGTGCTTTCAGACGCCCGCGCGGCGGCGCCCCAACCGGGGGCAGCGCGAAAGTGCTGGAATCCCGCTGCTTCATACGGCCGGCGCTGCGCCGAACACGGGACACGAACCCGCGCCCCCGCCGGCACGGCGCCGGCCGCTACGGCCCGTAGAACGCGGCCGGCACCGGCTCCCGTCCCCCGACGCTGCCGCCGGCCGCCACGCCGCCGGCGTAGCCGACGAGGAAGGACCAGGTCCTGTGGTGAACGCAGCCGGCCGGGCAGTCGCCCCACCCGAGGCGGAAGCGGTAGCCCACGCCCGGC
>Ga0307505_10001331_pt1 | contig 20402 bp, 15 predicted proteins | sample 23_S_MG_FD_202183 | JGI IMG/M metagenome (GOLD analysis project Ga0307505, IMG submission 202183) | Soil microbial communities from Populus trichocarpa stands in riparian zone in the Pacific Northwest, United States - 23_S | ecosystem: Environmental > Terrestrial > Soil > Riparian zone > Trees...
AATTGTGTTCGCGCCGGGAGTGTTCGACGTCACCGCCGACACGCCGACCGGATTGGTCGTGGTCCATGACAGAGTTACATTGCAGGTGCTGGCTCCCGCCCCAATGGTGCATGACGGCGCTGCGGGCGTCAGCGTCCCCGACATGGCTGGTGTGACCAGTGACGCAGCAAAAGCCCCGGGTACCTTCATCAAGAACAGTGCGGATGGCGGGCCGAAGTCGCTTCGGTTGATCGTCACCGCAAGCAGAGCACCCTTGGAGACGGTCAACGGGTTGCCGTTCACACTGCTAATTGATAGTGGCCCCGAAGCCTCGGTTCTCATGAGACCGGCCGCCGGACTAGACGAATCGCTGCTGATAGATTGGGAGCTAGTGGAATTAGTGAAGCTCGCAGAAGCCGAAAGTAAGAAAAGCACGACGAAAATCAGATATCGCAGTCGATCACCCGCAACAATAGGCTGCCCCTTCGAACGGGCGGCGTAGTGCCTTCGACATTTTTGGTCCACGTCTGAGAGCATTGTTCCCATGGTGTGTTTTCTCACTAATTTACCGTCATTCTCCTGAGTCAAAACCGATTTGTTGGATGCATTTGGTGGCCTACTAGATTATGAAGAGGTGCCGTTAACTTGATAAGAGAGTTTCGTGACTGGTCGCACTGTCTTATTCCTTGAGGCAAAGGACAATCCATTGACTGGATTGATGCTCGTTGGACAGCGCTCCCGCCAATCGGGATCTCCTCCACGCGATCCAGGAAGCAAAGAATGATCCGCTGCGACACTTGTTAAATGCCGAAGGGCCTGCTTCACTTCTTGAAACGCTATATATAAGACTCGGAAAGAAAAGCAGCGATCCCAGGTTAGAACTCAACGAGCAACCGGGCATAAACCCAAAAGGTTCGCTTACGCCAGTATCTTCTCAGATCGAATAGACAATGCCTCTTTTGGGATGGCTTATTGTCGACTGGGATTCTGCGAAGTTCGCTGGCTGAGTTCGAGCGAGAGGTCAAGTAAGCTCTGTCGGTGTTTGGGTGGGTCATTTGGCAAACCATGTCATTTTGGTTTACTTAACAGCCGCTCCTTGCAGAGCAAGTTGCTTGCTACTTTTTGAGTTTCGGTTGAGTCGATTGAACCCCGCATTCAAGCAGCCTGCACCAAAACAAACTCAGAAACCTACGGCTAATAGATCGTAATCTGCCAATGGAATAACACTCCCAAAGACTCTTGGGGCAGAAGACTTACTTTGGGGGCAACAGCGACTTTTGAGGCAAAACCACGAAATGCGACATATTCAAAATAGTAGTCGAGCTTGAATCTCTTCTTTCGCGTTTTAGGCGAGGGTCCAGCCACATCATCCCAAGGTGAATCTTCAGTGCCCAAAGGTAAGCCTCTTGCAAACTGAATCTTCCCTCGGCCATCCGATTTTCAATTCTCCCAAATTTCCGGTTGTGCTGGCCCTTTACCGCCACTTTCGCTTTCGCATAGCGAAAAGTCGTTTGGTTAGGGAGCACAACATCTTTTCCCCAGAGACTAAATCGCCGCTGCAACCACTTCGGAATCACATGCTCATCATCATCTGCCAACTCCCCGGAGAACATGCACTCCCGACTCAGCTCAGAATCCAAGACACAACCACCCTTTCCGACGAATTACAGCGCGACCGCCACGACGATCGAGGTCTGGTGTCCTGCCGATCGTTCTCGCATTCTCTATATAAACATTTTCAGCAAACCCAAAAACCTCTGCGGTGAGTGAACTGTTCAATCACGTCCTCAATTCAAGCCTACTAAGTTTTACGGAACTCACAAGATGATTAGTACCGCACCACAAGTCGATCATTTAATTGATGCTAACGCGCCAATAGTTATTTGTGTGAGTGGCGGCAAGGATTCTCATGTTGTTGCCACACAAGTAGTCTCGTACGCTCGACAACGGAACCACACCGGAGATCTTGTTCTCTGTTACTCCGACTTAGGGCGTGTCGTCTGGTCGGATGCCCACTTACAATGCCAACAACTCGCAGACCGCTTAGGGGTCCGCCTGCAAGTTGTTAGACGCACAGCCGGCGGTCTTATGGAACGCTGGACCAAACGTTGGCAAGACAATCTCACACGCTACAAACAACTATCGTGTGTCAAGCTCATTTTGCCCTGGTCCACGCCCTCGATGAGGTTCTGCACCAGCGAGCTTAAGACCGCAATCATTCAAAGCTGGATTCGCAAAACGTATAAGCAACCTGTCGTTTGCGTGCTCGGTATCCGCCGTGATGAAAGCCGTAGCAAAACGTCAGGTCGCGGCGCAGCTCCCGTCTTCAAGATTCACCGCATAACAAACGGCAAGAAGCCGACGATGCCTGAAGGCTCCATCGACTGGAATGCAATAGTCGAAGTCAAAACCCACACCATATTTCAGATCCTCAGATCACGCGCACAACCAATTCCGAGTGCCTACCAATTCGGCTCCTCTCGATTCTCTTGTTGCTTTTGCATCATGGCAACCCTCGCGGATCTACTTGCCGCAACACGCGATTCCCGAAACCATCACCTTTATCGTGAGCAGTGCGACCTCGAGATCTCCTCCACCTTTTCCTTCCAGGCTAAAAAGTGGTTATCCGACATCGCACCTGAAATCCTCACTGACAGTCAGCGCGCTCGGTTACCACAGGCAAAAATACAAGCAGCGAAACGAGAAGAAATCGAAAGCGCAATTCCCAAACATTTGCTATATGTGAAAGGCTGGCCATTGGCAATTCCGACTTTTCAGGAGGCTACGTTTATTGCGGAAACCCGACGACGGATAGCGCAAGTCATGCACATCGATGTCCAGTACACCACCGCGCTGTCGGTTACCAATCGGTACGCAGAGCTAATTTGTTTGAAGGAGCAAAAGACATGCACCAAAAGCAGCTCACAAAGACGAGCTGCCGCCCATAGGGTTCATAAGGACTTGCGACTACCACTTTTCAACTAACATTCGAATCGCGGCGAATCCGGATTCCAGTCTCCTGGGATATCGTTTGGTAAGGTTCGGTATTGAATTTCGAGACCAAGCTCTTTAGCCTCTTCGACGATCGCCTCCATGCCTTCCGACATTTTTGGGCAACCGTCAGACTTGTACTCGCTATAAACGTAAACCGCATCGCAGATCTTCAGTATCGCTTTTGAACAAGCGAACCACAGTTTGTATTTATCACCCTCTTGTTCACCCTTATTCACAAACCGCCAAAAATACGGGTAAAACGCGTGGGGGGCGATCGGCGCAACATTATCTTCGTCCAAAACAAGCTGACGACAAATCCACAAAGTCTTGCCGATGTTCTCGCCCATTGTCTTCAGGTTCAACTTACCATTAGTCTTCTCGCGAAGAGGCGTGCAAACGTACACTCGTTTTAGATCTTCTCTAAATAAGTTTTTGGACCTCAGATTGCCATTAGACGTCCAATTGAACGCTCGCCACTCCGGACAAGTAACCGGACCGTGATCTGAACGCGTTATTAGCAACCCCTCTGCCTTCGCAATTCTAACTTCCGGTTCATCAGCAACCTTTTCATCTCCTCTTATTTCCTCCCCAAGAACATATACTTCGTCGCAAGCCTTAAGATAAGTGAACGCACAACTGCGCCCTAGCGCAGACTCTTCGGGTAGATTGTAGTTAAGGAAGTGTGGATAAAACGCTTGCGGAGCGAATGGCGCAATCGGTGGCTTGTCTTGACCATTCATTAGGTCTTTACAGAATCCTTCCAATGCGCCGATCTTCATCTCGAGCGTGGGCTCTGCATTTCGCCACACGTGGTGAATCAAACCGAACTTAATCCTTTTTTAAATTCTACTTTTCCTCCAAAATAGAAGTGCCGATTGGACCGGTAATCCCAATATGCAAACGCAAACAGCACGATACCAAAGAACAAAAATCTCAAAGGAACAAACCAGGAGGGCACCCCAACGGTCACAGTGTATCTCCCTGCAACCCAGTCCCAAATGATAAAGAGGACACACAAAACCGCTAGAAGAACATCGCTTGCAAGCCATTGTATTTGCGCTGAGAGAGGGCTTGAGTCGCCCGACCGTCTTCTTAACGTCGCAACAATTAAGAGAAGAGGTACAGCAGTTTTCTTGTCGGCCAGTGGATCTCCCGGTCGATGTGCAGCTAACAAGCCGACCTTACTAACCGGGAATCGAATCGTAATTCCAATCAGGATGAAATCCAGAATCATTAGCAATACGAATCCGAGCAAAAAGATCCTAAAGTGTGTAATACGGTCTCCGACGAAGAGAAGGACAACGCCCAAAGAGACAAGAAAGAATGAGATCCACGCTACTCTGAAAGCGGTGTGTAACTCTGATTGCTCAACACTGGCCTTGACTTTGCCGTGAAGCAATGAAATTCCATGACTAAACCGCATTACGGTGAGAATGTACCCACCGACCAAAAACAACTTTGCTAGTATTCCCGCAGCTTGAAGTTCATTTCCTGGACTTGAGATGTTGCTTGAAGGGAAAAAAGCCTGTCGTATCGCGAGTGCCGCAAGTATAAAATACATTTTACTGGCCGCATCGAGCGTCGCAAGTTTGGCGGTGTTCCTACGCTTGTGTTCCATAGATTCCACCTAGCATCATCAGAGCAACCGTTGTCAGTTGTCTCACTGTTCGAAAATGTATCTGCATCGCTCAATTTCACGCGTAGGTCTAGATTTTCCCTACTAAGCAGTCCATGAGTACTCTGACTTCGAGCTGTAGCTGTGATCACGAAATTGCGAGCTTGAGGATTCCCGTTGCGAGAACGCTACCAAGCCTTTAGCGTACATTAAGAACGAACTACCCAGTTTAGTCAGGTTGAGTGACCGTTAAGGAACGTGTTTTCAATCCCGGATGAGCAGGCAATAGCGCGCATATATATGACCAGTAACTAAAATGTCAAGGATTTCCAGCTAATCAATCCCATCTGAGATTCACAATTTCTTTAACTTTAGGCCGCTTGAAGTAAGCAGCTTAATATTGATCAAAATAATCCTGCTGAGCTTTTCTCGCGACGACGCTGATCAATCATCTTCTGCTCAGTCATGCCAAGCATATTCAACAGATCTCCCGTAGGGTTAGAATCTATTCGCTCAATGTCAATCTTCGTCAATGCGGGGCCTTTCCACGTCTGAATAACATCACGCCTTATCACAAGAAAATGGGTGGAAGCTTCTTCGCGTTTTGGCCCAGATGGTATCGCCCAAACAGTACAGGTCGAAGCATCGGCCTTGCCATAAACGTAGTAATAATTAAGGTGCGTCAGAGAGCGCTTGCTTGGCCCAAAATCCGGCATCGTCTTATGCTTCCATACCCCTCGCTTCTCAAGCTCCATGAAGTCATCCGGAAACTGACCAGTTTGCCGCTGAAACTGCCGAAGCGCCTTCACCATACTGGCAACACCCAACTGAGGAACCAGTTCTTTCTCATGCTCGGCCTTCGCCCAAGTCCCGTACGCAAAACTAATCACCAACACAATCACTGAGACGCCGAGAATAACGAACGTCAATTTGAATTTTTGCTTTCTGGCACCCTCAAACATTCCCGAACCACCTACTTCCTTATATCTATTTGTTATCTCAAACTATCGTGCTGCGCCGTCACTTCCACCCCACTATTCAGAACTCCAACCATTTGGCTAGTCTCAATACGCTCCCCCTGGTCGCTACGAACTATGACTTTCAGCCTTCGATTTTTTATCTCTTCCTCGGCGCTTGACAACAACTCGCTCTCGACAGCCTGATCAGAGAACAATTTCACTTGCCGATGCTCAATACCGGGACCGCGATTCTTTCTCTTGCGCGCTACCGCGCCGCCAGACTCTTTCGCTAACGGTTCTCCAGCACTCGCCACAACGTCCAATACGAGTTTCTCAGACGGGTAATTCAAGCCCCCATCTATAGTCTCTCGCGACGCCTCTGCCTCAAGATCCGATGCACCCTCCGCCTTCTCCCCCGTCGCCTCAACCTCACTCGAAGCTTCAGTTACTCTCAGATACTCTGCTTCCGCCTCCTCCAAACTCACCAACTTCGGCTCACCAAACTCACACGCAATAGCCCGTTGCTTCAAGACTGCGTAAGGAGGGTAGGCACACTTAATCGGTGGCGAGGTATCGATCAGCACTACGCATTGTTTGTGCTTAACCATTTGACGAACTTCTGGTGCATCCATTAGTGCTCGGCCAGTTTCCGACTGCCGCTCGTTATCCAACTTCTTACCCTTTCCATCCACAGTCGTATGACTCCACACTGTGGTCTGGCCTATTCGACGAGAAGCAAACTGCGTCGTCACATCATCCAGCCCAGGAAGGAAGATCATCGTACCGATAGAACCGAGAATCGCATTGCCACCCTCTTGCCCGTACTGATCATGCACCTGTGGCAGATTTTGATAACCAAGGATCAACCCGATCTTCCGGCCTCGCCCTACACCCGCAATCTCTTTCAACCCAACCAAAGGAACGTTAGCAGCTTCGTCGAGCACAAACCCAACCGGCGCAACTTCCTCAGCAGGGTTATCAATTCGTAATTCGTTTACTGCCTGGCCAATGAAGGTCGCCAAAAGATTTTTATAGCGAGTCGCATCACCCTCAGCCACCACTATATAAATGACGGTTCCGTACTCCCTTAATTTGCCAAACTCAATCCGCCTCACACCGGCACTACGATCCGCTGCCGTGATTGGGGCACAGATCTTTTGCGCGTTTTCCTCCCGAAACGTACCTAGCTTGTTCATCAAACCAGTAATCACACTACCCTGCGTCTGTGGAGGTGCTTTCTGGAATGCACCCCAAGCCAGCTTTACATGCTTGTTCTTGGAATTGAGCATTTCGCTCTCAATAGCTTCCAGCTTTCTCAATGCGAGATATTCATAAATCATCGGAGGCGTCGGCTCTGCCACAATGTCAGGCAAATGCAAAAGCACCGCTTTCAATAACAACAGCTCAGACTCCTGCCAAAACGGATCTGCAATGTTATGTTTTGTTCCCTCCAAGCCAATCATCGTCGCAGCCATCTGACCCGCGAACTCCGGACGATCCTTACATTTCGGCAAAAAGTTCCAGCGATCAGAACGAGCGGGATTAACCAAATCCAACCTGAAAACCTGCCGAAATGAGCCAGCCGTTTGTTCGAACAACTCACCCTTCGGATCAAGCACGATCGCCGATCCGCCAGCCGCAATATCTCGCAGCATGTTCATTAAAAATGTTTTTGACTTGCCCGATCCAGGTGGGCCAAATATCGCTATATGCCGAAGCCATTCCTCCTCAGGTAACACCAACGTATAGCCTCGTCTCAACTGACCGATTCGTAACGACCCACGCGGTAATCCCCCAATCTCGGAAAGCTTTAATGCAAACCCTGTCAAATAGCTCTCGTCGGCCCAGCGCGCTGTACCAAACGTCAACCTTTGTTGGATCCGGTAGTATGGCAATGCCTCCTGAAGCGCCTCCATACAACCCACAAGCAGACACGCCAGCATCGCAATTACGAAGTAGAGTTTGACCGGCGTACTCACTTCCAAATATCCCGCCGATAGCCAGATCAGATATGCCGATAATGCTCCACAACCTGCGAGCACCAACATCGTCACCACAGCCGACATCAAGCGGAGAAACGCTTGGTATGCCGGCATCGCCTGCATCTCGGCAGGACGTGGAATCCCGTACCTGGCGTCAAATTCCTCTACTCGCTTAACGAATGACATTGACAATCTCACTGCTCGTCTATTTTCGATTCCCGGAACGGGCCGCTAACCACTGCCGCTCCCGCTCTTTTTCAGTCTGCGACAGCTCGGCCGCTTTGAACGTCTCAGGCCGCCATCCCTCACTGATCAATTGAGCCACTGGAGCGAAGCCCACTGGCACCTGCAATCCCGCCTTTGAAATCGTGTAGTACGTCAACGCGTTATCCGAAAACTCGTCATCCGGCAACCTCATTAGGATCGCAAGTCCGTCACTACCTTTACCGACTGAAAGCACTTCCACCCCAACCGGCTCGGCACGATAACGAATGTAGTATCTTCCATATCTCGAAGTTACAGTGCTTCCATTCTGCATCAGTCCCGGCGGCAGCAAATCCTGCTCAGCAACGCCCACAATCAAAGACTCAACTGTTTGAAAAGGTTTTCGATCAAGTGCTCGTTGTGTCGCCAACAACGTCGCTCCTATCGCTAGCGCCGCGCTTTCTCTGACTTGTTCGGCACCGTTATAAACCTCTCCTTGAAATGCAAATTTTCTTCGGTTCCCAGGCACACCGCTAGATTGGTTTTGATCCCTCCCATCTTGGTTGAATACTCGTGCTTCAACCTCGGGAGACCAAAAACCCCCACGCCTCACATAGCCTGCAAACGACATCACAAACACTACGATCATGGCTACTGTTAGCACTACCGCCAGTGGCGACGACAGAAAGGCTCTACCAATTCCTTTGTTGTCTCTTGACTTCGTCATTGCCTTCCTACGCGGCGATCGCTAATGGATTGGCTCCTCTGAACTCCTGCGCAACCCAACAGTCAATTTCATCATGGGCATCATTCACTGCCTGTTCGATTCTCGCGATCGATTGCTCCAGATACGAGCGATCCCCCCGCCGCTTCGCAATCAGGCACAGGTATGAAATCAGCACGGTTTCATCCACACGCTGGATTCGATCACGCATGAAAGCATCCAGCAGGTCTATACCCTCTCGCAATGCAGGCTTGTCTTGAACACCTGGAATCCCACGAATGCACTCCAACAACTTTGCAACCCAACCTACCGCTTCCGGCGAAGCATCTGGCACGCGTGCGCGCAGGATCGCCACCTCCTCACGAGCCGAAGGCATATCCATCCAGGTGTAAACACAACGCGATCGCATCGGTGGCGACACATCATGCCTAATGTTGTTCGATAGCAACTCGATGATGGGCCACCCTTCCGGATTTTTCACTCCGACGTCGCCATATCGAGGAACGTGCGCATAGCCTCGCCCGAATAACTGCAACAGCATGTCTTCGATTGTGTCCTTCAGCTTGTCGATTTCATCAACAATCAGGATTGGGACTGTGCCAGTCCGACCCGCGTACTCAAACGCCCCCAATGCCTCACCAAACAGCAAGTAGTCAATACCCCACTGTTCCGCGCGGGCCTCCGCCAGGTTCATCCCCGAAGCGATCGCCTGGCGGACAAATTGGCTTTGTCCTTCGCGGTCCCAACTGTAGAGCACGTCTCCCAACTCCAGACCTTCCATCCCTTGCAAGTAGAAAATCGGAAGATTGCACGCTTCAGCCAACGCCTCTGCTAGTGCCGTTTTTCCTGAGCCCCTTTCTCCTTCAATTAAGTGCGGACGTCCTTTTCGTATCGCCTGAACCAAATCGTTCAACAACCTCGCCTGGACCATGTATCCTGTGCCCGCCAATAAGTCGGCCAACGCTGCCGCACCCCCATCCCTCACAACGTGGCGCGGATTTATGATTGGCTTGCTTGAAACAGTTGGATTCATACAATTCACCGGGCAACGGAATCTCCACTGATCACAGCTTCCGCGATTCGACGCATTTCAGGCGTCATGCGCAGCATTGCATCCCTGATTTGTTCGCGGTCCCCAGACTGGATCAACTCAGCCAACTCGCGCTCCGAGATGCCGGTTGTTTTGCGTGGCTGTTCAACGTTGGACCGTTCCTCCATGTCCTCACTACACAGTCGGGACAAAGCGTCAATGCCTTTTACAGAATCCGGCAGCGCCGTAATCATCATGTATCCCGAACTACCGGCGGCAACTTCCACAAAGCTATTCCGATCGCGTCCAAGCAGAACCCCGTCCAGTTCGCTTGTAACTCGACCGCCATAACTTCCAAACGCGTCGTTAATAACAATTGGCCGGCGCCCGATAGATCCTGCAAAAGCACCTGCGACGCTCAACCCCGCCTCGCCCAACTTCGAGAGCACGCGCGACCAACCTCCTGACATTTTTCTACGCTTGCCCCGGATGCCAGACCCGCCATCCGACCCAAGCAAATCGCCAGTAAGTTTTACAAAGCGGCCTGATTCCGCATCAATGAAACCAACTAACGAAACATAGGCACGATCGAATTCCGCCCCGCGTAACGCTCCCACGAGCACTGTTCCGCGAGGCATGGTCCACCCGTTACCTTTCACCTCACGGGTTAACTCAAACCGCGCCAGTCCTCCGGGTCTTAGAGTGTAAAGAACGCCTAGACTTCGTACTGGCAGCATGCTGCCAAACGGAGGAACTGTTACGCCCACATCCTCACGCCTTTCTTGCGCCCTCGCTTCACTCGCGCCTGCCTCTTTCACCGACTCCGCAATGAACTCCTCACCAATCCTCACTGACCGCTCCGTATTCCGACCAAAGGGAGCTGACTTTACTGATCCTTGATCAACCGCACTTTTTTCCTCTGCGTCATTCGTAGCCCGCGGATTTGCTCTCACCGTGTCCGATAAGTCCCCGCTATTCGGCTGCGATTCCGTAACCGGCACGCTTCCACCAGGCGCACCAGCAGTCGGCGACGGCGACGACGACACTCCTGGCCTAACTACCGAACCATCACTCAGCGTTATGCCAGGACCCGGACTGTTGGCCTCTTCGATCGCCTGCTTGGTCTTAGCTTCATCACTCTCCGCCGATGCGTGAGACGACACAGGCACTTTTGCTTTGCGCTTCGCGCCGTTTCCAATAACGTACCAGCCACCCACCGCACAGGCGGCGATTACTAACAAAAACACCAACCCCGTTATCGCTTTTCGCCCACGCCCCTTGCTCTGATTTTCACCACGTTCTCTCTGAACCTCATCAACGATATTGCCTTCATCGGCAAGCTCAACCGGCCGTTCATCAGGGACTTGATCCGGGTCACGATGTACCTGTTCCTCCGTGTCCTCGACAACCAATCGCTGAAACTCATCACTGTTCGTGTTAGCAAGTGCGCTCATTTTTTATTCCCTTAATCAAAATTGCTCTGCCTTCCTAGTTACGTGGTCGTGCGAGCGTCCCCACTCCTGCTGTCGCCGGTCGTCAGCCGCTTCTGTCTGACTTACCGAAACTCGTAACCGCTGCAATGCACCGAGCACCGGCGCTTCGTAGACAATCGCGAAATATGCAATCTCACCCTTGCTCAAACTCCCTTCCAACGACGTGCTTTCCACGTACAAACGCTTGACCTGTTCCAGTTGCAACGTCTTGCCGCTCTCGTCGAAGGTTTGTACGTAAAGCTCCGGGTTGCCAGGCATTATCCGCACTACACCCTGCGCATCATTACGAACAGCGATCACCACCAAGCGAGCCTGAACATCCAAGTCGACGACAGAAGCCACGGCCAATCCCAATCCATGAGTAGACTTCGAAAATCCTCCCATCCGATTTGGGTTCTGAATCATTTCCCGCAAAGCACGGTTTGCAACCTCCGACAACTTAGGCCGCTTCGTGGAAACCTTTCCGTTACGCACTCGTTCATCTGCCCGCCTGCTATCCACCTCGGCGATCAACCTCGACACCTTTGGAACAATTGGAAGAGCACCATTTTCTTCCTCACCACCCAATCGAATTGATCCGGTGCCTAGCTTTGGTGCTGGATCGCGACCATCAAGGTTCACCGCCAGTCCGGCTGCCTTTCTCGCGCCGACTACCTCATCGCGGTTGTACATCACCACGCAGCGATGAGCGTTTTGCGAGAGCTCTCTCACCGGATAAATCAAGAATGTCACCACCACACCCGATTGCATTTGCACGCTGATTGCAGCCGAAGGACCTTTCGCAGTTGAACCGGCAGGCGGCGCCACAAACGCGACTCCAGGACGCAATACCAGTGTTCGCTTGCTTAACTTTGCAGTCTCTTCATCGAATGACACCAACTCTGAATTACCAGGATGGACCATGAAAAAAGAGTCTGCTGCCGGAAACTCGATCACGTTGACTCCGTTCTGTGCAAGACCTAAACGGATCGTGGGATTCTGATTGCCTTTGACCGTGACATTGGCTTCGCCAGACATGTACTCAGGCGGCGCGGGATTCACCAACGCCACTGGCACTATTGACGGCGGCGACGGGGACGGCGAAGGAGACAGTTTCGCGGCTGATGTACGAGGAGCTGCCTTCTTGGCCACAGGTCCTTTTTCTGGCTGCGGTCGAATGGTTCGCTTCTCCTGGCCCACCGTTGCGCTCACCATTAAGGCCAAAAGAGGGAATACAAACCGCAAGCTTCCGAAGCTGAATAGGTTCAACATAGACAACTGCATTTCCTTTCACTCGGTAAAATTCGTTTCATTGATTCTGTAAGGCGGTACGAGGAGTTATAGATCTATCGCCCACAGCGCTTGACCCATTCGCCTCGCCAGCCCTTTGGCTTACCGGTTCATTCAACTCCTGATAATCAAGCGATGAAATCAGGAAGCCCGATCGCAGGTTTCGATCGGCCCGACCCTTGTTGTCAGCTACGAGCTTGATAGTTAATCGCAACTGTCTCCCGTCAGTGACCGTGATCCCATTAACCAACTTCGTAATGTCCTGTTTGCCGATCACGTTGACGGTGTAACCATCATTCTTATCAACCGATATATCCATCGGACTCCAGATTGTTTGCCAACTCTCCGCCTTTTGCTGATCCAACACTCCCTTTTCCTTCATCCAGCGAGAAAACCTCACCGCCGAATCAGGCACCATCATCGTTAATGCGCGCTCAATATCCCGTGGCCGCGTAGCAGGATCTACTTGGTAAACGGCTTTCACAAATTCCTTTGTGATATAGATCTTGTCCTGCTGCGTTAGCTTGTCTGGCCCAAACTCGATTCCTTCTTCGCGTCCGTAATTTCGGTCATTGATCGAAAGTACCCTGCCCGAACCACCGTCAACTACAATGCGATCGGGCCGACGAAGATATTGATAAATATTGCCGACACCACTAGCCACCAGAAGTAAAGCAAGGATCATCATTGACCACGTCAAACTAAGAATTGTGCGCACGTCTGAAGAGTCTCGATAAACAACTGCCGGTCCACCCACGACTGTCCCTCGCTCAACTTTCACTGCTGGAATTCGCACTTCGCGTTGATAACTCCCAGTGCCTTCGCTGGTACGTCGCCGCTGTCGAACCTCTGGAACCTCAAGCCTTAATGGCACCCCGCAGTCCGCTTCCAAATCCGATAACAACTCACTTAACTCGGATGGAATCTCCTCGGTCTCAATTACTCCCTTGCTTTCGTGACATCGGTTCATAGCTTTCGACTTCTCGTTTCAGCGATTGTTTTTTCCAAGCTCGCTTGAAGGCAGCACAGCCCAAAGCCGTTGGACCACCGCAGTTCTACAAGAGCCGTGCCACACGCATCTCCCTTGCAATTCGCCAACAATCACTTTCAAAACTCGGCCGATGCCGACACTTTGGCAAAAACACTGTCGGCAAATGCCAACAACCTTCCGCACCGCGACGAACTTCGATTTGTAGGATTATGAATTTGCTTGAAACTGCCAGCGATGCCACTCAGCGCTTGTCACCACGGATTCGCGCTCACCGAGCTCGACTGACTGCACCGGTAATAACAACGCCCGCGCCGAGGTTATTAGGTCACTCACCTGGCCCCGTTTCAATGAACTTAGGAAATCTTTTGGCAGGCCCGTCAACTTATGCGCCAAGTTCACCTGAGCCTCTTTTGCATGTTTCTCTCGCCATCCGTGGTCCCTTCGGGTAAATACCCCGTCAACTCCATTGTGAGCCAACCAAGAATCTGCCAGCACGATCGCCTCAGTCCATGATGGACCGGCCCCGATGAACTTAAGCTCACTATCCACCACTGCTCTGATCTCGAAGTAGGTATCAGTCTCTGCAACGACTTCGATGAAATCTCCATCAGCCAAACCCATGTAATAACTATTCATTCCCAATGGAATCCAGGCATATCGCGACACTCGCGATACTCGCTCAATAATGTCAAAGGTTCCCATTACGGCTTCCACGGATCGCAACCCTTCATACATCTTAATGCGCGCACGCCAGCCCTTATCCACACGGTTGCGCCTTGCTTTCTCATGTAAGAACGCATTTCCAGCTTCTACTTCCTTACTGCTTATTCCGTAGCCAACCGCAAGCAAGCTCACCGCGTCCGTCCTCCGCGTCGACCGAGCTCCCGTAGAAGAAAGAATCTTCTCGTCCATCAACTCTATGATTACTGCGTCCTTTTTTAGCGAAGCCTCATGTAGCCGCAGTCCCCGACCAATCATTTGCGGCCCCAACACCGCAGCCGCACACTCAGTCGCAGGACGTGCTATCAACACGCCAGAAGTCCACGCCGCGTCCCAACCTTCACAAAGCAAACGACAATTGACCAGTACCAACAGACGCCGCGCTTCGTAATCAGCCATGATGCGCCGGTATTCATCATCGTCCATCTCGCCCCAAACAGCCGCCGCAGACACACCGTTTTCCCGAAATACTTCAGCCATGTCTTTTGCATGATTGATATTCACGCAAAAGGCCACCGTCGAACGTCCGGCAGCCCATTCCCGCCACGCGTCAACTGCCAGCTTGTTCCTTTCTGGAGTGTTTACTGCATGGGCCAACTTTCGCTCGTCAAAATTACCCCGCCTAATCGGCACGTTCTCGAGCGTCAGCCCTGTGTGCTTAAAGAAGCCTTTCGCCGGACACAAATAACCGCTTTGTGTTAATTGCCCGATGGTGTGATAAACGACAACCGATGAGAAATACTCAGCAGATGCAACCGAAACCCCATCACCCCGAATGTAAGTCGCGGTGAAGCCAATTATGACAGTTGCCGAAGCGAAATGGTCCAGGATGGTCTTATATGAATCCGCAGAACCATGATGCGCCTCATCGATCATTATGAGATCGAATGCACCTGCATCTATTTTCGTAAGCCGCTTCTTATGCAAAGAGGCCGCCGTCGAAATCACAAGGTCGACGCCGGCCATCTCACACTTTCCACCAACGATCACTCCAGACCTTATCTCCGGAATGAAATCATCCGCTCTCCTTTTAGTTTGCTTTACTAACCCTTTCGTAGGTTCGATAACAAGCGTGCGCCAACCCCACCGAAGTGTTGCCGCACGAACGAAGGCGAGAATTTCAACTGTTTTGCCCGCTCCAGTTGGTTGGACGCATAAGCACCGCTCGCCCGCGCCGCCCGCCTTCTTTCTCTCGCGTGCGCGACGTGCCAGTTCCCAAAGCGAGACACAGGCCTCTTTCTGAAAGGGGTACAGTTCAGGTAATCCCACAAAGATCTAATTCCCGCCCGTCCCAAAATAATAAGACTTCGAAACATGATGACCTGCCCCCCCTCCATTTCCAGCCGCCTCAACTGCGTCCACCAACGGCTTAACAATCTCACCCTGACGTACCACATAACGAGCACCTGAATGCACGTCAAAAAATACCGTCTCAAATTCTTTCGTCACCCGCTCGTCAACAGTTTTCGCTACGATCTCACCCCCCAGGGCCTCTCCAATTGCAACTTGTTTCACGCCTGAGTAAAGCACCGTGGCTCGCGTTCCGTTCAACTCCTTCAATTCACGATCAATTAGATTCTTGTCTGCCAACGAGGCTTCCAGCGACGGTACTCGCAACCGACCCGCTGTCGCCATTACGTGCGGACTAAAAACACCCGCAGACGTCACACGGTCGAAGACCAGCAGACCTCTCTTCACATATAAGATTGTTTCCCGATATGGTGGAACGCCGTTGGTCTTAATCTTTCTCGGATTGATCACCTTGCCACTTGAGCTACGCAGCGAACGCCCAGTGAGAAAAGACTCCACAGCACCTTCGCCCGCATTGTAGCCAGCCAATACGAGTTCCAGTCTCCCATCAAACTCCGCCGCCAACTGCTTAACATATCTGGCCGCAGCATCAATCGCCGCGTTCGCGTCGTGCGGATTAGATAAATTGAAGCGACGCGCCGTAGCTGGCATGAACTGCATCAATCCCCGCGCCTTCATAGGTGATATCAGCTCTGGACGAAATCTCGTTTCTAAAAATGCAATCGTCCATAACACGCGCGGATCTACTCCATGTTTCTGCGCTGCGGCTGTAATACATGGTTCATAAATTCGCGCCCGTTCTCTAAGCTGAGACCGTACCCTCCGCCACTGTCGGCGTTTGCCAACAGGCAAAAGGCCTTTTGAACGGCGGTTGCCGACAGCCTTACTTCCCGCTTGCTCAGTCTGGTTGTCTCGAGCCTGCGTTTCGGTATGCCAAAACAACGTAGCCAATGCCACCACAGTTAAGTTAAAGGAAAGATTTTTTCTCATTTTCATTGAAGCAACGGGCCTCCGCCATGGTCCAACTGCAAGCGCGATGCCGAACCACTTCCTACTTGCAAGCCCACGCAAATTCGATTTGGCACAGCCTTTGTAGGAACAAAATGTGTCACGACGCGCTGAAGCGCCCTGTTACAAGATGCAACACCACGCTTCGCGCAAAACGGATCTCTAACTGAACTGTTGTGGGAAAAATGAATTGAGACGTGAGTTCAAGAGAAGACTCGAAGAACGTCACTGATAACCCATGATTAAAGACCCTGCCAGTTGCGCTAACAACCGACAGGGCCAGTGAAAATCAAACGCGATTGACTCACGCTGATCTCAGGTAAAGACATTGTGAGCCATCGCCTAACCGAAGGCAAGGAACACAATGAAAACTCAACTCAGTAAACGCGACCTAATTCGCGGGTTTCGCAGTTGGCTTCGCAATCAAACGAATGCCGTTCAAATCGATGAGCAACTTCTAACGAACTCGCCCACGGCCCGAGCCAGTCAACGACTATTTCAAGCAAGCGCGATCCTAAACGCATTCGCGCCGATCCTATTGATCGGCATCATGTCCGTCAGCATCATGGCACAGGGACCTTCCGGTGGCAGCATCTTTGGCGGCGACGACCAAACCCTTGGTAATGGAGTCAGAGAAGTAATCAAGTGGGGGCGAAACCTCTTGTTCCTGCTCGGCATCGGCGGGCTCATGTGGGCAGCCGTCAATTACATGACTGAAAAGAACTGGACCAAACAGGCACTCGGCGGCGTTTTCTGTTTCGCTTTCGGCGCTGTCGCCAGCCTGGCCTATTCATTCTCACAAGGTAATGCCGTGAATCTTGACACCGACCTTGGTAACTGAATCGTTCACAGATAACCGGACCAGCTCACAAGCGCACTTCGTTGCACGACGCTGGTCCGGTCCAAACGCGCACGTAACCGCGAAAACGACCAAGGAGAAAAGTCAGCAATGCGCGCCAGACCCATACGTTCACAAATCTATCTTCCTGTCATGCGCTTTGGCGTCAGAGATACTGATTGGAAGTTTGTGATCTTTATTGCGCTACTTGGCTACTGCATTCCCTTCATGCTCAACCTTCGCCTTATGCGCTTTCCTTTGGAGATCTGGGTATGCCCCATTTCGCTCGTTGCGTCAGTCGCATTCTTCAACTTTGTACGCATTGGACGGCGCCCATTCTGGTTGCAACATCAGCTTGCCGCCCTCGTCAGAACATCACGGCACCGTCACACATTACCCACTGACCAAAAGGAGCGCCCTTGGCTGCTTACTGACGATCAACTTTGAACTGTGGAGACATAAAGGCACGTGGACACCCAAACTATTTTCATTCTAGCTATCGCCACCGTCCTTTCGGCCATCGGCATCACAGTCGGACTCCGACTTGTCCCACTTAGCCGCCACGCCAGACGGGATTTGGCTAAGATCAATAGCACTGAAAACGGCGCCCGAATCAAACAAGACGAAGCTCGAATCCGTCTACTCGATCGCCCCGCTGGCAGACGACGCGACTCATCCATTCTCGATATTTCCGGAAATCTGCTACGCCATACGGACGGCACTTTCACGAAGGCTTATCACGTTGGTCTAAACAACACCATCTTCAGCGAGGAAGACGTCATTGAACGTCGAATTAACGAGCTTGCCCGATTATTAGCAGCTCGAAAGCCGGTCAACACCATCATCCAGTTTCGGCTTTCTGTAAGTCCCGATCCCGGTCGCGTTATTCAAAAGCACATCCGTTCACAAGATAAAGACGATGTCGCCCCACTTGCAGGTCTCCTCCACACAATGGGAATCTGCTTTTACCAGGACGCCGCAGTTGGCTCAGCTTTCAAGCAACACACCCTGTCAGCCTGGGTTCGCGTTCCAGTAAAACACTTCAACGATCAAAAGCAACAAGGCTTGGCGCGTTTCTTTCCTACATTAAGGCGTGAGTTGGCTTTGCGCGGAGCACTCGGTTTCGTCGCTGCTCTCTTTGCAACTCTCCGCGAAACCAGTAATGACCGCATCACTCGTCGTACTGTCACGGACGAGCAACACGCAATTGATGAAGCCGAAAAAACTTTTCGCTTAATCGAACACCAAAGTCCTTTGCGTCTAAAACCCTTCACTCGTCAGGAGCTTTGGCAAGCCATCTACCTGGGTCACTGTCAAAACGCCAACACCGCGCCTATCCTTCCTGACATTCCTGGCCGAGACATTCGCGATTACCTTGCGGGCGAAACTATTGCCGGTAACGGCCATTTCGTAATGCATGGCAACTATCCAGCCGCAGTGGTCTCAATGTTTGTCCCTCCACAACCAAACATCTTTGCCGATTGCATGCGCGTTCTGACAACTAACCCTGAGCTTAATTTTCGCCATAATGTCATAACCGAGTACGTCTATATCGATCAGGACAAAGTGCGTAAAAAACTTGACAAGCGTATTCGTCAGGTAAGTCGCGCCAATAAAGGCACCGCCCGGCATGGCACTTTCGAAGGCCGCAAGGCAATGGGCCAACTTTCCACCGTTCGTGAAGAAGTCACTGGCGACACCGAAGCCCTGGTTAAAGCACGCTTTTACGCCGTCATTTACGGCGATTCCGCAACCAACAAGGAAGAGCTACGCACGTCACTACGCAATCTCGATCGCTACTGTGAGCAGCTTGTCACTGCCATTCGCCGGATTCCCGGCGCAGAAGCAAATCGTGAAGAACCGGTAGCCCTTCGCGCCGTGTATCACCGAAGTCTTGTCGGCGAACTAAACAACCAGCCAACCGGCCGCGAAATTGAGGAAACGACCGACTCACTCGCACCGTTAACACCAACAGAATCAGCCTGGCCGGGCAGTCCACAGCCGCATACCATTTGTTCCACACCAACAGGCCACCTCACCGGCTTCAACCTTTACGATCGGAATCTCGTCACCAGCCCGTTGGTTCTACTGATAGCTCAACCCCGCGCCGGAAAGTCTGTCTTCATGTGTCGGATCATAAACGACATCCTCGCGACAAAAGCGAACGTGCGCGTGCGTGCTGTTGATTATGGAAAGTCTCTTGCTCCGCTCGTCGAGGTTCTTCATGGCCGTTACCTACGGTTTGATCTGGGAATACGCACTATCAACACATGGGACTACCCGGGCCTCGAACAAGGGCAAATGCCTGACGACTTACAAAAAGCATTTGTGGTCGCCGATCTCATGCACCTCGCACGCGCCAACGATACGATCGCCGAAGACATTCTCATGTTGCTGGTCGATGAGGTTTACAAGAATCAAGTACCGCGTAATCGGCCCGGACGGCCCAAACACGAGCCACGGCTCTCACACTTGCTCGACCTTCTCAAAGTTGCCCCCTTCTCCGAGAAGATCGCACAGGAACGAGCAGAGTTATTGCGTATCTCACTTGAATCATTCCGAAACGATTCCTGGATCGACGCGCCTACTCATTCAGATTTCATTACTGAATCACAGCTTGACGTTTACGAAATCGACTCTTTACAAAATCTCCCCGAGCGAGTGCGCCAATCAATGGCCTTTCGCATTGCCGCGCACGTAATGCGTTCGCTTGGTCGCTTGAATTCTGACGGCACGCGATCTCCGGTACTGCTTGCCTTTGATGAGATGTGGGAAGTGGTCAAGCACTACCCACTAATTCTCAACGTCATTGAGCGCGCAGCCAGAACAGGCGGCAAAGAAAATGCAGTTACCCTTCTTGCCTCTCATGCATATGAGGACTTTACGGGAAGCCGCGATGTCCCCAATCCCATTGGCATCGCTCTCGCCAAGACTGCCGGCGTCAAACTCATCGGCAAGCAAGTCGGAGACTACAAACGACTGATCGAAGACGCCGGATTATCTCCCGCAGCACAAGCCTGTATTGAAGGAATCAAAAACGTTCCTGGCGAACACGCACAATTCCTCGGCATATTTGGGTCCGGTCAAGACAAGATTGTTGAAATGCTCCAGATCGATCTTTCTCCAAGTGAGCTTTGGACATTCACCACTAACCCAGACGAACGCAACGCTCGCGCTCGCGTCCAAAGCCTTAAACCTACCTGGCCCATGGCTGTAGTGATCGCCTGGCTGGCAGAACGCTATCCCCGTGGTCTAACAGCCCAAGGTCTTACTGAGATTGACGAA
>Ga0307505_10001332_pt1 | contig 20394 bp, 25 predicted proteins | sample 23_S_MG_FD_202183 | JGI IMG/M metagenome (GOLD analysis project Ga0307505, IMG submission 202183) | Soil microbial communities from Populus trichocarpa stands in riparian zone in the Pacific Northwest, United States - 23_S | ecosystem: Environmental > Terrestrial > Soil > Riparian zone > Trees...
GCGCGCTGGCGGGCGACGCGATTGAGGCCGGTGAAAACGGCGCTTTCGATCAGCAACGCGAAATGGCTTTCGCCGCGGCCGTCGTGGCCGGCGTGGCCGATGTGGCGGTCGCTCTGGTCGTCGAGTTGGAGGCGGGTCGGGGCGAGACCTGCGACAAGCCGTTGCTTGATCTCGGTGGCGACCGGTCCGGTGGCGGTGGCGATGCTGTCCATCCTTTCTATATAGAGAGATGATGAGCACGAAGGCGAGCAAGTTTCACGGACGGATCGACGGCGCGGCGGACTGCTGTGCAGTGCCGGGCTGCGCCGAGGGTGGCGAGTTTCGCGCGCCGCTCAGTCCCGGGGATTTCGACGGGCCGGGTGACTATCTCTATCTGTGTCTCGACCATGTCCGCGCCCATAATGCGCGCTACAATTATTTCGCGGGGATGAGCCCGGACGAGATCGAGGCGGCGCAATCGCCGATCGCCGGGTGGGAGCGGCAGACGCGGGTGTTTGCAACCGCTGGCGCGAACCCCGGCCCGGCATGGAGCGACTTTACCGATCCGCTCGATGCAATCTCGGCGCGCTTCCGGCCCGGAATGACGCGCGCGCGGCCCGATCGCTTCACCGCGACCGAACGCGCGGCACTGGGCGTGATGGACCTCAATGAGGAGGCCGACCGGACCGCGCTTCGCCGCCGCTATTCGGAGCTGGTGCGGCGCTACCACCCCGACCGCAATGGCGGCGACCGCGGCTTCGAGAGCAAGCTCGGCGCGGTGATCGACGCCTATCAATTGCTCAAGGGCGCGCGCGCCTTCGCCGCCTAGTCGCGGTCGGGCGCGCCCAACGGGAAGAAGTGGCGATAGGGCCGGCCCTCGTCGACCGCGCGGGCGACCACCGGATGGGCCAGCAGCCGCGCGCGATAGGCGGCAAGGCGGGGGCGGCCCGGACCGATTTCCTCGATCCAGTCGGCGTAGAACAAGGACGGCGCGGCGGCGCAGTCGGCCAAGGTGAAGGCGCCGCCGACCGCCCACGGACCCTCGCCGAGATTGGCCTCGAGCCAATCATAAGCGGTGCGCAAGCCGGACAGCGCCTTCTCGACCCCGAACGGATCGCGCGATGCCTCGGGCCGAAGCGCGTCGAACACCGGCATCGACATGTTGTTCATCACATAAAGATCGAAGAAGCGGTCGAGGAAGCGCACTCGTCGGCCGAGTGCGCCCTCCGGAATCCACTGATTCAGCCCCGAATGGCAAGCTGCGAGATGCTCGATGATCGGGGTCGTCTCGACCACCGTCTCGCCGTTGTCGACCAGGACCGGAAACTGGGCGAACGGCCAGCGCCGCTTGAGCTCCGCCATATTTTCCGGATGCTGCTCGTCGAGCATCCGATAGTCGAACTTTGTGCCATCGGCCCACAGCGCGATGAGCACCTTCTGGCAATAAGACGAGAAGGGGTGTGCGAAGAGCTGAAGGGTCACCAGCTACCGTCCGCCATCGCCGCCTGGCGCTCCTGTTCGCGGGCGCTCGGCTCGTCGGTGACGTAGGTACCGGTCTCGACCGGGCCGGCCGGTTGGTAGGTGGCGATGATGTTGCCGCCGTCCGAAACCTTGTGGCCGGTCATCTTTAATGTCCGCGGAGGGGTGCCGCCGCCGAACAGCCGCTTTCCCTGCCCAAGGACAACCGGCGATATCATCAGCGTCAGTTCGTCGAGCAGCCCAGCCTCCAGCAATTGCGGATAGAGGGTGCCGCTGCCCTGGATGACGAGATCGGGCCCGTCGCCTTGCTTGATTGCCCGAAGGTCTTCGATGGCGCCGACCCGCTCGCTATTCTCCCACGCCAGCGGTTGGTCACGATGGGTCACGACATATTTGGTGCAGGCGTTGAACGGGTCGCGAATCCCCGCCATCGGGTCGCCGGCATAGGGCCAGTAAGCGGCGAAAATGTCGTAGGTGCGGCGGCCCAGCAGGAGGTCGAACGGGCGACCGAACAACTCCCCGATCTTTTCGTCGATTGCGTCGTCGCCGACCGGCGGAAGCCAGCCGCTATAGTTGAAGCCGCCGGTCGGATCCTCCGTCGGTCCGCCCGGCCCCTGCATCACCCCATCGAGCGAGACGAAGGCCGCGCCGACGATCCTACGCATCGGCGCGCACGCCTTCGACCGCGGCGTCGAGTTTGGCGATATCGATCTTGGACATCGTCATCATCGCCTCGAAGGCGCGCTTGCCGCGCTCGCCGCCTTCGTTGAACAGCTCGGTCAGGCGGCGCGGGGTGATCTGCCACGACAGGCCGAACTTGTCCTTGCACCAGCCGCACTCGCTGGCGCTTCCGCCCCCGTCGATGATCGCATTCCAGTAGCGGTCCGTCTCGGCCTGGTCCTCGGTGGAGACCATGAACGACACTGCCTCGTCGAACTTAAACTGAGGGCCGCCGTTGAGCCCGAGGAAGTTCATCCCGAGCACGGTGAACTCAACCGTCAGCACGTCGTCCTTCTTGCCGCCGGGGAAATCGGCGGGGGCGCGATGGACCGCATGGACGTGGCTGTCGGGGAACGTCGCCTGATAGAAATTGGCGGCGTCCTCGGCCTGGCCGTCGAACCAAAGGCAGGCGGTAATCTTGCTGGTCATCGACTCGCTCCCTTAAAGTTTGCCCACCAGGGCGAATTCGGCGCCCTGCGGGTCATGTCCGATGATGATGTAGTCGCCGCCTGGGACTTCGTGCGGCTCTACGGCGATGGTTCCGCCGCAGGCCTTGACCGCCTCGACCGCCTGAGAGATCGACGGCACCTGGACGTAATAGCGCCAGCCGCCTGATCCGCCCGGTATGACGCCGCAGACAGCGCCGATCCTGGTGCCGTCATGGTCGAGGAAGCGGTATTCGCCGTACTCGCCCATGTCCATGAAGTCGTCGCTGGTCCAGCCGAACAGGTCGCCGTAGAATTGGCGCGCCGCGACCGGGTCAGCCGTCGACAGCTCGTTCCAGCTGACGCGCTGCTCGGCGTCGCTCGAAAAGACATCGCTGACCGACTTATCGCCGCCCTCGGGCGGCTTCGGGGTCATCACGTAGAACGCATTGCCCTGGGGGTCGGCGACCATGGCAATCCGCCCCACGCCAGCGATGTCGGTTGCCGGCATGTGCGCTTTGCCACCCCTGGATTCGATCTGCGCGATCGTGGCGTCGATGTCGTCGACGCAGATGTAGCCGAGCCAGAGCGGCTTGGCGCCATGCTCGCGCATGTCGTCACCCATCCGGAGCACGCCGCCGGCGTTGCCGCCGTCACTGCGGCCGATCATCCGATAATCGATCTCGCCCGGATTGCGCTCGCCGAACGACCAGCCGGGCACGATCGCCTCGTAAAAGGCCGTGGCGGCGACCGGGTCCGGCGTCATCAACTCGTACCAGATATGGCTGCCATGCGCGGATGATTGCTGATCCTTGGTTGTGGCCGCACCCGGCGGCGCGTCGGTGACGTCGGACATAGTCGGTTCCTCCATTAAATAAGGCGAGGTTCAGGCGTGCGCCGGCTCGCGCTTGGCGGTGTCGACGATCGGCTCGAAGCCGCCCCAGAACATGCGCTGGCCGGCGAACGGCATCTCGCCCTCCGGTTTCATGGTCTCGTCGGCCATGATCTTGGCCCATGCCTGGTCGCGAATTTCCTTGTCGGGCCATTCGATGAAGGAGAAGACGATCCTTTCTCCATCCTCGGCCTTCACGGCGCGATAGAAATCGGTGACTTCGCCCTTGGGAACATCGTCGGACATCGCCTCGAGCACGCGGGTCGCGCCGTGTTGGCGGAAGACCTTGGCCATCTTCGCGGCAAGCTCGCGATAGGCGTCGGTCTTGGCCTCCGGAACCGGCACCACGAAACCGTCGGTATAGTCGCCGCGCCCGCTGCCTTCCTCGACGATGGCGTCGAAGCCGCCCATGATCATGCGCTTGCCATCGAACGGCATGTTGGCGCCCAAGTCCTTCATCCGCGGATCGCTCATCATCTTCGCGTTGGCGGCGTCGCGGGCCGCCTTGTCGGGATATTCGAACCACGAGAAGACGACCTTCTCATCCGGCTTGGCATTCACCGCCATGCGGAAATCGGTGACCTTGCCTTCATGGACGTCGCTGTCCCACGCCTCGACGTGCCGCTTCACCCCGAACTCCTGAAAGATCGGCGCGAAGTCGCTTGCCTGCTTGCGATAGGCTTCCTTGTTCGCCTCGGGGACGGGGACCACGAATCCTTCGAAATAGGTCATATTCTCTCTCCTTGCAGTTCGGCTTGTGCCGCTTTCATTTGTTCGATCCACGCCGCGATCTGCGGCGGCGGCGATCCGGTGAAGCCCGCCATCTGGTCGGCCAGCGCCTTTTCGAACGCGGGGCGGGCCTCGCCGCGTGCGACGTAAGCCGCGAGGTTGGGGTAGCTGTCGAGCATGTCGGTGCCCTTGAGCTGGCGCAGCACGGCGACCATCAACAGGTCCCCGGCGGTGAAGTCGCCGTCGAGCCAGTGGTTGTCGTCGAGCCGGTCCGACAGCTCGCCGAGCCGTTCGTCGATCCGCGCCGTGACCGCCGGCAGCCGTTGTTTCGACCACGGCTTATCGGCCTCGAACAAGGTGGCGATGGCATGATCGGTGATTGGCGGCTCGACCGTATTGAGCGCGGCGAACGCCCATTCGATTGTCCGCGCGCGGGCATTGGATTCGGTCGGCATCAGGCCTGGATGCTGGCTGGCGACATGCAAAACGATCGCACCAGATTCGAACAAGGTGAGGTCACCATTCTCGTAGGTCGGAACCTGGCCGAAGGGCTGGATGGCCCGGTGCGGCGGGGCCTTCTGGCTGCCCTGTGCGAGATAGCGCACGTCATAAGGCTGACCGACTTCCTCCAGCGCCCAGCGGACGCGCAGGTCGCGAACCTGGCCCCGGGCGAAATCGGGCACCCAGTCGTAGGCGGTGATGGTCGGTTTGGTCATGACGCTGGCTCCTTGGCTTGCTGAATTCAGGCGCCTGCGACTTCGATCGCCGCCGCATCGGTCTCGCCCGCCGCCGGATCCATCCAGAACAATTCGTAATGATGGCCATCCGGGTCGGCGACGCTGCGGCCGTACAGAAGCTATAATCCTGCTTGGGGGCAGGGTCGGCGGTGCCGCCGGCGGCGACCGCGGCATCGACGCTGCGATCGACATGTTCGCGGTCGGACCGGGACAAAGCGATTAGGGCGGTGCTGGAGGCTTTGGCGTCCCCGATCGGGAGCGGCGTAAACTGGCGATATTTGTCATGAGTCAGCAGCATGAAGAAGATGCTGTCCGAAAAAACCATGCAGGCGCCGGTATCGTCGCTGAATTTTGGCTCGTTGGTCGCCCCGAGAGACTCCAGAAAGCGCTTCGAGGCGGCGAGATTGCTCACCGGCAAGTTCAGAAAAATCATCTGAGACATGGCGCTTTTCCCTCCGCTGCGACTCGATTCGGCTTGCTTTTTATAGGGCCAAGTCATATTTCACAACCATGCAGTTAGAAAAAGTAACTACCTCGGGACGAAGCGACGATAAAAAGCGATACGACGATGCCTGCGCCGCCGCGCACGGAATGGACCTGATCGGCGAGCGCTGGTCGATGCCGCTGATCCGCGAATTGCTGCTCGGGCCCCGCCGCTTCGGGGACCTGAAATCGACCCTGCGGGGAATTAGCGCCAACGTCCTGACCCAGCGGCTCGAGGGCCTCGAGGAGGCGGGAGTGCTCATCCGCCGCAAACTGCCGCCGCCGGCCTCGGTCCAGGTTTATGAGCTCACCCCATGGGGCTATGAGGCCGCGCCGATCTTCCAGGCGCTTGGACGATGGGCGGTTCGCTCGCCCAAGCACGACCCCATGCGGCCCTTCAGCCCGGTCTCGCTGATGTTGTCGCTGCGCACCATGATCAATCAGGAAGCGGCCGGCAATCTTGCTGCCCGCATCCAGCTCGACATGGCCGGCGAGCATTTCTTCTGGGTCCGCAAGAAGAAGGGTGACATCCGCATCGGCCGAGGCCCGATCGATCGTGCGGACGTCATCATCCGCGGCTCGCCATCCGATATCGCCGGCTATGTTTACGCCGGGGCGCCGATCTCCACGATCGAGATCGAGGGCGACAGGAAGCTCGCGGCGCGCCTGCCGAGCCTGTTTCCCATGCCCGCAAAGGCCGCGCTCACGGGCATTGAGGCCAAGCCGCCACTAGCTTAAAGCGGCTCGCCATGACCGATATTCCCAATGTGACGCTCGACAGCCGCGAGGACACGATCCTCGCCACCCCCGACAAGATGGTGAAGGCGCGCGAGGCGTTCGGGATCGACATCGACTTGGAAATCCCCGCCTTCAGCGAGGCCGACGAAAGGGTCCCCGACCTCGACCCGGCCTATGTGTTCGATCCCGACACGACGATGGCGATTTGCGCCGGTTTCGCGCGCAACCGGAGGGTGATGATCCAGGGCTATCACGGCACCGGCAAGTCGACGCATATCGAGCAGGTCGCGGCGCGCCTCAACTGGCCGACGGTCAGGATCAACCTCGACGCGCATATCAGCCGCATCGACATGGTCGGGCGCGACGCGATCGTCTTGAAGGACGGCCAGCAGGTCACCGAGTTCCGCGAAGGCCTGTTGCCGTGGGCGCTGCAGCATCCCGTGGCGCTGGTGTTCGACGAATATGACGCCGGGCGGCCGGACGTGATGTTCGTCATCCAGCGGGTGCTCGAGACCGAGGGCAAGTTGACCTTGCTCGACCAGAATCGGGTGATCCGGCCCAACCCCTGGTTCCGCTTGTTCGCCACCACCAATACGGTCGGCCTCGGCGATACCACCGGGCTGTATCATGGCACGCAGGCGATCAACCAGGGCCAGATGGACCGCTGGAACATTGTCGCGACATTGAACTATCTGCCCGCCGCGACCGAGGCTCAGATCGTGCTCGCCAAGTCGGGCGAATATGACAATGAGGGCGGCAAGGAGCAGGTCGAGGCGATGATCAAGGTCGCGGACTTGTCCCGCCAAGGCTTCATCAACGGTGACATTTCGACCGTGATGAGCCCGCGCACGGTGATCAGCTGGGCCCAGAATGCGTTGATCTTCGGCGACGTCGGCTACGCCTTCCGCGTGTCGTTCCTCAACAAATGCGACGAGAGCGAACGGCCGGTGATCGCCGAATATTACCAGCGCGTGTTCGGAACGGACCTGCCCGAGAGCATCGCCAGCCGGGTCTAGATTCCGCGGCGGCCGAAGCCCTGCGGCGTCGCGGCCGGTGCCGGTGAAGCGAAAGGCGTCGACGGTGCCGCCGTGTCGGAGGCCGGAGCGTGGGTTGCGACGGCCGCGCCGCTGCCCTGTTCCTTCTCCAGCTCACGCATGCGTTCGGCGATTCGCTCGTCAAACGTCAGGTGCGCGTCCAAATCGGCAATCCGCGAGGCCTTGGCCCGGGCGTTGCCGCCGACGGTCGAGACGAACAGCCACATGCGAGCGAAATTCAGCGCCACGCCTACGGCGACCATCAGGCCGATTATCAGAAGCGGGTTGCTGCCCATCGTCCATCCCCAACAATTCGGCCTGCACCGTAACGGGCGGATGTTTAGCAATTGGTTTAAGCCCGCCCGGCGTTGACCTTGACCCGAGCCCGCGTCACATCGATCGGACACCATGGCCGCAACCAATCTCGACCGTTTCCGAACCGCTTTGGCCAGCGCATCGCGCGCGATCGCCCGCGACGGGGAAGCGGACGTGGTGTTCGCCTCCGACAGCGGGGGGTCGTCGGGCAAGATCGCGCGGGTGGTGTCGCCGGGTCCGGGGCTCGAGCCGCGGCTGGTTGCCGAGGCGCGCGGCGCGGCGGATTCGGCCGCGCTCAGGTTGCGTTATCACGACAATGCGGTGAACGCCGCGCTGTCCCCGGCCGATGCCGAGGCGCGCGCTGTGTTCGACGCGCTCGAGACCGCGCGGGTCGAGGCGCTGGGGGCGCGGACGCTGGACGGGGTCAGGGCCAACCTCGACCGCTTCGTCGAAGCGCGGATTCGCAGCGATGCGATCGGCCGGGCGCGGACCGCCGAGGAGGTGCCGCTGGCGACCGCGGTCGGGCTGATCGCCCGGCAGCGGCTGACCGGGGCCGAGCCGCCCGCTTCGGCGGCACCCGGGCTGGCGCTGGTCGGCAAGTGGATCGAGGAGAAAGCCGGGGCGGAGCTCGATGCACTGGCCCTGACCATCGATGACCAGCGCGCCTTTGCCGAAATGGCGCGGCGATTGCTCGAGGATCTCGAACTCGAAGCGGCGGCCGATCCCGCCGAGCAGGAGCCCGAGGAGGCCGGCGAGGATGACGCCGGCGAGGATGACGGCCCCGACGACAGCGACGACCAGGACAAGGACGGCGGCGCCGAGGGCGGCGAGCTCGACATGCGCTCTGACAAAACCGAGCAGGATGAGGGCGGCGAGGATCACGCCGAGCGGGACAGCGAACTCGATGATGGCGACGCGTCGAGCGGCGACGACGGCGAGCAGGCGCGGGGCAATGCCTCCCGGCGCAACTGGCTCGACGAGCCGGTCGGGGACTATGCGCCCTACACCACCCGCTACGACGAGATCGTCGCCGCCAGCGAGTTGTGCGACGAAGAGGAACTGGCGCGGCTGCGGGCCTATCTCGACCAGCAGATGGCGAGCCTGTCGGGGGTGGTGACGCGGCTCGCCAACCGGTTGCAGCGACGGTTGATGGCGCAGCAGGCGCGAAGCTGGGATTTCGACCAGGAAGAGGGCCTGCTCGATGCGGCGCGGCTGGCGCGGGTGGTGGTCAGCCCGAGCCACAGCCTGTCGTACAAGATCGAACGCGAGACCGAATTTCGCGATACCGTGGTGTCGCTGTTGATCGACAATAGTGGCTCGATGCGCGGCCGACCGATCTCGATCGCGGCAATGTGCGGCGACATTTTGGCGCGGACGCTCGAGCGGTGCGGGGTGACCAGCGAGATTCTCGGCTTCACCACCCGCGCCTGGAAGGGCGGTCAGAGCCGCGAGGCATGGCTGGCCGAGGGGCGCCCAGCGACTCCGGGGCGGCTCAACGATCTCCGCCACATCGTCTACAAACGCGCCGACGAACCCTATCGCCATGCCCGCAAGAATCTTGGCCTGATGATGCGCGAGGGATTGCTCAAGGAAAATATCGACGGCGAGGCCCTGCTGTGGGCGCATCGCCGATTGCTGGCCCGGCCCGAGGAGCGGCGAATCCTGATGGTGATCAGCGACGGCGCGCCGGTCGACGATTCGACCGCCTCGGCCAATGGCGGGACCTATCTCGAGCGGCATCTGCGGCAGGTGATCGGGTGGATCGAGAGCAGGTCCAGCGTCGAACTGTCGGCGATCGGGATCGGCCATGACGTGACCCGATACTATAGCCGCGCGGTGACGATCATGGACGCCGAGCAACTGGGCGGGGCGCTGATCGAACAACTCGCGACATTGTTTGAACGGCGATGATCGCCGAGTGGGTTCGAACGGCGATGATCGCCGATTGGGTTCGAAACGCCATGAATATGGGATGGGCAAAAAAATGGGCCCGGAGCAATTACTCGCTCCGGGCCCCCCTCGTTACGCGACGCGAGGGTACAAATTGGCCGAAGCCAACGTCGGTGACGGGGAAAAGGGGAATAAACCCCGTCGCTGCAATGACTTATGCCCGATCCGCTGCGACCAAGGGCTGAACGGCGCGTGCAGCCTGCATTCAGCAAGTCGAGCATTCTCAGTGGGTTGCTGATCGTCGGACTGGTGGTGGGGGCGCATCGGCAGCTGTCGGGCCTGCCCGATCGCGAGGCGCGAGCCGACGCCCGCGCCGCGATTGTTTTTACCCCCGTGAAGTTGGCCGCTTATACCGCGCTGCCGCTGCGCGTGGCGGGCGCCTGGCGGCTCACCTCGGTCGAACCGCGGCTGGGGGGCGTATCGGCGCTGGCGATCGATCGTGGCGAGTTCATCGCGCTGACCGATTCGGGTGTCGTGATTCGCTTGCCCCGCCCCGGGCGCGGCGCGGCCGGGGAATTTCGCGATCTGCCGGAGGGGCCGGGACCGGCGCACTTCAAGGCGGGGCGCGATAGCGAGGCACTGGCCCGCGACGCGGCTGGGCGCGGCTGGTGGGTAGCGTTCGAGAACCGCCATGCCGTCTGGTTGTTCGACCATGACTTCAGGCGGGTCGAGCGCCGGATCGGGCTGGGCGGGCTTGGCTGGCGGCCCAACAAGGGGGCCGAGGGCGCGCTGTCGGGGCCAGGCGGGTTGGCGCTGTTTCCGGAAGGTGGCGATGAACTGGTTCGGGTCAGGGCCAGCGGGGCGATCGATCGCGTCGGTCTGGCCAATCCCTATGGCCGGCTGGCGGATGCAACGACGCTTCCCGACGGCCGGATCATGGTCCTTGCCCGGAGCTTCAGTCCGGCGGGATTCTCCGCCCGGCTGCTATTGCTCGATGGAATGGGACTCGTGCCGGTCGCCACCCTTGGATTCGGCCGGCTCGTCAATCCGGAGGCGATCGCCGCCGAGGCCCTGCCTGGCGGGCGCGTGCGCTTATGGGTGATGACGGACAATGATTATCGCCGGCGGGTGCCGACGTTGTTGGTCGCGCTAGACTGGGCCGGTTAGGCCGCGGCCACTGCCTTTTTCGCAATTTCGCGCTTCAACCTGCGAACGCGCAGGCTGAGCTTCTCGTCATTGGTCTTGGCCAGCCAATTGTCGAGGCCGCCGACATGCTCGACCGAGCGCAGGCCGTGGGTCGAAACCTTGAGCTTGACGCTGCGCTCGAGCGCATCGGACAGCAAAGTCACGTTCTGCAGGTTCGGCAGGAACGTCTTCTTAGTCTTGTTGTTGGCGTGGGAAACATTGTTGCCCACCTGCCGGGTCTTGCCGGTCAGCTCGCAAACGCGCGACATAATCTGTATCCTGATTTGAACGGAAGCCTATGCGTCCGGAAAGCGCCGCCCGATAGCCTTGCACTTGGCCGTCGTCAACCGCTACGCCATCGCTGTGAAGCAATGCTTTGACCGGGACCGAGTTGGAATCCCGCTGCAATGCGAACCGTGGAGGGCATCAATATGCGTCGAATCATCCTGGTCCTGATCATCGCCATTGTCGCGCTGATCGCCGCCATTCAGTTGAACCTGCTCAGTTTCAAGCAGGACCGGCCCGCCGCGGTACCCGGTGTCGAAGTCACGTCCAACGGGATCACCGCCACTGGCGGCCAGACCCCGACGTTCGAGGTCCAGACCGGCACCGTCGCGGTCGGCACGCGCAATGCCACGGTTGCGGTCCCGGTGCCGACACTCGAGGTTCGTGGTCCGGGCAATGACCAGGCTGCGCCGGCGCCGGCCCCGGCTCCCGCTCCCGCACCGGCTCCGCGCTAAGCCAGGAGCGACCTGGCCGATGAGCGGGTTTCCGCTGCCGCCGCCGATGCGTCGAGCGCTCGACCTTGCGGCCGAGGCGGCACTGGCGGGCGAGGTCCCGGTCGGTGCCGTGATCACCCGGGACGGGCGGATCATCGCCGAAGCGCGCAATGCGATGCGCGGCACACACGACCCCACGGCGCATGCCGAAATGGTGGCGATTCGCGCTGCGGCGACTGCACTCGGCCAGTCTCGGCTCGATGGCTGCAGCCTGTGGGTGACGCTCGAGCCGTGCGCGATGTGTGCCGCGGCGGTCGCGCTGGCGCGGATCGCCTCGCTCAATTTTGCCGCCGCCGACCCCAAGGGCGGCGGAGTCGAGCATGGGCCAAGGATTTTCGCCCAGCCGACCTGCCATCACCGCCCCGACATCCTGTCGGGGATTGGTGAGGCCGAAGCCGCGGCGCAGCTCAAGGAGTTTTTCGCAAGCCGGCGGGGCTAGCAAGGGCGCTTGTCGCCGCGGCATCCGACCGGCTAGGGTTGCAGCTACCGATGAGCCAAGAACTGCTCCCCTTTCCCTGGATAGACCTGGTCCTGATCCTCGCGCTGGTCGCTCTCAATGGCGTCCTGTCGATGAGCGAACTGGCGATCGTCTCCGCGCGCGAGGCGCGGTTGAAGGCCATGGCCAAGAGCGGCAGCGGCGGTGCCAGAATCGCGCTCCAGCTAGCTGCCGATCCCGGCCGCTTCCTGTCGACCGTGCAGATCGGGATCACCATGATAGGAATCCTCACCGGCGCCCTTTCGGGCGCCCGGCTTGGAACGCCGGTGGCCCAGCGGCTGGCGCAGCTCGGGATCGAACCGGCGACTGCCGAGACGATCGGCTTCCTGCTGGTGATCGTGCTTACCACCTATGCCAGCGTGGTGATCGGTGAACTGGTCCCCAAGCAATTCGCGTTGCGCAAGCCCGAGCCGATCGCCGCCATCGTAGCGCGGCCCATGCTGTGGCTGTCGAAGGCGACCTCGCCGTTCGTGTGGCTGCTCGACCGGACCAGCGCCGCAATCTTCAAGGCGCTGGGCATGAAGCGCGAAGGCGAGAATGTGGTGACCGCCGAGGAACTGCATCTAGTGGTCGCCGAAGCACACACCTCCGGCGTACTTGAGGAGAGCGAGCGCGCGATCATCTCCGGGATCGTGCGACTGGCGGACCGGCCGGTCCGCGAAGTAATGACGCCGAGGACCGAGATCGACTGGATCGACGTCGGCTGCGGGCGCGACGAGATTCGCGCGGCGCTTGCCGCCACGCCGCACAGCCGCCTGCCCGTGGCGCGCGGGTCGGTCGACGATATCGTCGGGGTGGTCTCGGCCCGCGACTTACTGATGGAGTTGCTCGACGGCCACGACCTCGACCTGGCGCGGATCGTCAGGACGGCGCCGGTGATTCCCGATTTGATGGACGCGATGGATGCCCTTGCGGTGCTTCGCTCGGCCGATGTGCCGCTGGCGCTGGTCCACGACGAATATGGTCATCTGGACGGAATCGTCACTCCGGGCTCGATTATCGCCGCGCTGGCCGGGGCGTTCGCCAGCGACCTCGAACAAGACGATAATCCGCCGTTGGTCGAGCGCGAGGACGGCAGCTGGCTGGTGTCGGGCGCGGCCAGCGCCGACATGCTGACCGACCGCTTGGGCATGTCACTGCCGCACGACCGCGAATTTTCGACCGTGGCCGGTTTCGCTCTGTCAGTGCTCAAGCATATTCCGGACACCGGGGAGCGCTTCGCGCACGACGGCTGGTCGTTCGAAGTCGTCGACATGGACGGCCGCAAGATCGACAAATTGATTGCCTCGCGGCCGAGGCGCAAGCGGCGGGAAGAGCCGACGGCCCTCGGCAATTAGCCCGGCCCGGCCCACAGCCGCCCAAACTGTGGCCTTGTTGCAACGTTTGCGGTTGAAAACGCCCCGGCCCGTTCCAGACGCGGAACTTTGCGCTATAGGAAGCACTGGATCCGCATCAATTGGATGCAAAAGAGGGGAGTCCCGCATGCGTAATTATCTGCTCGCCGCCGTGGCAGCCGCTGCGCTGACCTCGCCGGCCATGGCCCGCGATAAGTCGACGTACGTTGGTGTTTCTGGCGGCGTCATGCTCGTCGAAGATACCAATCTTGACTACAGCTACGATCCCAACATTCCGGAAGTCCGGGACGCCGTTACGGTCGATCACAAGCTTGGTTTCGACGTCGACGTGTTCGCCGGCTATGACTTCGGTCTGGTCCGCGGCGAGGTCGAGCTTGCCTACAAGCGCGCGTCGATCGACGAAGTTCAGCTCGACACGGATTTCGTTCCGTCGCCCAACCCGACCGAGCCCTACGACGCGAATGGCAAGGTCAGCGTTTTCTCGGTCATGGGTAACGTCCTGTTCGACTTCGGCGACGAAGACGGCTGGAGCGGTTTCCTCGGCGCCGGTCTCGGCTGGGCCAAGGTCAAGTATAAGGCCAGCATTCCGACCGTATTTGGCGATGTCGGGTTTAGCGACAGCGACAGCGCGATTGCGTGGCAGATCCTTGCCGGCATCCGCAAGTCGATCACGCCGAACATCGACCTCGGCCTGAAGTATCGCTTCTTCAACGCCCCCAAGCTCAAGTTCGGTGACAATAACGACTTCGAAGACGAATTTACGGGTCGTTTCCGGTCGCACAGCCTGATGCTGAGCCTGGCGTATAACTTCTACGTCCCGGCCCCGCCGCCTCCGCCGCCTCCGCCGCCGCCGCCGCCGCCGCCGCCTCCGGCGACGCAGACCTGCCCGGACGGTTCGGTGATCCTGGCGACGGACATGTGCCCGCCGCCGCCGCCGCCGCCGCCGCCGCCGCCGGAGCCGGAACGCGGCTAAGGGCTACCCCGCAAAGTAGTACTTTGTGGGGGCCCGCTAAGCGCGCCGACCGACGGTAGGACTGGCAAGCCAGTCCGACTCAAGGCAACAAATTGGCCCGCCGGAGCGATCCGGCGGGCCTTTTGTCATCTTCGGCGAGCCGCGGCGCGGACTCTGGAGGCAGCAAGGAAGATGGGGACGGCAGGCAGGCCGCGATCCGTCCCGAGTCGGTTTGGGCGGCGCGCTCATTGCCGGCGCTGTTGGGCGCGAACAGCTTTGCGATTGAACTTTGTTTGTCGACGGTCACTGACGCCAGTGATCGAGCGAGTCCCCTAGCGATTCCTTGAGCGGGCCAAGCCATTGTTCGAAGGGACGCCACTGCTCGAGACCGTCGCGATTAATTGCCTTGCGGACCTGGCCCGCGCTGATCGTCCTCACGGCGCGTTTGTTCTGATGGAAATTGAGGCAGGCGGCATCAAACGGCAGGCCGAGATGATCGAGCAGGCGCCGCACTTCGCCCTCGAGGTCGTCAATCAGATCTTCGTAGATGATGCGGTGGACCATGCCTGGCTGCACCCCATCGAAATGGCGCATCAGCCGGACATAATCGGCATAATAAAGCCCCATTGTCTCGAGCTTGTTGGAATGGTCGAGCCCGCGCGCATAAAGCTGTTTCCAATTGGAGAAACAGCAGGACAAGGGATCGCGGCGGACATCGATTATCCTGGCATTGGGAAGGATCGTTCGGATTAGGCCGAGATGCATCCAGTTGTTGGGCATCTTGTCGGTGAAGAAGGGGCGATCGGTGGTCCGGTGGATCCGGCTGGTGTCGAGATAGCTCTTGCCGAGTGCGCGCAGCTGATCCGCGGCGAGGGTCGGCAGGTAGCGCTCGAAACGTCCACCGCCTCGCGCCGCCGTCTCGCCTAGATGTCGGACGAGGTTGGGGATGTCGCTCAGTTCGGCGGTGCCCTCGACCGCCGGATGGCTGGCGAGGATCTGTTCAACCAAGGTCGAGCCCGATCGCTGCATGCCGATAATGAAGATCGGATCCGGGTCGAGTGCGCCCTGGCCGGCGCGCGCTGCAAAAAAGTCCGGGGTGAACAGCGCGAAGTTGGTGTCGAGCCACTCGCTGATTTCGAGGGGATCGTAGTCCGAGATTGAGGCGCGGAGCTGATTGCCGTCCGCATAATGATGGAAGGCGTGCTCGGCCTCGCCGCGGTCCTCGAACGCCTTGCCGAGCGCGAAATTGAGGCGGATTCGGTTCTGTATTGCCATGTTTGGCATCGCCAGGCCCGCTTCCATCGCCGCAATGTCGGCGTCGCTGAAGCTGACCGTCTTCAAATTGGCAAGGCTCCACCATGACGTGCCTTCGCCCGGATATGCGACGGTAATCGCGCGATAGGCGGCGACGGCTTCGGCTTCGCGTCCGAGCGAGCGCAAGGCATGGCCAATGCGAAGGCCGTAACGGATCACGTCGGGTGCGACGCTTGCCGATAGTCGCTTCAGGATCGCCAGTTCCTCCTCGAGGCGGCCAAGTCCGCCAAGCGTTTCCGCAAGGAGCGACTGGACCGCTTCGGCCTCCGCGACGGTCGGGGCGATGCTGTCGATTTCGGCCAAAGCGAGCGCCGACCGTTTTGTCCGGTGGAGGAACTCGGCCAGCGCCATCCGCGTTGTGGGTAAGTCGGGGGCCACTTCCACCGCCCGCCGAAGCAACGGCTCAGCGACCTCAAAGTCCCCTGCATTAGTCGCCAGGATCCCGAGCATTGTCAGCGCGAGGACGTCGCTGTCATCCTCGGCAAGCAGACCGCGGAGCAGGACCTGAGCGCGGCGATGGTCGCCCGATTGAAGCGCCTGGGCCGCCGTGCGATGCGCCGGATCGCGGGTCGCCGCTTCGAGAGCGCGGCTGACGGCGGCGGCGGCGTCGGTAGGCTTGCCCAGGCGCGCAAGCGCCGCCCCAAGCAACCGCAGCGCCGCTGGATTGTCGGGATGGCTCGCCAATATGTTGCGCGCCTCGGCCTCGGCGGCGTGGGGATCCGAGTCGAGTAATTGTCGCGCATGTGAAAGCGCGCTTTTCACATTGGCCAAGATTGATGGTTGAAATCCGGTCACTGGCGCGACGTCAGCCGCGATGCGCTGCGCTGATTGCGTTTTGCGGCCCCGACTGTGACCCTGAAGCGCGGGCGCCGGGCTCCATGACCAGGTTCATGAACACGAATTTGTCCAGCACCGGGTAGAGTGACTGGCCGTTTCGCATCAATATTCCCTCGCTGCCAAGCGCCAGCAGATCCTCGCGCGCCGAAGCGAGCAGTTGGCGATAAGTGGGGATTCCGGAATCGTCGGTCTCGAAGCGGCACCAGGCGGCGTCCCATCCCGCGATCAACCGGTCGAGCCGGAGCCAAACCGCGGGCAGTTGGGGCGCGTCGGTCGCCAGCTGAGTTAAATCGCGGATGTGACAGCGCAGCTCCCACGGCGACATGATCTTCGGGAAATTGATCCGTTCGAAGGCGACCTCCTGGCGCGACCCTTGGCCGGGACCGACGAGCGGGACTTCGCTGCCTCCCGGACCCGTCGATTGTCCAGCCTGGATCAGGTCCCACAACCGCTCCCCGCCGACGGTGTCAAAAACAAGGTGGACGCGCTGCCCGGCGCCGCGATTGTGGACATGATGTCGCTGAAACGTGTCGAAGACCCAAGCCTCCCCCGCCCCCATATGAACAGTTTCGTCGCCGCAGCTAAAATCGACCTCCGGGTTGGTGATGACCGGAATATGGAGCCGGATGTGGGTGCGCCAATAATAGTTGTTGTCGACGTGATCGGGCACGTCGGCCCCTGCTCCTAGGCCCATCAGGCGGCTACGGCCCCAGGTTGCGGCCATCTCCGCCATGACTTCCAACACATAAGGGCATTGCAGCAAATATTCGGTCGGCCCCATCGGCCCAACGAACTCGTTGGTGAGCTGCCCTGACGGAGTGACCAGCGGAACGGCTTCGTTGCCGGGAAACCGCTGGGGATGCGGAACCCAGGCCTCCGGCGGCAAGGCCCGAACCTCGGCGGCGAGCGAATCTGCACAAAACCGAATCGGAAGTTTGATCAACGGCTTGTCGAAATTCACGCGATTCATCCTCCGAGGTCACGGACGAAAATGGGCGCCGCGACGGTTGATCCACACTTGCTTGGACTTAACCCAAGAATCAAGTTGCGGGCGCGCCGCCTGCCTGTCGCCGCCGACTGGACAGATCAGGCGATGGCTGGCATCCGCCCGGCCACCGTCGAGTACGCCAATGATAATCTCACGCCTTCACAATTTCATCTTCGTCGCGGTCCCCAAAACCGGAACGCATTCGGTGCGACAAGCCCTGCGCGAGCATATGGCTGAGGATGATCTCGAGCAGGTGGGGCTGTTCGTTGCCAAGAAATTCCCGATGCCCGAGATGGCCAAGCTGCGGCACGGTCATATTGCCCTGGCCCAAATCCAGCCTTTCCTCGAACCGCAGGATTTTCATTCCTATTTCAAGTTCGGCTTCGTCCGGAACCCATTCGACAGGTTCGTTTCATACTGCGCGTTCATGACCCGCGACCAGGATTTTTTCGAACACGAACCGCAGCAGGTAATGCGCCACATATTGTTCGAGGCGCCACCCTATGACCACATTCTGTTTCAGTCGCAGCATCAGTTTCTGGTTGGGGCCGACGGCGCGTTGATCAGCGACTATGTCGGCCGGAGCGAGCAGATGCAGGCGAGCTATGACGAGATCTGCAAGCGGATCGGAATCGCGTCGCGGCCACTCGACAAGGTCAATAGCTCGCGCCGCGGCGATTACCGCGACTATTACGATCAGCAATTGATCGATGGAGTGGCCAAGCTGTACGCCCGGGACCTCGAGCTTTTCGGCTACGATTTCTAGTTAAAGGCCATCGGCGGATCCCAATCCGCGCCTGAAAGGAACCAGCGGCACTGTGAGCCTCGCCTGACCACCCGATCATAGGTCAGTTTTTTTCCGGAACTCGTTGGAACCGTACGGCTCGGAATGCATTGTTCCGCCGAGCAAGATTTTGATAAGAAAGTTAATGATATGAGGAAGCTAGCCCTTGCGCTGGCGACCGCGGGATCGCTTATGCTGGCCGCCACATCCGCCCCGGCGATCGCCATGATCGAAACCCCTGAAGCCAAGGCGGCTGCCGCCGATGCCGCCGCCGACGCCCACGCCGACATGATCGCCACCTTCGGCGTCGACGAGCTGAGGCCGGGTCAATATCTGTGGGACGACGAGGCGGGGGGCGGCGAGCCGCGGGTCGTGGTCAGCCTGTCGAACCAGATGGCCTTTTTGTACCGTGGCGACCGACTGGCGGCGGTGACCACCATCTCCAGTGGCAAGCCCGGCAAGGATACACCGACCGGCTACTTCCCGATCCTCGAGAAGAAGCCGATGCATCGCTCGGTCAAATATGACAATGCGCCGATGCCGCACATGCAGCGGATCGACAAATATGGAGTCGCGCTCCACGCCGGCGTGCTCCCCGGCCATCCGGCGTCGCATGGGTGCATCAGGCTGCCGGCCAAGTTTGCGGCCAAGCTGTTTTCGGTAACCAGGGTCGGCACACCGGTGATGATCGGGGCGTAGCCGCGGCTGGGCGGCCTAGCTCACAGCTTGCCGTAGCGTTGCTCGAAGCCGTCGATGTCCCCGCGGGCGAGATAGTGGGCCTGGTCCACCACATGATCGCGGGCGAGGCGGCCGCGGAACGCCCCGAGCGCCTCGTCGAGATCCTCGACCTGGGCCGGGGACAATTTGGCAATCTGGTCGAAGCGGATGATCCCGCGCTGGTTGAGCAAGGCGGCGAGCTTGGGGCCGATGCCCTTCAACTGGACCAGATCGTCGGGCGGGCCCGACGCACCGGGCAGCGACTCGTGGACCCGGGCGGAAATGATCGAACCGGCAACGTCGGCGGCGGCAGCGGCGGCTTCATCGCCGAGGCCCTTGCCCTCGCCGGCCCTGGCGAAGGTCATGTGCGGACGAACCGGGGCGCTGTCGGTGAGTGCCACCCGCTGGCGCGGGCGGAGCAGGAAATAGTGCAGGACCAGCGCAAGCGCGGCGGCGATCAGGGCCAGCGGCCAATAGGCAATCAGGACGTCCATTCTATCTCCGTCGATCGGACCCCGGCGCGCGGAATGCGAGCACGCCGGTAACGATGCCGATCAGCAAGGCCGCCGCCAGCATCGGCCAATAATAGCCAAGGATCGTCATCATGCAAAAGCCTCCCGCGAGCGGCGGCGAAGCGCGGCGATGTAGGCCAGGACGACCCCGATTCCGAAGCAGGCCAGGGCCATCAGCATCACTTCGGCGAGCAGCGGAAGCGCGCGGGGTGCGGATCGTCCAGCCCAATAAGCATCGGCGACACCCGGCACTTGGCGGGCGATGCGGACGATCTCCCCGCGCTGAAAATTGTCGGCGGGGCCGGCGAAGCGCAGGTGACGCGTGAGCGGTCCGCGCTGCAACCGGCCGTCGATCGCGGGCATTTCATAATGGTCGAGGGTCGTGCGCATCGTTCGCTCGACGGTCGAAGTGAACCGCCCCGCCGCGCCGCCGGGGCCGTGCCACAGGAACGTCGCGGCCAGCGTGGCCGCGATCCCGATCCCGAGCGCGCTGTTCCGATTCATTGCCTGCGCTCCAATTCTCGCCAGCCGATGTCGCGGCGGTGGAAGCCGTCGGGGAAGTCGATCGCGGCGACCGCCTGATAGGCACGTTCCCGCGCCTCGTTCAAGGTCGTGCCGAGCGCGGTTACCGCCAGCACCCGGCCGCCGCTGGCGACGAGGCGATCGCCGTCGCGCCTGGTGCCGGCGTGGAACACGGTGACGCCCGGGACCGCTTCGGCGGCCTCGAGCCCGGCGATTGCACCGCCTTGTCGCGGGGTGCCGGGGTAGCCGCTGGCGGCGAGGATCACCGTCATCGCGCTGTCGGGGAGCAAAGGTGGCGCGGCGAAGTCGGCGCCGGTGGCGACGGCATGGAGCAAGGCAGCAAAGTCGCCGGTGATGCGGGCCATGATCGCCTCGCACTCCGGATCGCCGAAGCGGACATTATATTCGATCAGGCTGGGGCCATCTGCGGTCAGCATCAATCCGGCGAACAGTACGCCCGTAAACGGAGTGCCCGCCTCGGCCATCGCCCGCGCGGTCGGCTCGACGATCTCGCGCATGGCGCGGGCTTCGA
>Ga0307505_10001333_pt1 | contig 20385 bp, 16 predicted proteins | sample 23_S_MG_FD_202183 | JGI IMG/M metagenome (GOLD analysis project Ga0307505, IMG submission 202183) | Soil microbial communities from Populus trichocarpa stands in riparian zone in the Pacific Northwest, United States - 23_S | ecosystem: Environmental > Terrestrial > Soil > Riparian zone > Trees...
CGCCAAGGGCCGCCTGGTGAACCTGGGCTGCGGCACGGGCCACCCGTCCTACGTGATGAGCTCGTCCTTCGCCAACCAGACCATCGCGCAGATCGAGCTCTACACCAACACGGCGAAGTATCCTGTCGGGGTGTACACGCTGCCCAAGCACCTGGACGAGAAGGTGGCGCGCCTGCAGCTGAAGAAGCTGAACGCGGTGCTGACCGAACTCTCCGACACGCAGGCGAAGTACATCGGGGTGCCGAAGAGCGGGCCTTACAAGAGCGACCACTATCGCTACTGAGGGAGGTTAGTCATGCTCAAGCTGCTGCTGGTGTGGGTGATCAACGCGGTCGCGCTGCTGGCGGTGGCCTACCTGATGCCGTCGATCTCGGTGGCGAGCTTCACCACCGCGCTCGTCGCCGCGCTGATCCTCGGCCTGGTGAACGCCGTGATCCGGCCAATCCTGATCCTGCTCACGCTGCCGGCGACCATCCTGACGCTCGGCCTGTTCATCTTCGTGATCAACGGGCTGCTGTTCTGGTTCGTCGGCACCACCCTGCAGGGCTTCACGGTGGGCGGCTTCTGGGCCGGCGTGATCGGCGCCATCGTCTACAGCCTGATCTCCTGGGCGCTGTCGGCGCTGCTGCTGCCGGAAAGAAAGCAGGGCTAGACAGGCCCTACCTCGACGGCCGGTGATCCTGCTGAAGGAAGCGCTCCTCGACCCGGGCAAGACGCTGCGGCTGTACGGCACGACGCCGCCGCGCGCGGGCTCGAGCGAGGAAGTGGTGCGGGGCGCGGCGCAGAAACTCGCGGCGCGGGTGCAGGCCCTGCCGCTCGACGGCATCGTGGTCTACGACATCCAGGACGAATCCGGGCGCACGGCCAACCCGCGCCCCTTCGCCTTCAGCGGCACCATCGACCCGCGCGCGTACTCGAAGCTGCTGCGCGAGCTGACCGGGAAGCCGGCGATCGCCTACAAGTGCGTCGGCACGCACGACGAAGCCTCGTGGAACGACTGGCTCTCCGGCACCGCCTGCTACGGCGTGGAGTTCCTGTCCATCGTCGGCCGCCCGACCTCGGGCGTGCGGCACGCGCTGCCGCTGTCGCGCGCCATCCGGCTCGCCGCGGCGCACCCGGCGCACTACACCGTCGGCGGCGTGGTGATCGCCGAGCGCCACGGCGCCGAGAGGAGCGAGGCCGCGCGCATGCTCGCCAAGGGCATCGAGGGCTGCGGCTATTTCATTTCGCAGACCGTCTACCACGCCGGCGCCAGCGAGCGGCTGCTCGCCGACTACGCGCGCGACTGCCGCGGCGCGGGCGTCGAGCCGCGCCGCGTGGTGCTGAGCTTCTCGCCGGCGGGACGCGACAAGACCCTCGCCTTCCTCGCGTGGCTGGGCGTGCGCGTGCCGCCCGAGACCGAGCGCGCGATCCTCGGCGCGGCGCACCCGCTGGCGAAATCCATCGACGTCTGCCGCGAGAACCTGCGCCGCATCCTCGCGCACGACTACGCGAAGACCATTCCGCTGGGCGTGAACGTCGAGAGCGTCTCCATCAACAGGGACGAAATCGACGCTTCGGTGGACCTGTTCCACGCCCTCGCCGAGGTGCTGGCGGAGCGGCGATGAAGCGCCTGCTCGCCGGCTTCGCGCTGGCCGCGCTGGCGCTCGCGGCGCTGGAGATTTTCTTCCTGCACGGCCTGCACCCGCTGGAGAACCGGCTGCTGGATACCTTCGTGCGCGCTCACGCGGCGCGCGTGGCGCCCGACCCGGGCATCGTGATCGTCGACATCGACGAGAAAAGCCTCGCCGCGATGCAAAAGGAGGCCGGGCGCTTCCCCTGGCCGCGCGAGGTGTACGCCGACCTGGTGAACGGCCTCGCCGCGCAGAAGCCGCGCGCCATCGTCTTCGACCTGATGTTCTCCGAACCCGACCGCTTCCGCCCGGAGAGCGACCGCGCCTTCATCGAGGCGGTGGCGCCGCTCGGCAACGTCTACTTCCCGATGCTCAAGCTCGACCGGCGCGACGACGCGAACGGCGTGAGCGCGGCCGAGCTCGGCCCGCTGCTCGGCCTCGTGCGCCGGCCCGGCGCCGACCCGGACACGCGCATCGCCGTGGTGCCGCCGCTCGCCCTGCCCTCGGAGTTGTGGCGCGGCGGGCCGATCAATTTCGTCGAGGACGCCGACCACGTCGGGCGCAGGTACCTGCTGCGCTCGGTGATCGGCGGCTGGGAACTGCCTTCGCTCCCCGCGCGCCTGGCCTTCGACCTGGGCTACGGCGTGCCCGACGCCGACGACTTCCGCCTCGCCTGGCGCGGCACGGCGCGCGGCCTGCCGCGCGCCTCCTTCAGCGACCTGTACGAGGATTTCGGCCGTGCTCGGCGCAAGCGGCCGCCGGACGAGTTCACGGGCAGGATCGTGGTCATCGGCGCCGCGGCGCCGGGCCTGGGCGACCTGCGCGTCACGCCGCTCTCCAACACCCAGCCGGGAGTGGAGATCCTCGCCACGGCGATCGAGAACCTGAAGAACGGCCGCGCCATGCGCGCCGCGCCGCCCTGGCTGCCGTTCGCGGTGGCGCTGCTGCTCATCGGCCTGCTCACCGCCGCGTTCCAGCGCAACTTCAACGCCAGCCGCATCGGCGCCGGGCTGGGCGCGGCAAGCGCGGCGCTCCTCGGCGCGAGCTGGCTCGCCGCCGGTCAGCTGCTCCTCCTGCCGCTGCTCGCACCGCTCGCCGCCGCGTGGCTGTTCTACTTCGCCGCAGCCATCGCCGCCTACCTGAAGGAGCGCCGCGCGCGCGAGGCGGCGATCGCCATGTTCTCGCGCTTCGTCAATCCGTACGTGGTGCGGCAGCTGATGGAACGCGGCGGGCTGGAGGGCGCGGGGAAGACGCGCGAAGTGACGCTGCTGTTTTCCGATATCCGCGGCTTCACCACCCTGTCGGAATCGCGCGCGCCGGAGGAGGTGGTGGCGCTCCTCAACCGCTACTTCACGCTGCAGGTGGAGGTGATCTTCCGCCACGGCGGGTCGCTGGACAAATTCATCGGCGACGCCATCATGGCCTTCTGGGGCGCGCCGCTCGACGACCCGGACCATGCGAAGAACGCGGTCGCCTGCGCCCTCGACATGGCCGACACGCTGCTCGCCTTCCGGACGGAGCTGGGCGGGGACTTTGACGTCGGCATCGGCGTGCACTCCGGTCCCGCCGTGGTGGGCCTCATCGGCTCGGACAAGCGCCGTGAATACACCTCGATCGGGGACACCGTGAACCTCGCCAGCCGCATCGAGGGCCTGACCAAGGAGGCCGGACGCCGGATACTCGTTTCGCGCGAGACCATGGAACGCTGCGCCGGGGCCTTCGATTTCGTATCATGTGGGACCTTCCAGGCCAAGGGCCGCGCCCAGCCCGTCGAACTGTTCGAGCCGCGCCGCAGACCATGAGAATCGCGTTCCTGCTGCTCCTCCTGCCCGCGCTCTGCCTCGCCGAGCCGGCCACCGCGATCCGCGCCACCGAGCTGCGCAACGCCCCGGCCACCGACGCCGCGGTGGTGGCGCCGCTCGCCGAGGGCGCCCGGGTGGAGGCGCTCGAGCGCAAAGGCGGCTGGACGCGCGTCAGGGCGGAAGGCGGCGCCGAGGGCTGGGTGCGCATGCTCGCGCTGCGCCACGCCGGCGGCGGCGCGGCGAAGCAGGGCGACAGCGGCATCGTGCAGCTGCTCAACGTGGCGCGCTCGGGCACCAGCGGCACGCAGGTCACCACCGGCGTGCGAGGGCTGGACGCCGAGCAGCTCGCCAACGCCAGGCCCAATACCGCCGAGTTGCAGAAGATGCAGGGCTACGCCGCCGGCAAGGACGCGGCGGCGGACTTTGCCGCCGGCGGCAAGCTGCAATCGCAGAACGTCAGCTATCCCAAGGACGGCGGATGAACCGCCTCCTCGCCGCCGTTTGCTTCGCGCTCGCCGCGAACCCCGCGGCCGCGCAGTTCAACATCAACCTCAACCGGCTGGTCGACACCGTGAAGAACGTCGGCAAGGCGGCCGGCGAGATCGGCGAGAAGGAAGAGGTCGAGATCGGCCGCGACATGGCGGCGCGCCTGCTGGGCGCCGCGCCGCTCGCGGCGAACGACGCCGTGCAGCGCTACGTCAACAACGTCGGGCGCTGGCTCGCCTCGCAGACCGAGCGGCCGGAGCTGCCCTGGCGATTCGGGGTGCTCGAAGCGCCGCAGTTGAACGCCTTCGCCACGCCGGGCGGCCACATTTTCATCACGCGCGGCCTGCTCGAGCGCATGAAGAGCGAAGCAGAACTCGCCGGCGTGCTGGCGCACGAGATCGCGCACGTGCTCAGGAAACACCACCTGAAGGCGATCCAGAAGGGCGCGCAGATGGAGCTCGCCAATACGGCGATCTCGACGCTCGCGCGCCAGGACCGCAACACGGCGAACCGCGAGAAGCTGCTCGCCGCCGGCTCGGAGCTGTTCGCGCGCGGCCTGGACAAGTCCGACGAGCTGGAGGCCGACCGCCTGGGCGTGGTGATCGCCGCGCGCGCCGGCTACGACGCCTACGGCCTGCCCACGGTGCTGCAGACCCTGCAGGCGATGAACCCCGAGGACTCGGGTCTCGCGCTGATGTTCAAGACCCACCCCACGCCCGCCGAGCGGCTCGACGCGCTCGAGCGGATGCAGCCCACGCTCGATGCCTACGCCGGCCAGCCGCAGCTGGCCGAACGTTTTGCCGGCGCCGCAGGGCGCTAAAGGAGAACTCCCATGTTCGCTCGCACCATCGCAGTTGCCGCACTGCTCGCCAGCGGCCAGGCCGCGGCACAGACATCCGGCTGGTACATCGGCGGCGGGCCCGGCGCCACCAACGCCAAGTTCGAGCGCGGCGATTTCACCGACCTGGCCACGGGGGCCACCTACTCGGTGGACGACAGCGACGTCGCGCCGCGCGTGTTCGGCGGTTACCGCGTCGCGCCCAATTGGGCGGTGGAGTTCGGTATCGCCGCGCTGGGCAGCTACAAGCACCGCTTCAACGCCGGCACCGGCACCGCGCTGTATCGCTACGACGTGAGCGCCGCGACGGTGGCCATGGCCGCCAACCTGCCGCTCGCGGGAGGCGTGTCGTTCAACGGCCGGCTGGGCGCGGCGTTCACCGCGACGCGGCTGCGGGGTCCCTCTAAAACCGGGACCATCACCACCACCTCACCGTCCTGCATCGACTTCTTCTTCGACGACTGCACCTCGACGAAGACCAATTTCCTCTGGGGGCTGGGCGTGCAGTTCGACATCAACCCGCGCTGGGGCATGCGCCTGGACTACGACAACTACGGCGAGGTCGGGGAGGAAGGCGAGACCGGGCGCGCCAAGATCGAGGCCCTGTCGGCCAGCGTGCTGTTCCGCTTCTAGTAGTTCTCGCGGAAAAAGATGAAGTTCTTCGGCTGCGAGCCGTACAGGCCGAAGGCGGCGCGCGCAGCCGGGTTCCACGTCGAACCGGTCCAGGCGCCCAGGTAGCCCAGCCCCGCGCCCGCGAGGTTCGGCGTGAGCAGCACCGAGCCGGCGTTGTTGGCGCCGGGCGGGGTCATGGTGAGCGCGCCCAGGCCAAGGGCGAAACTGATCGTCGGGGGCGGCACAGCGACGACGGTCTCGGGGGCATTCAGGTTGGCCGTGTAGTCGGAAAGCCCGATATCCGTCGCGGCGAGCGCGGTGCAGGAATCGATCTCGTTGCGCGCGAACGCCGTGCCGTTCCAGTACTGCGTCTCGATCGGCACGGGCAGCGCGACGGTGCCCGAGCCGTAGGCGTTCTGCAGGCGCAACCGGCCGAAACGCTGGACCTTGCCCGCACTGAAGGCGATGCCGTTGCCCGCCGTGGGCTGGCCGAAGCGCGCGGGATTGGACGCGTACGCGATCGCGTCCGTGTCGGCGACGTTGATAGCCAGCGAGATCTCGGCGCTGAACGGCGCCACGGGCGCGGTGCGGGTGAAGGCGATGCCGGTGCCGGAATTGAAGGTCAGGGTCGCCGTGCCGTTATCGTTGTCGACGATCGCCGGGTCTGGCGCGGTGAGGGTGGCGGTGTCGAGCGTGCCGGTTTCCGCGGCATAGGCTTTTCCCGTCAGGCTGCCGCCCGTGATCCTGAAGAAGCTGCTCCTGTAGTTCTGCGTCGTACCGCCCGACAGGTTCTTCGCCGTCACCGTGAGTACCGGGACGGTTCCGTAGGCAAAGGCCTGGCCGACGTAGGTGAAGGCGCCGCAGGCGGCGGCGAACTCCGGCGTATTCGGACTGACGTCGAAATGATCCGGCGTGAAGCGGCCGATGTTCGGGGTGGTGCCCCCGGGGATGGTGAGCCCGAAATAGGCGCCGGTCCCGGGCGTCGCGCTGATCGTGAAGACGCCGACCTCGCTCACGGTCTGGCTCACCGCCGCGTTGCCGTTGTCGCCGCTGCCGAAGTTCACGGTGGCCGCGCCGAGCGTCGCGTTGGCGCCGCCCGAAGGCGCGACCAGGCCGGCGCTGAGCGGAATACCGGTCATGCGGAAATTCGGCGTGACCGGGTTGTCGGACAGGTCGGTGTCGGCGTCCGACGTCCAGCAGGCCGCCCGCACGTGATGGGTGAACGTCTCGCCCGCCTTCCGGTACGCGGCGCAAGTGGCATCGCCCGGGACGCAGGCGCCGCCGCTCGGCACCACCGCCAGCCCCACCGGCGCCGCCACGAAGATGTCCTCGCCGGCCATGACCAGGCCGCTTTCGTCCCCCGTCCCGGTGAATTGGGCGCGCAGGCGCACCTGCCCCGCGTCCGGGTAGCGCACCGTGAAGGTCGAGGTCGCCCCGGCGGCGAACGCGAGGTTGATGCCGGTGCCGGGCGAGGCGGTGGCCACCGGCGTGCCGTTGACCTGGACCTGGCTGCCGCCGGTCGCGGGATCCTCGTAGACGGACCAGAAGTTCACCGAGCGCGTTCCGGATTCGAACGCGGGCACGCAGGCCTGGGAAGTCTGGTCCGCCCGCACGGCGGTGATGGTCACGCTGCCGGAAGGTTTGCAGGAAGCCAGGTTCGGCACGTCGAAGATGAAGCCGGAGGTCTTGAACTCCATCGAGCAGGTTTCGACGCCGCCGTTGAAGCAGCGCGTCGTGGCCGTCGTGGTCGGAAAGGTGGCGGTTGCGCCCAAGGTGACGAAACCCGGGGTGGTCCTGCGCAATTCCGCGAAGGCGAATCCCCCCGTGAAGTTGATGGTGTTGCCGCCGACCCAGCCCGCGGGTGAGAGCGTGGTGGTGACGTTGCCCAGGTAAGTGCCGCTGCAGGCGGCATCGGTGCACGCCCGCACCGTCACGGACTCCGGCGCGCAGGTGAGCCCGATGCCGTCGTGCTCGATGCGGATGTGGTTGAGGCAGGCCTGGCCGAGCTCCGGGCCGACGGTGTGGAACGTCGGCGGCGAGCTCTGGTTGTTGTACTGGGTCAGCAGCCAGGCCACGCTGCGCGCCGCCGCCGAGACGCGCAGCTCGTCCGTGCGCCCGCGCAGGAAGGTCTGCTGGCCCGCAATTTCGCCGCGCAGCGCGAAGCCCGAGCGCACCGGCTCGGCGTTCGTGTTCAGCGCCTGGCCGCCGCAGAGCGTCGCGCCGGTCGGATTGTTCGAGATGGTCTGCAGCACGCCGTTGATGTAGGCCCGCGCCGTCGTGCCGTCCCACGTGAGCGCGTAATGCGCCCAGTTGTTCAGCACGGGGACGCCCGCCTCGAACCAGCCCTCGCTGGTCCCGCAGGTGACGCCCCAGGTCATGGCGCCGGCCGGGCCTACCGCGATACGGAACTGGTAAGCGGTGCCATAACCGATCGTGACGCCCTTCCAGAAGATCGGATTGTGGTCCGGGGCAGGCTGGCCCGATTCGACATAGGCCCAGGCCTCGGCCGTCTGCGCGCCGGTGATCGTCAGCGTCCCCGAACTCGGGAAGTTGAGCGCCGGCGGCGTCGCCGCGGTGACGCCGGGATGGCTGCGCGCGCCGTCGATGAAGCCCGTGGCGTCGATGAAGGCCGGGAAGGTGGCGCCCGTGCCGGCGGCCGTGCCGTTGTTCGCGTTCGAAGTCGAGTCGAGCAGGCTCGTGCCGAGCCCGCCGGTTTCCTCCAGGTGGTGCACCATGCGGTAGCCGTTGCTCCAGACCCCCGCCGGGCTCTGCTGGGGCGCGGCGGACGCGTTGCCGTAGTACATGTAGAACTGCGTGTTCGCGCTGCTGGAGACGCTCGGCAGCTTCACCCACGCGATCAGCTCGCCCGTGGCGCCGTTGTAGCTCTCGATCTCGTGGTCGTACTTGACGGTGCTCGTGAGATCCGTGAACAGGATGTCGGTGCCGGTGGGGAGCGCCTTGTCGCGCAGGTCGGCGTTGGCGGGGATGCGCACCAGCACCGGAAAGTCCGTCACGCCCCCCGCGCCGACCTGGCCCTGGTTGATCGTGATCAGTTTGTGGTACAGCCAGCCCGAGCAGGCGAAGCTCTCGCGCAGGCTGAACGAGCCGCTCGGCACGCCGGTGAGGCCTGCGGCGCCCGCGGTGAGCGTATAGGTGCCCGCCGCCGCGACCGTGGTCGTCAGAGGCGTGCTCGAGACGCCGGCCGAGAAGCTCACGGGATTCGTGAACGTGCTGCCCGCCGCCGGCGGCGCGAGCGTCCAGGTCACCGTGGGCGAACTGTTGTAGTTCGCCATGTTGTAGAACTGGTCGGTGACGACAAGGGAGGTCAGAGGAAACGCCACGCCGATCACCTGGTCGCTCGCGGCGCCCGCCGCGCCGCTGCCCGGTACGAAGCTCTGTCCCGGCAGCACGACGTGCAGGCGGCTCGCGGCGCCGGCGACCACGTTGAACAGCGCGCTCTGGATGCCGGTGAGCGTGCCGTCGGTCGCCGTGAGCGTCGTCGCCTCGGCGAGCGTGAGCGTGGTCGCGAGCGCGGTCGTCGACACGCCGTTGGTGAAGCTCACCGCCGTCGTGTAGCTCGGCGCCACGCTGCCGCCGGTCCCGGGGCCGGAGTACGCGATCGTCTTCGGCCCCGCGTAGCCGGTGGCGATGAAATTGCTCGCGTCGGTCGCGACGAGCGACACGAGGTTGAAGGCGACGCCCGCCGTGCGGTCGGTGGGCGTGCCCGTCACGCCGGTCCCCGCCACGAACGTCTGGCCCGGCAGCACCACGTGCAGGCGCGTCGCGACCAGGACGCGCCGCTGCGCGACCTGGTAGGCGCCGGCGATGCCCGCCTGGGTGATGCCGGTGCCGGAGATCGTCGTGGCCGTCGCGGTGGGGGTGCCGGGAGGCGTGATCTCGGTCCAGTCGGGGGCGACATAGCGGCCGACGAGGAACTGGCTGGCGGTGGTACCGGCGTCGTGATCCGCGGCGACGTAGTTGAAGGTGATGCTGTTGTTGGCGTTGGTGGTGATACCCACCGAATCCCTGGTCAGGGTCCAGAAGCGGTTGATGCTGAGGCTGCCCTCGAGGGTGGACGAGCCGATGTCGGGATGGTCGCCCGCGGTCGAGGACACGGTGAAATTGCCGGCGCCGCCCGCGGGAACGACCAGCGTGACGCCGACCGGCGCGTAGCGCACGCCGCCCGCCACGGTACCGACCTCGAACGTGCGCGTCTGGGTGGCGCCGGCGGTGTACGCTTTTCGCAGGTTGCCGACGACGAAATCGCTGGCGCCGGCGCCCGCGATAGCGCCGTTTCCGGTCGTATAGGAGACGAACAGCACGTTGGCGTTGGTGGTGATGCGGCCGGAGGTCAGCGTCAACTGGGTGCCGACCTGCAGGTCGTGATTGCCGGTCAGCGACAGGCCGCTGGCGTTGTTGAGGGTAACGCGCGGAATGACCGTCGTGCCGCCGTTGGTGCCAGTGATCGTCTGCGCGCCGCCGCCGCCGAAGGTATAGACCGCGGCCGCGCCGCCGTTCGCGGTAAACGTCCCGTTGTTGGTGAGGTTGCCGTTCAGCGCGACCGCACTGTTGACCGTGTGGTTCCAGGTGCCGCCGTTGTTGACGATGACGTTGCCGTTGAAGGTCTTCGCACCCGTTGCGTTGGTGATGCCGAGCGTGCCGGTCACGTCGGTCGTGCCGGTCACCGTCACGGTGGTGCCGGCGAGATTGAGCGTGCCGTTGCTGACGGTAAGGTTGCCCTCGACATTGACGGTGCCGGTGGTGGTCGTCGCCGTGTTCGCGCTCTTGTCGACGGCGAGGTGATGGTAGTTCGTGGTCTTGACCGTCTGGGCGCCGGTGCCGTTGTATTCGACCGTGTTGTTGACCGCAGTCGCGGTGAGGCCCGTGATCGTCGAGGTTCCACCGATACGCAAAGTCTGCCCGCCGGAATTGGTCAGCGTCGCGCCGCCGGTCAGGTTGCCGGCGACGCTGGTCGTCGTGTTGTTGGTGCGGTTCGCGCTCACCGTCACCGGCCCCGCGAAGTCGAGGCCCGAGCTGCCGGCCCAGACCGCGCCGGCGGTGGTCTGGAACGTATAGGTCCCGGTGCCGGAGTTGAAGGTGCCGTCGTTGGTCAGGCTGTTGCCCATCGCGACGTCTTCGTTGGCGCTGTTGTTCCAGGTGCCGCCTCCGTTGACCGTCACTGCGCCGGTGAAGGTCGCGGTACCCGTGGCCGAGGTGAAGCCCAGCGTGCCGGAGACCGCCGTCGTGCCGCCGACCGCGACAGACGCGGTGCCCATGTTGACCGTACCCGCCTGGATGTCGAGGTTGCCGAGCACGGTCAGCGTGCTGCCCGCCTGCGTCGAGGTGCCGCCCGGCTTGTTCACGACGAGATTGCGATACTGGATGGTGCCGCTGTGCGCCAACGAGAAGCCGCCGGGGCCGTCGTAGGTAAAGGTGCTGGAAGGACCGGGCGTCAGCGTGCCGTTGTTGAAGGTGAAGTTGCCCGACAGGAAGATGTTCGCAGTGCCGGTCGCTGCGATGACCGCGCGAACATTGCTGACGGCGTTCATGGTCAGGTCGCCGTTGATGTCCAGCGTGCCGGTTGACAAATCAATCCGTACAACGCGGTTGTTATTGGTGCCACCGGTGCTGTTCATGGTAACCGGCCCGTTGACCGTTGCGCTGCCCGCGCCGATATTCCAGGTTTTGGTAACGTTGTTAGTCGTGCTGTCCAGCGTGACGCCACCAGAGCCGATCGTCAGCGAGTTGGTGCCCGAATGGTTCAGGTTGACCGCGGCATTGCCGGTCTGGAGTTCGACCGACAGCGCCTGCGCGGCGGTATTGACGGTAACCGTATGGCCGTTGCAGATGACGACGTCGTTCGTCGCGCCCGGGATCGACGTGGCGGCGGCGCCATTGCAGCCAGCGTTGCTCCAGGTCGCGTTCGCGGACCAGTTGCCGGTGGCGACGCGGCTGTAATAGGTGGGGGGCGGCGGCGTGTAGCGGACGATGACGACGCCCGAGCCGCCGGCGCCGCCCGCACCGGTGGCGCTCGTCCCTATGTTCTGGCTGCCGCCACCGCCGCCGCCGCCCCGGTTGGCCGTGCCCGCCGTGCCGGCCGTTCCATTGGCACCGCCGTTGCCGCCGACGCCCGATCCGCCGAGGATCGTGCCCGTATAAACCTGGATGCCGCCGCCGCCGCCGCCGGCATAGAACAGCGCGGCGCCGCTGATGCTGTTCTGAAGGCCCGCGCCGCCGGTTCCATTCACCGTCGGCGTCGCCGTCGTTCCCGCGCCGCCGGCGCCGCCGCCGCCGCCGGCCTTGAAGCCGACCGTGGTGATGGTCGAGTCATAGCCCGTCCCCCCGGCGTTGCCCTGCCCGGCCGTTCCCGCTTTGCCGGAGTCGGAGGGATTGTGATAGCCGCCGCCGCCGGAACCGCCCGCCGTTGCATACACGCCATTCGCGCCCGGGCCGGTGCCACCCCGGCCGCCGCCGACCGCCGTCAGGGATCCGAACACGGAGTTTCCGCCGGCCGTCGCACCGGCGGCACTCGTGCCGCCGGTACCGCCGGCGCCGACGGTCACCGTTATCGTGCCCGCCACGGCGAACGCCGCGTTGGAGATCAAGCCGCCGGCGCCGCCGCCGCCGCCCGTTCGGTCGATGGGAAAACCGCCGCCGCCGCCGCCGCCCACCACGAGCACCTGGACTGAAGTCACGCCCGCGGGCGGCGTGAAGGTGCCGCTCGCATTCCAAGTGTGTACGGCGTCGCCGCCCACCGTGGTGGTGGTGCAGTTGGTGCACTGCGCGTGCGCGGCCGCGGCGGCAAACAGCGCCGCGAGCGCGAAAACGGCTTGGCGTAGGCGATTCATGGACGATCGGATAACAAGGCTAGCCTACATCCGTCATCCGGCCAAAAACGTGAAAGATTGCTTGCTCAGTCGAGCGCCCGACGAGCGGCGCCCGGGAGTCGCTCGAAGGCGCGCCAGGGCGCCGCGTCGCTCTCGCGGCAGGCGCCGTACTGGAACGGCAGCCATTCCCGGCCCGGATTGACGAAGCGCAGGTCGATGAACCAGGCGCAGGCCGGGTTCTTCTCAAAGGCGTCCAGTGCCGGCCGGTCGGCGAACCAGCGCATGAAGCCGAGCGCCGGCGAGTGCCAGGCGGCTCGAGCGAGCGCCTGCTCCTCGGCGCTTGCGCCGTAGCGGGTCCGCGTCTCCCAGCGCGCAAGGGCCAAAGGCTGGAATCCCGCGTCCATGCGCCCGATGAAGTCGTGCGCGGCGGGCAATGGCTCCTTGCGCCGCAGGTTCACGTGCGCGTAGCGGTGCGAGAGTTCGTCGCTCACGTACACGGTCCAGTTGAACGGCGACACGGCGCGCGGAATGGCGCCCAGTTCGGCATGGTGCATGCCTTGCGCGCGGGCGTACTCGCGCCCGAATTCGAGCGCCTGCGCTTTCAGAACCGCCTGGAAGCCGACGTAGGCGACCAGGACCAGCAGCGCCGCCACGGCAGGCGCACGCGAGGCGCGCCAGAAAAGCGACGCTGCCAGCCCGGCAAGGATGATGCCGCTGAACCACAGGTCGATGATGAACGTGGTGCCCCAGTCATACCGTTCATAGGAGAACGGCGCGAAGACGATGGTGCCGAAGCTGGTGATCAGGTCGCCGAGGATGTGCGCGCCGAGTCCCAGCGCGGTGACGCCGTAGAGCCTGCGCCAGCCCGCAGTTTTCCCATCGGGTTCCCGCAGGATCTTCGCCAGCACCCAGGAGACGAGGAGCGCCCACAGCGGCAGGAGGAGTATCGAATGGGTCGGGCCGCGATGCTGCTCCAGATACAGGAGCGGCGAGACGAAGCCGAGGACGAAATCCAGGTCCGGCGCGGCCGCCGCGAAGAAGCCGGCCGCCACGCGCCGCGGCAGGGAGCGCGGCGGCGCATCCTTCGGCGCCGTCGCGCGGCCGATCAGTGCGCCGGAGAGCGCGTGCGTGAGCGTGTCCATAAATGGGGACAGTCCCCATTTAACAGCTACGCCGCGCGCTTCTTGCGCTGCGCGTCCTTGACGTGCATCTGCGCGTAGGCGCCGTGCGCCGCCGATTCGGCGTCGCCCACGTGCACCGCGTGGCCCATGTCGTCGAGCACCGAGCCGAGCGCCGACAGGCACAGCATGACGTTGTCCGGGCGGCAGGAGTAGCCCATCAGGCCGAAGCGCCAGATCTTGCCCTTCAGGGGTCCCAGGCCCGCGCCGATCTCCAGGCCGAACTCCGAGAGCAGCCGCGAGCGCACCTGCGCCTCGTCCACGCCCTCGGGGCAGAGCACCGCGTTCATCTGCGGCAGCTGGTACTCCTCCTTCACCAGGAATTCCATGCCCATCGCCTCGAGGCCGGCCTTGAGCGCGAGGTGGTGGCGCGTGGCGCGCGCCCAGGCGTTCTCCAGGCCTTCCTCGCGGATCAGCAGCAGCGCCTCGTGCAGCGCGAACAGCGAATTCGTCGGCGCGGTGTGGTGGTAGGTGCGCGCGCCCGCGTTCCAGTAGCCCAGCAGCAGGTTCATGTCCATGAACCAGCTGTGGATCTTGTCCTTCCGCTTCTTCACGCGCTCGACCACGCGCTCGGAGAACGACACCGGCGACAGGCCCGGCGTGCAGGACAGGCATTTCTGGCTCGCCGAGTAGATGGCGTCGAGTTCCCACTCGTCCACCTTCACCGGCGTGCCGGCGAGCGAGGTGACGGCGTCGACGATGACCAGCGCGCCGTGCTTGTGCGCGATCTTGGTCAGCTCGCGCGCGTCCGACTGCGCGCCGGTGGAGGTCTCGGCGTGCACGAAGGCCACCACGCCCACGCCCTTGTTCTTCTTCAGCGCGTCCTCGACCTTCTGCGGATCCACCGGCTCGCCCCAGTTGTCCTCGACCACCACCGGCGTGCCGCCGCAGCGGATCACGTTCTCCAGCATGCGGCCGCCGAACACCCCGTTCTGGCAGACGAGCACCTTGTCGCCCGGCGCCACCATGTTGACGAAGCAGAACTCCATGCCCACCGAGCCGGGGCCGGAAAGCGGGAAGGTGAGCGGGTTCTTCGTCTGGTAGACGTAGCGCAGCAGCGACTTCAGCTCCTCCATCATCTCGACGAACACCGGGTCGAGGTAGCCGATCGCCGGCTGGCTCATGGTGGTGAGCACGCGCGGATGGATCTCCGTCGGGCCCGGGCCCATCAGCGTGCGCTGCGGGGGATGGAAGGAGGTGATGCGCTTGGAGGGGGCGTACTGGGTCATGACGGGGTTCTCCTGGGGAATGCCGAACGGCGCGTCGTCCGGACGGGACTTCACGCGCACCGGGTTCTTGGCGCTCGCTTCGTTGACGATGTCGGCGGCGTTGATGCGGCCCTGGGTGATGCGCTCGACCTCGCCGGCCCAGCGCGCCGGCACGTAGCCGGTCTTCACCCAGTGGTGCACGACCGCGCGGTCGAGCTGGAAGGCGCGGGCGACGTCGGCCTGGCTGCCGAAGATCTCGACCAGTTGCTCCGCGCAGTTCATGGGGTGCGGAGTCTAAGCTGTCAAATCCAGTTTGACAAGCGGGATTTCTTGTACAGGACTATGCCAGGAGAAGCTGAAAACGCCTGCGCCCCTTGATCCGGTACACGGAGAAATCCCGCTGGTCCACGGTCGCGATGGCTGTCACGCCGGTGCGTTCAGCCAGCTCGATCAGAGAGGCGTCCGCGTAGTCGCAAGGCAAGCTGGAATACTGCTGCAGGATTCTGCCGATCGCCGAATAGTCCTCGACAGGTTCCACACGAAGCAGGCCCGCCAGCCGCGCGCGGTCGAACCAGAGCAGCGCAGCCTGCAGATGGACCGGCCATGACGCCAGCACATACGCGGTTTCCGTGACCACGGCGTCCGTCGTAAGGAGCTGTCCTCGAAACGCCCGAAACCAGTCGACTGCAGCCGCGTGGTGTCGGTCCGCACGATTGACCAGGGCAACCACCGCCCCGGTGTCAACGAGCGCGCGATCCACGGAACGCTTTGCGGGCGAGCTCCCGGGCCTGGTCGGACTGGAGGTCGGGTGCGCCTTTCGCAGGAATCAGGTCTGCCGCGAGGGCATAGGCATCGGAACCCCCGCCTTGCTTGTCCAGGTATTCCTCCAGCGCACGCAGGACCGCCTGCGAACGCGTGGCGCCGCTTTTCGCGCAGTAGTCCGCGAGTTTCTGCTCGACGCGCGGCGGAATGCGCGCATTGACCGTGTTGCCCATGGTTGATAGGGGACCGTTGTATTACAAGATAAAGAAAGTGTATCACGCCCGCAATTCCAGCGCGGTGCCTCATGGCCGCGGCGGTGCACCTGCCGATCCGCGAGAGCTCGCCATCCCGAGCCGCCCCGCGATCGGCAGCTTGAGCGCGAGCGGCCAGGGGTCCAGGCCGAAGGTCATGCCGAGGATGTTGATCTCGAGTCCTTCCACCGTGCTCGCGGTGACCCCGAGCAGGCCGACGAGCGACAACTGCACGCCGCTGCCGCTCGGCGCCCGGGAGAACAGCCCGCCCGTCAGGTAGTCCTTGCCCACCGCGGTGGGCGGCAGGTCCGCGCGCAGCTCGGGCACGCGGCGCGTCACCCAGGCGGTGAAGGTGTTGGAATTGGGCCCCGGCCAGGCGCGGTACTCGTCGGGGTAGGGATAGCTTTTCGCCGCCGCCTCGATCTTCGGGATCAGCGGCTCGGCCTCGGCGCCACGGGCTTCCGCCAGCAGTTCCGGCTCGTTGCCGAACCAGCGCGCATCGGGATCGCGCTCGCGGATCGACACCGCGGTGTCGTCCCAGCGCAGCTTCCAGCCGATCACCTCGTAGACCGTGTAGGCCTTGGCGCGCGCCGGCTTCACCGCCACCCAGCTGTGCACGCCGAACAGGCCGCGCACGCCGACGGTGCGCGCGGCATAGACCTGCACCACGGCTTCGGGGGTCGCCGCCGGGTCGGGCGCGAGGCCCACCGCCTCGCGGCTCGCGGTGCGCCAGTCGTTGCCCAGGCGCACGCACGCCGCCACGGCGATCGCCAGCACCACCGCCCCCAGCGCAGCGCCGAGCACGTGCTTGCGCTTCAGGCCCGTTCCTTCGCCTCGCGGAACAGGTCGAGCTTTTCCTGCACCACGCGGTCCGAGTAGAGGAACAGCACCGCGTCCTCCGCGGCCTCGTGCGTGTGCGCCATCCAGCTCGGCGCGACGAAGATGTCGTGCGGGCCCCACTCGAAGGCCTCGCCGCCGATGCTGGAGCGGCCGCGGCCCTCGACCACCGTGAACACCGTGCTGTCGGTGGCGCGGTAGGGCGCCGACTTGAAGCCCTTCGGGATGAGCTGGATCCACGTGGAAAGGGTGGGCATCGCCCAGCCGCCGCTCACCGGGTTGATGTACTTCATCTTGTGCGCGTGCCAGGGGTCGGGCGCGCGCGTGCGCGCGAGCGCATCGAGCGACTCGCGCGACTTGCGGTAGGGGTAGTTGAAGATCGGCGAGGTCTGCGAGCGGTGCGCCGCGTCCACCGGCGCGAGGTTGTTGCCGAACTCGGCGGGCGCGGCGCCTTCCGGCCGGTCGAGCTTCTGCGCCCTGCCGCCCAGATCCTCGCGAAAGCTCGCCGACAGCAGGTTGACGATGTGCATGTCCAGGCCGTCGAGCCACACCATCGGCCCCTGGCCCTCGTTGCCGTGGTCGTGCCAGGTCCAGGACGGCGTGATGACGAAATCGCCCGGCGCCATCATGGTGCGCTCGCCCGCCACCGCGGTGAACGCGTCCTTGCCCTCGACGATGAAGCGCAGCGCGGAAGCCGCGTGGCGGTGCGCCGGCGCGACCTCGCCCGGCAGGATGATCTGCAGCCCGGCGAACAGGCTCTGCGTGATGCGCGACTGGCCGGCGAGACCGGGATTCTCCAGCACCATCACGCGCCGCTCGGCTTCGGCCGCGCCGATCAGCTCGCAGGCCTCCATCAGGTGCGGCCGCACCTCGGCGTAGCGCCACAGCGCGGGAACGGCGCGCGTGGCGGGCTTTTCCGTCACCAGGCCGTGCAGCACGCGCCACAGCGGGGCGAGGTTCCGGCGCTTCGCCCGCTCGTAGAAGTCCTTGCGCCCCTCCTCCGCCGCGAGGTTCACGGTGGGCACGATGCCCTCGAGTTCCTGCGCCTGCCGGCTCACGCCCTCATCCGGTTTCATGCGGCCTCCTACTTGATGCCCGCCTTGCGGCGCACTTCGCCCCAGCGCGCGATCTCCGACTTCAAGTGCGCGCCGAGCTCCGCGGGCGTGCTCTCGCTCGGCAGGAACGCGACGTTCAACATCTGCTTCTGTACTGCCTCGCCGGCGAGCGCGGCGTGCAGCGCGGCGCGCGTCTTCTCCACGATGGCCGCCGGCGTCCTCGCCGGGAACACCAGCGCGTACCAGGTGGTCACCGCGTAGCCCGGCAGCCCCGCTTCCGCCACCGTCGGCACCTGCGGCAGGCCCGGGAAGCGCGTGCTCGAGGTGACCGCCAGCGCCTGCACCGCCCGGCCGCGGATCTGGCCGATCACCGAGCCCACGGTTTCCATCAGCACCTGGGTTTCGTTCGACACCGTCGCCGCCACCGCGTTGGGGGTTCCCTTGTAGGGCACATGCACCAGCTTGACGCCGGCGGTGTGGAACAGCAGCTCCGCGGCGAAATGCTGCGTGCTGCCGATGCCCACCGAGGCGAGGTTGAGCTTGTCGGGGTTGTGCCGGGCCACCTCGATCAGTCCCTGCAGGCTGCCGAAACCGGCGCGCGGGCCCGAGAGGACCACCAGCGGCATCGTCGCCACCATCGACACCGGCTGGAAGTCGGCCACCGGGTCGTAGGGCAGCGAGGGCAGCATCACCGCCGAGACAGCGTGGCCGTTGTTGAGCAGGAACGCGGTGTAGCCGTCGGGTGCGGCTTTCGCCACCGCGTTGGCGGCGATCGAGCCGCCCGCCCCGGGGCGGTTCTCCACCACCACCGGCTGCCCGAGCGCGGCGCCCATCGGCGCCGCCACGATGCGCGCCAGGATGTCGGTACCGCCTCCCGCGCCGAATCCGACCAGCATGCGCACCGGGCGTTGCGGCCACTCCTCGGCCTGCGCCGGCAGCGCGCACGCGGCGCACAGCAGCGTTGCGATCCATTTCATGCGTCCAACCCCCCGAAGTCGAACAGTTTGCGATCCAGCAGATGCGATGCACGCACGTCGGTGAGCGCCCGCAGGATCGATTCTACGCGCCCCGCATGCTGCTTTTCCCATTGCCGCAGCAGTTCCCGCACCTGGCGGCGCTGCAGGTGTTCCTGCGAGCCGCACAGGTTGCAGGGAATGATCGGGAAACCCTTTTCCGAGGCGTAAGCCGCCAGGTCGTCTTCCTTCACGTAGGCGAGCGGTCGGATGACGATGTGCTTGCCGTCGTCCGACTTGAGCTTCGGCGGCATGGCCTTCAGCTTGCCGGCGAAAAAGAGGTTCAGGAAGAACGTCGCCAGGATGTCGTCGCGGTGGTGCCCGAGCGCGATCTTGGTCGCGCCGAGCTCCCCCGCCACCCGGTACAGCACCCCGCGGCGCAGGCGCGAACAGAGCGAACACATCGTCTTGCCTTCGGGCAGCACGCGCTTGACCACCGAATAGGTGTCCTGCTCGACGATGCGGAACGGCACGCCGAGCCCGGCGAGGTACGCCGGCAGCACGTGCGCCGGGAAGCCGGGCTGCTTCTGGTCGAGGTTCACCGCCACCAGCTCGAAGGGCACCGGCGCCTTGTCGCGCAGCAAGAGTAGGACATCGAGCAGGGCGTAGCTGTCCTTGCCGCCCGACAGGCACACCATCACCTTGTCGCCCGCCTCGATCATGCCGAAATCGGCGATCGCCTCGCCGACCTTGCGGCGCAGGCGCTTGGCGAGCTTGCCGGCTTCGTAGTGCTCCTTGCGGGGGTCGCGGTGCAGCTTGACGACGTGCATGCCGTGGGCCGGAACGCTCACAGGAAAATCGAACGCCCGCCGTCCACCGCCAGGACCTGGCCGGTGACGAAGGGCGCGGTGCAAAGAAAATGCACCGCCTGCGCGATCTCGTCGGGCGCGCCGGTGCGCCTGAGCGGCGTGGTGGCGACGATGCGCTCGCGCTCGCCGGCGGCGAACTGGCCGTCCTCGGGCCAGGCGATGGCCCCCGGGGCCACGGCGTTGACGCGCACCCCCGGGGCGAGTTCGAGGGCAAGGGAGCGCGTCAGCGCGACCAGCCCCGCCTTGGCGAGGCTGTAGACCACGTAGCCCTTCAGCGGCCGCTCGGCATGGATGTCGGTGATGTTGACAATCGCGCCCGCGGCGAGCGCCAGGTGCGGTGCCGCCGCCTGCGCGAGAAACAGCGGCGCGCGCAGGTTGGAGCCCATCAACTCCTCCCAGTGCCCGGGCTCGATCTCGCCCAGCGCGGTCGGGTAGAAGGCGGAAGCGTTGTTCACCAGGAAATCGAGCCGCGCGAAACGCTGCAGCGCCGCATCCACCAGCGCCTTGGGCGCCACCGGGGCCAGCAGGTCGCCCTTCACCTTCATGGCGCTGCCGGCGCGGGCGGCGTTGAGTTCCTTCTCCAGCTGCGCCGCGTCGGCGTCGGCGCCGCGGTAGTGGAGGACGACGCTCGCGCCCGCGGCGTGCAGGCGGCGCGCGATGGCCGCGCCCACGCGCCGCGCCGCGCCGGTCACCAGCGCCACCTTGCTCTCGAGAGAGGCGTCCGTCATCGAGGGGATTCTAGGTTAAATTCGCCGCATGCTGCCCGAACCGGAGGCCGAGGCGCGCGCCGCGAGCGCGCTGCTCGCCGAGCGCATCCGCGCCGAGGTGAAGGCCAATGGCGGCTGGATCGGCTTTTCGCGCTACATGGAACTGGCGCTCCACGCGCCGGGGCTGGGCTACTACGCGGGCGGTGCGGCCAAGCTGGGCGCCCCGGGGGATTTCGCCACCGCCCCGGAGATGGGCACCCTCTTCGCGCGCACGCTGGCGCGCCAGGTGGCCGCGCTGCTCAAGCCGGGCGAAGCGATCCTCGAGTTCGGCGCCGGCAGCGGCGCGCTCGCCGAGGCGCTGATCGGCGAGCTCGCGCCGGAGCGCTA
>Ga0307505_10001334_pt1 | contig 20378 bp, 20 predicted proteins | sample 23_S_MG_FD_202183 | JGI IMG/M metagenome (GOLD analysis project Ga0307505, IMG submission 202183) | Soil microbial communities from Populus trichocarpa stands in riparian zone in the Pacific Northwest, United States - 23_S | ecosystem: Environmental > Terrestrial > Soil > Riparian zone > Trees...
TTTTCCCAGATCGCACGCCAGCCTGAGACGGCGCCGGGCACTGTGACGCTCCCCCAGCCAATCCGGTCCATGCTCTCCTTGCAGGCGAAACGCTTGGTCTCCCATGCCTCGGGGGCTCGGCCTGAAGCATTCAAGCCATGTAGCTCACCGCCGTGCCAGACGATGGCAAACATATCTCCCCCGATACCATTCATGCATGGCTCGACCACCGTGAGAACGATGGCCGTGGCAAGGGCCGCGTCGATGGCGTTGCCACCGCGTGCCAGCATCTGCAATCCAGCCGTGCTGGCAAGCGGTTGCGAGGTACTCACCACATTGTCGGCGAGCACGGGCATGCGCTGGGAGGGATACGGAAGCTGCCAGAAGGGGGCCGATATGGGCATGTCGATGGGACGCTGTGAAAACTAGTGGCCCGACGCACTCCGAAACCCGTCGGCATCATCTTCGAGCACTCAGAGGAACTGATTTTATGAATTGCCTGTTGGGCAATCAAACGCCATAATTCGCAATCCGATTACCAAATTTAGAATTCGCTTACGCGCGGTCGCACACGCCGCGGCGGGCGAACCCCCATGCTGGACGCCGCCCATCGATACTTCCTGGAGGTTGTGAATACCGGCAGCGTGAAGGATGCGGCTGCGAATCTGCATGTGGCCGCCTCGGCCGTAAGCCGGCAGATCGCCAAACTGGAGGATTCCTGCGGCACGGCGCTGTTCGAACGCCGTCCGCATGGCATGGTGCCGACCCAGGCCGGTGAGTTATTGACGAAGTATGCTCGCCGAGCCGCGATGGATACGCAGCGCATGCGGCGAGAGTTGCGCAGTCTGCATGACGCTGAACTGCGCAGCACGATACGTATCGGTTCGAGCGAAGCGGTTGCACTCAACTTGCTGCCGGGCGTGTTGGGTGAGTTTCGGGCCAACCGTCCGGACGTGGCGTTTCAGATTCAGATTTCATCCCCGGCGAGCGTTGCGCAGAGGCTCGCCGACGGCAGCATCGACATCGGACTGGCCTTCAGCATCAGAACCGAGAGCGACGTCACTGTCCGCTTCAAGGTCGACGCTCCGTTGCGCGCCATCATGGCGCCGACGCATCCGCTGGCCCTTCGCGCGCGCGTTTCGCTGGAGGACCTGAAGGCCTATCCCATCGCCCTGACCGAATCAGGCACCACCGCTCGGTGGCTGTTCGACTCCCACTCAAACGTTGGCGACGGGTCGCCATTCAATCTCGCCTACTCGAGTGATTCGTCGTCCGTGATCTACGCGATCGTCAAGTCCACGAACTCCGTCACGCTGGCCGGGGAGATCACACTTCGGGAAGCGTTGAAGCGACAGGAACTGGCTGCAGTACCTATCACCGAGGCCGGCTTCGATGCGCGAGTGCTGCAAGTCCAGACTGCGAAGGACCGTTCGCTGTCGGCCGAGGCCGAGCGATTCATGACTACTCTCATCCGCGCCCTGCAAGACAGCCCGTAGTTTCCCAGCCAGTCCTCGCCGGTCAGCGGCGGTCACGTCTGCAGAGAGTAACGCGTGGGTAACGGGCGATCATGCGCCGCTCGTTCGAGTGCCGTGCTGGATTGTGCAGCTGTGTCGACGCATGCCGAATGGCGCCGCAGCGGCCATCGTTTTGCGGAAGCGAGTGCGTCGCTGTTCGTGCCGCTGCTGATCTTCTTGGCCGCCTGCTCGTCTGGGCGGTGTCCCAGGCCGTGCAGCTGTACGAGGAGACAAGAGTCTGCGGTTCCGCAGAACCCGCCAGGCCGTGGGCGAAAGTGGCGGGAGTCCCGGCCCGAAGGTCCAATCGCCGTGAACGCGACCAGTAGGATGTCCAGCGCAGGCAGCGCGACAAGCAATACGCGGCTGACGGCATTGCGCTGGAGCAGGTAGCGGGCGACGAGCGCCAGCACCAGCACGATCCAGAACGCGCCCTCGCAGCCGACGATCAGCCAGTAGAGGTACGAAGGTCCGCTCGGCACTACCCCGTCGCTTCGTCTGCCCCGGGCCACTCGCGCGCGTTGGCCTCGAATCCCGGCCGCTGCGGCCGTACGACGCAGAAGCGGTGCCCGGTCGGTGCTTCCATCACCCACCAGCTCTTCACCGGCACGACGCGCTTCGCACCCAGGGCCTCGAGGCGGCGAACTTCGGCCACGACGTCGTTCGTCTCGATGTCGATGTGAACGCGGCTCGGGTGCTGCACGGCCTGCAGCAGCATTGTCACCTCGTCGCCGGAGGTTTCTAGTGTCCTGTAGTGCGAGCTGGCGGGATCATCCGGTTTGCTGGCATCGCGGCCAAGCGCAGCCGACCAGAATCGGGCCGCAGCATCCAGGTCTTCGGTCTGGCAGTCGATGACGATCGTTGCAAGTCGGCTCTTGTGCATGGTTCGCGCCCAGTTCGTTGATGGCCGTGGGAGCGGCCGCCGTGGCAGTCGGCTCTGCGAGAAAGAATTGAGTCTCGCTCCGACACCAAGCATAGACGACTGTATCTCCAAGTTTGCCGTCGATGTTCGGACGATATGTGACCATCCGCAAGGCGCCGCTGCGGCTCATGACTAGGCTCGAGTACCCATCTCAGCGGCACGCGCATAGCGACTCGGAGGCAGGCCGACATACCGGCTGAACGCGGTGCTGAAGGTACTCGCCGAGCTGTAGCCGATGCGTTCCGCCACGTCGATGAGGGCCAGGCCCTGGCGGCGGAGCAGATCTTTCGCGATCGCCATGCGCCAGGCGAGAAGGTATTCCATCGGAGGCAGTCCCACGGAGCGCGTGAAGCGCTCGAAGAACGCCGACCGCGACAGCGCCGCCTTCTTCGCGAGCTGATTCACCGTCCATGAGCGCGCGGGTTCAGCGTGCATCTGCCGTATCGCCTGCGCGAGTCGTTTATCGGTCAGTCCGCGCAACAGCCCGGGAGGCGCGTCCTCGCCGGGCGCCGCCCGCAGTGCTTCGAGCAGCATCACTTCCACCAGGCGCGTGAGCACGAGGTCGCGACCCGGTTTCTGCGCGCCCGATTCCTCGCCAACGAGCCGTACCAGTACGGAAAGCCGCCCGACGCCCCGCACGTGCACCACCGACGGCAGCAGCGACACGAGCAACGCCGCATCGGGCGAGTCGAAGACGAAGTAACCGCCGAGCATGCGCACGTCGGGACGGCCACCCCGTGTGCCGTGGCGGACTCCGCCAGGGAGCGCGGCCGCCACCTTCGGGTCGATGAGTTCGGGAACCACGGGCTCGAAGCCCGACATCGTGAAGCCGGGCGTCGCCGGCAGCAGCACGAAATCGCCCGCCTCGAGCGTGAGGGCAGGCTGGCCATCGACGGCAAGACGACAACGGCCCTCCAGCACGGTGCAGAAGCTCGGCTGGCCGAAGTCGGAATAGCGGACACCCCAGCGGCCCGCGCCGCTGATGACTTTCGAGAACACGGTCCGCGGCCGAAGCAGCGTGATGATTTCCGACAGCGGGTCGATCATGCCTGGACTCTCGCAAATGTCATACGGACTCCAGATTGTAGATCGTCCAGACACGTGCCGCTATCGTGCTCGCGTCGAAACCAACTTGAAGACAGACATGAAAACCGTGCTCATTACGGGTTGCTCATCCGGCTACGGCCTGGAAACCGCGCGCCACTTCCACTCGCAGCGCTGGAACGTGGTCGCCACCATGCGCAGCCCGCGTGACGACGTCTTTCCCCAGTCGAAACGGCTCCGCGTGGTCGCGCTCGACGTGACGAAGCCCGAGAGCATCGCAGCCGCGCTCGAGGCCACCGGGCCCATCGATGTGCTGGTCAACAACGCAGGCATCGGGCTCTTCGGCGCCTTCGAGGTCACCCCGGTGGCCACCACGCGCGAGGTGTTCGAGACCAATACTTTCGGCGCGATGGCGATGACACAGGCGGTGCTGCCTCAGTTCCGTGCGCGTAGGTCGGGCGTGGTGGTGAACGTGACTTCGAGCGCCACGTTGAAGCCGATGCCGATGGTCGCCGTGTACACCGCCAGCAAGATGGCCATCGAAGGGTTCACCGCATCCCTCGCGTTCGAGCTCGAGCCCTTCGACGTGCGCGTCAAACTGGTTGAGCCCGGCTACGGGCCGACCACGCGCTTCACCAGCAACGGGGGAGCGCGCATGCAGGGGCTCATCCCGGAAGCCTATTCGCGTTACGCGCAGAGCGTCTTCACGTCGCTCGGCCAGCCGGCCGCGGTGACGACCGAGTCAGACGTCGCCGAGGCAGTGTGGCGTGCCGCGAACGATGCGACCGGGCAGCTTCGATTCCCGGCAGGCGCCGACGCGGTGGCGCTGGTGGAGTCAAGATGAAGCATCTCATTGTCTTTACAGCCGTCCTGCTCACGGCGGCCGTGGCCGGATGCGCCAGCACGCGCGCGGTCGCGCCCCTCGACTTGACGCCGCGATTGCTTGCCGAGGTCCAGCGTCCGGTTCCGTCGGTGGTAGCCGACGTGCCCCGACCGACCGTGGCGTTGGTGCTGGGCGGCGGAGGTCTTCGCGGCTTTGCGCACGTGGGCGTGCTGCGCGCACTCGAGGAGGCCGGCATCAGGCCGGATATCGTCGTCGGCACGTCGGCCGGCGCCGTCGTGGGCGCAGCCTATGCCAGCGGATTGACCTCCGGGCAAGTCGAGTCGGCCGCGCGCGCCGTCGAACTGTCATCCCTCATCGACTGGACGTTGAACGCCGGCGGCATCATGCGCGGCAACAACCTGGCGAGCTGGATCGACACGGTGACCGGCGGAGGCCCGATCGAGAAGTTCCCTCTTCGGTTTGCCGCTGTCGCCACCGACCTGCAGAAAGGGCACGCGGTCCTGCTCGACAGGGGCTCTCCGGGAAGCGCTATCCGCGCGTCGTCCGCGGTCCCCGGCATCACCGTGCCGGTGCCTTACGACAACGGGCATCTGATCGACGGCGGAATTGCCAGCCTCGTGCCGGTGAGGTTCGCGCGCGCGATGGGGGCTGACTTCGTGATCGCAGTGGACATCTACTGCCACACTGTCGGCGCCGAAGGGCTGGGTGCGCTCGCGGTCATGTGCCGGGTCGCGCACACCCAGAGTTGCCTGGTCGCTGCGCCCGAGATGGCAGAGGCCGATGTGCTGATCGCGCCGAGGATCAGCGCGCCTGGCATGTCCGCCAGGGACGAGCAGGAACGGGCGATCCAGGCTGGCTACGAGGCTGCTCGCGCCGTCATACCTTCGACTCAGGCGCACCAGCGAACACTACCGTAGTGAACACCAAACCCACCAGCAATACGACGGCCGAGGTAGTGAACCACATGACGGTCTTTCGGTATTCGTCCGGATCGTCATCCTCAAGACGGAGAGAGCGGAACAGCGCGACGATCTGCAAAGAGACGGCAATGACCATGGTTCCGGCTGCGACGATCGATTGCGGGGTCCACTCTCCCTCGGCTTCAAGGCCCCAGAACCGGAACAGCGTCAGAGAGAAACCAAGAAGGACGGTGATTGCCGTAATGATTCCCTGCCGATAACCCTGAGGAAGCGGGCGATGCTGTCGTTCCGGCAATGGCTGACGCTTAGTGTCCTCCTCCATGCGCGCCTCCTTTCCCAGGCCACACGCTATGCACGACTACGCTTCGGCGCAGAAGCGAATGTAGTGACCATCGGGATCAAGTACCAGGAACTCGCGTAGCCCCCAGGGTTGAGTGGTTGGCTCTTGAACAATGGTTGCACCGCGCTGCTTGTAGACGGAGCACAGGCCATCGACATCGTGACCCACGTGAACGCGAAGTTCGCCGGTCGGGCGCAGCCCCGCTTCGTCTTTGCCGGGAAGGCCGAGGTGGATGAAGATGGGTTGACCGTACGTACCATCCCCCGACTTCACTCGGCCATGAACCGGTGGATCGCCGAACAAGAAGTCGAGTTCGAAACCGAGAACCTCCACAAAGTATTGAGCTGCACGCGCTACATCCGAAACCCTGAGGACCGGCTGAATACCGTGCAGCTGGTGGATGTGGGCAAGGTCTTTGGTCATCGGGGCAAGAGAATTGAATAGGAGCCTCTATTGTTCCGGCGAACCTGGAACACTGTCTAACTCGCCTATCCATGACAACTGCGAGTGTTGCCAAATCTGTCGCGCTGGTTTCAGCTCCGCTCGCTGCTCGACACAGCCCAGTCGGATAACAACCGAGGTGGGACTTTCTGGCGCCGCGCCGTACAGAGGCGTGCCGCACTCTGGGCAGAACATCTGAGCTCTGCGGTTGCCGCTCTCAGCGACTTTCACGTAGCTCTTGGGCGTGCCTCGCAGAGCGAGTTGTCCGACTGGAGTTGCGACTACGGCCCGGAAGGGCGAGCCCGATAGCACTTGGCAATCTGTGCAGTGGCAAACCACGACCCGCGATGGATCGATCTCAGCAGTGAACGAGATCGCCCCGCAATGGCAGGCTCCGTTGATCTTCATGAAGAACCTCGCAAAGGGCCGCGAACTTTAAGTGCAACGGTCGGGCGGTGCGCCCCACAGCCATGCCGCTCCACGCACGCCGCTCGAATCTCCGTGCACAGGCCTTTCGAGCCGCGTGGCGACATGATCCGAAAAGACGTGCGCGCGCCAAAGCCCGGGTACGCTGGTGTAGAGGCGGTCGATGTTGGATACACCGCCGCCCAGCACGATGATATCCGGGTCCAGGACGTTGATCACGCCGGCGAGAGCGCGGGCCAGTCGATCTTCGTAGCGTGCGAGCGCAGCGTCACTGGCGGCACCGCCGGCGCGCTCCAGGGCCGGTCCGCAGAGGTACGTTTCGATGCAGCCGGAACGGCCGCAGTAGCAGGGCGGGAACGGCAGGTCGTCGGCGCGAGGCAGGGGCAGTGGGTTATGCCCCCATTCGCCGGCGATGGCGTTCGGTCCTTCGATGACGCGGCCGTCGACGACGATGCCGCCGCCGACACCGGTGCCGAGGATCACGCCGAACACGACGCATGCGCCGCGGCCGGCGCCGTCAGTCGCTTCGGACAGCGCGAAGCAGTTGGCGTCGTTGGCCAGCCGCACAGCGCGCGACAGCGCAGCCTCAAGGTCTCGTTGCAGCGGCTTGCCGATCAGGCACGTCGAGTTGGCGTTCTTCACCAGCCCCGTGACGCGAGACAGCGCGCCGGGAATGCCGACGCCCACCGTCCCGCGCTCGCCGGCCGAGGACTCGATGGTGCCGACGAGGGAGACGATGGCTTCGACCGTGCCTGCGTAATCGCCTTGAGGGGTGGGCACGCGCCGGCGCACGATTTCATGGCCGCCGTCGTCGATGGCGATGCCTTCGATCTTCGTTCCGCCGAGGTCGATGCCGATGCGCACGTCGGCGATGCTAGCGGTTTGTCCGGCGCGCCGAGAAGCGGCGCTACTCCAGCGCGTCCAGCGGAATGACCTCGACGAGTTCGCCCGCTTCGTACGCCATGCCCGGTCCTATCGCAGCCAGCGCATCGCCGCCGCTCAGCGTCAGCAGCATCGCCGAACCCTGCAGTTTCAGCGGTTCGATCACCAGTCCGCCATCGCGCTGCACGAGCCGCACGCGCCGCCAGTCGATGCGGCCGCCGCGCGTCTTCGCGGGCTCGGCGAGTGGCAGGCGCAGCGTCAGCGGCATGTCGGTGCGCTCGTCTGCGCCGGTCAGATGCGCGAGCAGCGGCGCGACGACCAGCCGGTGCATCACGTAGGCGGCCACCGGGTTGCCCGGCAGGCCGAAGAACTGGAACGCCGAGGCACCGTCGCCGATGCGGCCATGCACCAGCCCGCGCCCCGGACGGATGTTCAACGCGATGAACTCGCCGGCCACGCGGCGCACGAAGTCCGCATCGCCCTGCGCGACACCGCCGCTCGCGATCAGCACGTCGACGCGCGCTTCGCCGGCCGCGGCCAGCGCGGCGCGCAGCGCGTCTTCGCGATCGGCGACGATGCCCAGGTCCTGCGTGTCGTGCCCGGCGCGTCGCAACGCGGCCAGCAGCATCGGCCGGTTGCCGTCGTATTGCGCGCGGCCCGGCGCAGCGCCTTGCTGCGGGTCGGTGAGTTCGTCGCCGGTGGAGATGACGCCGACGCGTAGCCGTCGCATGACGCCGACCTGCGCCGCGCCGGCCGCCGCCGCCAGCCCCACGTCGTAGCTGCGCAGCCGACGCCCACGCGGCAGCACCGTGTCCCCGGCGCGCAGTTGCTCGCCGCGCGGCCGTATATGCATGCCGGGCGTGACGGCGCCTGCCACTTCGACGGTGTCGCCGGCGAGGCGCGCATCTTCCTGCATCAGGATCGCGTCTGCGCCGTCTGGCAGGGCAGCGCCGGTCATGACGCGCACCGCTTCGCCCGCCGACACGCGTCCGGCGTACGGATGCCCGGCCAGCGCGCGGCCCACCACGCGCAACCGCGCGCCGGGTGCCGCGTCGGCCAGGCGCAACGCATAGCCGTCCATCGCGGCGTTGGCCATCGCCGGCACGTCCAGCGTGGCGTGCACGCCCTCGGCCAGCACGCGACCTGAAGCATCGGCCAGCGCGCAGCGCTCGGTGCCCGCAATCGGCTGCAGCGCGGCGCGCAAGCGCGCAACGGCGTCCGCCACGGTGAGTTCGCTGGATGCCATGGATTTCCTGCGGCTGCCGGCGCCTGCGCACCCGGCAGCGGGTTCAGCCGCCGATGTAGGACATCTCCACCTTGGCCCGCTGCGGCGTCTGCTGAGAGCGCAGTTCGGAATAGCGGTCGCCGCGCTGCTGCCAGATGCCCGCGATGGTCGCGGCGATCTCCGCCTCGTCGGCGGGGCCATCTCCACGGCGCAGAAGCTGCCGCAGGTCGTAGCCGCGGTCGGCGAACAGGCACAGGTACAGCATGCCCTCGGTGGACAGCCGTGCGCGCGTGCAGGTGCTGCAGAACGCCTGCGTGACGCTGGAGATCACGCCGATCTCGCCGCTGCCATCGCGATAGCGCCAGCGCTCGGCGACCTCGCCGGTGTAGTTGGCGTCGATGGGGGCCAGCGGCGCGACGTCGCGCGACACGCGCTCGACGATCTGCGCGGACGGCACCACGTCATCCAGCCGCCAGCCGTTGGACGAGCCCACGTCCATGAACTCGATGAAGCGCACGATGTGGCCGCTGCCGCGGAAGTGGCGCGCCATCGCGGCGACCTCGTGGTCGTTGACGCCGCGCTTGACCACCATGTTGATCTTCACCGGGCCCAGCCCTGCATCCGCCGCGGCGTCGATGCCAGCCAGCACGTCGGCCACCGGGAAGTCCACGTCGTTCATGCGGCGAAACACCGCGTCGTCCAGTCCGTCCAGCGACACGGTGATGCGCTTCAGTCCCGCATCCGCCAGCGCGCGCGCCTTGCGCTTCAGCAGTGACGCATTGGTGGTCAGCGCGATGTCCAGCGGCCCGCCGTCGGGTGTGCGCAGCTCGGCCAGCATCGCGACCAGCTTCTCGATGTCCTTGCGCAGCAGCGGCTCGCCGCCCGTCAGCCGGATCTTGTGCACACCGTTGGCGATGAAGGCGCGCGCCAGCAGTGTGATCTCCTCGAAACGCAGTACGTCCACATGCTTCAGGTAGCGGTGGTCCTGGTCGAAGATCTCCTTCGGCATGCAGTACGTGCAGCGGAAGTTGCAGCGGTCGGTGACCGAGATGCGCAGGTCGCGCAGGCGGCGCGACAGGCGGTCCGTCGTGTCGGGACCGGATGCAGGCGCGCCGGTGCCGCGCGGCACCGGCAGGCGCGCGTTGCGCACGTCCAGCAACGGGATGAAGCGGTCGGTCATGCCGGCATCTTAGCGAGGACGGCCGCCGGGGTGCGGCCGTCCTGCCGGGCGGGCGTGACTACGCGCCGTCGTGCGCGCGTCGCGTCTCGACCTGCACCAGCGGGCCGCTATCCAGCGGCGGCAGCACCGGCCGCTCGCGCGGCACGCGTACGGGCCGCGTTTCGCCTTGCATGCGCACGCGGGTTTCCTCGAGCTTCACCGTCGACGTCTGCACCAGCGTCAGTCCTGCAGCCTGCAATACCGACTGCAACTGCTCGACAGGCATCGGCGCGGCGCTGACGTCCGGCAGCACTGCTGGCTGCGACGGAGTGCCGTTCAGCGGCAGACTGCTGCCGTTGCCTGCGACCGCCACTGCCGGCCGCTCGTAGACGGGTGCTGCCCGCATCGGCGGTGCGACGTCATCGGCCTTGGCATCGGTCTTAGCATCGGCGACAGGCTCGGCCAGCGGCAGCACGGGCTGCGCCGTTTCCGCCTCAATCAGCACGTCGGTCTCGGCGAGATCCTCGTCCGCCGATGAAGCTTCAGCTTCGCCTGCCACGCCTTCCTCGCCACCGCGCCCGCCGCGGCCCCGGCGACGGCGCCGACGGCGCCCGCGGCGCTCATCGGAGGACTCGGTGCCGGCGTCGGGCGATACCAGAGATGCGGCGGGTGGAGCGACGGGCTCGGCGACCGTCGTTTCGATCAATGCGGTCGTCAACGGGGCTGCCGTCTCGATGGTCGCAGCCTCGGCTGCGGCATCGCGCGCTTCACCACGACGACCGGGGCGACGCTCGTTGCGCTCGCCGCGTGTACGGGTGCCTTCGGCCGCATCACGCTCGGTGCGCACGGGCGCGCCGCCCGCCTGTGCTGGAGCCTGTTCGGCGCGCTCGCCGCGTTCCGGGGAACGCTCGTCGCGACGGTCGCGTCGATCACCGCGTTCGCCGCGCCGGCTGCGGTCCTTCGCGCCATCGCGGCCCTCGCGGCCCTCGCGACCATCACGGGCTTCCTTGCCGCCGCGCGCTTCCTGCTGCGTGTCGCGCGACTCGTCACGCCTGCCGTCCCGGCGATTCTCGCGGCGCTCGCGATCACCGCGGCTCCGTCCACCGCGCGGCGCACCGTCGCGCGCGGGCCGCGTCGCGGCCGCGACGGGAGCGGGCAGCGCAGGCGCCGCTTCCGCGGTGGGTTCGCCGGTAAAGAAGGCGACGATGCGGCCCCACAGGCCGTGCCTTGCAGCATGTGCGGCCGGCGCGGCAATGGGCTGACGCTCGGCCGGCACGGGCGCCGGCGGAGCGACGACCGGTGCCGGTGTTTCGGGAACGATGCCCTTGACCACCGCCTCCTGTCTGGGCTTCGCGCGTTCGTCCTCGTCCTTGCCGCGCAGATACGGCGTGTCCGTGCTGGGCGCGAAGTCGGCCGCGCGCTCGAAGCTGGTTTTCAGGTCGTCGAGACGCGGATCGTCGTGGCGCAGCCGCTCGACGTGGTAGTGCGGCGTGTCCAGGAACTTGTTGGGGATCAGCACGATGGTCACGCGCAGCCGCGCTTCCAGCTTCGCGATGTCGCCGCGCTTCTCGTTCAGCAGGAAGGCCGCGACTTCCACCGGTACCTGCGCGTGCACGGCCGCGGTGCTCTCCTTCATCGCCTCTTCCTGCAGGATGCGCAGGATGTGCAGTGCGGAGCTCTCGGTGTCGCGGATCACGCCGACGCCGTTGCAGCGCGGGCAGGTGACGTGGCTGCCTTCGTTCAGCGCGGGCCGCAGCCGCTGGCGCGACAGCTCCATCAGACCGAAGCGCGAGATCTTGCCCATCTGCACGCGCGCACGGTCGTAGTGCAGCGCGTCCTTCAGGCGGTTCTCGACGGCCTTCTGGTTGCGCGACTCCTCCATGTCGATGAAGTCGATGACGATCAGCCCGCCCAGGTCGCGCAGCCTGAGCTGGCGCGCCACTTCGTCGGCGGCCTCCAGGTTGGTGCGCGTCGCGGTCTCCTCGATGGCCGAGCCCTTGGTGGCGCGCGCCGAGTTCACGTCGACGGCGACCAGCGCCTCGGTGTGGTCGACGACGATGGAACCGCCCGACGGCAGCGGCACCTGGCGTGAATACGCGGTCTCGATCTGGTGCTCGATCTGGAAGCGCGAGAACAGCGGCACGTCGTCGCGGTAGCGCTTCACGCGCGTGACGTTGTCCGGCATCACGTGCGCCATGAACTGGCTGGCCTGCTCGTAGATGTCGTCGGTGTCGACCAGGATCTCCCCGATCTCCGGATGGAAGTAGTCGCGGATCGCGCGGATCACCAGGTTCGATTCCTCGACGATCAGGAACGGCGGCGGATTCGCGCGCTTCAGTTTCTGGCCGTCGGGCCCGGCGCTGCTGTCGACGTAGGCGGTCTTCTTGCGGCCGGGGTGCTCCGGATCATCGGCGCTCAGTTCGTATTGCGGCTTCGCGGCGCTCTCGATCGCGTGCCACAGCTTCATCAGGTAGTTCAGGTCCCACTGCAACTCGTCGGCGTTGCGGCCGATGCCGGCGGTGCGCGCGATGATCGACATGCCGGACGGCAGCTCGAGCTGGTCCATCGTCTCGCGCAGCTCCTGCCGGTCCTCGCCCTCGATGCGGCGCGACACGCCGCCGCCGCGCGGGTTGTTGGGCATCAGCACCAGGTAGCGGCCGGCCAGCGAGATGAAGGTGGTCAGCGCTGCGCCTTTGTTGCCGCGCTCCTCCTTTTCCACCTGCACCAGCAGTTCCTGGCCTTCGCGCAGCGCCTCCTTGATGGTGGCGGTGCGGGCGTCCACGCCTTCGCGGAAGTAGCTCTTCGACACTTCCTTGAACGGCAGGAAGCCGTGGCGCTCCTCGCCGTAGTCGACAAAGCACGCCTCGAGGCTGGGCTCGACACGCGTGATCACGCCCTTGTAGATGTTCGACTTCCGCTGCTCGCGGCCGGCGGTCTCGATGTCGATGTCGATCAGCTTCTGGCCGTCGACGATGGCCACGCGCAGCTCTTCGGCATGCGTGGCATTGAACAACATGCGCTTCATTCAGCACTCCCTGCGCCGTCTAGCGGGCGCTTCAAGGTGCCGGAACGAAAGGGTGGAAGAGACTAGGGACGGGGATCAGGGAGCGTGCAGGCGGTGCCGGGTGCGCCGCGCGGTGCGCGCGGCGGCAATGGACGGCTGGCCCGGGGAGCCGGCTCCGCGCCCGCGCGCAGTCCGGCCGGCGCCGCAGATGGGCGCGTTGCTCGGGCTGGTCAGGGTCGGGGGAGGCACGGTTTCCTTTGTTGCTTGCTGACTGATCTTCGCGTTCTTCGTCGCACGGCGCAGCTTGCTGCGCCTTCACTCGTTCGTTACGGCGGGCCCGCCACGCGGGCCTTCGCAGCGCGGCTTCCTGCCGCCACCGCCCGATCAACGTGGCGGCATCACTGCGTGTCATCAAAGGCGATCATCGCCTCAAACCCGCGCGAAAACCCTCGCCCGGGCACCATTGCTTCGAACTGCGCCGCGGTGGTGCAGCGACTGCTGCGGACCGGCGACTACAATTCCTCGCTGATGCGAGATTCGGCGGCCGGCGCAGGCCGGTGTGATTAGTGGGTTGCGCCAGCGACTCGCTCAGCGTTTACCCGGACACCGGATTCGCGGCCCCGGATCCACATCAGGACGACCTGATACAGGATCCGAAAAACCTCGCCCACTCAAGTATATGCAAGATGACGGCTGCCCGTAAAACCGTAAAGCCGGGCAAAGCCGCCACTGCAGCCCGCGGAGCCTCCGTCCAAGGGCGGCCGGGGCGGGCTTCCCAGAGTGTTCCCTACAGGCCCGCCGCGCGCCGCGTCGGCTTGGCCCCGACGGCGCCGGAGGGCCGGCCGCCTTCCGTGCTGGCCGCCGACCGGGCCACGCACCTGACGGTGACGGCCGACAGCGTGGGCCAGCGCCTCGACAACTTCCTGATCCGCGTGGCGCGCGGCGTGCCCAAGAGCCACGTCTACCGCATCGTGCGCAGCGGCGAGGTCCGCGTGAACCGCGGCCGCGTGGACGCGGACTACCGCCTGCAGGAAGGCGACGACGTGCGCGTGCCGCCGCTGCGCACCGCGCGGCCCGACGAAGCGGTGCCGGCCGGCCCCGCGCCGGCGCTGGCGCCGCCCGTCCTGTTCGAGGATGCGGACCTGCTGGTCATCGACAAGCCTTCCGGCGTCGCTGCGCACGGCGGCAGCGGCGTCGCGCACGGTGTCATCGAACGCGTGCGTGCGGCGCGGCCGCGACAGACGTTCCTGGAGCTTGCGCACCGGCTGGACCGTGAGACCTCCGGCATCCTGCTGCTCGCGAAGTCGCGGCGCGCGCTGCTGTCGCTGCACGAGCAGCTTCGCGAAGGGCTGGTGGACAAGCGCTACCTGGTGCTGGTCGCCGGCGACTGGGTCAACGACCGCCAGCACGTGCGGCTCGCGCTGACGCGCTACGTGAACCACCAGGGTGAGCGGCGCGTCGCCATCGACGCCGAAGGCACGAGCGCGCACACGATCTTCTCGCTGCGCCAGCGTTATGGCGAGTTCTCGCTGCTGGAGGCGGAGCTGAAGACCGGGCGCACGCATCAGATCCGCGTGCACCTCGCGCACCTGGGCTTTCCGATCGTGGGCGACGACAAGTACGGCGACTTCGAGCTGAACCGCAGGATGGCGCGCGGCGAGTACGGTATGAAAGCCGGCGGTGCGAAGCCGGCGCTGCGCTTCGGTCGCATGTTCCTGCACGCGGCGGCAACGCGCCTCGCGCACCCGGTCACCGGCGAGACGCTGGCATTGGAGGCCGCGTTGCCCGACGACTGCCAGGCGCTGCTGCGGGCGCTGGCGCGGGCAGGGCATGGTTAGCACCGTGATGCGTTCCTATGATCTGGTCGTGTTCGACTGGGACGGCACGGTCGTCGACTCGACGGCGATGATCGCGCAGTGCATCCGCAAGGCGGCCGGTGACCTGGCGATTACGGTGCCGACGCTGGAACAGGCGAGCCACGTGATCGGACTGGGCCTCGCCGACGCACTGGCCGCTGCGGTGCCGGAGCTGCCCGCGCACCGCGCGGAGGAGTTCAGCCTGCGCTACCGCCATCACTATCTGGCCATCGAATCGGACATCGTGCTGTTCGACGGCATCCGCACGTTGCTGGTGGCGCTGGCCGAAAGCGGCGCGACGCTGGCGGTGGCCACCGGCAAGAGCCGACGCGGACTGGACCGCGCATTCGCGGCGACGGGGCTGGGGCTGCTGTTCGCAGCGTCGCGCTGCGCGGACGAGACGCATCCGAAGCCGCATCCGGCGATGCTGCTGGAGCTGACGGACGAGCTGCAGGTCGCCCCCGACCGCACCGTGATGATCGGCGACACCACGCACGACCTCGCGATGGCGCAGGCCGCCGGTGTCGCGGGCATCGGCGTGACCTACGGCGCGCATCCGCGCGCGCAACTCGAGACCCATGCGCCCGTGGCGCTGGCGGCGTCGGTGGCGGAACTGCACGCATGGCTGATGAAGCGCTGATCGCCGTGTGCGCGTCGACGGCGTTGCAGAATGGCCGCCGCGGCGTGCGTTTCGACGTGCAGTTCCGCAGCGAGAACGCGCCGGCCTTCGTCGTGCGGTACGACGATGTGGCGGTCGGCTACCTGAACCGCTGCGCGCACATCGCGATGGAACTGGACTGGGCGCCCGGCGAGTTCTTCGAGCCCGCCGGTGAATTCCTGGTGTGCGCGACGCACGGCGCGATCTACGACCCGGCCACCGGCGCGTGCAGCGGAGGCGCCTGCGCGGGACGCGGCAATCTTCGGCCGCTGACCATCATCGAGCGCGCCGGGACCGTGTACTGGCAGCCGGACGCGGAGGCGCGTCCCTTGCCGCCGAACTTCCCCGAACCGCCGAACCCGTCCGCGGAGCCTCCGCCGACTACGCCGCAACCTTCAGCGCAGCAGTGAGAACACCGCGGGACGGCGTTCGAGCGGTGGCGTCTCCGCGCTGCGCCACTCCGCGATGCTGAGCGTGCGCACGTACTCGTCCGGCGCGGTCAGCTCCATCGCCAGCGACAGCCGCGTGTCAGGCGCGCAGGCCGCGAGGATCGCTTCGAACATCGCGCGGCTGCGATACGGCGTCTCGATGAAGAGCTGCGATTCGCCGCCGCGCGCGTCGCGCTCCAGCGCCTGCAATCGCCTGGCGCGCTCATCGCCCGGCACCGGCAGGTAGCCGTGGAAACGGAAGCGCTGGCCGTTGCCGCCGCTGGCCATCAGTGCGAGCAGCAGCGACGATGGACCCACCAGCGGCCGCACGCGCAGCCCGAGCCGGTGCGCGGCGGCCACCAGCGTGGCGCCGGGATCGGCCACTGCCGGACAGCCCGCTTCCGACAGCAGCGCGCCGTTGCGGCCGGCCTGCAGCGGTGCCAGCCAGCCGGTGATTGAAGACGCATCGGGCTCGTGCCCGATCTCCACGATCTGCAGCTCGCGCAGCGGCGTGGGATGGCCGACGGACTTCAGGAACGCGCGCGCCGACTTCGCGTTTTCGACGAGGAAGTAGTCGAGGCCGCGCGCCAGTTCCACGACCTGCGGCGGCAGCACGGCGTTCACCGTGTCCGCGGCGATGGGGCAGGGCAGCAGGATCAGCGAGCCGGTCACCATATACCTCGGCGCTGCGCTCATGCGCCCGTGCCAAGCACGTCGAGGCCCGCGGCGGCCAGCATCGCCGTCAGGCGGATCAGCGGCAGGCCGATCAGCGCGGTGGGATCGTCCGACTGCACGCGCTCCACCAGCGCGATGCCCAGCGACTCGATCTTCGCGGCGCCGGCACAATCGTAGGGCTCGTCGGCGCGCAGATACGCATCCAGCGCGGCCGCCGGCAGCGAACGGAAGCGCACGACAGTGGTGACGCAGTCGAGCTGCAGGTCGGCGGTATTCGGACCGGCGACTGCCAGCGCGGTGTGGAACACCGCTTCGCGGCCCTGCAGCCGCTGCAGTTGCGCAAGCGCAGCGGCGTGCTGCATCGGCTTGCCCAGCACGTCGCCATCGATCTCCGCGACCTGATCGGAACCGATGACCACCGCGCCGTGCGCACGCGCGAGCACGTCGCGCGCCTTGGCGGCCGCCAGACGCAGCGCGGTGTCGCGCGGCGCCTCGGCGGGCAGCGGCGTTTCGTCGACCGCGGGCGCCTGCACATCGAAAGGCAGGCGCAGCCGCTGCAGCAGTTCGCGCCGGTAGCGCGAAGTGGACGCGAGTACGATGCGTGCTGGCATGGCGCGCGAGTGTAGCGGCGCGCTTCGCCCTACCGACGATGACGCGAAACCCGCCATTGCAGGCCGATGTCTTTGCGCTGGCGCGCGAACGCCGCGAGATCGCCGGCGAACTGCCGCTGGCCGCGCTGCCGCGGCTCGCCGAGTCGCTGCTGTCAACGGACGGTGCGCTGCGCTACCGCATCCGCGGCGAAGTCGACGATCGGGGCCGCCCCGGTGCCGCGATGCACCTGGTCGCGCGGCTGCCGATGGAGTGCCAGCGTTGCGGCGGCCCCGTCGACATCGACCTGCGGCGCGACGCGCGCTTCCGCTTCGTCGCGGACGAGGCTCAGCTGGGCGCGGAGCCCGACGACGATGACGACGTGGACGTCATCGTCGGGTCGCAACGTATGGAACTCGTGCCGTGGATCGAGGACGAGGCGATCCTGTCGCTGCCGCTGGTGCCGCGGCACGAAGCCGGCGATCCGCAGTGTCGGCCGGCCGTCCCGCTGTCGGCCACCGCTGGCGAGCCGGCCAGCGCGGAGGCGGTTCGTCCGAACCCTTTTTCGGTGCTGGCCGGGCTGAAACCCGGCGGCAAGTCGAATTAGGTCGTCCGCCGCTCGTCGGGTACAATTTCCGGTTTCTTTCCGTGGGGTTAGGCCATGGCCGTCCAACAGAACAAGAAGTCGGCGTCCAAGCGCGGGCAGCATCGCGCGCACGACTTCCTTACCAATCCGCCGACCGCGATCGAGCCGACGACGGGCGAGGTGCATCGCCGTCATCACATCAGCCCGACCGGCGTGTATCGCGGCAAGAAGGTCCTGCAGACCAAGAACGACGAGTAAACGCAGGCCGGCGCAGTTACGCGCACACGCGCAACTTCCACGCGCAACTCTCTGCACGTCCACCGCTTGGTACGCCTCCGGTTCGACGCATCGTGCTGCCGTCATGAGAACGCGAGCGGCAGGATGACGTGCGTCCCCGGTCACGCGAGCGCCGCGCCGAGCCGCCTTAGCCGTCTTAAGCAAGCTCGCACCGCAGCGTGCAGCGCGAAGGTACCCCAATGAGCGTGCGTGTCGCCATCGACTGCATGGGCGGCGATCACGGCGTCGCCGTGACGGTCCCGGCCGCGCTGCAGTTCCGTGCGGAGCAGCCGGACGCGAAGCTGCTGCTGGTGGGCCAGCCCGCGCCCATCGAGAAGGCGCTGGGCCGCAGCGCGGCCGGCGTCGAAGTGGTGCCCGCCGACGAAGTCGTGACGATGGACGACCCGCCCGCCGTCGCGCTGCGCACCAAGCGCAACTCGTCGATGCGCGTGGCGATCAACCTGGTCAAGGATGCGCAGGCCGACGTCGTGGTCAGCGCCGGCAACACCGGTGCGCTGATGGCCATCGCGCGCTTCGTGCTGAAGACGCTGGATGGCATCGACCGCCCGGCCATCGCCGGCGTGCTGCCCAACCGCAAGCGGGGCACGACCACGGTGCTGGACCTGGGTGCCAACGTCGACTGCACCGCCGAGCACCTGCTGCAGTTCGCGGTGCTGGGCTCCGCGCTGGTGGCGGCGGTGGAAGAGAAGGAACGCCCCAGCGTGGGCCTGCTCAACATCGGTGAGGAACTGATCAAGGGCAACGATGTGGTCAAGCAGGCGGCCGAGCTGCTGCGCGCCAGTCCGCTGAACTTCTACGGCAACGTCGAAGGCAACGACATCTACAAGGGCACCACCGACGTGGTCGTGTGCGACGGCTTCGTCGGCAACGTCGCGCTGAAGACCTCCGAGGGCCTGGCGCAGATGTTGATCGACGTGGTGCGCGAGGAGTTCTCGCGCAACGCCCTCACGAAGCTGGCGGCGCTGCCCGCCTACCCGGTGCTCAATCGCTTCAAGCTGCGCATGGATCCGCGGCGCTACAACGGCGCGAGCCTGCTGGGACTGCGCGGACTGGTGCTGAAGAGCCACGGCTCGGCCGACGTGCTGGCTTTCGGCAGCGCGCTGCAGCGCGGCTTTGAGGAAGCGCGTCATCGCCTGCTGGAGCGCACGATCGCGGCGATGCAGCCGTTCGTCGAACAGCTCGAGCGCCCACAGGCGAGCCGGCCCGCGGCCGAACAGCAGGCCTGAGGTCGGCGCACCGATGACCAAGTACGCGCGGATCATCGGCACCGGTTCGGCGCTGCCCGAACGTGTGGTGTCGAACGACGAGCTCGCGCAGGAACTCGCGCAGCGCGGCGTCGAGACTTCGGACGAGTGGATCGTCGCGCGCACCGGTATCCGCCAGCGCTACATCGCCGGTCCGCAGGAGAACACGACGCTGCTGGGCACGCGTGCCGCGCAGGCGGCGCTGGCGATGGCGAGCGTGCCGGCCGACAGCGTCGACCTGATCATCGTCGCCACGTCCACCGCCGACCAGATCTTCCCGAGCACCGCGTGCATGGTGCAGGCGGCACTGGGTCATCCGGGCTGCGCGGCGTTCGACGTGCAGGCAGTGTGCAGCGGCTTCGTCTATGCGCTGGGCGTGGCCGAGTCGATGCTGCTCGGCGGCCGCCATCGGCGCGCACTGGTGATCGGCACCGAGGTGTTCTCGCGCATCCTCGACTGGAACGACCGCGCGACCTGCGTGCTGTTCGGCGACGGCGCGGGCGCCGTGGTGCTGGAAGCATCGGCCACGCCGGGTATTGTCGCGACCGAACTGCAGGCCGACGGCAGCCAGGCCGGCATCCTGTGCACGGCCGGGCGCGTGAGCCAAGGTGTCGTCGAAGGCCATCCGTTCCTCACGATGGACGGGCAGGCGGTGTTCAAGCTGGCCGTCGCGCGCCTCGGCGCTTCCGCGCAGAATGTGCTGCAGGCCGCTGGACTCACGGCGGAGCAGCTCGACTGGCTGATCCCGCACCAGGCGAACATCCGCATCATGAATGCGATCGCCAAGCGGCTCGGCGTTCCCGAGGACAAGGTCGTCGTCACCGTCGACCTGCACGGCAACACGTCGGCCGCGTCAGTGCCGCTGGCGCTGGACGCGGCGGTGCGCGACGGGCGCATCCGCGCGGGCCAGCATCTGCTGCTGCAGGGCGTCGGCGGCGGCTTCACATGGGGTTCCATGGTGCTGAAGTGGTGATGAAAGTCGCTTTCGTTTTCCCCGGGCAGGGCTCGCAGTCGCCGGGCATGCTCGACAGCTTCGCCGGCAACGTCGCGGTGGATGCGGTGCTGGAGCAGGCCTCCGAGGCGCTGGACCAGGACCTGCGCACGCTGATCGCAAAGGATGGCGCAGCGTTGAACCTGACGGTCAACACGCAGCCGGCGATGCTGGTAGCCGGCATTGCTGTGTATGCGGCATGGCGCGCCGCGGGCGGCACGATGCCTGAGGTGATGGCCGGCCACAGCCTCGGCGAATACACGGCGCTGACGGCCGCCGCGGCGCTGAAGCTGGAAGATGCGGTGCGGCTGGTGCGCTTCCGCGCGACCGCGATGCAGGAAGCGGTGCCGGTGGGCAC
>Ga0307505_10001335_pt1 | contig 20352 bp, 19 predicted proteins | sample 23_S_MG_FD_202183 | JGI IMG/M metagenome (GOLD analysis project Ga0307505, IMG submission 202183) | Soil microbial communities from Populus trichocarpa stands in riparian zone in the Pacific Northwest, United States - 23_S | ecosystem: Environmental > Terrestrial > Soil > Riparian zone > Trees...
CTTTCAGACGGAGGTTCTGGCTAAGAGCCACGACAAGCCGGTCCTCGTCGACTTCTGGGCGCCGTGGTGCGGACCGTGCCGCGTGCTCGGTCCGACCCTCGAAATGCTCGCGCGTGAAAGCGCCGGCGCGTGGAGGCTCGTCAAGATCAACGTCGACGCGCACCCCGACCTCGCCGACAGGTTCGACATCCGCGGCATCCCTGCCGTGAAGCTGTTCGTCGACGGGACCGTGCGCGCCGAGTTCACCGGCGCCCTGCCGGAGGCCGCCGTTCGCCGGTGGCTCGCGCAGGAACTCCCCGCCTGACCACCGCCGCGCAACGCCGGTCTGGGCGCGCCATCCGATCCTCCGTGAATCCGAACACGAACGCCTGGAACCGGCTGCGGTACGGGCTCTACGCGCCGTTTTACGACGTCGTGGCCCGCCGGCTCGAACGCGGCCGGAGGCGCTCGATCGAGCTTCTCGCCCTCCGACCTGGCGAGCGCGTCCTGATCGTCGGCTGCGGCACCGGGCTCGACTTCGAGTTCCTCCCGCCCGGCCTCGCGCTGATCGCCGGCGACCTGTCGCCGGCCATGGTTCGCATTGCCAGGGCCCGCGCCGCCCGTCTCGGCGTCGACGCCGAAGTGCGCGAGATGAATGCCCACGCGATCGACCTTCCCGACACGAGCGTCGACGCGGCGTTGCTACACCTCGTCCTCGCCGTAGTCCCGGACCCGCACGCCGCGATTCGCGAGGTAGGTCGCGTGCTGAAGCCAGGTGGAAGGGTCGGGATCTTCGACAAGTTCCTGCCCGACGACCAGCGCCCGAGTCTCGTACGTCGCGCCATGTCGGTGGTCACCAACGCGATCGCGACCGACATCAACCGGCAGCTCGGTCCGCTATTAGACGAGGCCGGCCTGGTACTCGAACAGCGCGAACCGGCGCTGCTGCGCGGCCTCTTCGTTGCCGCGCTGGCACGCAGGCCCGCAGCGCCGGCGCCGCCGTGAGGGAGGCCGTAGCGCCGGCGCACGCTATGTTCGATAGTCCGAGCACCCGGCCGTCTTTCGCGCGGGAGGTCGCTCACGCGGGATTGGTGCAGGGGACGAACGCAGCCAGGCCGCCAGCTACGGGATTGGAGTCGGATGGAACGCGGCTACCGGCCGCCCCGCGACCCGGCACCCCGCCACCCCGATACCCCGACACCTCGATTGCTTACCTCCCTCCGCTGCCCCACCTGCTCCGCGCCGCTGGATACGCCGGCTCATGATGCGCGTGCGCTGACGTGCCCCTACTGCGGCGCCGGCGTGATGCTCACGGACCGCGGCGCCGCGTACGACCCGGCGCAGGACGTGCACCACGACGTGATCGGCGAGGTGCTGCGGCTCCTGCGGGGCGGCCATCGCATCGAGGCGGTGAGGGTGTACAGGCGCAAGCTCGGCGGCGGACTCAAGCAGGCCCGCGATGCCGTTAGCCGCATCGAGGCGGGGCAACCCGAGGGCTCAATCCCTGGCCGGGCGATCGCCGCGAGTGCGATGGGGTGCATGGTCGTGGTGAGCCTCATAGCACTCGGAATCGGATTCGCCGTGTGGCGCCTGGCGTCGGCGCCGGCGCGGGACGTGGCGCGGGCGTTCGACATTCCGCGACCGCCAGACGGCCTTCCCCCGACCGGCGATGCGCCGGCGGAGGCCGGATTTGCGCGCGAGGTCCGGCGCTTCGGCGCGGAAGGCGTCGGCGCCGGTCGTTTCGAGGATGCCCGTAGCGTGGCCGTAGATGCGGCAGGCCGCGTGTACGTCGCAGAGTACCAGGGTGGGCGCGTGCAGGTGTTCGACGCCGCGGGCACATTCGTCACGCAGTGGATGGCGGATCCGGAGATGCCGCTGGTGTCGATGGCGGCGGGCCGCGACGGGACCGTGTACGTCGTGCAGTCCGGCGACATCGACCGATACGAGGGTCCTACCGGCCGGCCGCTCGGCAGCATCGGCGGCCGCGGCCGCTACGGGTCGGTCTTCGTTGCTCTGGACGGAACGCTATGGACCATTGCGGACCGCACGCACGTCGTGCAGCTTGCGCCCGACGGCCGGCGCCTCCGTTCCTTCGACGTCGCCGCCGGCGCCGGCGCGAGAGCCCACCCCAACGACGTAGCCGTCTCCGGCGCCGGCGACGTGTACGTGAGTGACCAGTTCTCCGGCGAGATCTACAGGTTCGACGCAGCGGGCCGGTTCCAGGACCGCTTCGGCGGGCGAGGCGAGGGCGCCGGCAACCTGCGCATGCCGTCCGGGATGGCCATCGACGGCCGCGGCCGGCTCTTCGCCAGCGACCCAGGCAACGGCATCCGGGTCTTCGACGCCGCCGGCCAGTTCATCGATTACTTCGCAGGCGGCCAGGTGGTGTTCGGTCTCGCTTTCACCGATAGCGACGAGCTTTACGCGGCGCATCGGAATGACCACTCGGTGGTGGTGTGGCGGGCCGAAGGCGAGTAGCTCGCTGCTCGTGGCTCGTTGTACGATGCTCGTGGCTCGTGGCTCGCTGCTCGTGGCTCGTTGTACGATGCTCGTGGCTCGTGGCTCGTTGCTCGTTGCTCGTGGCTCGTTGCTCGTAGAGGCGCGCGGCGGATCCACGTCCGGCTCGCGGACCGGACCCTCAGCAACGCCAAGGGTCGCTGAATCGCCAAGTCGCCGCTGAGTCGCTCAACCGCTGAGCCGCCCAATCGCTGAGTCGCTGATCGCCAAGTCGCCGCTGAGTCGCTCAATCGCTGAGTCGCTCCGCTCAATTCCTCACTGCCCTAACCAGCGCTTCGATAGCCAGCGCTGTCCCCAGCACCGGGTCGTCCTCCTTGTTCGCGCCGCCGTCGGGGTTGGCGAATGAGCCGTCCGCCCGCTGGAGGCCGGCGAGCACCGTGAGGGCGGCGGCCTGCCAGTCGGTCTCGCCGGTGCGCGCGTAGGCCTCTGCGCGGGTGGCGATGTGGTACAGGCGCATCACGCGCTGCCACTGCGCGGGGTCGTCCTCCGGGAGGCCCGTCGCGAAGTCCCAGCCGGGGTGTTCGCGCAGCCACGCCAGCGCGGCCTGCGCCGGCGCGCTGTCGACCGAGTGGCCGGTGTCGAGCAGGCCGATCAGTCCGTCGGCGGTGGCGGTGGCGTAGGGGCGGAAGGTGCCGTCGTCGCCGACGCCGCCCTTGTTGACGCCGAAGGTGACCGGCGACGCGTAGAAGCCGCCGTCGAACGTGCCGCGCCCGCCGGCCGGAGGCTGCGGGCGGGGATCGTCCGTGTCCTTCCGCAGGATCCGCAGGAACGCGCCGGCCGCGCCGGCGGTGGCGGAGTCGAGCGCGCCGGCCGCCCGTAGCGCGCCCAGTACCCGCCGTGTGTGGGAGAGATCGACGTGGCCGAACTCGCCCGGCGCCAGGTTGGTCTCGCCGAACCCCCAGCCGCCGTAGCCTGGGTTGTCCGGCGTGACACCGCGGGCCTCCACGAACTGCTCACCCGCGAGGTACGTGGCCATGCGCCGCACGAGCGCGCTGTCCGCCGGCGCGCCGGCGTCGACGAACACGTGCAGCGCGTAAGCGGTCGCGTAGTTCGGATACTCGAGCACCGGTCCAGAGCGCCCGAGGGCGCCGGCGGAGTCCACCCGCGCGCGGAGGAACGCGAGGGCCTGGTCGACGCCGCCCGCCGGCACCGGCGCCACATCCCCGGGCACCTGCAGCAGGGCGTGGAGGACGAACGGCGTCCACGCCGCGCCGGCGCGCGCGATGCCGTGCGTCGGGCTGTGCCACCCCCCGTCCTCGCCCTGCTGCTGCCAGAGATACCCCGCCGCCCGCGCCAGCATCTCCCGCGCGTCCGGCTCCGCCGGCGCCGGCGCGCAGGACGATAGAGCGAGAGCCAGGACGACGGGAAGAGGGCGCATCGGGATTAGCGGTATATGGTATATGGCAGATGGTATATGGTACATGGTATATGGTACGCAGCACTAGAGCATATCCATACTTGGTTCACCATACAGTATACACCATACAGCATACACCATACACCATCCACAGTCACTTCAACCCCTGATCACATGCGCCAGCAGCGTCTGGTCCCTGTCCGCCGTGAGCGCGAGGATAACCGCGGCGGTGTTGAAGACGGGGCTGGTGATGCAGTGATGCCCGCTCCAGCTGCCGTCCTGGTTCTGGATGCTGCCGAAGAGGTTGACGAGCCGCGCGTGCCAGCGGTCCCACGCATCGCCGCCGGCGATCACGAGGCTCTCGCTGGTCATCATATAGCTCAGGAACTCCTCGCCGCCGTTGTTGCCGAAGCCGCTCCAGATGTCGTCGCCGGCCAGCAGGTCGGCCGTGGCCTCGTTGCGGGTGTAGGCGTCGAAGAGGCGCTCGGCCTCCTCGCCAGTCCGGCCGGCCTCGCGGAGAGCCTCGACGGTGACGTCGGCCTCTTCGCCGCGGGTGCGGCGGACGGCCTCGGCGGCCGCGCGGGCCTCCTGGGCGGTCGCCCGTTGCGAGGCGGTAGCGGCGTAGAGGGCCACGCCGGCGCCGGCGCTCGCGTCGACAGACGCGGGTGCTCCCCCGGGACCGACGGTCACATTGCGTCGCTGGTAGTCGCGCGATCGCTGCAGGGCATCCTGATCCACCGTGCGGCCCGCCTGCTGCGCCCGTTCGAGGGCGGAGTTGGCCATCGCGCTCTGGAGCACGGGTGCCCAGCCGCCGCCGGCCTGCGAGCCGTCGTCGGCCTGGGCGTCCTGGATGGCCTCCAGGCAGCGGTCGAGCGCGGCCTCGACGCGGGCGTGCATCCTGCCGCGCACGTGCGGCAGCGTTGCTGTAAAGAACTGTGCCGCAAGCGCGGCGTCGATGTTGCCGCCGAGCTTAGCCTGCGGCTGCGTGCCGCGTATCGTCGTGATGTTCGGCGCGTCGGCGGGCACCTGTTCTACGAGGCCGACGAGGTAGTCGAGCGCGCGACGCACGTTGCCGGCGTGCGGTCCGCGGGCCGGCGTGCTGCCGGCGCGCATCAGCGCGAGCGCCGCGAAAGCCGTCGTCGCGGGGTCCATCTGGACGGCATGCGGGTCGGTAACGTGTTGCGCCGCGTGCGTGCCGGCGCCCCAACCTCCGCTCTCGAACTGCGCCGCGGCGAGCCAGTCGAGGCTTTCATCGAGGTACTCGGGCAGCGGCTTGACGTCCTGCGGATCGACGAGGCCGGTCACCACCACGGGGGGCGGGTCCGGCCGCGGAGGCGGGGGTGCTTCGGGGTGACGGAGAAGGGAAAACACGGAGACGCTCAGCGACAGAAACGCGAGCGAGGCAAGCGCGGGGAGTGCTCTCATGGGTGGAGCGGCTGGTGGAGAAGTCGCCCCGGGCCGGCGGCCGGCCCCGTCGGTTGCCTCCTCCCGCGCATGGAAGACGACCGCCGGCGGTGCGCGCGGCTGGCCGCGACCCGTGACCGACGCTTAACGGGAGCGCCGGTCAGACTAGTGCCGCTGTATTCTTAGCATGCGAAAATTGTGGAGGAACATCAGTAGACAATGGACCGGGGACAGTGGACCCCGAGCGATCTTCGAGTTCACTTCGAATGTCCCATTCCACGGTCCAGCGCCATGGTCCATGGTCTACCGTTACTCCGCCTTCTGCCTACGGTCTACTGTCTACTATCCCCGTCTCCACTCCACTGAATTGAACGCGCCGGCGCCGGCGTGAATCGCATGGATCCCCTCCTCGCATCTGCCGCGGCCCGCGCCGGCGCGTACCTCGACACGCTCGCCGAACGTCCCGTGCGCCCCGCGCCCAACGCGAACCTGGATCGGCTGGGCGGCCCCATGCCAGATGGGCCATCGGATCCGGGAGAGGTACTCGCGCTCCTGGACGAGGTGGGTACGCCGGCCACGATGGCCATGGCGGGCCCGCGCTTCTTCGGCTTCGTCATCGGCGGCTCGCTGCCGGTCTCCCTCGCGGCCAACTGGCTGGCCACGGCGTGGGACCAGAACACGGGCCTCTACCAGCCCACGCCGGCGACGTCGCACGTCGAGCTCGTCGCGCTGGAGTGGCTTCTCGACATCCTGCGCCTCCCACCCGGCAGCGCCGGCGGCTTCGTTACCGGTGCGACGGTGGCCAACTTCACGGCGCTCGCCGCCGCGCGCCGCGCCGTGCTCCTCCGCGCCGGCTGGGACGTCGACGCCGACGGCCTATTCGACGCCCCGCCCGTCACCGTAATCGTCTCCGCGGAGGCCCACCCCAGCCTCACGAAATCCCTTGGGATGCTCGGCCTCGGCAAGCGCCGGGTGGTCACCGTGCCCGTCGATTCGCAGGGCCGGATGCGCGCGGGCGAACTGCCGCATATCGACGGACCGACCATCGTCTGCACGCAGGTAGGCAACGTCAACACCGGCTCCCTCGACCCGGTGGGCGAAATCTGCGCGCGCGTCCGCGGCGCCGGCGCGTGGGTGCACGTCGATGGCGCCTTCGGCCTCTGGGCCGCCGCCGCGCCGGCGCTGGCGCACCTCGTCGATGGCGTCGGGGATGCCGACTCGTGGGCAACCGACGCGCACAAGTGGCTCAACGTGCCCTACGACTGCGGCCTGGCGTTCGTCCGCGAGCCCGAGTTCCTGCGCGCGGCCATGGCGATGACGGCCGAGTACCTGCCCACAGACACGCCGTTCCGCAACCCGTCGGACTTCACGCCGGAGCTCTCTCGGCGCGCCCGCGGCGTCGACGTCTGGGCCGTCCTCCGCACCCTCGGCCGCGCCGGCGTGGCCGACCTCATCGAGCGCTGCTGCGCCCACGCGCGGCGGTTCGCGGACGGGCTCGCCGGCGCCGGCTTCGAGATTCTCAACGACGTGGCTCTAAACCAGGTGCTGGTGTCGTTCGGTGAGCCCGACGTCACCCGGCGCGTCATCGCCGGCATTCAGGCCGACGGCACCTGCTGGTGCGGAGGCACCGAGTGGCAGGGCCGCACGGCGATGCGCATCAGCGTCTCGTCGTGGGCCACAACGGAGGCGGACGTCGACATGAGCCTGGAGGCGATGCTACGCGTCGCCGGCGCGGTGCCGGCGCAGACCGGATGACGCGGTGGCCGGCGCGGACCTAGGTTCGCACCGTCATCCGCCGGACGCGTCATGGAACTCGGGCACGAGCCGCCCATCGACAGAGTGCTCGAGTGGTACGAGCACGAGCCGGGAGATGACTTCATCGGCGAGGAGGCGCTCGACGACGTCTCGCTGGCGCAGTTGAGGGCCATCCTCAACCCCTCGGACGACGATCCGGAGATGCTCCAGTCGTACGAGGTAGAGACGGAGGCGGAGGCGGAGGCCCTTCAGGAGTTCGTGCGGCACGGGATCGACCTGCAGGCGCACACCTACTTCGTAGCGGCGTACCGCCCCGAGTCGTGACCGTGGGCCGGGGTAGCGAGGCGGAGATGGATGTCGCCGACCTCAACCGGGCGTTGCTCGCGCGGCAAATGCTCGACAACGCCGGCGCGTCGGTGTTGCCGAGGCGCTGGAGCACCTGGTTGGCCTTCAGGCGCAGTCTCGCCTGATCCTTACTTCGCGCTCTGGAGCCGGTTTGAGGGATTCACGCCGGCCGAGCTGAGCGACCTGATCGAGCACCGGGGGCGGTGCGCCTGGCGGTGATGCGCGGGACGCTACACGTCGTCACGCGGACGACGCCGTGCGGCTACGCCCCGCCATGCAGCCGGTGATGACCCGCGTCCTAGGAAGCCAGAGCCCCTACCGCGCCGCAAGGTCGCCGGGGTGGACATGGACGCACTCCTGGAGAAGGGTCGGCGGCTCGTCGAGCAGCGGCCCATGACGCTAGCCGCCCTCCGTCCTGCCCTCGCCGAGCGCTTTCCCGGTTACGACCCCCACGCGCTCAGCTACGCCGTGCGCTACCAGCTCCCGCTGGTGCAGGTCCCTCCTCGCGGACTATGGGGCCGCGCCGGCCGCGCCGTCGTAATGACGGCGGAGGCATGGCTGGGGCGCCCCCTGAGGGATCCGACCTGGAAGAGATCATGCTGCGATACCTCGGTGCTTTCGGACCCGCGTCGGTCGATGACTCGGCGTGGTCGGGCCTGAAAGCACTTCGCGATGTGTTCGACGGCCAGCGCGATCGGCTCGTCACGTTCCGCGACGACCGTGGCATCGAGCTGTTCGACCTCCCGGATGCTCCAAGACCGGAAGGGGGCACTCCGCCACCCGGTCGCTTCCTCAGCGAATACGACAACCTTTACCTATCGCACGCTGATCGGCGGCGTGTGGTGCGCAAGGACGACGGTCGGCGCCACCCCGGCCCTCCGCTGCGCAACGCGCTCCTCGTGGACGGTTTCGTTGGCGGTCTCTGGCGCCTCGAGCAGGACCGCGAGACCGCGACGCTTCACGTCCACCTCCTCGACCCGGCCGGAGCCGCGCGAACGGAGGCGTTGACGGACGAAGGCGAACGGCTCGCCGCCCTCGCCGCACCGGGACGCAATGCAAGGGTGACCATCGCTGTCGCCGAATGACGCGCACGTCCTGCGCCAGGCCGCGCATGGGGAGTATGCCCCACAGTTCGGCTCCAACTGCCACAGGGTGCAAGCGGCGATCCGTAACCGGCGTGAGTCTCGCGGGGACGCCGTGGACAGCGCCACCCACGCCCTCACCGTCGTCCGCTGAGGAGGATCCGATCGTTTCCCCGCAGGGTATGCGCCGGCGCGGCGGGTGCGCGCCGGCGCCCATCGCGGGGAGACCCGCGGCCCTGTCGATCCGGTCGATGCCCGTTCGTCGCCTACGTACATGCCCTGCGCTCGGGCGCGGGGCACGGCGCCGGCCGGCGCCCAACTTCCACGAGCGACTACCGTCATGCCTACCGTCAACCGCATCGTCCCCTTCCTCTGGTTCGCCGATCAGGCGGAGGAGGCAGCCAACTACTACGTCGGGATCTTCGAGAACTCCCGCATCACGAACGTCACGCATTACGCGAGCGCGGGACAGGAGACCCACCAGCGCCCCGCGGGCTCGATCATGACCGTCGAATTCGAGATCGACGGGTGCCCCTTCACGGCGCTCAACGGAGGGCCGCACTTCACCTTTAACGAGGCCGTCTCCTTTCAGATCATGTGCGCCGACCAGGGCGAGATCGACTACTTCTGGGAGCGCCTCGGCGCCGACGGCGATCCTGCCGCGCGGCAGTGCGGCTGGCTGAAGGACCGCTTCGGACTTTCCTGGCAAGTCGTTCCTGAGGAGATGGAGGATTTCTTCCGGGACCCCAACTCCGACGCCGCTTCTCGAGCGATGGAGGCGATGCTGCGGATGAAGAAGCTCGACATCGCGGCCCTGCGTGAGGCGTTCGAGGGGCAGCCGGCGTGACGACCCCCTGCCTCGCTGGCGCTCGGCTGTCCCCCCATGCGAGGGGGACAGTCGACGGTGGTGGTGCAGCGGGAGGCCACATGCGCCGGCTCCGCCACTTCGGGGACATTGCGGGGTGAGGTGCAAGGCTCGACGGAAGGTCCCATGCGACGGTCTTGCCCGGCGCAAAGTCCCTCGCGCAGGGAGCAAAAAACCTCGGCGGTTGCGCGACCGTCAACCGGCTCCCGTCTACGGCCTACTGTCCCCCGTCTGCTGCCTACCGCCTCCCCACCGTAACGAGCCGCGATGCGGCGCCGGCGTCGGCGGTTGCGCGGACGAGGTACGTGCCCGCCGGCAGGCCGCCAGTCGGCAGCGCAAGGGTCTGTGTCCCGGCGCCTAGCGGACCGTCGTGGGCGACGGCGACGCGCCGGCCGAGGGCGTCGAAGACCTCTACGAGAACGGGCTGGGCGGCCTGCAGCGTGACGGCCACGGTGGCGTGATCGCGCGACGGGTTGGGGTACGTCGGCGACAGCGCGATCGCGGCGGCGCCCGCCGGGCCGCTCTCGGTGGCGGTCGTCAGCTGCACCAGCGCGGCGAGGGCGTCCAGGCGCCCGTGGCCGTGGTACACGTCCCACCCGGCTACATCCTCGGCCGGTCGGCCAACCTGATCGGCTGCGGTCGACTGGAGGATCTCCCTCAGCTCCGTGACAGTGAGCGACGGGTCGATGGCGAGCAGGAGCGATGCTGCCGCGCCGACGGTTGGGGCGGACATCGAGCTGCCGCACCAGTAGACGCTGACGTTTGTGTCGCTCGAGTGAGTGATGTTGTAGATGTAGTCGCCCGGCGCGGAGAGGTCGATGTGCTCGCCCCAGTTACTGCCTCCACCCCAGCAATACGGCATCGCCCGCTCGTCGCGCTGGTTGGTGGCCCCCACCGCGAAGGCGTTTGCGAACCCTGCCGGGTAGTAAGTGACCGCGTTGTTGAAGTTCATCGTGGGCGCGGTGAACAGCGCGCCCATGCCCGTCGCGTAGTCGACGCTCGTCTCGAGCGAGGCCGAGAAATCGCTGCCGCCGCCGCTGAGGTTGACGACGCGCGCGCCCTCGTCGGTCGCGTAAACGATGGCCGACGACCACCAGGAGTAGAAGCCCGAGAGAGTCCCGTCGAACACCTTGAGGATCAGAAGCCGCGCCGCGCGGTCGAGACCCGTGTAGGCGAGCTCGTTGTTACCGATAGCGCCGACGGTGCCGGCCACGTTGCTGCCGTTCCCGTTGTCGTCCGTGGGGTCGTTGTCGCCGTTGACGAAGTCCCACCCCACCAGGTCGTCGATGTAGCCGTTGCCGTCGTCGTCGAGCCCGTTCGCGACCTCGCCGGGATTGGTCCACACGCGCGCCGCGATGTCGGGATGGCCTAGCCGGAGGCCGGAGTCGAGGATCCCGAAGATGAGGTTCGGGTCACCCAGGGTGATATCCCACGCCTCGGGTCCGTTGACATCCGCGCCCGCCGTCGGGCTCGGAATGCCTGTATGGGTGCCGGTGTTGTGGAGGTTGTACTGCCGGTTGAAGAACGGATCGTTGGGGATCTCGGTCACGGGCCGCGCCTCGGCAAGCGAGGGCACCGGTGGCGACCCGGTGGCGCCGGCCGCGACGCCCATGAAGTCGGGCTCCGCGTAGACGACGCCCGGCAGGGCGCTCCACTCGCGGGCCAGTGCCTCGACGTCGGCCGGCGCGGCCAGGTCCAGCACGTACGTCGCGTCCATCCCCAGCGAGCGCCGGAGCTCCGCGGACCGCGCGGCGCGCATGGCGTCGCCGGCGCCGGCGCCGGCGGGGAAGTAGGGCCGCGCGGAGACCACGCCGGACGCTGCGGCAAGCCTGGCGGTGGGCGCATCGATCCACTCCGATTGCGCCCCGAGGGGCTCCGTGAAGCGGACGACGATGCGATCAGCCGCGAACCGTGCAGGCGGACCGGGCTGAGCTACGGCGAGCGACGGGATGGCGACGGCGAGGAGGAGTAGCGAGCGGTGCATGGAGTGAGGGCGTTGCGCGTGGGGGCGGCCGGCGGAGGGCGCCGCGCGCACCCCGTTTAATACTCTAGCGCCGAATGCCTTCGCGGTCCATCACCAACCTCGCTACCTCCGCTGACTCGGGCGCCTGGGCCGATTGAGGCTGGTCGAGACGGGACGCCTGGCCGGGGTGCGTCGGGCAGCCCACAGGTGCGCGGCGGCGAAGCGAGCCGGGGTCAGCCCCGAATACGGTACAGCGAGCCCGCCCAGCCGAACCGCGCGGCGAACGCCTGCAGCTCGATCTCGTACTGCCCCGCCCCGAGGCTGCGCCCGCCGGCGCCGATGTACGGGTTCTCGGACGCCGGCGCGAAGCGATCGTACGGGTAGGGGTCGTTCACCGTAAGGAACGTTCCGTCCGACGACGTGGAGTAGGCGGTGAGCACGACTACATGGTCGTTCGCTTCCGGGAAGGCCGTTCCGTCGAAACTGACCGCCGCGACGACGGGGCTGCCACCGGCGATCTCGCGCATCAGCTCGAGGGCCGTCAGCCGGCGCGGGACCGACGCAGCGGAGAGGATCGGGGACGACAGGCCGGCGCGGCGCGCCTCTCGGCCGTACTGCTCCACGAGCGCTTCGATCGCGGGCATCCCGTTGATGGGCTCCTCGCACTCGCGACAATCGAACGTGCACGGATGACCCGCGCCGTAGCGAACCAGGGCGTAGACCGCGACGACGCCACATTGATAGTTGCCCCCCTCGTTGAGGTTGGGCAGGCCGAAGTGCCGGAGCACCATCTCGACGGTCGCGGCCCAGCACCATACCTCGGTCTGCTGCAGTACCGGGTCGATCTGTAGCGATGCGGCGTCGGGCGGCTGCTCAATGGCCTCGGAGTCGCACCCGCCGACCAGAAGACCGCACAGCCCGAATACCAGCACGCCCGAACGCCACGCGCCGGCCGAGCGCACTCCTCGCGCCGGCGCAGACAATGGATCTACCGGGTTAGGCTGGTGCATCGGAGCCTGCGCGTTGCCGCATGCAACCGAGCCGCCGCCGGAGCCCGTGAGGTCACCGAGCAAGCGGCCCCGGACGCTCGACGGCTACGGCGGAGAAGTCGAACCACGATACCCGGCCGGCGCCGACATCCGCTGGCATTGTCTGGTTCATCTTAGGCGCGGAGCAGGTGGAGGCGAGTGTGAGGATGAGCCCTGGGGCTGTGATGAGCTCCATCGAGCGCCTCTCGGGCCTCGCGTGTCTAGCAAGGTTCTCGATAGCGAGGGGGCCGCCCGCCCGGGTTGCCTGACCCTAGCGGTAGCGTCAGGCGCGGAGGTGTGTGACTTGCACGGCCGTGAGTCGCGCCAGCTCCTCCGCGACGATGGTGCGGTGGCAGTGCGCCGGGTCCGCCTCGTAGCAGAGGAGGCAGACCCGGTGTCCGGCATCCACTACGTCGGCGAGCGCGGCCAGCGCGGCGTGTGCCGGCGGCGTCGCGAGGTGCTCCATGAAGATGGCCCGCATGTCCTCGTAGCGTCCGGCGCGGGAGGCCGCACGACCGTCGGCCGGCGTGCCCAGGTCGCGGAAGTGGATGTACCTCATCCCCGCCGCCTCGATGGCGTTGGCGAGCGCCGTCTTGGAGAACCCCGGCCTGCGGGAGCTCGCGACGGCGCGGACGTCGGCCAGCACGCCGGCGCCGGCGCCGCGCAGGGCGTCGAGCACGTTGTCGACGGTGGTGTGCTGGTATCCGATGGTCAGCAGGTTTCGCACGCGTGCCCGGTGTCTGGACTCAGATGATCTCGTTCCGGCTCTGGCTCTGGCTTCACCAGGATCCACTCTATCGGTTCACTTCCTCGCCGCCGAGCGCGGAGGGGGCGACGAGGCGCAACGGGGGGGAGCGTTGTGCTGGGGGATGATGCCCGAGGTGGGTGCGAGCGGCGACATCGGTCAGTCCTCAAAGCCACGCAGCAGCCGACTCTCGAACTCCGAAGCGGTCCAGTCGCCCACATTTACACGCGGGAAGCGCAGCGGATCGGGTGGGCGGCGGCGAAGGTCGGCGTCGTGCGCGTGGGCGGGCTGATAGCACGCGGTCGCGAATCCCGCTTCGCGTACGACCTCGACTGTCGCGGGGCTGAGTCGTCCGTGTGGATACGAGAAGCTCGTGACAGGGCGGCCTACCAGTTCTTCCGCTTCCGTCTTACTGGTCGCGATCTCGTCGCGCTGGCGCGCCAGTTCCAGTTCGGGAAGGGCGGGATGGCTCACGGTATGGGCTCCCACTTCGACAAGGTCGTCGCGCACAAGTGCCTGCACCTCTTCGCGGGTCAATGCACGCACGGCCGTTGACCGTGAGCCGGCGCCCGCCCACCCCGCGAGCTGGTCGAGTGCCTGGTCGCGTTGCTCCCCCGGCAGGGTGCCCAGTCGGCGCCAGATATCGAGGAAGACCGCCTGGCGCGGCGAGGGCTCGCTCCTGCTCGCCTTCCATGCCGAATACGGGGCATAGGGCCCGGCAGCCTCGCCCAACTCACGGCGAAGTGACCCATCGCCGATGGCGATTTCCAGGGTCTCAGGCAGCGGCTCCGGCCCGAGCAGCACTTCGGCAAGATCATCCCACCAGAAAGTCCGCCCATGGCCGGCGTATCCCGTCGACAGAAAGACCGACGCTGGGACGCCGTATCGCTCCAGCAGCGGGCGAGCGTTGTGAAGGTTGTCCGCGTAGCCATCGTCGAACGTCACCGCGACGACGTTGAGCGGAAGGGTCCCATCAGTCGCCTGGCGCGCCAGGTCAACCAGCGCCACGGGTGTTGCATGGCGGTGCAGCACCTCGAGGTGCGCGGCGAAGCGCGAAGGCGTTACGCACAGTCCCCACGGGTCCGACGCGGGCTCGTCGACCCGGTGGTAGAGCAACGCGAACGCGCCGAATCCGCCTGATAGCCGGCGGCGCGCGGCCCGGGCGGGACGGCCGCGGATCGCAGACACCTTCACGACGCCCGTGCCGGCTTCACGGCGCGGACCGCGATTGTTACCGGGTACGCGGGGTCATGCACGTCAAGCTTTTCCGGCGAGAGTTCCTCGGCCGCAAGGCCGTGAAGGAAGGCGACCGCGGCGAGCACGTTGCCGTGGGTCTCGACTGCCACCGAGTCGCCCGGGAAGACGTCACCGAAGGTCCGCCGCGCCGACGCCTCCGTGAACGACCAGTACCACGTCTCGCTGATCGGCCGGTCGACCTGGCTGATGCCGGGGAGGGTGACCAGCGCGACGCCATCCGGCTTGAGAATGCGATATAGCGTCGCGATAGCGGCCCTGACGTCGTAGATCAGGTGAAGCGTCTGCGTGAGCACAACGCAGTCGAACGAGTCCGACGGGATGCCGTCGCCATGGGTGAGGTCGGCGACGATCGTGGCAACTGGGTTGCCGGCGTCGACATCGACCACGTCGGCCCGGGTGACACGTTCCCCGCCAAAGCGTCGTGTGTAGCCGGCGTCCTTGACCTCCAGGACGTGCCCCCTGATGTCGCCGGCGTGGCGCTCCAGGAAGGCCTCGATGTAATACCGGTCGACGGGCCGACCCCTTCCGTAGCCGAAGCTGCGGTTCACCGGGTCCACTCGCCCCAGCGAGCCCAGCCGGACGCGCCCTACGGGCACCTCGAACTCGCGGCCGAGCATCCGCGCGCCCGCGCGGAGGACGGGAACCGGGAGGAAACGCGTGGCACACTTGACCAGCCAACCGTTGCGGTGGTGCTGGGTCATCGTCGGACCGGAGGTGCGGCGTCGCTGGTCATGGGCACTCACGCCTTCGTTCCAACGGCGCTCCCCTGCAGCCGGCGCCGCAAACCAGTCGGATCGCAGCGCATCACGGCCAACAAGAGTCCAGGATCGTCCTGACGGTCGCTCATTCAGCGTCCCCACCGGTGAGGGACGATGGCCTTGCGCGGCGCACCCCGTGCCCGCATCAGCACCCATGGCTCCCGAACGCGCCGCCGCGACGGATCACTCCCGGCACATTCCGGCCCTCGATGGCCTTCGGGGCGTGGCGATCGCGCTCGTTCTGCTTCACCACGCGGCTCTGTACGGCGGTCTCGACCCGGATACGCCTGCGCAGCGGATCGTCTGGGAGAGCATGCAGGCGGGTTGGAGTGGCGTCGATCTCTTCTTCGTGCTCTCGGGCTTCCTCATCACTGGCATCCTGCTCGACACGAAGGGCAAGCCCGGCTATCTCGCCTCCTTCTACGGGCGCAGGGTGCTTCGAATCTTCCCCGTTTACTACGGTACGCTCCTGATCGCCTTTCTGCTAGTGCCGGCGCTGACCGCCACTGCGCCGGCCTACGAGGAGCTGACGCGCAGCCAGGGTTGGTTCTGGAGCTACCTGGTGAACTTCCGAATTTCGATCGAGGGGTGGTCCGCTTACCCGGTGCTCGACCATTTCTGGACGTTGGCGGTCGAGGAGCAGTTCTACCTCGTCTGGCCCCTGGTGGTCATGGCGTGTCGCCCCAGAACGCTCCTGGCGGTTTGCGTGGGATGCATCATCGCGTCTGCGGCTCTACGCATCGGCCTGCACATCTCCGGTCACGGTACTGCTGCGTACTTGCTGACGCCGGCACGAATGGACTCGCTGGCGATCGGTGCGGCGCTGGCGGCGGTTCTACGCTCTTCGCGCGGATGCGCGATGCTGCAACGGACCACTCCGTGGGTGGCCGCCGGCTGCGTCCTGGCGTTGCTCGGCATTTTCGCATGGCAACGGGAGCTCCGCGCCGTGAGCCTTGTGATGCAGAGTGTGGGGTATCCCCTGCTGGCGATCCTGTCTGCGACCGTGATAGCCCGAGCGGTCCTGGCCCCGTCGGAAGTGCTATCCCGGGCGCTGGAGTGGAGGGTTCTCCGCGGACTCGGGCGCTACAGCTATGCGTTGTACGTCGCGCACCACCCGATCATCCTGCTGGCGCGAGAGGCCGGCGTGTCCGTTCACACGCTGCCTGTCGTATCAGCCGCGCCGATTGTCGCACAGCTAACTATGGCGGTGCTGTTGACGTTGGCGGCTCTCGCGATAGCGGTTCCGAGTTGGTACCTGATCGAACGCCCGGCGATTGGCCTCAAGCGGTTCCTGCCATATCCTCGATCGGAAGCGGATGGAAGCACGGGCTCGCTCGTGCCGGCGCGCAGCGCTACGGGGCCCTCCGCGTCCGCGGTCCCCGCAGCCCGTCTGCTGACCGGTCGCGGTGCCCCGAAGTAAGAGGCTCAGCGAGGCTCAGCCCTCGCCAACCAGGACCTTCCGCATGACCAAGGAAATCGTCGCGCCCGCCGCAGGCGAGACGGAGCCCGACGCCGGCGCCCGAAGCGCGGCGACGGCTCGAGCCGGTCCGGTCACGCCTACGGTCGTAACGATCGCACCCCGGCGATCCTGGGGAATGCCAGACCTGGGTGAGTTGTGGCGCTTTCGCGAGCTCCTGTACTTCCTTGTGTGGCGAGACGTCAAGGTGCGCTACAAGCAGACGTTCTTCGGCGCAGCCTGGGCCATCATCCAGCCGCTGGCCACCATGGCGGTGTTCAGTCTCTTTTTCGGACGCCTGGCCGGAATTCCTTCCGATGGCATTCCCTATCCACTATTCGCGTTCGCGGCACTGGTGCCGTGGACATTCTTCGCCAACGGGCTGGCGCAGTCGGCCAACAGCCTCGTGGCTAACCAGAACCTCTTGCGGAAGGTCTACTTCCCGCGGCTCGCAATTCCCGTCGCCGCTGTGATGTCGGGACTCGTCGACTTTGGGATTGCATGCCTGATGTTGCTGGGTCTGATGGTGGGATATGGCGTATTTCCAACCGCGAACATTATCTGGATCCCGGCACTCCTGGCTTTGGCGCTCGTCACTGCACTCGGGGCCGGGCTGTGGTTCGCTGCGCTGAACGTCCAGTATCGCGACGTGGCCTACGTGGTCCCCTTCGTGGTGCAGTTCTGGCTGCTGGCGACGCCGATCGCCTACCCGAGTAGCCTGCTGCCGGCCCCATGGCGGATCCTCTACGGGCTCAACCCGATGGCCGGCGTGGTCGAGGGGTTCCGCTGGAGCCTGCTGGGAGCCGACACTGCGCCCGGCGCCATGCTCGCCGTGTCGTCCGTCGCCGCGGTGGCGGTGCTCGTCGGCGGTGCGCTCTACTTCCGACGCCTCGAGGCCACCTTCGCGGACGCCGTCTGATCATGCCCGACTTCGCCATCCGCGTCGAGGGGATCGGTAAGCAGTATCGCCTGGGCGCTGCGACGAGCCGCTACCCGACGCTTCGCGACGCGCTCGCAGGCGCGGCCCGTCAGGGGCGCGAGTTCGCGCGCGCGCCGGCGCGCGCAGCGGCAGCGCGCCGGCGCGCGGACACGTTCTGGGCGCTGCGTGACGTGTCGATGGACGTGGCCCGCGGCGAGGTCGTGGGGCTGGTCGGCGCGAACGGCGCCGGCAAGACGACTTTGCTCAAGATCCTGTCTCGGATCACGGAGCCCACGGAGGGCCGCGCCAGTATCGCCGGCCGCGTGGGAAGCCTGCTGGAGGTGGGAACCGGCTTTCATCCCGAGCTCACCGGCCGCGAGAACGTATTCCTCAATGGCGCGATCCTGGGGATGCGCCGGAGAGAGATCGCAAGGAAGTTCGACGAGATCATCGCGTTTGCGGAGGTCGAGCGGTTCGTGGACACGCCGGTGAAGCACTACTCCAGCGGGATGTATCTCCGGCTGGCGTTCGCGGTAGCGGCGCATCTCGAGCCGGAGATCCTGATGGTCGACGAAGTGCTCGCCGTAGGCGACGCGTCGTTTCAACGGAAGTGCCTGGGCAAGATGAGCGACGTCGCCCACGAGGGTCGCACCGTGCTCTTCGTGAGCCACAACATGGACGCCGTCCAGCGGCTTTGCGACCGCTGCGTGTTGCTGGATGCGGGACGCGTCGTCGCGGACGGCGAGACGGCAGCGGTCGTCGCTCGATACCTGTCGCGCGGCGTCGACGGCGCCGGCCCGGAAGGGGTGGTGGACCTGGCCGGCGCCCGGCGCGAAGGGACGGGCGTGGTGCGTTTTCGCTCGGCCCGGTATGAGGGCGAGGCCGGTGGCGGCCCCCCGGTTCCCGGCGGCCCGCTCGATATCGAACTGGAGGTGGATTCGGATGGCCCGCGAACGGTGGAGTCGCTCGCCATCTCCATACGTTCGGCGGGCGGAACACTGCTCGTCAACGCCGACGCCATGGAACTGGGACGCCCGATGTCGCTTCACATGGGCGCAAACGTGGTTCGCTTCCGCATAGCGGCACTTCACCTCAATCCGGGCCGGTACGTCGTCGGGCTCTGGGCCGGGGACGCCATCGCGACGACGTTCGACCACATCGAGGCGGCGTTTGCCCTGGAGGTCGTCGGCCTCCGGGAGGCAGCCCTCGGCGCAACGCCGGCGCGCAACGGCGCCGTGTCGTGCCGCTTCGACGTGGAATCGTTCGCCGGCGAGGGTGCCGCCCCCTGAGCGCGATGCAGGCCACGCCACCCTCGCCGTCGCCCCGCGCGTCTGCCGTCCCGCCGTCCGCCCAGCTGCACGACGCGGGTCCGCTCGTCTCGATCGTCACCATCTTTCTGGACGCGGAGGCGTTCCTGGCCGAGGCCATCGACAGCGTGCTGGCCCAGACGTACGCACACTGGGAGCTCCTCCTGGTGGACGACGGGTCCACCGACGGGAGCACTGCGATCGCGCTGCGCTACGCATCGTCGCATCCGGAGCGCGTGCGTTACCTCGAGCACCCCGGTCATGTCAACCGCGGGATGAGCGCGGCGCGAAACCTGGGACTCGCGCATGCGCGGGGCGACTACCTGGCATTCCTCGACGCGGACGACGCGTACCTGCCGGGCAAGCTGTCCGGTCAGGTCGCCCTGATGGAGGCACTTCCGGAGGCAGGCGCTACCTACGGCGCGACCGAATACTGGCATAGCTGGGCCGGGCCCGATGCGGCAGCGCGCGACTGGATCTGGTCGCGGTTCGGTGTGCGCCCCAATTCGCTCGCTCCGCCGAGGAGGCTGTTGGCGCGCTACCTGAAGGACGGCGAGACGCTCCCGTCCATGGGAAGCCTCCTGGTTCGCCGCCAGGCCCTTCACGCGGCAGGCGGCTTCGAGGAGTCGTTTCCGGGGCTCTACGAGGATCAGGTATTCCTCGCCAAGCTGAGCCTGGCAACGTCGACGTTCGTCTCGTCCGAGTGCCACGACAGGTACCGGCAGCATCCCCTGTCGGCCTGCCGGCACGCCACCGAGGAGGAGGTGCAGCGTGCGCCAGAGCGCTACCTGCGGTGGGTGACGGGTCTCATCGAGCGTGTCGCGCCGTCGGACCGTGAGCTGCAGCGGGCGCTACGTTCTGCGTTGCGGAGGCACTCCAGAAGCGCGCTGGCGCGCACGCCGGCACAGATCCGACGTCTGCTCCGGCGAACATGGCGCCGCGGGGTGGCGACCCTGCTGGAAATCTCGCGGCACCAGGGCCGGCTCGCCGCGCCAGGCGGCAGCCGCGACGGCGATCCGCGCCGGCCGGCGACGCTCGACCGGCCGGGCGGGCGGCCGATGGCGGAGGATCCCTGACCGGCGCCGAACGTGACGAGCGCAACCATGCACCGACCCGACACACCCGCTCCTGCCTCCCGTGGGCTGGTCTCGGTGGTGATGATCTTCCTTGATGCCGAGCACTTCCTCCAGGAAGCGGTCGAAAGCGTCCTGGGACAGTCGTATCGCCAGTGGGAGCTGCTCCTCGTCGACGACGGCTCCACGGACGGAAGTTCGGAGCTCGCGAAGGGGTACGCTGCTGCCAATCCCGATCGGGTGCGATACCTGGATCACCCGGGCCAAGCGAACCTCGGCATGAGCGCATCCAGGAACCTCGGTCTGGCGCGGGCCAGTGGCGAGTACGTGGCGCTGTTGGACGCCGACGATGTGTATCTGCCGGAGAAACTGGAGCACCAGGTTGGCCTCCTCGATGCCAACGCGGAGGCAGGTATGGTGTACGGCGTAACGGAATACTGGCACAGCTGGACCGGTGCTGTTGATGACGCCCGGCGCGATCGTCGGCGTCTGCGTGGCCTCCGTCCGGGTCTATACCCGGCCGGTGTATTACTCGAGCCCCT
>Ga0307505_10001336_pt1 | contig 20349 bp, 16 predicted proteins | sample 23_S_MG_FD_202183 | JGI IMG/M metagenome (GOLD analysis project Ga0307505, IMG submission 202183) | Soil microbial communities from Populus trichocarpa stands in riparian zone in the Pacific Northwest, United States - 23_S | ecosystem: Environmental > Terrestrial > Soil > Riparian zone > Trees...
CGGTCCAGCCGAGTACCGCAGGTGTGCCCGAAGGGCCGCCTGACGTTGAGGAGGCCCGGCCCACCGCCCGCCGCGGCGCAATGACGCACCGAACACTGCGGACAAAAAGCCTACCCCCGCTCTCGCAAAGACGGCGGTAACAACACGGAAGGAGCGCGCCCGCCAGTCGCGACGGGCGCGGAACGGCGTTACTTCTTCGCGGCCGAAGCGCCCGGCGACGACAGCGATCCGTACATGAACTGCTCGAAGGTGCCTTCGCCGACGCGGAACCAGCGATACTGGTCGGTGCGGAATGCGCGCCAGTTGTCGTAGATCTTCTTGAACGCCGGGTTCTTCTCGGCTTCCTCAGCGTAGATCTGCTCGGCCGCCTTGAACGCCGCCTGCATGATGTCGCGCGGATAGGCACGCAGCACCGCGCCCTGGTTCACCAATCGCTGCAGCGCAGCCGGGTTCTTGTTGTCGTAGTCGGCCAGCAGCCTGATGTTGCCCTCGGCGCATGCGGCTTCGAGTACGGCCTTGTACTCGGCAGGCAGCGCCTCCCAGGCCTTGATGTTGATGTACAGCGACAGCCCGGGACCCGGTTCCCACCAGCCCGGGTAGTAGTAGTTCTTCGCGACCTTAAAGAAGCCCAGCTTCTCGTCGTCCTGCGGGCCCACCCATTCGGCGGCGTCGATGGTGCCGCGCTCCAGCGCCTGGTAGATCTCGCCGGCCGCGATGTTCTGCGGCACCGCGCCCAGCGCAGCGAACACGCGTCCGCCGAAGCCGGGAATGCGCATCTTCAGGCCTTTCATGTCAGCGAGCGTGCGGATCTCCTTGCGGAACCAGCCGCCCATCTGCGCGCCCGTATTGCCGAAGGTGATCGTATGGATGTTGTATTCACGCAGGAAGTCCGACACGAGCTGCTTGCCGCCGCCGAAGTACAGCCATGCGTTGTGCTGGCGCGCGTTCAGGCCGAACGGCATCGTCGTCTCGAACGCGAAGGCGGTGTTCTTGCCGACGTAGTAGTAGCTGGCGGTGTGGCCGCACTCGACGGTGCCGGCCTGCACGGCGTCGGCCACCTGCAGCGCGGGCACGATCTCGCCCGGCGCGAACATGCGGATCTGGAACTTGCCGCCGGTGGCATCCGACACGCGCTTCGACATGAACTCGGACATGCCGAAGATCGTGTCCAGCGCCTTGGGGAAACTGCTGGCGCAGCGCCAGCGGATCTCGGGCGCCACGGTCTGGGCGATGGCGGGCGCGGCGATGGCGACGGTGGCGATGCCGGCGCTTCCGGCCTTCTTCAGGAACGAGCGGCGTTGCATTGAGTTTGTCTCCTTGTATGCGGCAAACGTGCGGCGACCTGAGCGGGCCACGGCATGGGAAAAGCCCGCATTGGGAATAACCCGACGGATTCTAAGCGGAGCCCGACTTCAGCTGCCAGCGACGGTCATGCCTTCGACCAGCAGCGAGCCGGTCACCTTGCCGCCCCGCGTCACGGTGTCCGCACCCACCGCCGCGATGCCCTTGAACATGTTTGCCAGATTGCCGGCCACCGTGATCTCCTCGACCGGATAAGCGATCTCGCCACGCTCGATCCAGAAACCGCTCGCGCCGCGCGAATAGTCGCCGGTCACCAGGTTGGTGCCCTGGCCGATCAGCTCGGTCACCAGCAGTCCGGTGCCCATGCGGCGCAACATCACCTCGAAGTCGTCTTCCTCGTCCGTGTCGCGCGAACGCAGTGTCAGGTTGTAGGAACCGCCGGCGTTGCCGGTCGACTTCATGCCCAGCTTGCGCGCCGAATAGGTGGACAGGAAATAGCCTTCGAGTCGCCCGGCCGACACGACGTCGCGCTCCAGCCCGCGCACGCCCTCTTCGTCGAAGGGGCTGGAACCTGCACCGCGCGGCAGCCACGGATCGTCGTGGATGCTGACGTGCGGCGCGAAGACCTGCTTGCCCAGCGCATCGACCAGGAACGACGATTTCCGGTACAGCGAGCCACCGCTCGCCGCCTGCACGAAGCTGCCGAGCAGCCCGCAGGCGACCGGCGCCTCGAACAGCACCGGACACTGGCGCGTCGCGAGCTTGCGCGCGCCCAGCCGTGCCAGTGCGCGGCGCGCCGCGTAGTCGCCGACGGCCTGCGGCGACGCCAGTTCGCCGTGCAGCCGCGACGACGTGTACCAGTCGTCGCGCTGCATGCCGCGCGAATTCTTCGCGATCGGCGCCACGGAGATCGAATGACGCGAATACGGATAGCCGGCCATGAAGCCGCGCGTATTGGCCAGCACGAAGTGGCCGGACGACGTGTACACGTTGGCCCCCTCGGAGTTCACGATGCGCGGGCTGACGTCGAAGGCCGCCGACTCGCAGCGCTGCGCGATGGCGATGGCCTCGTCGGTGGACACCAGCCACGGATGGAACAGATCCACGTCGCGCGGCCGACGCTCCAGCGTGTCCTCCTCGGGCAGGCCGGCGGCCTCGTCCTCCGCCGTGTAGCGGGCAATGCTGTGCGCCGCCTCCACGGCCTGGCGCACGGCTTCCGGCGAAAAGTCCGACGTCGACGCGTTGCCGCGGCGCCGGCCTAAATACACGGTCACGCCCAATCCCTTGTCACGCGTGTGCTCGATGGTTTCCACCGCGCGCTTGCGCACCGTGACCGACAGCCCGGTCGACTCGCTGACCTCGCACGACGCGTCGCTGGCGCCCACGGCGCGCGCGTGATCCAGCGCAAGCTGCGCCAGCTCGCGCAGGCGATCGTCGGAAATCGAGAACACGGTCATCCGGAAGGTCTCTGGAAGTTGGAGCGGAAGTTGGAAAGGCGCGGTGGGCGGAATCCGCGTGCTGTGCTCGGTATGATAAACAACGATGGATATCGACTCCGCCGAGCCGCCCGCCACCGACGTTTCTGCGCCGGAAACCCGCAGGAGCAAGACGCAGCGCAAGAAGGCCATGCACGACCTGCAGGTGCTGGGGGAGGAACTGGTGCGTCTGCCGCGCGACAAGCTGCAGCGCCTCGAACTGTCCGAGGAGCTGCGCGAGGCCGTTGCCTTCGCGCACCGCGTGACCAGTCATGAAGGTCGTCGGCGCCACATGCAGTACCTGGGCAAACTGATGCGCCAGGTGGACGCCGACGCGATACGCGCGCAGATCGCGGACGCCACCGGCGAATCGCGCGCGGCGGTGGCACTGATGCACGCCGCGGAAAGCTGGCGTGACCGCCTGATCGCCGACGATGCGCAGCTCACTGTCTTCGTCGCAGCGCACCCCGGCGCCGACGTGCAGTGGTTGCGCGCGACGATACGCGCGGCACGGCGCGAAGCCGCCGCCACGCAGGCGCCGCGCCACGCGCGCGAGCTTTACCGCTGGCTGCACCAGCAGCTGGCTCCTGAGTACACCGGCCCAACGCACACATGACAGCGCAACGCAGCCATCCGGACGAACTGATCCTCGGACTCGTGTCGATCTCGGATCGCGCATCACAGGGCGTCTACCCGGACGCCGGCATTCCCGCACTGAAGGAATGGTTCGGCCGCGCGCTGTCTTCACCATGGCAGGCGCATGAAAGGCTGATCGCAGACGAGCGCGCGCAGATCGAAGCGACGCTGATCGAGCTGGTCGACACGATGGGCTGTGACCTGGTGCTGACCACCGGCGGCACCGGGCCGTCGCGCCGCGACGTGACGCCTGAGGCCACGCTGGCGGTGGCCACGCGCGAGATGCCGGGCTTCGGCGAGCAGATGCGCCGCATCTCGCTCGCCTTCGTGCCGACGGCCATCCTGTCGCGCCAGGTGGGCGCGCTGCGCGAAAACGCCGGCCACGCCGCGCTGATCCTGAACCTGCCCGGCCAGCCGCGCGCCATCGCGGAAACGCTGGAAGGACTGAAGCCTGTCGACGGCGCGCCGGCCGTGCACGGCATCTTCGCGGCGGTGCCCTACTGCATCGACCTGATCGGCGGCCCGTACATCGAAGCCCGTGACGACGTGATCCGCGCGTTCCGGCCGAAGAACGCGATACGCAAAGCCACGACATGAGCGCAGCGCCGGGCCGCTCCCAAGCAAGCTCGCACCGCAGCGCGCAGCGCGAAGGTACCCAATGAGCAACGACACGAGCGCGGGGAGTGAACCTCTGCTGCAGGCCGTCGAGCTGCAGACGCATCCGCAGCCGCCCAACAGCGTGATCTGGCTGCACGGCCTGGGGGCAGACGGCTACGACTTCGTGCCGGTGGTGCGCGAGCTCGACGCACTGAAGGCGCCGCCGGCGCGCTACGTCTTTCCGCATGCGCCGACGCGCGCGGTGACCATTAACAACGGCATGGTGATGCGCGCGTGGTACGACATCCTCGGCATGGACCTCGTGCGCCGCGAGGACGAAGCTGGCGTGCGCGCATCCCAGGGCCTGGTCGAAGCGCTGATCGAGCGCGAGGTCGCGCGTGGCACGCCGCGTTCGCGCATCGTGCTGGCAGGCTTTTCGCAGGGCGGCGCGATCACGCTGCAGGCGGGCCTGCGGCAAGCCGAGCCGCTGGCCGCGCTGCTCGCGCTGTCGACCTATCTGCCGCTGGCGGCGGCCTTCGACGCGGAGCGCGCGGCCACCAGCCAGCACGTGCCGATCTTCATGGCGCACGGCCGCAGCGATCCGGTCATTCCGCTGGCACGCGCCACGGCGTCGCGCGATCAGCTGAAAGCGGCCGGATACGCGGCGGACTGGCACGAGTACGACATGCCCCACTCGGTGTGCGAGCAGGAGATACGCGACATTGCCACTTTCCTGCAGCGCGTGCTGGCCTGAACGGCAAGCGCCGTCCGTGCGCCGTCAGGCGTCCAGCACCTCCGCCAGGCGGATGAAGTCGCGGACGTGCCAGGTGTTCAGACCGTTGTCGCGAACGTCCTTCTCGCGCTCGGGACCGAACTCCAGCGGCCTTTCGACGTAGGCTGTCTGCAGTCCGCAGGCCCTGGCTGCTGCCAGGTCGTCCTGGTGAGCCGCGACCATCAGCACTTCCTCGGGCGCAACCGCGAACACGCGTGCCGCGCCGTAGTACACGTCGGGATGCGGTTTGTACTTGCCGAAGATCTCCGCCGACAGGATGCAGTCCCACGGCAGCCCCGCGTGTTTGGCCATGTCGGCCAGCAGCCCGATGTTGCCGTTAGACAGACTGCACAGCATGTAGCGCTGCTTCAGCCGCCGCATGCCCTCGAGCGTGTCGTCCCATGGGGCCAGGCGGTGCCATGCTCTGTTCAGCTCGACGATCTCATCCTCGGTCAACCCGCCGACGCCGAAGCGCGCCAGCACGTCGCGCAGGATCAGCAGATGCAGCTCGTCGATGGTCATCCACGGCAGCTCGCCCGACATCACGCGCTGCATCGCAGGCCGATAGCCCTCGCGCCAGGCCAGCGCGAAGGCCCCGGCATCGACCGAAGGAATCGCGGTCGCGACCTCGCGCGCAATCGACCCGTACCAGTCGACGACGGTGCCGAAGACGTCGAAGACGAGGACGCGCGGAGGCTTCACGCGGATCGGAAGATGATGGGGACGGCCGCAGCCGCCCCCTGCAGACACATGCCGCGCGTCAGCGCCTGTCGACGCTCCATGCCCCCGGTCCGGCCACCGCCAGCATCAGCAGGCCGCCGGTGACCGACAGGTTCTTGAGGAACATGATCTGCTGCATCATCTGCTTGTCGGCCGGCATCGCCCAGTAGTTGTGGAACAGCACGCCAGCCAGCAACGTGAAGATCGCCAGTGCCCACGCCGCCCAGCGCGTCTTCCAGCCGATGACCAGCAGCACGCCGGCCACGAGTTCCAGCACGATCGTGGCGACGGCCAGCACCTGCGGCAGCGGCAAGCCCACCGACTGGATGTAGCCGGCCGTGCCGGCGAAGCCGCCGATCTTGCCCCAGCCCGAAATGATGAACATCACTGCCAGCAGAATGCGGCCGACGAGGGCCATCGCGTTGTAGTTCGCGTTCATGGTTTCTCCGCAAAGCGGCACGCGGCCGCAGATCGAAAGGGGCCGGGCCTGAAGGGATGGCCCGGTTATCACTACGAAGGTGCAACTCTAAGGCAGGTCGAAAACCAGCACTTCCGCCTGTCTGCCGTCGGTGAGCGTGATGCGGCCGGCTTCGCTGAACTTCGCGGCGTCGCCCGCCTGCATCGCGCGGCCGTTCAGCGCGACGCTGCCGCGCGCCACATGCACATAGGCACGCCGTCCTGCGGCCACGTCCATTTCGGCGGACTCGGCGCCGTCGAACAGCCCCGCATAGACGCGCGCATCCTGGTGGATCGTCACCGAACCGTCGGCGCCGTCGGACGAGGCGATCAATCGCAGCCGGCCACGCTTGTCGGCATCATCGAAGTGCTTTTCCTCGTAGCCGGGCGCGATGCCGGTCACCGCCGGCTCGATCCAGATCTGCAGGAAGTGCGTGACCTGCGTCTTCGCGTGGTTGAACTCCGAATGCCGCACGCCGGTGCCGGCGCTCATGCGCTGCACGTCGCCGGGACGGATCACCGAACCGTTGCCGATACTGTCCTTGTGAGCGAGCTCGCCGTCCAGCACGTAGCTGATGATCTCCATGTCGCGGTGCCCGTGCGTGCCGAAGCCCATGCCGGGGGCGACGCGGTCCTCGTTGATGACGCGCAGCGGCCCGAAACTCATATGGTCGCGATCAAAATATTCAGCAAATGAGAAACTGTGGAACGATTTAAGCCAACCGTGATCGGCGTAGCCGCGATCACCACTAAGTCGCAGATCCATTGTCATTTCTCCTCTGATTCAGACGCCGTGCAGTGCTGATGCGGCGCAGCGAACGGCGTATGCTGAACGCAATTCCGACCAAACACATCGGGATCTACTTGTACAAGTCATTCAATTAAAATGAACGTTTCGCCGGAACTTTCGCTGGATGCGCTGCGGCTGGTCGACGCGATCGCGCGGCGCGGCAGCTTTGCGGGTGCCGCCGAGGAACTGGGGCGGGTGCCGTCGGCCGTCACCTATGCGGTGCGCCGGCTGGAGGACGACCTGGACGTGTTGCTGTTCGACCGCCGCGGCTACCGCGCGCGGCTGACGCCAGCCGGCGAGGAGCTGCTGCGCGAAGGCCGCCACCTACTGGCGGCCGCCGACGAGCTGGCGTTGCGCGTGCGGCGCGTGGCGTCCGGCTGGGAACAGGAATTGACGCTGGCGCTGGACAACATCGTGCCCTTCGAACGGCTGCTGCCGCTGCTGAAGGACTTCACGGCAGCGGCCCCGACGCAGGTGCGCGTGCTCGACGAGGTGCTGGGCGGCACCTGGGATGCGCTGCAGTCCGGCCGCGCGGACCTGGCGATAGCCGCGCTGGAGGGCGGCCCCGAACCGGCGCGCCTCGGCGTCGGCTGCAAGTCCGAGGCGATGGGCAGCGTGCGGTTCGTGTTCGCGGTGGCGCCCGCGCATCCGCTGGCAACCGTCGACGCGCCGCTGACGGCGGCGGAGCTGCGCAGCCATCGGCAGGTCATCGTCGCCGACACGTCGCAACGCCTGGCGCCGCGCGCCTTCGGGCTGCTGGGCCTGACCGAGTCGCTGACCGTGCCGACGCTGAACGCGAAGATTGCCGCGCAGAAGGCGGGGCTGGGTTGCGGCTTCATTCCTGAGCACCTGATCCGCGGCGAAGTCGAGCGCGGAGAACTCGTCGTGAAGGCGACCGATCAGGAGCGCGGCGCCAGCACGCTGCACGTCGCGTGGCGCGGCGACGCGCGCGGCAAGGCGGTGGCGTGGTGGCTGGCGCGGCTCAGGGACGCGGCAACCCGCGCCGCATTGCTCGCATAGCGGCACGTCGCGCGGCCGCCATCCCGCGGCGACGCGGCGGCGAAAAGCTTCTCAGGACGCGCGCACCGTGCGCGGCACCAGCGGCGTCACGTTGGCCGGCAGCCCCGCGCCCTGCGCGAACGCGAAGCGGTTCTTGCCCTTCAGCTTGGCGTCGTACATCGCAAGGTCCGCGAGCTGCAGCAGCCGCTCGAGATCGCGCCCCTGCTCGGGCGCCAGCGCTATGCCGATGCTGCACGACACGCTGATGGACGGCCCTCCCGGCTGCTGCGACATCGGCTGCTCGACGGCGGTCAGCAGTCGCGTGGCGATGCGCTCGACCTCGATGGTCGAGCCCACGTCCGGCACCAGCACCGCGAACTCGTCGCCGCCGCGGCGCGCGACGGTGTCCTGCGGCCGCATCACGCGCGTCAGCCGCGCGGCGATCTCGCGCAGCATCAGGTCGCCCGTTTCGTGGCCGAAGCGGTCGTTGACTTCCTTGAAGCCGTCCAGATCGATGGCCATGACCGCGCAGCTCACCTTGCGCAGCTCCGACGTGGCCAGCGCCGCGGCCGCGCGCTCGGCCAGCAGGCGGCGGTTCGGCAGGCCGGTCAGGTCGTCGTGCTGCGCCTCGTGCAACGCGCTCGCCTCGCGGCGCTTGATGGTGTCGATGTCGGCGATGACCAGCACGAACTCGCCGTCGGCGATCGAGCGCGCGGTCACCTGGCACCACGCGGCGCCGTCGCCCTGCTCCGCATCGCCGTCCCTGCCGCCGCGGCCTCCCAGCTGCGCGCCGCGCTGCACGCGCAGCTCGCGCACCACCGCCTGATCGCGGCCGCGCGCCTCGTCGGCGGCCCGGGTCAGCTCCACCCAGTCGTCGGCACCCAGCAGGCATTCGGCGAGCGACGTGCGCGCGAGCTGCTCAGGCGGCAGGCCGGCCAGCCGCAGGAACGCGTCGTTGCAGCGCTGCACCAGCCCCTGCTTGACCACCGCGATCGCCTGGCCCGCAGAGTCCAGCACCGTGCGCTCGACGCGCAGCGCCTCCGACAGCCGCGTCTCACGCGACTTCAGCGCGGTGAGGTCGGCGTTCATGCCGATCGCGCCCGCGAAGCGGCCGCCCGGATGGCGCAGCGGCACCGCGCTGATCGACACGATGACGCGGCGCCCCTCCTGCGTGATGTGCACGGCCTCCAGGTCGCGGATCGGCCGGCCCTCGCGCAGCCCTTCGAACGCACGGCGCACGGCGGGCTGCTCGGCGTCGTCGGGCAGCAGCACGGTGGCAGGCTTGCCCAGCAGTTCGCGCACCTCGTAGCCGTAGATGTCGCGCGCCGCGCGGCGGCTCGCGAAGGTCAGCGTGAAGTCCGCATCACAGGCCCAGATCAGGCTCGCCGACGCCTCGACCAGCGCCTTGTACTGCGCCTTGCTGCGCTTGAGCTTGTCGATCTCCATCAGCTCGCCCGGCGACGCGATGGTGTCCATCACCAGCGCGGCCTGCAGCCCCTTGCCCTCAAAGGGCACGAAGTGGCTGCGCAGATTCAGGCGCCCACCCGAGCGGCTGGTGCGCGCGTTGCGCACGTCGAAGGCCGGCTTGCCGTGCAGCGCGCCGGTCAGCGCCGCCTGCACCGTCCCGAAGGACTCGGGCTTGAACGCGAAGGCCGCCTCCCAGCTCGGCCGCGTGCGCGCTTCCAGCACCAGGCCCCAGCGGCGCGGATCGTTGCCGGCCGCATGCACCACGCGGCCCGCGGCATCCACCAGCCACACCAGCACCGGCAAGCGGGTCAGCAGGTCGGCCGTCGGCTCAACCGGAATCGGCGCCGGCAGCGGCCGCGGCTCGGCCAGCGTGCCGATGACCGGCGCGACGCCGCCGGCTGTCGCGGGCCGCACCACGCACACCACGCGGCGTTCGCGGGCGATGCCCTGCACGTCGCGCAGCGACAGCGGCTCGTCGAACACCGTGCCGTTGCGCAGCGCTTCGCGCCATGCGGCGCCGATGCGCTCGCGCTCCGTGCCTCCCAGCAGATGCGACAGCGGGAACGCCTGCGCATCGGCGGGCGCGACCGCGTCCAGCGGCAGCGCGAACTCCGGCGGCATCACCAGCAGGCCGCGCTCGTCGCGGTACCACGGCACGCCGCCCGCGCCGATGCTCGCCCCCATCCAGTCGGCAAAGCGCCGCGCGTCGTCGAGCAGGCCGGCCACGGCCGGCGGCTCCTGGGCGGCGCGCGTCAGTGCCAGCACCATGATCGAGCCGGCCCGGCCCGGCTCCATGTAGCGCACGCGCCCCGACCACAGTGCGCCTTCGAAGGTGCGATCGGCCGCACGCACCAGGACCTCGGCGCTGGACTCCGACTTGTGCTTCTCGGGCTGCAGCGCCTCCGGCGGATCGGCGATCAGGCTCTCGGACAGGCTAGTGCCGAGTATCGAGCGTTCGGCGCGGCCAAAGAACTCGCATGCCGAGCGGTTGATCTCGATGATGCGGCCATTGCGCGCGACGATGACCGGTGTGGGCATCGCGTGTATCGCGGCCTGCCAGCCAAATTTGGTGGGATTGCTGATCAGCGCGTGCGCGGAGCGTGCCTCCGCGTGGCGCCCCAGCGGCTGCTGCCGCCCCAGCCACCACGCCGCCAGCAGCCATACTGGAAAACCCAGCGCGAAGCCGCTGATCGCCCCCTGCGTGCGCACGGCGACCAGCGCCATGATCGCGGCCCACGCCGCGATATAGAAAGTCCACACGCGCGGCCAGGTGCCGAAGCTCAGCGCCGCCAGCAGCACCGTGCCGGCCGCCGCGAAGCCGCCCGGACCGCCGACGAAGGCCTCGGGCCGCGGCACCAGGCCCAGCAGCGCCGCCCACAGCAGCACCTCGGCCACCGCGCAGGCCAGGTACTGACGCGCACAGCGTGCCTCGGGCGCGATCGGCGCGCGCGCCTCTGCATAGACGGTGCCCAGCAGGAAGCGCACCGCGGCGACGGTGGCCGCCAGCGCCAGCCAGCCCCACACCCAGTTCACCTGGAGGGCGGCCGCGCTGACAGCGGCGATCAACGCCACCAGCAGCAGCGCGGGCAGCAACCTCCGCTCGATGGAAAAGGCCACGCGCAGGTCGGCGCGGCGCTCGGGACCCCGTCCCGTGCTGCCACGTCGCAACGCATTGAGGCTCCGGCTGACGCTGCGGGTCAGGCCTCTGGTTTCTATTGCATCCCCCGTCAAGGCTGGCCGAACGCGGCGCTTGCTTCCCAATCCCCCACCGCTAAACCATCGGGAATGCTAGCGGCCATCCCAAAAAGAGGGCAATCGCCAGCGGTCGGCCGTGGCGAGGTTAGTCCGAATGGACGACTCAGTGGGTGGTTGGTGGCGCCGACGCGGCGTAGACAGCGGGCTGCACGTCGCCCGCGAGCTGGTAGCGGTTCTTGCCGGCCGCCTTGGCCGCGTACATCGCGGCGTCGGCCTGCGCCAGCAGCGCCTCGAAGTCGTGCCCGTCGCCGGGGAACAGCGCGATGCCGACGCTGGCGCGCAGCCGCAGCGAGCGGCCCAGGTCCTCGACGTTCTCGGAAGCCGCGGCGATCAGCTTCTCGGCGACGACCATCGCGCTGGACGGTTGCTCGATTTCCGGCAGCAGCACGACGAACTCATCGCCGCCGGTGCGCGCCACCACGTCGTAGTCGCGCAGCACGCTGGCCAGCCGCAGCGCGACGCGCTTCAGCAGGTTGTCACCGTAGGAGTGGCCGAAGACGTCGTTGATCTCCTTGAAGCCGTCCAGGTCCAGCACCAGCACCGCCGCAAGGCGGCGCTTCTGCAGCGCGAAGGACAGCTGCCGGCGCGCGTGTTCGCCGAGCTGGCGGCGGTTCGGCAGGCCCGTCAGCTCGTCGTGGTTGGCCTGGTGCCAGGCCAGTTCCTCGCGACGCTTCAGCGACGTGATGTCGGTCAGCACCAGGATGTAGGCACCGCTGTCGCCCGCCTGGCGCGACGTGAGCTGGCACCACACGTTGCGGCCGTCGTTGGCGCGCAGCATCACTTCGTGAATCGCGGCATCGCCGCGCAGTCCGGCGGCGCGCGTGGCCTGGTCGACCACCTCCCAGTCCGAACGCGTGGCGAGAATCTCCTCGATGGGCTGGCCGATCAGCGCTTCGCGCGTCAGCCCCAGCATGCGCGCCAGCGCGCGGTTCGGCCCTTCGATGCGGCCGTTGCGCACGAACACGATGCCCTCGCCCGCTGCATCGAAAACGGCCTGCTGGTTGCGCAATGCGACGTTGAGTTCCCGCTCGCGCTGCTTCATTGTGGTGATGTCGGTGCACACGCCGGTCACCGAGTCGACCTGCCCCGCGTCGTTGATGACCGGCAGCGCGCTGACGTTCACGTGCAGCGCGTCGCCGCGCTGGTCGCGCAGTACCGCTTCCATCTCGAACACCGGACGGCCGTGCATCGCCGGCGAGAAGCGCCGCAGGAACTCGCGCCGCGTGAACCCAGGCCCGGTGAAGTCGGCGACGTGGCGGCCCAGCAGTTCGCGCGGCTCCATGCCGAACATCCCGCGGCACGCGCGTTCGGAAAGGAAGGTGAGCCGGCCCTTGTCATCGCACACCCAGATCAGCGACGGCGAGGCCTCGACCAGCGCCCGATAGCGGCGCTCGCTGTCCATCAGCCGCTGCTGCGCCAGCCGATGCACGCTGTTGTCGACGATGGACAGCACCTGGCGCGTCGCGCGCCCGTCGGTGCCGCGCACGGACTCGCCGCGCAGCGTCACGCTGACGTAGCTGCCGTCAGCGCGGCGCAATCGGCACTCCTCGCGCAGCGGGGCGCCGGTGTCGGTGTGACGGCGGCGTGCGGCCAGCACGCGGTTGCGGTCGTCCGGGTGCAGCGCGTCGGAGAAGCGATGATCGCGCAGCAGCGTGTCGTGGTCGTCGTAGCCCAGGATGCTCGCGTAGCGTGTGGAGAAGAAGCGCTCGCCGGTCAGCAGATTGGTGTCGGCGATGCCGGCGTCGATCGCGTCCAGCGCCAGCCGCAACTGTTCGCGGCTGCGCGTGAGCTCGGCGTTGGCCTGCTCCTGCACGCGCGCCGAATGGTCAGTGCGATGGCGCAGCGACAGGTTCTTCGACAGCGTGCGTTTCAGCCACTGCGCGGTCAGCACCGTGCCGACCAGCGTCAGCGTCCACGCCAGCAGCAGCAGTTCCTGCTGCGGCAGCGCCCGCGACAGCAGCAGCACGAGCTGCGCGAAGCCCAGCGGTACCGCGAACGCGAACCACGGCAGGCCGGCCGGCGCGAACGGCAGCAGCACGCCCAGCAGCACCAGCACCGTCAGCGCGAGCTGCAGCAGGAGGCCGATCTCGCTGGCCGCCGGCAGCAGCACCAGCAGCAATGCCCAGACGATGCCTTCGACCGCGGTGCAGGCAGCGTAGAAGTCGGCGTGCGCGGAACGGCGGCGCAATGCCGCGTGGCAGTAGGCGGCGCGACCCGCCACCGCCGTGGCCAGCACGGTCCACCAGATGGCCGCGGGGACCGCCTGGCCTTCGCGCCACAGCAGCAGCACCGCCAGCAGGCCGAAGGCGAGGCTGGCATACCATGTCTGGCGACCCAGGTTCAGCGCGACCTTGGTGAGTTCGGCGTTGACGGCGCGGCGCGGCACGGCGGGGATGCGTGGTCGTTTGCTGAAGGGAAGGCGGCAGGGACAACCGAGGTGGTTCCTTGCGCACCGCATAATCGCAGCGAAACCGCCGCGGCCTGGCACCGATATGCACGGCCGTTGCGGCGGAAATCCACCGCATGCCGCCCTCAAGTTCGCCGATCTACCGCGGACGCTTCGCGCCGTCGCCCACCGGCCCGCTGCACATGGGTTCGCTGGTCAGCGCGCTGGCGAGCTGGCTGGACGCACGCGCGCACGGCGGCACCTGGCTGGTGCGCCTGGAGGACCTCGACCCGCCCCGCGAGGTGCCTGGCGCGGCCCAGGCGATCGTCGCCGCACTGGCTGCGCGCGGCATGGAATCGGATGAGCCGGTCGTGTTCCAGAGCGCACGCCATGCGCGCTATCAGACCGCCTTCGACGCGCTGCACAGCGGGCAAAGTCTGTACGGCTGCGCGTGCAGCCGCGCGCAGATCGAAAGCGATGCGGCGGGCGGCAGCGGTGTCTATCCCGGCACCTGCCGCGGCGGCACTGGCGGACGTCCGGTGCGCGCCTGGCGCTTCCGCGTGCCGGACGAAAGGGTGGGCTTCGACGATCGCGCGTGCGGACCGATCTGGCAGTACCTGCCGGACGAGGTCGGCGACTTCGTCGTGCGCCGCGCCGACGGCCTGTGGGCCTACCAGCTCGCGGTGGTCGTCGACGATGCCGAACAGCGCATCACCGACGTCGTGCGTGGCGCGGACCTGCTGGACAACACGCCACGGCAGATCGCGCTGCAGCGCGCGCTGGACTATCCGACGCCGCGCTACCTGCACGTGCCGCTGGTGCTCAACGAGCGCGGCGAGAAGCTTTCCAAGCAGACGGGCGCTGCGGCGCTGGATGACGCGCAAGCACTGGACGAGTTGCACCGCGCAGCACTGCACCTGGGCCTGCATCCAATGGCCGCATGCAACATCGGAGCGTTCCAGCGCGATGCCATCACCGCCTGGCGCGAGCGCTATACGGGCTAAGAGCGGTTCCACGCGCTCTGCATGCCCCGCTTGAGCGAGCGTTCAGCTTCGACGAAGCGTAAGCAGGCCTATGCGACGAATGTGCGTCCAAGGAATGCTAAGTGATCGGTAGTGAGCGGAACCACTGCACGAAGCCGAACCAGATGCCGCTGTAAGGTGTAACGAAGTAAAGGGCGAGAACGGCGACAGTGCCGATGGAGAAAAGGTGAAAGGCGGTTCTGCCCCGCACTCCCGGTGGAAGCGTGACCGACAGTCCGATCAGCACACCCGTCGCCAGCACGAACGCTGGTACCTGGTACAGGAAGTCGGCAGGTAAGGGTGGAAAGTAGGAGAAAAGAATTCTGGCAAGCAGCGGATCCAGCAGCGGCAGGGCGGTACAGGCCATGAAGCGGCTGTGCACCAGCGGGACCGAGCGCCAGAGAACACCCAGGAGCAGGGCCGCGCCGAAGATGAAGGACATGGAAAGCGGCAGGTACAGGAAGTACCCTTCGCGCTCCAACTGCTCCGCCGTCATGCGGCTCAGACCGCGATGGGCAGTAAGCAGGCCAGTGGCGAAGAACGCTGCTCCTGCAGCCACGCCCAGACGACCGACGACCCGATGCAGCTGAACCTTCCGGTGACGAATGAGGAGCGGCTGGGCTACCAGAAGCAACAACCAACAGGTTCCGAGTACTGCGTGGGTATGGGTGTACTTGTCTGCTGCGCCCAGTTTCGACAAGTACTGCGGCCAGAAGGCAAAGGCCGAGAGTATGAGCATGGCCGAAGCGGCAATGGCAAGGCGCAGTGGCATGGTGTTGATCGCGCGCCTGACGCCTGATCAATCCGTGCCGCGGGGCGGCACCGGTTCGATCGCGGAACGGGTTCTCTCGATCTCCAGCCCGCTCAGCGGGCTCAGGGTTCGGCAGTTCAAAGCGGCACCTTGCTCCGACCAGACTTGACCTCGGATCTTTGGGCTTTGTCCGCCAGGCGCCGCTGCCTGGAGCCGAACGTCGGCTTGGTGGGCTTGCGAGCCTTGGGTATGTGTGTGGCGCGCTCAATGAACTCATGCAGGCGAGCCAGTGCTTCAGACTTATTGCTCTCGAGGCTTCGAGTGCTTTGAGATTTGATGACGACGACGCCTTCCGAGGAAAGCCGGGAATCAGTGGTTGCCAGCAGCCTGGCCTTGACCTCTTCCGGCAGGCTTGATGCGGCGACGTCGAAGCGCAACTGAACGGCAGTAGAGGCCTTGTTGACATGCTGCCCACCTGGGCCTTGCGCACGAATGGCGCTGAACTCGACTTCCGAGTCTGCGATGACGTACCGCTTCGGATTCATTGGTGCGAACAGACTGACATGAAGAATGCCCATCGCTGCAAAATCCAGCGCCGGCCATGGTCAAATGGCGGCGAAACGCACGTGGAGACCAAGATCCTCGCCAACCTGGTCCTTCGCCAGCTGTTCGACGCGGCGTCGTCGACGTACACGTACCTGCTCGGCGACCCGCGCACCCGTCACGCCGTGTTCATCGACACGGTCTTCGAGCAGCATGCACGCGACCACGCGCTGCTCGGCGAACTGGACCTGGAGCTGGTCGCCGTGCTCGACACGCACTGCCACGCGGATCATGTCACGGGTGCGTGGCTGATGCAGCAGGCAACAGGCTGTCGCATCGGCATCTCGCAGCGCTATCAGCCGCCCATCCAGGGCGTCGACCTGCCGCTCGACCAGGACGCTCGCATCGCGTTCGGCGACAGGCACCTGGAAGTCCGCGCGACACCCGGCCACACCGACGGCTGCATGACGCTGGTGCTCGACGACCAGAGCATGGCCTTCACCGGCGACGCGTTGCTGATCCGGGGCACCGGCCGCTGCGACTTCCAGCATGGCAGCGCCCACGTCCTGTATCGGTCGATCACCCGGGAGATCTTCTCGCTGCCCGACGGGTGCCTGCTGTTTCCGGGCCACGACTACAGCGGCCGGACCGTGTCGTCGGTGATCGAGGAGAAGACCTACAACCCGCGCGTCGGCGGCGCTGCCGACGAACGCGACTTCGTCGGGTTCATGGAGAACCTGAGTCTGCCGCATCCCAAGCAGATCGATGTCGCGGTGCCCGCCAATATGCGCTCCGGCCGGCCCGCGGACGGAAACGTACAGCGCCCGGCCGACTGGGGGCCGGTGCGCCAGACGTACGCCGGCCTGCTGGAGATCGAGCCCGACTGGGTGGCCGAACATCTGGACCAGGTGCACGTGCTGGACGTGCGCCAGCCTCAGGAGATGCAGGAGTCACTCGGACGAATCGCCGCTGCCCAGCTCATTCCGCTGAACGAACTGAAGGCGCGGCTCGCCGAGATCCCGCGCGACAAGCCGGTGGTCGCGGTCTGTCACGCCGGAACGCGGTCGGCGCAGGCCACCGTCATCCTGCGCAGCGACGGGCTGACGCGCTGCGCGAACCTGCGCGGCGGCATGCTGCTGTGGAAGCAGCTGGGACTGCCCGCCGCGGGCTGACTCCGCGCTACCGCACCGCGCTGACGATATCCGCAATCGCCACCGTCAGGCGCTTCGCGTAGTCGATGTGCAGGAACTCGTTGGGGCCGTGCGCGTTGGAGCGCGGCCCCAGCACCCCGGTGATGACGAACTGCGCTTGCGGAAAGCGCCGGCCCAGCATGTCCATGAACGGGATGGTGCCGCCCTCGCCGATCCACGCCGCCTCCTTGCGCCAGACGCGCTGCGACGCGGTCTCCAGCGCCTGCGCGAGCCACGGTGCGGTCGGCGGTGCGCTCCAGCCGGTCGCGCCGCAATCGGCATCGAAGCTGACCTTCGCGTTGTACGGCGGGTCCTGCGTCAGCGCGCGTGCTAGCGCACGCGTCGCAACCTCGCCGTCCACCGTCGGCGGGATGCGCATGCTCAGCTTGAACGAGGTCTTCGGCCGCAGCACGTTGCCCGCCGAGTCGATGGCCGGGAACCCTGCGGCGCCGGTGACCGACAGCGCGGCACGCCAGGTCCGGTTCAGGATGCCTTCGACCGGATCGGTGGTCACCGGCATCGCGTGCGCATGACCCGCGGGCCCGTGCGAACAGCCGACCCACGGGAACTGCTTCCACACCGCATCGCCCAGCAACGCGCCCGCCGCCTGCGCCTGCTGCAGGCGTTCTGCGGGGACGTCGGCCTGCAGTTCGGGCAGCAGCACGCGGCCCGTGGACGGATCGTCGAGCCGGTTCAGCAACTGGCGCGCGATGCGGAACGACGACGGCACGATGCCGCTGGCGTTGCCGGAGTGCACACCCTCGTCCAGTACCTGCACCGTCAGCGTGCCGCCCACCAGCCCGCGCAGCGACGTCGTCATCCACAGCTGCTCGTAGTTGCCGCAGCCCGAGTCCAGTCCCACCAGCAGTTGCACATCGCCGAAGCGCGGCGCGAGCTTCTCCAGATAAGCCGGCAGGTCGGGACTGCCGCTTTCCTCGCAGGTCTCTATCAGGCCTACGCAGCGCGGCCGTGCGATACCCTGCGCGTCCAGCGCGGCGATGGTCGTCAGCGCCGCGTAGATCGCGTAGCCGTCGTCGGCGCTGCCACGGCCGTAGAGCTTGCCGTCCTCGATCACCGGGGTCCAAGGGCCGAAGCCTGCGCGCCATCCCTCCATTTCCGGCTGCTTGTCGAGGTGGCCGTAGAACAGCACGGTGCGGTCGTTGCCGAGTCCCTGCGTGGCCGGCGCATCGAACAGCAGGCACGGTGTCCTGCCGTCGATGCTCACCACTTCGATGGTCAACCCGGCGATGGCCTGCGCACGGCTCCACGCCTCGGCTTCCTTGATGACCGCCTGCAGATGCCCATGCGCGGCCCAGCTCGCATCGAAGGCAGGCGATTTCGCGGGCACGCGCACATAGTCGGTCAGACGCGGGATCAGGTCCTCGTCCCACCTGGCAGAGACGAAGCGCGTGACGTCGGCAAGGTTCATGGCAGCTCCCGGCAAAGAAAAACGGCGCACCGCTGCGCGGTGCGCCGTTACTTTAGCCGAGGACCCTTACTTCGCTGCCTTGGCCGGCGTGGCCTTGGGGTCCACCTTCGCGGGCGCGGCAGCCTTCTCCGGAGCAGCAGGCGCGGCGGGCGCAGCAGGCGACCCTGCCGACACCGGCGTGAAGTCCACGTTCAGATTGACGCCCGGCCATGCCCGGCCATGGCACGCCGGGTTCGAGCAGAAGCCGCCGCCTTCGCGACCGAACTCGATCTTGCCGTGGCACATCGTGCAGCTGTCGTCGAGTTTGAAGCGGTGGTCGTGCATGAAGTTGGGCTCGTTGTGGCTCTCCGGCGGCGTCACGCCGGCCACGATCAGCGACGGCACGCTGCCCTTGCCGCTTTCCAGCGTGACCTGCGGCAGGTCGTGGCACAGCGTGCACTGCAGGCGGATCGACTCGCCTTTCTCGTTGAAGTGCTTGCCGTTGTGACAGCGGAAGCAGCCCGGCGAGTCGCGGTGCTGCGCGTGGTTGGGGAACGACTGCCACGAAAGCCCGCGCTCCTCGAAGGAACTGGCGATCAGGATCGCGCGCATCGCCTGCTGGAAGCGCAGCTCCTTGTCCTTCATGTCGGGCTTGATGCTCGCCTTGGCCGCATCCGCGGCCAGCAGCTTGTCGATGGCCGCGGTGCGCTCCGCCATCGGTCCGCTGAACTCCTGGGCGGCATCGATCAGCGCGACGGCACGCGCCTTTATCCCGGGCAGCGACCGGTCGATGCTGCCGGCGACTATCGCCGCATCGACCCGATCGGCCGGATTGGGGAACGGGTGACCGACCTGGTTGTGGCAGTCGTAGCACTCCATGCGACGCGGCTTCAGCTGCTCGAGCTCGCCAGGCGTCAGCTTGGACTCGCCGTCGATGTACGTGGAGATCGTGCCGTCAGGCCGCGTCACCCGCACCCACGGGATCACGCGGGCCTGGTTGTCGGCGGTCTTGAACTCGACGTTGTTGGCGATGTGCCAGTGAATGCCCGTCACCTTCCACGGCAGATCGCGCTCGGCGTTCGCGGTGGTGTGCATCGTCATCCGGTACAGGATCTCGCTGCTGGCCGCGTCGGTGGCGAAACGCCGGTTGACGACGATGCGGTCCTGGTGCTCGGTCTCGGGCCAGTGGCAGCTCTCGCAGGCTTCGCGCGCCGGGCGCATGCCTGCCGCGTGCAGCGGCCGCTCGTAGCCGACGATCATGCCCCACAACTCGTGGAAGTGCGTGGGCTTCATCGCGATCAGCCGCAGCGTCGAATTGCGGCCCATATGGCATTCGACGCAGTTCACGCGCGCGTGCGCCCCCTCCTTGTGCGCAAGCGGCTCTTCCGGGTGCACCTGGTGGCACATCACGGCGCAGAACTCGTCGCTGTTGCTGTACTCCCAGCCGGCGATGCCGACGGCGCCGACCACCGCGAAGGCCAGTGCAGCCACCGCAAGCGTGGCGAAGGTCCCGAGAACGGTCTTGCGGCCGATCTGCAGCTTCATGTCGTCTCCCCTCCCCCCGATAAACAAAACGGGTTCCGCCTGGCGGGCGGGACCCGTTTGGTCAATGCCAATCGTACTTCAGTTCAGCACGGCAACGACGGCGCCATAGATGATCAGCGCAACGGTGATGAGTCCCAGCACCACCGCGACGGTGCCCACCACACGCCCGACGCTGAGGCGCTGCGGTGTTGGCGCCGGCATCGCGAGCGAGCCGAGCCGCCCCTGCTGGACCAGCCGCTGATACTCGAGCGGCCGCTCGTCCTTCAGTTCGTGCTCGGACACGCTGCCCGTGAAGATCACCATGTCCATCGGGAATTTCTCGGGTCTGAGATGGCCGTTGAAGAAGTGGATCGTGAAGATGAAGCCCACTGCCAGCAGCGCTTCCTCGCCATGCACCAGCGTCGCCAGGTTGAACGTCCAGCCCGGCAGGAAGTTCGAGAAGAACGTCGGGAACCACAGCAGCAGGCCCGATCCGCCGATGATGAACATGCCCCAGAACACCGCCAAGTAGTCGAACTTCTCCCAGTAGGTGTAG